>JGI12269J14319_10001746_pt1 | contig 21404 bp, 19 predicted proteins | sample PeaSoiSIISIP2007_FD_14319 | JGI IMG/M metagenome (IMG submission 14319)
CGCACCTCCTGCCTCGATAGCAAACAACATTTTCAAAGGATCGGGTATCTCGAATTTTCATTGTCGTAACGAGGATGTCAACAGAGCCAGATGGCTTCTAGCGATCGGGCATCCGCAACTTCAAGCACGACTCAAACGCTCGACCACCCACTGCGATGTGGGAATTCTATTTTCCCTCCGGTTTTAGCACTCGAATCTTGCGTTCTGTGGCGACAACAAAACAACCGGCCCACTGGCCGACGTTTTCTTTCTGAAATAATTCCCCGACTCGCTCAATCAAGTCTCTCCGGCTTGGAGAGCGAAGACGCACGAGCAGGAGGCCGTGGTGCGAACCGGGAGCGAACTGTCGCAAGTCCGAGAAGTCCAAGTCTTGGGTAATCAGGAATCTCGACTCTTTCTGCGCCCGATCCCAAATTTCCATATCCGAATGGCCAAGAAGCGACTCATCACGCAATGTATGAACGTCGTGTCCAAGGTCTTTGAGGAGGGTTGCAAGACGATAAGGAAGATTCTCGTCCAGCTTGATCTTCATCGAATGCGCGGAACTGCTGGAACGGGCAAGTCCTCTTCGGCGGAAGCAGCGGCAAAAGCAATGGCAGCTTGAACGTCTTCAGCTTTCAGGGTAGGGAAATCGGAAAGGATATCTTCCGTGGAATCTCCACCGGCCAGGCTGGCGAGCACTGTGCGCAGGGTGACGCGCGTACCTTTAAAGACTGGTTCACCGCCGCAAATGCCCTTGTCGCGGATGATGCGCGCTTCGTAGTTTCTCAGATTATCAGTCGCGCCGTTCATGGTCCTAGCCCCAACTTTGTTTAATCCATCTTATCACCATTGAACCACGTTTGCTCCGATGCTGGTGATCCCGGCGGGTGGCCCGGCCTTTGGTGAGATGCTTTAGAGGGTGCCCACCTGTCGCGCCCCGCGACAGGTGGGGTTTTTCAATTTCGTATGAGCTGCGCCTGGACCTAGCGCGGCGATCTGGGAAGTATGAGGGTCTTACGGACACGCCCAATTACGTTGCCCTCGGCGACGCCGCTAGAGTCACCTTCGTCTATGGCCGCTTTCAAGGCGGCAAGCTTTGCTTCATACTGCTGTTCCTCGCGTTCCAAAGTTCGCAATCCGGCGCGCACAACTTCACTGGCGTTTTCATAACGCCCGGTTTTCACCTTCTTTGCCACAAAGCGGTCAAGCTCGTCGGTTAAACTAACGTTTCGAGTTGGCATGGGGCGGCCTCTCTATGACAGGGGTCTGAACTCGAGTATCTAACGATTGGCAAAGTTTGCCAACATCAATCCGAGCCGCAAAGTATAGAAATTAGGAGGTGAAATAAAAAAGCGAAGAAAAATCGCCTGTTTTGATTTTTGGCGTCGATGATATAGGCTGTGCGCCTTGATCCTCTGAAATCATCTGTCATTAATCAAGCCAGACGGGGGCGGACTTCCATCCATGTTTCACGCAGGAACCCAACTCAAGAAGCTGCTTATCATTGTCCATCGATGGATGGGTGTGAGTCTCTGCCTGCTTTTTCTCTCCTGGTTTGCGTCCGGATTCGTCCTGATGTATTGGGACTATCCCGTCGTGTCAGAGGCAGACCGATTGAGCCGAGCGCCGTTGCTCGATGCGGCCGCGATTCGGCTTTCCCCCCAGGAAGCTTACGCACAGCTAAAAACCGATCTCCAATCTGACCAGGTGAAACTCGGCACATTTGACGGCCAGCCAGTGTACAGGTTCCGTTTTGGCGACGCGGAGTCCATCGTCTCTGCGGTGGACGGTACGATGCAGACAGAATTTCCGCCTGAAATGACCTTCCGAATCGCCGCATCGTGGACGCGACAGGCTCCGGCAGAGGCCAAGGTGGAAGAGAACACGGAAGAAGATCAGTGGACGGTTTCTGAAAAATTCGAAGACCTCCGGCCCATGCGCAAATACAGCTGGCCGAACGGCGAGCAAGTGTACGTTTCCACGGTGACGGGTGACGTTGAGCAATACACGACTCGTGCTTCCCGCATGGGCGCGTACTTTGGCGCCATTCCGCACTGGCTCTACTTCACACCATTGCGAAAGCATGCCAGCGTGTGGGCCCGGATCGTGATCTGGGCCTCTGGGCTGGGAACGGTTGCGGCGCTTTGCGGAATCATGATTGGCATTTCGGTGTACTCCCCATCAAAGCAATACCGCAAGGAGGGAGCGCCGTCGAGCTTGCCGTACACCGGCCAGAAGCGCTGGCATTCGATTCTGGGCCTGATCTTCGGAATGCTCGCCTGCAGTTGGGCCTTCAGCGGGATGCTGTCCATGGATCCGTTCCCCAGATGGCAAGGGGAGACTTGGGATAGCACCGGCGCACGTCTCGCGGAGGCGCTGCGCGGCGGGGGATTACAGCTTGCGGATTTCTCCCTAGATCCACGAGAAGCGCTGGCCCGACTCGGGTCCGATTTTCGCGTGAAGGAACTGGAACTTGATTCGTTTGCCGGAGAGCCGGTCTACTTGGGCATCGGCGAACGAAATCAGAGCCGCATCGTTCCCGTCCGCGGAGAAATGGCGGCAGAGTTCGACCGGAACAAGATCATCGATTTGATCGGGAAAGCGGCTCGGCCCTATACACTCGCGGAAGTAAGGCTGGTGACCCAATATGAATCCTACTATCTGGATCGCCAGCACCGGTATCCCCTGCCGGTAATTTTTGTGCAATTAAATGACAAGGAGCATTCCATATACTATATCGATCCGAAAACCGCCCGGATTGTTCAAAGCTATAATTCCCACGCGCGCTGGAACCGCTGGCTCTATCACGGCCTGCACTCGATGGATTTTCCTTGGCTCTACAATCATCGTCCAATCTGGGACATCGTCGTCCTGATCTTATTGACCGGCGGCGCTGCCCTCTGCGTTACTTCCTTGGTGCTCGCGTGGAGAGTGTTGCGCCGGACGTTTGGACAAGATTTTCCGGGCCTCTCGTAGCGTTGCGCTGAACAGCGGCGCTTTTAGTTTGGCAAACGCCGCTCACGGAGACTCAATTCATAGAAGAATTCCCATTATCCTTGACAACTCATTCCCAGCTTCTCAGGCCCGCTGCACCAGGGCCATCATGTCGGGCGTGTAACGCTCTCCGACGATTTGAAACTGCGCGACGCGCTCCGAAATTTTCTTCCGGTCGCTCTCGGTCAGGTTTACGCGGAGCGCGCCCATGTTGTCCTCCAGGTAGCGAAGCCGCTTGGTCCCGGGGATTGGAATGAGGTCTTGGCCTTGGGCGAGCACCCAGGCCAGCGCCAGCTGTGCAGGCGTCACGCCTTTTTCCCCAGCCAATTCCTTGACCGCCGCAGCCAGCTTGAGGTTTTCTTGCAGCGCCTTCTCTCCGAAACGGGGATTCGTCCGCCGCCAATCGGTCGGGTCGAGATCCTCGAGCTTTTGGATCGCGCCCGTCAGGAATCCGCGCCCAAGTGGACTATACGGGATGAAAGTGATGCCAAGTTCGCGGCAAGTCGCAAGCACGCCGTTGGCCTCCACTTCGCGCGACCAAAGCGAATACTCGCTTTGCAGCGCGGCAATCGGGTGGACTTTCGCGGCGCGCCGCACGGTTTCCGGACTGGCTTCCGACAGTCCGAGCATTCGGACTTTTCCGGCCGAGACAAGCTTGGCCATGGCGCCAACTGTTTCCTCAATTGGAACCTTAGGATCGACGCGATGCTGATAATAGAGATCGATCGTTTCGATGCCCAGCCGCTGAAGGCTCCCATCGCACGCACGGCGGACGTTCTCCGGCGAGCCATCGACGCTCCGGACTCCGCCGGAACCGATACGAAAGCCAAACTTGGTCGCGACGATGACGCGATCGCGAGGAACCTCGCGCAAGAAACGTCCAAGCAATTCCTCGTTCTTGTACGGACCGTAGATTTCGGCCGTATCCAGGAAGTTGCCGCCGAGCTCGAAATATCGGCGAAGAACCCGAAGGGATTCCTCGTCATCGGTTGGTCCATAGGCAAACGACATTCCCATGCATCCAAGTCCAAGCGCGGAAACCTGCGGTCCATTCTTTCCCAATTGTCGGTGTTCCATGTTTCCTCCTCGCGTGCTCCCCTGTAGGATGTTCTGCGATGGATGAACGGTACGGCCCTCGGGCGAAAAAGGCAATCCTTCTCGCCGATACTTAGCCGGGCCGCTCCCGTATGTCCTCGTGAAGTGTTATCAACTTCGCCATTCGGCCGCAGTCTTGCGTTGCTCCCGCCATTGTTCCCCGCCATAATTTTCAGGCAAGGCGAGCCTCCCGGTTCTCCCGCTCATCTGGAGGCGCCTTCCAACACAACTTGCTGATGAACAAAGACTCCACGCCCCGCGCGGAAGCCCCCGCCGAATCGCCGTCGGCGCCACTGGAACGCGACCACCTGAGCCGCCGCGAACGCGGAGTCTGGCGCGCAGCCCTGCTGCTCCTCGGTGCTCTGGCGTTGGCTTTCGCGGCAATTTCCTGGCAACCCGTCCAATCGATGCCGCACCATCTCGGGGCGCTGCCCGTGGGTCTGGTGGTCCTGGTGTTCCTGTTCGTGGCCTATGCATGGAGTAAGACCAATGAAATCGCGGAGTTACGAGGCCTCGTCCGCGGCATCGAACAGCGCACGAATGTCGTTCACGATAACGACCAGCTCGATCAACTCTTTTCGCTGATTTCCAGATCCCAGCAAGGCTATCGCGACCTCATCGACACCTTCGAAGACCTCTTATTTTCCGTTTCCAACGACGGCAAGGTCCTCACCGTCAACCGCAGCTTCGCCGACCTGCTCGGCCTTTCCTTTGCCGATGTTGTCGGCCGCTCGCTGGACGAATTCTTTGAGTTGCCCGAAGCCAGCGACCGCCTGGCCCTGGAGCACTGGCTCCCGCGCTTTCTGCAGCGGCGGCGCTGGACCGGCGTGGTTCGCGCGCGCATCAAGCAGACGGGAGCGCTCCGTTATTTTGATTGCGTCCTGCACGCCATCGTGCGCGACGACGTGGTCCACGGAATCAGCGGCTTTGCGCGCGATGTGACCAAGGAGCGCGAAAGCGAAACGCGCTTCACCGAGCTGTTTCAAACCCTGCGCGAAGGCGTTTATCTCGCGTCCGTGGACGACCGAATTACCGAGGTCAACCCGGCGATGGCGCAAATGCTCGGGTTTGAAAATAAGGAAGACCTGCTCAACCGCGAGATCGCTTCCCTGTACCGCAGGCCCGAAGACCGCGCGGAAGAACAGAACCAGCTGAACGACCTCGGATTCCTGCGCGCGCATGAAATCACTCTGAGGCACCGGCAGGAAGGGCGCGATGTGGTTGCGGTTCACACCACGGCGGCGATCCGCGATCCCGCCGGGAAGTTTGTGCGCTACCAGGGAACTTTCGTGGATGTTACCGAGCAGCGCGAAATGGAGCGCCGCCTCCACCGTGAACAGGAATTCGCGGGCCGCTTGATGGACAGCTTCCCCGACCTGGTCATCGCCCTCGATGCCGACGGCCGGTACACGTTTGTCAGCCCCCAGATTTTCGAAATTCTCGGCTTCCGTCCGGAGGAGTTGATCGGGAAGAGGATGGGAGGCCGCACGGATCCAGCGGACCGGACCGCCATGCTCGAGATGTTCGACGATTTGATTTTCAAGCGGCTTTCCGAGGGCCAGATCGAGTATCGCACGCAACACAAGAACGGCGCGTGGCGCGTGTTCCGCGCTTCCGCGCGGCCTCTGCATGACGAAACGGGACGCATCACCGGCGTCATCGCTTCGGCGCGCGACATTACCGAACAGCAGCGCCTCCAGCAGCAGCTCATTCAGTCCGAGCGCCTCGCGGCCATGGGCCAGATGATCGCCGGCGTGGCGCATGAACTGAACAATCCCCTGACCGCCATCCTGGGCGTCACGGAATTGCTGCGCGACCAGTCCACCGATGAGAACGCAACCCGCCAGTTGGACCTCGCCCATCGCCAGGCGCGCCGCGCCGCGCACATCGTGCAGAGCCTGCTTGTTTTCTCGCGCCCCTCGACGCCCCGCAGCACGCTGCTGCACTTGCCGGATTTGCTCCAGCGCACTTTGCAGCTCCACGAACATTCCCTGCGCTCGAATCATATTCACGTGGACCTGGCCGCGCGTCCCGATCTCCCCACCGTGCTGGGCGATTCCAATCAGCTCACGCAGGTTTTCCTGAACCTCATCGTGAACGCCGAGCAGGCCATCCACGAAGTGCGCGACCGCGGCACGCTGCGGATTCGTTTGGGCGTCGTCGGCGAGCGCGTGCTGATCACCTTCCAGGATGACGGCGTGGGCATCCGCCGCGAATTGCTGCCGCGCATTTTCGATCCGTTCTTCACCACCAAGCGCCCCGGCCGCGGCACCGGCCTCGGCCTCAGCATTTGCATGGCGATCGTTCGCGAGCACAACGGCGATATTTCCGCGCAGCCCTTGCCCGACGGCGGCTCGGTCTTCACCGTGTCCCTGCCGGTCTGCACGGAGTCGGTCGCGATCGCCGAACCCGCTGCGCCTCCCGCGAATGCTCCCCGCGTGGAAACCTCTGCCTCGCCCGACTCGGCGCTCTCGCACAAGAAAATCCTGGTTGTCGATGACGAGGAGAGCATCCTCGAGCTCGTGACCGATACCCTGGGCGCCCGCGGTTGTATGGTGGACCGAGCCTCCTCTCCCAAACAGGCTCTGGAACTCGCGAATCGAAATTCATACGACGTGATCCTGTGCGATTTGAATCTGGAATCCGGCTCCGGAAAAGTGGTTTCCGGATTCGACCTTCACGACCAAATCTTGGAGGAACTGGCAATCCGCTCCGGCCCTCGTCCGTTTTTCATTTTCATGACCGGCGACCTCATCGACGCCGCCGTCGGCGAACAAGCCGGCCGCGAAGGCAACCGCTTCCTCCAGAAACCGTTTCGCATGACCGAATTGCTCGCGCTCCTGAACGATTTGCCTTCCCCCGCCGTCCTCCAGCCAAAAGATAGCTCGTCGTAATCTAGGCAATTCGCAGGGCGCGCCGGGCCTTGACCGATTTTGAATTTTCGGTTGCCGCTCCCTTGCGGTGTTCAAGGGTGCGGGTTTTCGCTCCCGCCTCCCGAATCATCCCATCGATCCAGATCCTTTGTGGTGCCAATCCACCGCTGAATTCTTGTTGCCGCCATATACCACAGCGTGGTAGATGATCTGGTTGCCGAAAGCCTTCGATAGGGAGAGACAACGTGGGAAGAAAGCGTGTAAAGATTTTCGACGAACTGAAAGAGGCTTTGGAGGACGTGCGCGATTACCGTCTGGGCAGGCGAACCGATCTCCGCGTAACCGAACTCCCGGCGCCACCGAAGAGGATCGTCCCCGCGGAAATCCGCCGGATCCGCCGGGCGCTCAAAGCCAGCCAGACGATATTCGCCCTCTACCTAAACGTCAGCCCGAACGCCGTCCGGAGCTGGGAACAGGGCACGCGCCGCCCACAGCACGCAGCACTGAAACTGCTGGCGATCGCGAAGAGAAACCCGCGGGCGTTGCTCAGCGCGTAGGTAAACCTTCAGACCGTTGAGACACACCCCGGAGACATTTGAACGCGTCCCGTCCTCGACACTTTTCAAATGCGGTGTTTTTGCAGGTACTTGATTGCTATTTTGTTTTCGTCCCCGGCAGATCGATGCCGAAGTCCCAAACGTATCCATTGATCCCTTCGTCGGTCATTTCGACGAAGGCGTATTCGCCGGGCTCGAGGCGCTGGTCGACGGTGTAGCGGAAGACGCCGCTGGCGGGGGTCCACGTCTGGATTTCGATGTCGGTGGCTTTGTGAGTTTCCTGGCCCGTGAAGTGGATGCTGATGTCATCGACGACGCGGTGGCCGCCCTTGATTTCCGTGCGCAGCAAACGGAACCGCGGCTCGCGCGAATCAGCGGGACGCATGAAGAATTCGGGCTCGGCCGTGTTGAGGCGCATGGCCGCGTGCTCGCCGGGGATTTCCATCGTTTTTTTGCTCGGGATCAGCGACACCCCGCTCAAGATTTTTTCGACTTCGCGGCCCGTCGACATCTTGATGACCGCCGTGCTCTGTTTCATTTCCCGGATCGTTTTGTTGCGGTCGAGAGCGTAGAAGCCGACCGCGTCCGGCAGAAACAGCCCCGGCTTGATTTCCATGCTGCGGTCGACGTCGATGTCCTTGGTCAACAGGGCCACTTGGGAAGCATGGATTTTCGCCTTGAGTTCCGCATCCTGCGAGGCCTGGTCCGCTTCGGCCTTGTGCGTGGCGTCCCAGTTCACCAGACTCGTGGGAATTTCTTCCCACTGCGATCGCTCGACGCTCCAGTAACGCACTCGGTCGCCTTCCACCGTGTACTCGCGCGCCAGTTGAAATGTCCCGTCCATCAGAATCAGTTTTTTGCCTTTGGGAAGAGCGACAGGGATCTGGGCCGCAGCGGCAGATGCCTTTGAATCAGCGTCCTGTTGCGCGGCGAAAGGTGCGGGCGCAAGCGTGCCCGAAAGGCTGGGCAGCACGGCGAGCAGCGCCGCGAGGAGGATTACGATTTGCGCCGTTAACTTCATGACGTTTGTGAGCGACCCGCTTCCTGCACAGGTTCTACGATGCCAGCAAGCCCGTACAGGTTTTTCCGTATGCTTCGAGGATAACGCTCAAGCGCGCTGTCCGCAACGGCGGGGTTTAAGTGGCGCAGGCTTCAGCCTGTGGGGTTTGGTCCTTGCAAGGACTCACCCCCCCACAGGCTGAAGCCTGCGCCACTAAACCAAATACCAGCAAGATTTCGTAGGATGAAGACGAAAGAATGCGCGCCCTCAGTGCTCGCAGCGCGGGAACAGGGCGGTGAGGACGCTCAAATCCGTATTGGTGAACAGCCAGCGTTCGACCTGCCCACCGGCGACGCCGGCAGCGCGCACGAGGGAGCCGAGGTGTTTGCTGCGGGCCACGTCGCGAAGATGCTCGGTGCAGATTCCCGTCAGGCGGGAAATTTCATCCTCGGTGAAAACTTTCTGAGTGGACTTGACTGTGATCATTCTCCGGCATCCTCCGCTGTTACAGCACCATTCAAATTCGTCAAAAGAGGGAATTCATGACACCACAACACTTATTTTCCTAGCAAGAGTCCTGCCGTTTGCTTGACCTCGCTTCGTCCCGCTCCATGGAATTTGCAAACATTACGAATCACAAGCTTTAGGGGGGGAAATAGAAACGGACAATCGTGTCGGGAGGTGAAGGTCGAAATTCGAACCTGAATAAATGTGTTATTTTTTGTACTCTTCTACGAAAATTTGTGCACCTTTGGAACAGTCCGCGGTTTGACGCTCATAGTCGGTTCGACAAATCCTGATCAAACTTTGTAGCGCCCGCCTTCAGGCGGGCAACTTAGATCCGGGCCGGTGCCCGCCTAAAGGCGGACGCTACAACTCCTGCCCGCCGGCTTGTTCAAAAGCGTGAGCCATGTGAAGCACGCGATCTTCCCCGAAAGCCGGCCCATAAATTTGCAGTCCAACAGGAAGACCCGCGGACGTCTTTCCGGAAGGAACCGAAATGCCCGGCACCCCTGCGAGAGATCCAGTAACGGTATATATATCAGCGAGATACATTTGCAGCGGATTGGCGGTTCGCTCGCCCAGCCGGAACGCCGGCACGGGTGAAGTTGGCGTCACGATGGCGTCAACTTTTTCAAACGCTTCGCGGAAATCCCGGGCGATCAGCGAACGAACCTTTTGTCCCTTCAGGTAGTACGCATCGTAGTATCCAGCCGAAAGGACGTAGGTCCCGAGGACGATGCGCCGCTTCACTTCGGCGCCGAAACCGCGCCCGCGCGTCTTCTGATACATCTCGATCAGCGTCGCGCCCGGAACGCGCGGGCCATAGCGCACGCCGTCGTAACGCGCCAGATTGGAGCTCGCTTCAGCCGTGGCGATGATGTAGTACGCCGCGATTGCGTATTCCGTGTTCGGCATGCGGATGGATACGCGCCTGCACCCGAGCTTCTCGAGCAAGGCGATTCCCGCCTCGATTTTCTTTCGCACTTCAGGATCGATCCCCTCGCCGAAATAATCGTCGGGAATACCGATGCGCAGACCGCGCAGGGACCCGCCGAGACCTGCGGCGTAATCGGGAACGGGCACGGAAGCCGAAGTCGCATCGCGCGTGTCGCGCCCGGCGATGACGGACATCACCGCAGCGGCATCGCGGACAGTGTGAGTGAATGGCCCAATCCTATCCAGCGACGAAGCGTAGGCGATCAAGCCGTAACGAGACACGCGACCATAACTTGGATTCAGCGCCGTGACTCCGCAAAACGAGGCCGGCTGCCGAACCGAGCCGCCCGTATCGCTGCCGAGCGCCGCCACAGCGAGATTTGCGGCCACCGCCGCTGCGGAGCCTCCGCTCGAGCCCCCGGGGACATGATCGGTCGCGACAGGGTTGCGCACCGGGCCATAGGCGGAGTTTTCGTTCGAACTCCCCATGGCAAATTCGTCGCAATTTGTTTTGCCGAGGACGATCGCACCCGCATGTTCGAGCCGAGTGACTGCGGTGGCGTCATACGCGGGCCGGTAGCCCTCCAAAATGCGCGAACCGCACGTGGTGGGAATGCCGCGCGTGCTGATGACGTCTTTCACGGCCACAGGGACGCCGGCCAGCGTAGGGAGCGCGTCACCGGCGGCGATGGCCGCGTCGATCCGGTCGGCCTGGGCGTAGGCGCGCTCGGGCGAGAGGGCCAGAAAAATGTTGAGTTCGGCGTTGCGCTGCTCGATGCGCGCGTAGAACTCCTTCACCAGCTCGCGCGCCGAAATTTTCCGGGCATCGAGGGCCGAGCGAACTTCCGGAATCGTCCATGCGGCCGGGGCGCTCACTTTTCGATCACCCGGGGAACTCGAAAATACGGCGCTTCGGGATCGGGCGCGCCCTGGAGCACTTCCGTGATCACATCGGCGCGGACGATCACGTCATCGCGCAGGGCCGAATCATCCGCAGAGGCCGCAACCACTTGGGTCAGCGGCTCGACGCCCGAAGTGTCAATCTCATTCAGCTTGTCGATGTAGGTGAGGATATCGTCGAGGTGGGAGCGATAGGTATCAACCTCTACGTCAGACAGCTCCAGGTTCGCCAGTGCCGCCACTTTCAATACGTCTTCCCGGCTGATTTTCATGATCTTGCCGAACCCCTCGGATTCAAGTGCAAGATTCTAGCACAGGCACCCAATTGCTCCTGCAACCCCACCAAGGCCATGAGCCTGATTGCGTGCGGCCAAGAGCAAGAGCCTCGGACGGCGGCGGATCGTAGCCTAAAGCGGAAACCGTTGGGAAAATGTTCAAGCAATGGCACGCTAGCCCTGACGCGGTGAAATATCCGAGAATCCCAATCTTGCAAGACATTGAATTCATTCAACTTACGCGGTTACCTAGTTCCAGTACCCCGATACCAAAAAATTTGAAGCTGGTCGCCTATCGGTCATTTTCAGAGTCTGTGTTTACAATTGCATTGCAGTCAGAAGTGTCGCGCAGACAAGTTCTGCGCTATGTCGCGCACAGAAGAGTGAGCAAGGCGAGCGTTCTTAGAAGTATCCGTTACCCGTTTCCGAGGATCTGAAGAGACCAACTATGAACTGGCTCACTCCCGCGATCGAAACCAATTTCGCATACGCAGCTTGCATGCTTCTTTTCGGACTGCTTGTACTTTCGGTGAGGAACAGAAAAATGGCCACCAGATCGTCCTACTCGCCTTACGCTTCGCCCCTGCTCGGCGCAAGCCGACCCGCACCGAAGATTCGGCCGGCGCAAGTTTCGCGCCGCGCGAAAACTGTGGTCCAGAATTCCGGGCTTCTTTTAAGTACAGGTCTTGAATACACGCCCCGCGAACGGGCGATTCCCAAGGCGCCAGACAGTTTCGTGAATCCATTGGTTGCGCCACTGATATTCCCGGCTCTGCAAATTTCAGAAGAGGTGAAAATGAACTCCCCGTCATTTCCATTCGAGAGTCTTGAACCCGTTGCGCTGGCTGAAAGATCCGAATCAGCTTTGTCCGAGACGACTTCCACAATCCACGAACACATGCCTACTTTACAGGAAGCGTACGGGATGCTCGGGTTGGAAGAGCTAAGAGCGCGGGAGATTGCGGTCGCGCCGGATCCTCATCAGGCGAATGAAAATGCTTTAGAAACAGCCACCGTCGAAGATAGAAACGATGTGGAGCGGAAAGCGATCGAGCAAGTCGTGTTTGGTCCGCAGGCGCTGCCCGTTGACCTCACACCCGAAAAAACGGCGCCGGCAAATCTGCTGGAGTTCTACGAGCTGCGGCAGCAGCCTTTCGACGTTACGCCGGACCCCGCATATCTCTATTTAAGCCCGTCGCACCGTGACGCGCTGGCGACTCTCAAGCAAGGGATCGAACACTTCCGCGGGTTCATGATGCTCGTCGCCGAGCCCGGCATGGGCAAGACCACTCTTCTGAACAAGCTGATGGAAGAACTAAGCGATTCCGCGCGCGTCGTCTTCTTGTTCCAGACGCAGTGCAGCTCGCGCGAATTGCTCTGCTTCATCTTGAATGAATTGGAAGTGGACCACACGGGAATGGACGTCGTGGGCATGCACCGCGCGTTGAACCAGGCCCTGCTCGAGGAAATGCTGCGCGGGCGCCGGTTCGTCCTGATCGTGGACGAAGCGCAAAACCTGCAGGAACCGGTGCTGGAAACAATCCGCCTGCTTTCCGATTTTGAGACTTCCCATTCCAAGCTGATTCAAATCGTTTTGGCCGGGCAACCGCAAATTGCGGAGACGCTCATGGCGCCCAGCCTCGTGCAATTGCGCCAGCGCATCGCCGCTCTGGCCAATTTGAAATCGCTGACTCCCTCCGAGACCGCGGCCTACATCGAGCACCGCCTGCGCGCCGCGGGCTGGAGCGACAAAATGATTTTCTCCAGCGACGCTCTGGATCAGATCGCGGAATCGAGCGATGGCGTTCCTCGAAGCATCAATAATTTGTGCTTCAACGCATTGCTCGAGAGCTTTCATCGCGGTCTGGACGTGGTCGACGCGGACATCGTCAAGGAAGTGGCGGAGAAGTTGAACCTCGAGGCGCTGGTGCGGCCTCCGCAGATGGACGCCGATTCTGATTCGTCTGCCGCGCCGGAAGCCAATGCCGCCACGCAACTCGCGCGCGCCCTGGCCGCTGCGCTCACCACGGAAGCCCGGCCGGACACGAGTTCCGCGAATTTCATTGGCCCAAAACCGAAACCCGAAGTCGTCCTGACCGGCAACCTCTCGGAAAAAGTCCGAAGCCAGGGTTGGAGCAAGCATCACGAATACCGGATTCTGGTCAGCCTGGAACGCGATCCCATCTCTGGCATCCCCGTTGCAGAGCGCTACTATTGCTGCAGCCTCTACGTGGACGAAGCCCAGGCCGCCGGCCTCAAGCCCGGCAAGCCGGTGCGAATCAAAATCGAGCAGGATTAAGTAGCGCAGCCACTCCTGGCTGTGCGGTTTTGGATGCTGCACGTGTGGCTACCAACCGAGCGGCCATCGCAAAACCCGCAAAGGCAAGAGTGCCTGTGCTACATCTCCCCGCATTCAACGTCGCGGAATATCTTTGGATTATTAGTTTAATCGCGGGCTATGCCAGCATGCCCGGCGTCTTCAAATACTTGTCCACGATGGCTTCAGCGGTGCGGTACGTCAGCGCGAGGATTGTGGGAGTGGGATTGGCCGCGCCGCTATTGGGGAACGTGGATGCGCCGATGACGAACAGGTTGGAAATGTCCCAGTGCCGCTGGTGCATGTTCACCACGCCGCGGTCGGGAGACTTGGCCATGATGGTGCCGCCCTGGACGTGCGTGGATTGGTAGCGCGTCACGTCGTAATTGAAATAGTCGGGGAACGGCGGCGGTTCGTTCCCTCCACGGGGCGTGGATCAATCTCAGTGCGACCACGCGTTGCCTTCCTCTTCATGTTTTTTCCTGGCGAGCGCCTCGATGCGAATCCTCGCCGAACACTCATCGCAGATGGTGCATTCCGATGCTTTGCCGCAGATATTGCAAACGTGCCTGGCGTGTTTCGGCCTGACCGTGGCTGGTTTAGTGGCATTCACCTGAGTCTCCTTCCACTACCAAACTGGGCGGGGGTACAGAGCTCCGATCTCGTAGTCCTCCGTCTATAGTATATCGCAAAACGATATAATAAGAAACCTCCAGGCATGGTGTCCTGATTCAAGAATCCTCTCGATTGTTCCGACGTTTTGGAGGCAGGGGCTCTAGACGCCGTCCCGACTCAAGGAAGAAAACTCGAGGGACTTACCTGGCGGCAACTTCGCAAAACAAACGAGTGCGGAGGGCTATGCAACAGGGCGGAACGGCATTAGAACTTCGTGACCGTGTCGTCCAGATCGGCGGAGGCAAACTCGCTTACCATCACTTCCTCTTCGCGCATGGACGGACGGCGCTCGCAAAGGGAAAGGAAGTGGACGAGCGCTTCCTGATAGGTGGGAGTCTCGCTGTTGCGAAGGGCTTCTATCGAGTTCCACACGGAGACTACGGTTGCTTCCAATCCTTCTCCCGGGCCGGTTCGCAGCACGAGTAAGCCGCGGAATCCAGCCTCTCGTCGCAGGATCTCCATCCCGGCTTTGGCTGCAGCCGTAAACTCCTCGACTTTTCCGGGGAGGATAACAAGCTTCCAGACCCTGGCGTACATATGCACCTCCGGGCGGGTCAGGCTGAAGGATGGGGTGGCCATTGTTGCGTTCCGTTCAAGCCGCTGCAGATCGAGAGGCCATCGGAGAGCCTCAGTAAGACCGGGAACTCAATCGCCGTCGTCAGACTGCAAATGCGCTCACTAGACCCGAGCAAACTCAAGTGCGGGTGAATTCCATCTGGAATTTCCGTTTTGAGCTACCCCTTTGACCGAAAGCCTAGTCCTCCTGTCTCGTCGTGTCAACCGCAAGCCGCACTGGCTCCTTGGCAGTGAAGCCAGTGCGGCGACTGATTCCGCCATCAAGTCTCCAGTGCACAGGCGTGACGCGGCTCACGTTGTGATGTAACCCGCATCACAGATTTCTTCCGAAAAAGGAACACACTGAGCACGTTTTTGACATCAATAAACATTACATTTTGGAAATTCTCATGTCTGGCAAAAACCTATTGGAATCCCGAATCGCCAATTACTTTCAGAGGAGGAGCACATGAATCCGAAGCAATCCGGCCGGAGGCGATTCTTGAAGGACGGTGTGGCGCTGGCCGGATTGGCCGCGGGTGCGCTAGCGATACGGTCGGCGAGTGGCCAGACGCTCGGGTCCGCGAACGACCAGGCGCTTGAGGGAACACCCGGCATCAGCGAGGGGCAGCACTTCGATGCCATTTACGGCGTGCGCTCCCGTTATGAGACCGCGGGGCGCATCGGCGGCATAGGGGCCTACTCAACAGGCCCGGACGGGAAGGTCGTTCGCCCTTACATCGGAGGATTAACGCCGGTTCAGAATTTGATCGGGATCATCACGCCTTCCGCGCTCCACTACCACAATACCCACGGTTACCCGCCTCCGGACATCGATCCCCAGCAGCATCGTCTTCTGATTCACGGCATGGTGGACCGTCCTATGGTTTTCACCATGGAAGATATTTATCGCCTGCCTTCGGTAACCCGAACTCATTTCCTCGAGTGCAATGCCAATGGCTACACCACGCCGCCTCGGTTGGCGCCGGGAGCGACAGCCCAGATTACGCACGGGCTCATGGGTTGCAGCATTTGGACTGGAGTGCGGGCATCGCACATCCTCGAAATGGTGGGCGTGCAAAAAGGGGCGAGTTGGATTGTTGCGGAAGGGGCGGAGGGGGCTCACCACTCGAAGAGCATTCCACTGGAAAAGATCATGGACGACAGCCTGATCGTCTACGGCCAAAATGGGGAGGCCGTGCGCCCAGAGCAGGGTTACCCACTGCGGTTGTTAGTCCCCGGCTATGAAGCAATTAACAGCATAAAGTTTCTGAGACGAATCAAGGTGGTGGACGGGCCCTACCTTCAACAAAGGGAAACCAATGGGTACCAAACTGTAGTGCGGGAGGGCAAATATGCCGATGGCAAAGCGCGCTGGTTCCAATTTGAATTAGGACCGAATTCTGTGATCACCCGCCCTTCCGGCGGACAACGAATTGGGACTCAGGGATTTTACGAGATCACCGGCCTGGCCTGGTCGGGCGCTGGCGCTATCCGCAGGGTTGAAGTATCCACCGACGCTGGCCGGACGTGGAAGGCCGCGGAACTCCAGGGGCCTGTGCTTCCAATGGCGCATACCAGATTTACATATTCATGGAAGTGGGGCGGAGAAGAGACTGTACTCATGTCCCGCTCTACCGATGAGCGCGGCCAAATTCAGCCGTCGTTAGCCGAAGTGGGAAAAATCTGGGACGTCACTGTGGATTATCTTAAGAAAGCGACAGTAGGTCACACCAATGCCATTCAACCCTGGAAGGTCGCGGAGGATGGGAGGATTTACAATGCGATCGTCTAATCTCATGGTGGTAGTGGTGGCCCTGGTGGCCTGTGCCGCGGCCGCAGCGCAGACGACCCCGTATCAAAATATAGGCAGGCCCGCGACCGCCGAAGAAATTCAAGCTTGGGATATCTCTGTCAGCCCCGCGGGAAAGGAACTTCCGCCAGGAAAGGGAACCGCCAAGGAAGGAGCCCCGATCTATTCGGCCAAGTGCGCGGTCTGCCACGGACGAACCATGGAAGAAGCGGGCCCACTGGGTCCTGCTCTGGTGGCGAAAAAGGGAGGAAATCTAAGGGGCACGATAGCAGCCTGGCCGTATGCCACGACGATCTGGGATTTTATCAACCGCGCCATGCCCCGGTTTAATGAGGGAACGCTCAAACCGGACCAGGTTTATGCTCTGACAGCGTTTTTGCTCAATCGCAGCGGGATTATCAAGGAAGACGACGTCATGGACGCCAAAAGTGTGACGGAGCTCCAAATGCCGTACCGGAATGCGTACGTTCCTTCAGACTTGGCGGAAATCGGCAATGTAAAGAAGCGCGGTTGCTATCTCGGACATTGCCCGGGACCTGCCCCGACTGCGGCGCATTGATGCTTCGCCCGTAACCTTTTCTTCGATTCTGAACCTAAACCTTGGCAAGCGCGAGGCAGCGCAATATTTAACGCGCTGAGGGTTTTGTCTTTTTCACGGTCGCGCCGGTCAATTGCGCCGTAGCTGCCATCGTCGACTTCGCCTCGCGTCATGCTCTCGGACACAAACGAAAAACGGCAATACTCAAACTGATCCTATGGGATTGATCGCCGGGCGTGCATCCGCTCGTAGTCGATCCGGTATGGCCGATAGGTTGCTCGGACCGTAAGTAGCATCAAAGCGGAGGCCGAGCCAATCGTGATGGCGAGTGAAGCCCCGATCATTTTTTCGTTTCGAAACACGTAGTCGTTTAAGAGTCCGGGCAACAAGGGACCCAGGCTGAGGCCGCCCAAATTAAGAATCAGAAGAAATAGAGCCGATACCTGGCCTCGCACCTGGTTCGGGAAAATAAATTGGATGGCGGCATAGGAACTCCCAATCGGGAGAGCGAGAAAGAAAAGCGCGGGAGCAGCCATAAGCAATGTCCGAGCGGATTGTTTTGCCGTCATTGCAAACGCAAACAGAATTCCAGCCCCAATGGCGCTAACCACGGCAACACGGAGCGGGGCCTCCAAAACACCCTTCTTTTGCCAGTGATCGCACAGCCGGCCGCCGGCGTACATTCCGAGACACCCGAATACAAGGATGATCAAACCAAGGGCCCGGCCGGACTGCCCGGCAGACCAACCATGGATTCTTTGTAGAAATGCAGGAGCCCAGCCAAAAAAAGCATAAGCGCCCATCGACTGGAAGACCATCCCTACGGATATCCCCAGAAACGACTGCCATCGCCTTCTCAACTCCGCGACAACTTCATGGAACTGCAAGCGAACTGGCGTGCCGTCCGATGCCCGCAGCAGCTGGCGCCGAATGGGTTCACGCACGGTGCAGAGCAGGAGAGCTATCGCCAGGCCAGGTGCGCCAACGATCAGAAATGTGATACGCCATGGGGCGACTGCGCCCAGAAGAGGCAGTGTAACCGCGGGCATTCGCGTCACAGCGTCGACGACCGACCCGCCTGCGATCAGCGCGAGGCCTGAACCGATGAAAATGCCCATGGAATAGACGCTCAGCGCCCCGCCAAGTTTTTCTTTCGGAAAATAGTCCGAGATCATCGAAAAGGCCGAGGGCGACAAAGTCGCTTCACCGACACCCACTCCCATACGGGCCAGGAACAGCGACCAGAAACTCCTTGCAGCGCTGCAAGCGCCTGTGAGGAAACTCCAGAGGACGACGCCGGCGATGATTACATTGCGCCGGTTGCGAGTGTCCGCGAGCCGGCCGAGCGGCAAACCCATCAGGCCATAAAAAAGAGAAAACGCGACGCCTTGCAGCAGCCCGATCCGGGTATCGCTGATGGCGAGGTCACGCTTCAGCGGCCCGACCAACAAGCTAAGAATTTGCCGGTCGACAAAGGACAACGTGTAACAAACCATCAGAATAAGTACGACGTACCATGCGTACCGAAGGCTGGGCTCGTCTTCCGTCAATCGTAAAGAAGACGCGGCGCCTTCCGAGGATGGGGCTAAAGTCGCTGCTCGCTCGGATGATTTCATTTGTGGTGGAAGCGAATTCTATCAGGCCACGCCTGTTCCCCACCGGGAAATGTTGCGGTTGGCGGCGCGAAGCAGCTTTTAAGCGCGCCGGGGGATTTATTTTTTTCAAAGTTACGCCGGCCAATTGCGCCGTAGCGGCCAGCGTCGTCTGCGCCGCGTTCAAACCAAGACGAAAATCCTTGTCGTTGTAGGTTGCATAAAGGTCGGTGGGCTGATGCCACTGAGGGTCCCAGCCGTTGCCAATCTGCGTGCCGCGCTCGTTTTCCCGCACGCTGATCGCGGCTACTTCGTTCATGAATGACGACGAATCCGTATTCGTCATGTGGCTGCCTAAGGTTGCCGGATAATCCGTCGCGTACTTTTCATCCGCTTGCTCAAGCGTCCAGGCAAGCGCTTGGGACTGCGCGGCGAATTTTGAATTCAACTGAAATTCAATGTTGAAATCCGCTTCCGGGCGCTGCTCCTTGCTCACCGTACCATCTTCGCGAGGCGCGCCATGATCGAACAGCATGATGTCGTGCTGAATCATTCCGAGCCATCTGGGTTCCGGATAATTTCCCGATCCCGGGGGGACTTCCTTGCCTTGGAGGTCCTTGCGCTGCTCGACGTACGCGGCGCTGCCGTTCAGTCCCGTTTCCTCATTGTTCCAAAAAATAAAACGAATCGAACGTTCGGTCTGCACTTCCGGACTACTCAATATGCGGGCCAGCTCCATCACCAGAGCCGTGCCCGACCCATCGTCGTTTGCGGCTTCGCCCCAGCCGATCCCGTCAAAGTGGGCGCCGAGGATGTACATTTCCTCGGGGCGCGTGACGCCGACCTTCGTGCAAAAAATTTCCTCCCGGAGTCCCGGAGTTGGGGGTTGGGAATTGAGCGCGCGCAATTTCGGGTCCGGTTGCGCGTTCGGATCGTTGTTCACACCAGTGCGAACGCGCAGCCCCCTTGGCCGTCCGCCCCCGACGGCCGTGGCAGTGGCCGGCGTGGGCGTGCCCGGACCTCCCGCGGTATTCGCCATGGTGTTGCGCGTGTCCGGAGAGGGCGGCTGGTAGTTGTACTTGAGGCGCTCGATGTTTGCGCAGCCGTAACTTTTGAGCTGGGCTTCGATCCAGTCGATGGCCTGGCGATTGCGATCCGTTCCCTGCTTTCGATCGCCGAATTGCGTCAGTCCCTTGATGGTGGCCTTGTAGCGGTCCAGATCGAGCCGATCGACGAGAATTTTTGCCGGATCAGGAACAGTTTCCGCTTGGGCTTGCGATGCGGCCGCGCTACTGGGTTGGACGAATGTGTATGGGATGAAGCTCGTCGCGAAAGCGCAAGCCGCAACAATTACCAGAGTTGATCGCATATCCTGTCTCCGTTGCATGCAATCAGCGCCCGGCCTGCTCCAACTCTGCTGCCGCGGCATTGATCAGCGCGCTCTCGCTATCCAGGACTCTCGCGACGCGCACGATTTCGGAATCGGCTTCGGCCCAATATTTTTCTTCAATGGCCTCGCGAATACCGGGAAGCGTCTTGACGCCGTAGCCGGAATAAACGCCGGGCGCATAGAGCATGTGCTTGTACCAGGGGCGGCGCGGCAGCCCTTCGGTAGCCGTGAGGCGGCGTTCGCTGTCCATCAGTTTCTGATTCAGATCCTGAAGCGTAGCGGCGGAAACGCCGGCGGGCCAGGCCTTCTTCACCGCAGCCTGATAGCGTTCCGCGCTGTGCGTGAGCGCATCGGCGGCGTTGTCGAGTGGAGCGAAATTCAGAAACGGTGGAGCGTCCACATGGGGCGGGGGCACCTTGGGACGGCGCGGATCATCGGTGGCTGTGAAAACGCCTTCCTCGATTTCCTTGTTTCGCTCGATCGTTTCCGCTCTCTCGTCGTCCGCCAGTTTCTTCAACTGTTTCTGATAGAGGCGAATCGTGTCGGCCAGGTCCGTAAATTCAAAGGGAAGCAGGTCAGCGTTCGCCAGGCGCAGGACTGCAGTGCCGGCGGTTTGCGAAAGAGCGCGCCCGTAGACAAAGTCTTTGTCGGCGAAATGCGTGAACCAGTAGAAATCGTCGTATGCCGAGTGATAAATACCCGAGGTGTCCTCGCCTCCGTAGCCCACATTCAAGGAAGCGACGCCAATGTGATCGAGGAACGCCGTGTAGTCGGAGCCTGAGCCGAGCGCTTCAATCCGCAGGTCGGCGCGCTGCCGCAATTCCTTGCGATCGTCTTCCGTCTTGGCTTGCTCAATCTTGCGCAACTGGGAGCGGCGCGAAACGCTAAGATTTGTTTCGGGATCCTGGATGTCCCGAGCGACGTCGTTCACCAGATGTTCCAGGGAGTGAGAGCCTTCCACTTCGAGGTAGCCGCGCTGGTTGCTGTCGCTGTTGATGTAAGCGACGGCATGTTGGGCGAGCTCTTTGTCGTGCTCTTCCACCCACTCTGTCGAGCCGAGCAGCATGGGCTCCTCGGCATCCCACGCGCAGTAGATGATGGTGCGCTTGGGCTTCCACCCTTGCTTCATCAATTCTCCGATGGCGCGCGCCTCCTCCAACAGGGCAACCTGCCCGGACGTCGGGTCTTGCGCGCCGTTCACCCAGGCATCGTGGTGATTGCCGCGGATCACCCATTCCTCGGGGTTTTGCGCGCCCGGAATCCGGGCGACCACGTCGTAGATTTCCTTCATATCCCAATTGAAATTCACCTTCAGATGAACTTTCGTTTTGCCGGGACCCACGTGATAAGAAATCGGCAGCCCGCCGCGCCATTCCTTGGGCGCCATCGGCCCCTCCAGAGCGGCCAG
>JGI12269J14319_10001749_pt1 | contig 21362 bp, 18 predicted proteins | sample PeaSoiSIISIP2007_FD_14319 | JGI IMG/M metagenome (IMG submission 14319)
AATTTCTCAATCCTATGGCTTTTCACTCCGGATTCGTTTGCATTCTCGGTCGTCCCAACGCCGGCAAGTCTACGTTGCTGAATGCGCTCGTGGGCCAACGATTGGCCATTGTCAACCCCAAGCCGCAGACGACGCGCAATCGCATCCTGGGGATTGTTCAGGTTCTCAAGCAAAAGAAAAGGGTGGGCGGGCAGATCGTGCTTATCGATACGCCGGGCGTACACAAGCCAGATACTTCGTTGGGGCGCAAAATGATGTCCGAGGTTCGCGAAGCGCTGGAAGGCTGCGACCTGCTCCTGCTGATTGTCGATGTAACCCGGAAATTCGGTCGCGAAGATGAATCCGTACTGGAGATGGCCAAGAAATCTCGGACTCCGGTCTTCCTTCTACTGAACAAGATCGACCTGTTCCGAAATCAGAAGGACAAGCTCCTGCCCATCATCGAGGGATACCGCAAACTTCACGCTTTCAAGGAAATTATTCCAATCTCGGCGCGCAAACCCGAGGGGTTGGACATCCTGCTGGAAAGCGTAATCAAGATTTTGCCAGAGGGTCCGCGGTACTTTCCCGAAGATCAGGTAACCGACCAACCCACGCGGTTCATGGTGGCTGAAATCATTCGCGAGCAAGTTTTGGTCGAGACCAGCGAGGAAGTTCCGTACGCGACCACGGTGCTGGTCGAGCAGTTCGAGGAAGGTGCGAGACTCACGCGAATTGCCGCAGCAATTTACTGCGAGCGAGAGGGGCAGAAGCGGATACTGATCGGCAAGCAGGCGCAGATGTTAAAGAAAATCGGCACCGCCGCCCGCCTGCAAATTGAAAAGATGGTCGGTACTCGCGTGTTTCTGGAACTGTTCGTGAAGGTAAGCCCAGACTGGCGCGAGTCGCATTCGTTCATCGAGGAACTGGACTGGCGGCGTCAGTTGGAGTTGTTAACCCATGCTGCCAAGCCTTGAAACGCAACAAGAAACGTGGCTGTTTGCTGGTGTTTTTCATTGCCCTACGCGCATTTCGCCTGTAGAATCGCAGCAGTCCCAGCACCAGACTCGATCGGGCACCATCCTCATTGATGTCGACCAACTCCGAACCGACTTTCGACTTCCTCGCGGATAAGTTGCTTTTCAAATTCCAGGTCACACTGGCTGCCGACAAAGCAGCGGTGGATTCGGTAGTGTTGCGAATCATGGAGTCCATCCGCGAGAAAGACTGTGCCGGTGGAAAGGAACATGCAATTGAACTGGCCCTTTCTGAGGCACTTGCCAATGCGGTGGTGCACGGAGCTAAGTCCGATCCGTCAAAAGTCGTCGAGTGTGATGTGGCCTGCGACCAAAACCGAAGTTTGCTGATCGTAGTGCGCGACCCCGGAGAAGGCTTCGACCCCGCGACAATCCCGAGCCCGCTGGTGGGCGAGAACATCTATTCCGGCCACGGTCGCGGCGTTTACCTCATTACGCAGCTTATGGACGAAGTGAAGTTTCTTAAGAACGGCACCGAGATTCACATGATCAAGCGGTAACATGCAACTAGAACCCCCTACTCCTTGGCGGCAATTCCCAACGTTTTCATCTTGCGGTAAAGATGGCTGCGCTCCAGTCCCAGCACTTCCGCCGTGCGCGTAACGTTGCCGTGGTTCTCGTCGAGTTTCTTCAGGATATAGTCGCGTTCGTAGGCAGCTCGCGCCTCGTGCAAGGTGGAGAAGTCGCCGCCAGTCGTGCGGCGGGAGCCGTCGCGGTGTACCAGTGGCGGCAAGTGCTTGCGTTCAAATCGAATCGTCGTCGGATTCATGATAACGATCCGCTCGATTACGTTGCGCAACTCGCGTACATTTCCTGGCCAGGAATAGCGCATGAGGGTGTCGATGGCATCATCTGTAATCTCGCGCAGGCGGCGGCCATAGGTTGCGGAAAACTCTTTGAGAAAGTGACGCCCCAGAAGCGGAATATCCTCCTTGCGTTCGCGCAGCGGCGGCACCGAAAAAGGGATCACGTTGAGACGGTAGAACAGGTCCTCGCGAAAGTTACCACGCGAGATTTCTTCCTCCAAGTCCTTGTTCGTCGAAGCAATCACGCGGGCATCGATCGTGATCGATTCGTCGCTGCCAACCGGAATAAAACGCTGCTCGTCGAGCGTCCGCAAGACCTTCGACTGCGTCTTCAGACTCATGTCGCCAATCTCGTCGAGAAAGAGCGTTCCGCCATGCGCCTTCTGGAATGTTCCTTCCTTGTCCCCCGACGCCCCGGGGAACGATCCCTTGCGATGACCAAACAGTTCGCTCTCAATCAGATCTTCAGGAATCGCGGCGCAGTTCACTTCGACAAACATCTCGTCCTTGCGCAACCCCTGGGCATGAATAGCATGGGCCACTAATTCTTTCCCCGTTCCCGACTCTCCATAAATGAGAACGCGGCCGTTGGTGGGCGCCATAATCTGGATTTGCTGGCGCAGCGCCTTCATGGGAATGCTGTCACCTACGATCGCACTTTTAGGGATGAGTTGCTTCTTGAGATCCCGGTTTTCCTCTCTTAATCGCTTGGCATCAATGGCGTTCTTGATGAGGATGAGGGTCTTCTCAATGGAGAGCGGTTTCTCCAGGAAGTCGTAAGCACCCAGTTTTGTGGCGCGAACCGCAGTTTCGATGGTACCGTGCCCGGAAATCATAATGACCTCGGGAGCGTTTTCCATGGCACGAATCTTCTGCAGAGTTTCGAGGCCATCGATTCCGGGCAGCCACACATCCAGCAGCACGACATCGAATGACTGTTTGCCAAGCGTTTCCAGGCTGGCCTCTCCGCTTTCGGCCATCGAAGCCTCAAATCCTTCATCTTCCAGCACGCCCTTCAGCGACTGGCGGATCGTCGGTTCATCGTCAACAATGAGAATGTTATGCATGCTGGGTAACGGAGGGCGCGACCACGGCGTCCGAAACGATTGGCAGTTCAACTACGAACCGGGCGCCAACGGGCTTATTCTCTTCGACGCGAATGGAGCCGTGGTGATCTTCAATAATGCGGTTAACGATGGCCAGCCCAAGGCCGGTTCCCCGCTTCTTGGTAGAGAAGTAGGGCAGGAAAAGCCGTTCCTTCAATTCCTGGCTAACGCCGTGGCCGGTGTCGGCGACGATGATCTCAACCACGTCGCGGCTGGTGACTAACGCTGTAGAGATCTGAATCTCGCGGAAGAGAGCATCCTGCATGGCTTCCGCGGCGTTGTCGAGCAGGTTGGCCAGCGCTCGCTTGACGGCTTCAGGGTCGGCCATTACGTTGGGTAACTCCGGCGACAAAGATGTGCGCACGTGGATGCTGTCCAAGCGCCCGCTGAACATCGCCAGAGTGCTCTCCACGATGGAATTAATATTCGCCGATTGCGGTTGCGCCGTTGGGAAACGCGCCAACGTGGAAAACTCGTCCACCAGCGTGCGAACCGTTTCCACCGCCCCGGCGATTGTTTCGGCGCAATTATTCAGTACTTGCAGGGAAGCCGCGTCGGGCGGCGTACCACGCTGCAAATGCCGGCGGATGCGCTCCGCGGAGAGCGCAATCGGAGTCAGCGGATTCTTGATTTCATGCGCTACGCGTCGCGCCACCTCGCGCCAAGCTGCCTGTTTTTGTGCCTTCAGCAACTCGGAGAGGTCTTCGAACACTAGGACGTACCCCAGCCCCCGTCCATCGTGCTTGAGAGTTGCCACGGTGACTGCGACGTTGAGAGTGGCCCGCTGCACAACCATTTCCATCTGGGTGGTCGTCGTGCCCATGCGGTCCGCACGACGCAGCAGCGGATCAAGATCTTCGATCACCTCGGCGGCAAAAACATCGCGCAACGGGGCGCCGATGAGGACGCTCGGCATCCCGGATTCCGCACCTAGTGGGTGAAACAAACGAAGCAAGCCGTGATTCGCATGCGTGACGCATCGCTCGGCGTTCAGCGAAAGCACCCCGTTCGGGATGCTTTCGAGGATGGTTTCGATGTGGCGGCGGCGCTGTTCCAAAGCAACATTGGCCGCGCCAAGATCACGGCTGGAGGCCTCGATCTGGCGGCGGCTCGATTCCAATTCCTCAGCCATGCGATTGAAAGAGTGCACCAAATCCCCGATTTCATCGGCGGCTCGGACTTCTACTCGATAGTCGAGCCGTCCGCGAGAAATCTCTTGCGTGGCTTCGGCAAGCGCGACGACTGGGCGAGTTACCAACTTGGAGAGGAACAACGCGAACCACGTGGTAGCGAACAGTACAACTACCGTGAGCAGAAGCAATACTTCCATGTAGGTTCGTCGAACCAATCTTCGTTCGCGAGCCAAGTCGAGATAACGCTGCTGGCTTGCCTCGACCTGCTGCACGGTTTCAGAAAATCTTTTGGGCAGAGGGATGCCCACCAGGATCAGGCCATCGTCGCCAACCGGCGCGCTGCCCAGAATGTAATCGGTTTGCTCCCAAGCGAAGGAAGTTGGGGACTCCGACTTCAATCGCTCCATGGGAAGCTTGGCCTTCAGTTGCGGCCAGGGAGCGGGCGCGCCAAAGCTGGTTTCCGCATCGCCGCCGACGATGGCTAGCGCAAACCCTCCGTGCAGGGTAGTGGCGTGATGCTGGAACTCACTTGTCACCGCGGAAAAACTTCCACCAGCAAAAGCGGATTGCACCTCCGGCGAAGAGGCGATGGCCTCAGCTTCGGCCCGGGTGTTTTGCGCGGCATAGTTGGAAAGCAGCGCTGCCATGGTCGCTGTGTCCCGCCGCACTTCCTCTACCGGACTGGAGAACCATTTGTCAATCGACCGGTTCATCAGCACATAGGCAAAGAAGAACATTCCGATCACTGGAAGAAACGAAAGCAAAAGACTCCCCACGACCAGGCGCGTGCGGAATTTCGATCCCAGAACTCCCAGCCTTCTTTCCGCGAAGAGCTTCAGGAGATTTCGGGCCAGGACGAACGTCAACGCGACGAACAGCAGAAAGATCAACGCGGAAAGCGAAGCGAAAAACAGTAGTTGCTGGTTGGTGCCTGGATTTAGAGGCAAATCAAAAGAGGTCAGCGAAAGCAGCACTCCAAACAGCAGAGCGATTCCCACTGCCAGCGGGATAATGACTTTCTTCCGACGGGAAGGTTTCTGATCTGGTCGAATTGGATTAGGAGTAGACACGTCCTGTGGCAGCCTGCGAACGCTTCCAGGCCTATCCGGCTCATTATAAGCGGACGCGTGCCCGCAGAAGATGACGCAGGCAGCCTGGCTTCAATCCTCCGATTTTACGGCAGGAACCTCTGCAAGGGGCAGTGTTCGCAACGAGGCGTCGACTTAAGGCAGTAAAGTTTTCCCGTGGCAACGATCAATCCGTGCATGTCGTTGTACGTTTGCGCTCGCGGCGAGCGTTGAACCAGACTCATTGGCGACGGAGCATGCGGAACGGGGCGAAACTCAGTGTCAAGTTCCGGGTTTGCGGTTCGTGGCTGCGTGTCACTCAAGGCCCGCTCAAACAGTCCGCGCAACTCTTCGTATTTTGTTTTCGCAGTAGCGATCCCGTGGCGCTCGACGATGCGGCGCGCGTAGGTGTCCACCACGAAAACCGGATGCTGCCCAGCGTAAAGCAGAATTGAATCCGCAGTCTCCGGCCCTACACCTTTCAGTGAAAGCAATTGTTGCCGCAACTCTTGTGTAGGTTGTGCGAAGAAGCGGCTGAGCGAGCCTCCGTAGCGTTGGTCGACAAATGCCACAAAAAGTTTCAGCCGGTTGGCCTTCTGTCGGAAGTACCCCGCCGGTCGAATCATTACTTCGAGTTGCCTCAAAGGGATGGTTCGGATCCCTGCCAGATTCAGCAGGCCTCCGGCGCGCAAACGACGTAGCGCGATCTCGACATTTTTCCATGAGGTATTTTGCGTGAGGTAGGAGCCCACGATAACTTCAAAGCGAGAACGAGCAGGCCACCAATGCTGAGGTCCCCAGGCATTGTATAGCGCGTGGTAATGCGCGCGGATCTGTTGTTCGTCGGCAGTCGTGGCCACGGCGTCCAGTGTAAAGGAACCCGAGCGGAGGTTACCGAAGTTCATGCCCCGCTGACCTCCTAAACCCTGCCACACCGTGTCTGGCGGGCATTTTACGCGTAGCAGACGCTTTATTCGTTTTCGTCGCGCGGTACAAGTACCAAAGTTACTGGTGAAGTAACGCATCTGCTGTGACAATTTGTGTCAACGCGATAGGCTGCACTTTTCCCCACTACGCAGCGGGTCGCGCGAGCAAAGCGAAGTCGACGTTATCCCTCTGCCGCTCAGATAGGAGATCGAGGTATGTCTCAACGGCTGGGTGACCTTCTTGTAAAAGAGAAGGTCATAACCCCGGAGCAGTTGGAACAAGCGACGAAGGCTCAGAAGGAGACCAACGTTCGCCTGGGCGCCGCCCTGGTGAAGCTGGGATTCCTGTCCGATGAAGATGTCACCAACTTCCTTTCCCGGCAGTACGGCGTTCCTGCTATCAATCTTTCTTATTTCGAAATTGATCCCGCGGTGGTCAAGCTGATTCCGTTTGAAACCGCCAAGCGATATCAAATTCTGCCCTTGAGTCGCGTGGGCGCTTCTCTGACCATCGCGATGGTGGACCCGACCAACGTGTTTGCCATGGACGACATCAAGTTCATGACTGGCTTCAACATCGAGCCGGTGGTTGCGTCGGAAAGCTCGATTCTCGAGGGTATCGACAAGGCATACGGTGCCACGAAAGAAGAGGACCTCGAGCAAGTGATGCTGTCGATGTCGGAGATGGACGAATCCGACGTCGAACTGCAAGCAGATCAGGCCGAGCTGGGACTTGCCGACCTGGAAAAGGCTGCCGATGAAGCTCCTATCGTCAAGCTGGTCAACTTAGTGTTGACCGACGCCGTGAAGCGGGGAGCTAGCGACATCCACATGGAGCCATACGAAAAAGAATTTCGCGTGCGCTTCCGTATTGACGGTGTGCTGCAAAGCATCATGACCCCGCCGCTCAAGTTGAAGGATGCCATCATTTCGCGCGTGAAAATCATGTCGAAGCTGGATATCAGCGAAAAGCGGCTGCCGCAGGACGGCCGCATCATGCTGAAGATGAATATCGGCGGACGCAAGAAGCAACTCGATTTCCGTGTCAGCACGCTGCCCACACTGTGGGGAGAAAAAATCGTGCTCCGCTTGCTCGACAAAGAAAACCTCCGGCTGGATATGACCAAGCTGGGCTTCGAGCCGGAATCGCTGGTCAAGTTCGAGAAAGCCATTCTTAAGCCGTACGGGATGGTTCTGGTGACTGGGCCAACCGGGTCAGGTAAAACGAACACCCTCTACTCCTCGATCTCGCAATTGAATAAACCGGATACCAACATCATGACCGCGGAAGACCCGGTCGAGTTCCAGTTGGCGGGCGTAAATCAGGTGCAAATGAAGGAGCAGATCGGACTGAATTTCGCCACCGCCTTGCGCGCCTTTCTGCGCCAGGACCCGAACATCATTCTGGTGGGCGAAATCAGAGACTTTGAAACCGCTGAAATTGCAATCAAGGCTGCTCTTACCGGCCACCTCGTGCTCTCTACGCTGCACACCAATGGCGCCCCGGAAACCATTACCCGACTCATGAACATGGGCATTGAGCCTTTCCTGGTCGCGACTTCGGTCCACCTGATCTGCGCCCAGCGACTGATCCGGCGCATATGCAAGGAATGCACGGAGACAGTCGACGTTCCCCAGCAAACGTTGCTCGAAGAAGGATTCAGCCCGGAGGAAGCCAAGACGGTAAAGATTCAGAAGGGTAAAGGCTGCGGCGTCTGCAACAACACCGGCTACAAGGGCCGATGTGGTCTGTACGAAGTCATGGAAGTAGATGACGAAATTAAAGAGCTGGTTCTGGTGGGCGCGTCGGCGGTGGAACTGAAAAAGAAAGCGATCGAACGCGGAATGATTACCCTGCGTCGCAGCGGGCTTATTAAAGTTGCGGCCGGCATGACCACGCTCGAAGAAGTGGCTCGCGAAACTATTCATTAAAGATCGTAACGAGGAAGAAAGGGAACAAAGATGTCGCTCGCATTAAGTGATCTGCTGAAAAGAATGTTGGAGATGTCGGGAAGCGATCTTCACCTCACCACGAACTCGCCGCCGCAGATCCGCGTGCACGGGCACCTGGTGCCGCTGGACCTGCCGCAGATGACGCCGGCCGAAACTAAACAATTGGCCTACAGCGTCATGACCGACTCACAGAAGCACCGTTTTGAAGAAAGCCTCGAACTGGACTTCTCGTTCGGATTGAAAGGCCTGGCCCGTTTCCGCGCCAACGTGTTTAACCAGCGCGGCGCGACCTCGGCTGTTTTCCGTCTGATTCCTTTCGAGATCAAGTCCTTCAACCAGTTGGGACTTCCCGCCGTGGTGAGCAAGATGTGCGACAAACCTCGCGGCCTGGTATTGGTCACGGGCCCGACCGGATCAGGCAAGTCGACGACCCTGGCNGCCATGATCGACAAAATCAATACCGAGCGGCACGACCACATCCTCACCATCGAGGACCCGATCGAATTCGTACACATGAACAAGAATTGCGTGGTCAATCAGCGCGAAGTGCATGCCGACACCAAGAGTTTTACGGATGCGTTGCGAGCCGCCCTTCGTGAAGATCCCGATGTCGTGCTGATCGGCGAAATGCGCGATTTGGAAACCATTGAATCGGCGCTGCGTATCGCCGAAACCGGTCACCTTACGTTCGGTACTTTGCACACTAACTCGGCATCTTCCACCATCAACAGAATCATCGATGTGTTCCCGGCTCATCAGCAATCCCAGATTCGAGCGCAGCTTTCGCTGGTGCTGGAAGGCATCATGTGCCAAAGCTTACTGCCTAGCGCCGACGGCAAAGGCCGCGCCATGGGAATGGAGATCCTGGTGCCGAATGCCGCCGTTCGCAACCTGATTCGCGAAGACAAAATCCATCAAATTTATTCTTCCATGCAGTCGGGTCAGGACAAATTTGGCATGCAGACATTCAACCAGGCACTGGCCACGCTTTACCACCAGAAGCAGATCACGCTGGAAGTCGCCATGGCCCGCTCCAGCAACGTGGACGAGTTGCAGGAAATGATCAACCGGGGAACTGGATTACTGAACCGAAACCAGTCCCCGTCCGCAGCCAAAGGTGCTGCAGCGACAGCAAAGCGGTAACAGATTCAAAACGAAGAGTAGTTGCAGCTTGAACAAACGATTTGGAGTGGTAATCCGGAGCGCGAACGAACGGGCGCACCGGACGCAACGATAAGGAAGCAAGGAGAGGTCACCATGCCAGTTTTTACGTATTCTGGAAAGAGCGAAAACGGAGAGAAAGTCAGCGGCGAGAGGGTTGCAGCCAACAAACAAGCGCTCGCCGCTCAGTTGCGCAAGGAGCGCATTAACGCAGGGGCCATCCGGGAAAAAGGCAAAGAGTTTGTCATGCCCACCTTCGGCTCCGGCAAGGTCAAAACCAAGGAGATCGCGATCTTCTTTCGCCAGTTCTCGGTCATGATCGATGCCGGTTTGCCGTTGGTGCAGTGTCTGGAAATCCTGGCCGCAAACCAGGAAAACCAGGCATTCCAAAAGACGCTCACCGGCGTCCGCACCACGGTGGAAGGCGGTTCCACTCTGGCCAATGCCATGCGGCAGTTCCCCAAGATCTTCGACGACCTGTCCACCAACATGATCGAAGCCGGTGAAACCGGCGGTATTCTCGACATCATTTTGCAGCGCCTGGCGGTTTACGTCGAGAAAGCGGTGAAGTTGCGCGGAGCGGTGAAATCCGCCTTGATCTACCCCGTGTCGGTCATCAGTATGGCAGTTCTGATCGTGGCCGCACTGCTGAAGTGGGTGGTCCCCATCTTCGCCAACCTTTTCGCTGGATTGGGAGTTGCGTTGCCTTTGCCGACCCGCATCGTGGTGGGGCTCAGCGCCTTCGTAAGTCAGTTCTGGTGGTTCTTCATCATCGGTGTCGTGGCCATGGTTTTCGGGGTGAAGCAGATTCGCAAGAATCCCAAGGGCCGCTACTACATGGATTACGGAATGCTCAAAATGCCCATCGTCGGCATGTTGCTGCGCAAGATCGCAGTAGCGCGATTTACCCGGACACTGGGGACACTCATCACTTCCGGCGTGCCGATTCTTGAAGGTCTCAGCATCACGGCGAGAACCTCGGGAAACGCCGTGCTCGAAGAAGCCTTGATGAAGGTACGCAAAGCTATTGAAGAGGGCCGCACCATCGTCGATCCGCTGCGCGAGTCCGGCGTATTCCCCAGCATGGTGACCCAGATGATCGGCGTAGGCGAAGCCACCGGCGCCATGGATGCCATGCTGCAAAAGATCGCCGACTTCTACGAAGACGAAGTCGATACCGCGACCAAAGACATGCTGGCCCTGTTGGAACCAGTTTTGATCGCCTTCCTGGGCGTTGCAGTCGGCGGTATTGTTATTTCGCTGTACATGCCGCTGTTCTCGCTGATCGCCAAGATGGCTGGCTAGGCACGAAAAATCCTGGGCGGAATACCGGGCTGGATCAAGACGAGCCAGCCAGCGGATTCCGTCCAGTAGAGAAGCGCTTTTGCCCGGGGAACCGAATTTGCAGCGCGACCGCACGGCTCCCCAAGGGAAGGGCACGGAAATTGGGCTAGGCATGCAATCCATGTTCGATGAGCGGCTGTGGCTGGCCTGGCTGGTCAAGGTTCGCATCCTCATCCTGACATTTCTATTAGGCATTGAGCTGGTGATCTCACGGCTCACGCCTACTCCTTTTCCTTTTTTTTTTTGTTCTATTGCTGTCTTTTTGGCGGGAGTTCCGCATCCAGGCGGTGCTGCAGGTGCTCACCGATCTGGCTCTGGTCAGCCTGGTTGTCTACGCCACCGGCGGAGTAGACAGCTCTCTCAACTTTCTTTACCCGCTTGTGATCATCGTGGCGTCCATTCTCCTGCCGCGGGTTTGGGCGTATCTTACCGCCGCACTGGCATTCATCCTGTACGGCACGGTTCTGGAGCTTACTTACTTCGCGATTATTCCTTCGTACTCGACCACCCATCCCGAATTAAAGGCGCTGCAAGCCATCATCTTTGTTAACCTGTTCGGCTATCTGGCAATCTCGTACCTGGCTGCGCTATTGGCCAACAAGCTGCGGCAGGTGGACGTAAAGCTGAAGCACACCAGTGGCGCGCTGGAAAACCTGCAAGCCCTGCACGAGAATATCATCCAATCCATCACCGGAGGGCTGATCACCACCGGGCTCGACGGACACATTACGCTGGTCAACGCTGCGGCACAGAAACTATTGGAGCGTTCAGAAGACGAACTGCTCGGTCAGCCAGTGAACCAGCTCTTTCTGGATCCGTTGCCTCATGTCGATGCCGAGCCAGCCCATGGCGAGGTCCGGCGGGTTGCGTCCAACGGGTACCGGAAGACCTTTCGAGTGCTGGTGTCCGCCATGTCGGTCCAGGAGCGGGGCACGCTGGGTTTTGTTTACACCTTCGATGATTTGACGCAAATCCGGCGACTGGAGCGCGAAGTCCGCATGCAGGACCGTCTGGCCGCGGTGGGACGACTGGCCGCCGCGATCGCGCACGAGATTCGTAATCCGCTGACCTCGATTGCGGGTTCCGTAAGCATGCTCTCCGAAATCCCCGATTTGGGGGACGAGCATCGGCAGCTTTTGCAGATCGTGACCCGGGAGTCGGAGCGGCTCAACACCATCATCACTGATTTTCTGGCTTATTCGCGTGGACGGCAATACAGGTTTGCGAAAGTGGATGTGCTGCCGCTTCTGGAAGACACGCTCACCCTTTTCGAACATCGCCTGGCTGCACAAAATATCGGCATCCGAGTCGAACGAAAATACGGCGTAAAGGAAGCATGGACGTCGGCGGATGGAGACAAACTCAAGCAAGTCTTCTGGAATTTTTGTGAAAACGCAGTGCGCGCCATGGCCTCTGGAGGCAAACTCACAGTCTCGCTCGAGTCGATTGGAGATGACTGGCAAATCAATTTCGCCGATACCGGTCCGGGAATGAGCCCTCAGCTTATCGAGAAAATATTCGAGCCGTTCCAGTCGCAATTCGAAGGCGGCACAGGTCTCGGTTTGGCAATCGTCTACCAGATCGTCCAGGCGCACGAAGGCAAGGTCTGGGCCCGCTCCAAGCTGGGGCAGGGCAGCGTGTTCGTTTTGCGCTTGAGACGTTTCGCAACGGTGGACAATGCGACTGCTCCGCCGTCAGACCCCGCGCAGCAGGCACATTCGGCGCTGCTCGACAACACGAACTCCGTGGCGGCCGTGGGAGGAGGGGCGCGTGGGTAACATTCTGGTTTGCGATGACGAGCGCTCGATATGCGAGATGCTGGACATCGCCCTGCGCCGCGAAGGTCACAAAGTCGAGACGGCAAACTCCGGCGAGGTGGCCAAGAGGAAACTCGACGGCGCTCTATATGATGTCGTCGTCACGGATATCAAGATGCCTAAAATCGATGGCATCGAGGTGTTGCGCCACGCCCACCAGGTTTCTCCCGACTCCGCGGTGATCCTGATCACGGCCGTCGATGACTACGAAGCCGCCGTGCAGGCCGTCAAGGCTGGAGGCGCGACGGATTACATTCGCAAGTCTCCCGGGCTGGTCGATGAAATTAAGCTGGCAATCAATCGGGCTTTGGAGAAAGTATCCCTGAGCCGGCAGAATTTCGCTTTCAAACGCGATGCCGCTACCCGCAATTCACTCGACAACATCGTCGGCGTAAGTCCGGCCATGGAGAAACTGAAGCAGACGATTCGCACTGTCGCTTCCACGCAAAGCACGGTTTTGATCTACGGCGAGAGCGGAACTGGCAAGGAACTTGTCGCCCGTGCGTTGCACGTGTGTTCTCCGCGTGCCGCCGAGCCATTTGTTTCCATCAATTGTGGAGCGTTCCCCGAAACTCTCTTGGAAAGCGAACTATTCGGTTATGTGAAAGGCGCATTTACCGGCGCCAATCAGAACAAACGCGGGTTATTCGAAGTCGCGGACAAGGGCACGATTTTTCTCGATGAGATCAGCGAGATGACCCTGACCATGCAGGTCAAACTGCTGCGTGTGTTGCAGGAACGCTCGGTGCGCCCGGTGGGCGGAACGAACGAGATTCCCATTGACGTACGCGTCATTGCCGCGACCAACCGCGATCTGGACAAGCAAGTGGCCGACAATACCTTTCGCGAAGATCTTTACTACCGGCTCAGCGTGATTCCGGTCTCGGTGCCGCCTTTACGCGAACGCCGCGAAGACATTCCACTTCTGGTCAACCATTTCCTCAAGAAGTATGCGCCGGGAGCAGGGAAGAGCATCCAAAGAGTGAATCCGCAGTCGCTCGAAGCCCTGGGAGGTTATGAGTGGCCGGGCAATGTCCGCCAACTGGAAAATACCATCGAGCGCGCGGTCGCCTTGGAAACCGGGGATGAACTCCGCGTTGACCTGCCCGCCGAGAAAGCGAAGGCTCGAGCCGCGGCTGCTGGGGCTGGATTGCCGGGGACGGCAATTTCCGGGAACATGTCCACTCTACCCGACGGGATGGATATGGAGAAGTACGTCGCCGACATCGAGAAGTCACTGCTGCTGACCGCGCTGGCTCAGTCGAACGGCGTCCAGACGCGGGCAGCAGACCTGCTGAAGATTTCGTACCGCTCGTTCCGGCATCTGATGAAGAAGTACGAACTCTAGCCGTCGGTCGTCAGTCGTTGGCCGTTAGTCCTGTCATCCTGACTATTTTGTAGCGGCCAACGACTAACGACTGCCTTTCTTCAACTGCTGCTTCCATCCCAACACTCTGGCCTTTGCGCCTTCTGCTTCCGCTTCCGGAATCATGCCTTTCTTCTGGTAGAGAACTGACAGGCTGGTATAGGCCAACACATCGTCCGGATCGATCTCCGAGATGCGTTTCGCTGCTACGATGGCTTCATCCAGTCGGCCGAGATCCTGGAGGGCACGCGCCAGTCCGTGCATCGCTTCGGTGAAGGTGGGATCGGCCTCCAAAGATTTCTGATATTCCTCCACGGCACGGTCGTGCTCACCCTCAGAGACCAGGTCCAGAGCGGCGTAGTAGCGATCTTCGGCTTTCTGGCGGGCTTCAGGGTCGGCCATAGAACAGAAAATCCTTAGGCAGAAAGTGGATTCTAGCACGTGGTTACTTATGAACGACCAGAGGAGTTTCCAATGCAGAGTTTCTCGACGGTCGAGGAGTATAGTTGTCAGGTCCGTGGAGAGCGACTATGCGTTCACAGGAAATTGCCGCGGGATTCCTGCGAGCCGTCGGCGTGCTGCTCATCGTTCTAGGAATAGTTCATACCATAGCGACGCCTCACATTCGCGATTTGTTGGGCGAAAGCTCGAGCGAGGTCTACCAGCGCGCCGTGGGGCCGACCTTACTGAATCATGTGTTGATGGGTATTCTTCTCCTGCCCTTGGGCTACACAACATGGCTCGCCGCCTCCGTCCAGAATCGTCACGCGACGTGGGCCAGGCGAGTCTTGATGGTAAACGGAATCGTTCTGTTGACCCTCCCGGCATGCATTGCCCTCTTCATGCGTCGGCCGGAGTACTACACGGCTCCCTTGTTCCTCACGGGGGTGATTCTGGTGACCATTATTTCCTTGCTAACGATTGTCGCCGCATGGCTGCTGAGACGCGGCGCCAGTTCCTCTGGGAATGTTTCGGGAGCGATCAGCTAAGATAGCCCCATGCCCTACATGTTCCGATTTCTGTGGAATGCGACCCGCGGCCACCACCTCACTCCGTGGCGTAGTCCCTACCTGCTCTGGCGAATCGAAACGTACTGCGGAGTGAAGATGCAGCAGATCGGACTCTTGGAATTCTGGGAATTCACTTGGCGGGAGCGCAAGAATCTGTGGCGTTTTCTGAAGTGGACGGCGGAAATGGAACGCCACGCCCATCCCAAGCCAAAAAGTACGTAACCTTATTGCCCGTTGGTCGCCGCGGCGGCGCCTTCCAGAATCACATTCACTTCGGAGCCTTTGCCGGCGCCAATGATTTGTGCGGCCGCAGCGCGATTGGCAGCAATCTCTAAATACCCCATGCTTCCAAGGATGCCGAAGACTTCATTCGGTGTGCCCTCAGCATAGTTGGTGTGAATCGTGGTGACCTCGCGTTTGCCTACTAGAATCTTGAATGCCGGTGGCTCGGCTTGAAACAACGCCGGAACATCCTCGGGTGTGAAATTAGTCACGACGTTTCCGAAACGATCGACCCTGAGGACCACGCCTCGTAGCGTTTGTGCATCCACCGCCTTGGGTTTGGGCGCGTTGAAGCGTACGAAATCCGTGATCTCCTCGCCAAACTTCGCCGTCTCCACGCCCTTGGCAAGGTACGCAGCGACTGGTGCAAAAATGTCGCGGGCGTGAAAAGTGTTACTCACCGGTTGCCTGTAGTAATGTTCGGCGTCGATGTGGCGCACCTGAACCCGCTCCGCGTGTTTGTAGATCAGGGAAAGTACGCCGTTGTCTGGCGCCACAAAGTAATGTCGTCCCGTGGACAAAAGGATCGGGCGCCGCGCCGTACCTACGCCCGGGTCCACGATCACCATATGAACGGTGCCGTTGGGAAAATACGAATATGCCTGGGCGATGGCCAGAGCGCCGTCGAGGACATCAAAGGGCTGCACGGCGTGGCAAATATCCACGATTTCAGCTTCCGGAGCAATATCCAGAATGACGCCCTTCATAGCCCCGACGAAATGATCGTTGAGCCCGAAGTCGGTGGTCAGAGTGATAAGCGGACGGTTCGCCAATGTTCTTCCTTGCCCGGAGCAGGATTCTGCCGGGAAAACTCGAAAGTAACCTGTCACGAAGAGCCGCGTCAAGGCACGGAAGTAATTGGTCGTGGTGCAGTTGAATCCCCCTCATCTTACTACTGCAACGGAGGCCTGCGAACCTGCTTCGCTGAAAGCCATGCCGCCGCAGTCAAACATAATGTAATCACGGTTGAGAAAACGATGGGAATAATAAAAAAGTATTTCAGGTTCAAAACCGTGATGGCGGCAAAGCAAAGGGCGAACGTCCACGCAGTGCCGCGCATGAGCGCCAAAGACTCTGGCGGAAGGCCGCCTAGCTGCCACGCCAATACCACCGCGAGTAGAACAATCACGCTGACAAAGAGTCCGAACCCAACATAAAAATCCCAATAGTCCGGCTAAACCCCATAATGTAAAAGTGAGTGGACCGCATGGAGCCAAGATCCACTCCCCACTGGGGATCGGACCAGGGAAAACCAGATGTGTGTCCGGCGTCAAAAAGCAGCAGAAGAACAGCAGCGATTCGATAAAACATAGATGCCTTCATTCTTGCCTCCAAAGATCACGGCAGCGGGCACCACTATCCTGTCGCGTAGGTTCAAACTGCACCACTACCAGGCAATTGGCCAAACGCCTCGACGCGGCCTGCCTTTACTCGTAGCGCAGCGCCTCCACCGGATCCAGCCGTGAAGCTTTCAGCGCCGGAAAGAATCCTGAAATTACGCCCACCAGCGCCAGGATGGTGAAAGAAACCGCGATCACGAGGAACGAAGCGTGCAAGAAGATGTCACCCTCATGATTGGCAGTCTTGTAGAGCTCGCTGTAAAGCGGCATGGGCGGAATCACCCAGGTGAGAAAGACAGCAACACCGATTCCGATCAGGCCGCCGGCGAAAGTCAGCACCAACGCTTCCAGCAGAAACTGCATGAGGACCTGCCATCGACGCGCTCCGAGCGCCTTACGCAACCCAATCTCACGCGTACGCTCGGTGACCGAAACCAGCATGATGTTCATTACGCCCACGCCCCCGACGCCCAGCGTGACCGCGCCAATCAGTCCGAGCACCGCTTGCAACCCGAGGGAGAACCCGTCCAGCGTCGTGCGATCTTCGATGGTGTCCCAGACCGGCGTTGCTTTTTCGTCTTTGGGATCGAAGTGATGACGCCGCGCCAGCACTTCGCGAACCGCCGCCAGCGTCTTCTTATCCAATTCCGGTGCCGTAGGCTGGATGACGATCAGGTCAGGATTGCGGATGTTCTTGAGATCGCGGTAGGTCTCGAACGGAACGAATCCGTCGTTGTTGTCCGGGCCGTTGTAGGACGAGTCCTGAACCTTGGTTCGCAAAACTCCGATGACTTCGAAATCCAGGCCGCCAATGCTCACCGACTGACCGACCGAAGGCGCTCCCTGGAAAACCCTCTTGTTCGCGACCTGTCCGAGGATGACTACCCGGTTATGTTCCACGTAATCAAGGTCGCTGAAGTAGCGTCCGTCTTCGATGTCCAGCTTGCGCATCTGCCCGTAGGAGAGATCGACACCGCGCACCTTAAGCGATACCACTCGCGTGCCGTACTTAAAGGCCAGGTTCCGGTTCACCTCGCCACTGACCGCGCGTACAATCGGCACTTCCTCGCGTATCGCCTGGACATCCTCGTATTCGAAGCGAACTTTCTTTCCCGCCCGCTCTCCGCCTGCCTGCATACTAGTCTGTCCCGGGAAGATCACGATTACGTTGTCGCCCATGGTGAGAAATGCATGCAGAACACTGCCGCCCAAACCTTGCCCATACGCCAGTAGGATCACCACGGATACCAGTCCCCACACAATGCCAAGCATAGTGAGGACGGAGCGAAGCCGATTGCGCATCAGCGCCTGCCAGCTTTGCGCAATCAGTTCTTTCAGGAACACGCGACCAGTTGAATCGCGGAATGTCCAATTGTCAATTGGAAATTGAACGAAACACGTCGGGCGGACGCCTCGCCCGCTCACGGAGCAAAGCAGTGCATTATGCGAGGATGCGCGGCGAGCCGCCGCGGACGGGGCGTCCGCGACTACATGATTTCAAGGTTGGGGTACTACTGAATGTCAATGTTTCCCGATCCAGTTTCCACTTCTACGGGAACGCCGCCGCCGTGGACTTTTCCCCGTAACTCCTTGCGTCCAATGGATCCTTGCACCGTGACCGGTTGGCTCACCGAGATCGATCCCGAACTGGTATGGGCATCCAAGTCGAAACTCGCGTCGGACGCCAACTTGAGGTGGATGCTGCCCGAGCCGGAATGCACAGTCCATGCACCGGTCGGATTGCCCTCTGCCGTGATGGTGCCACTTCCGGCTTCTGCTTCAAGCGAACCCAGTACACCGCGCAGTTCCAAACTCCCGGAACCCGTATCAGCCCGCACCGAGCCTGCCGCGGTCTGTTCAAGGGTGACGTGTCCGCTGCCGGTCTGGCCCTCGAATCCGCCTGCAATATCGGTAGCGCGAATCGAGCCGCTGCCTGCTTTCGTGCGCACATTGCCTTTGATCCGATCGATCTCGATGTCCCCTGAGCCAGTTTCAGAGTGGACGGTATCGCCGATGTCGGAAATTTTCAAACTCCCCGATCCTGATTCGACCTCGACCTGTCTGCGAAGGCCTTCCACACTCTGACTGCCGGAACCGCTGTGGGAGTGCAACTCGGTCTCCGCGGGAACGACGAGATCGTAACTGATGGAAATGTTGTGCAGCAGTTCGCGGTCATCAATGTGGCCAATCCGAACGTCGTTGCCACTCTGCTGGATCGGAGGGTTGGACTCAATCCGCTTGACGCGTTCGTCCGCATCTCCTCCAAACCAATTCGTGGCCTTGATGTGTCCGGTTATTTCTACCTGCGATGAGCTTCCGGTGCGCACATTGACACTTCCGGATCCAGTAGCAAGGTCGAGATTAACCGGGCCATTTACCTGCAAGGTGCGCTGGAATGAACCCTCGGACGAAGCCGCGGCGGGCACCGGCTGCAGGCAAGTAAGGCTCACCACAATCGCGCCCAACACGACCGGCAAACTAACTCTTTTGGATTTCATCGCTGTCTCCCATTCAAGAACTTTATCAATTAATGCGCACGTCGCCGGATCCCGTATGAATGGTCAATCGAGGACCGCCGCCCGCAACCTTCCCGTTGACCGAACGTCGCGCTTCACGCACGCGGCCTTGAACGATCATGGTCACCGGACGACCGACCACCACCTCTCCGGAGCCCGTGGACGCATCCAAATCGAAAGCGGCGTTAGAAGGCAGTTCAATCTCGACGTTGCCCGAGTGGGCCCTGATTTCCCAGGTTCCTGTCTGAACTCCGGCGACAGTCACATCTCCGCTCCCAGTTTCAGCCTGCAAGCCACCATTTACCCCGCGCAGCTCAACATTTCCCGAGCCGGTGTGGACATGCACATCTCCACTGCCCCGGGCGTCCAGCCGAATATCGCCACTTCCGGTCTCGGCCGTGAAGGAACTGGAGACTTCGCGAGCTTCCACGTCTCCGGAGCCCGTGTGCAGGTGAATTTCACTGTCCAAATCGCGCAATCGCATGTCGCCGGAACCGCTCTCCAAATCGAGAGTCGCGTGCAGACCCTCGATTGTCTGATCGCCGGAGCCGCTCTGCGTACGCACTTTGGTATCCGCTGGAGCGGTAATCTCATAGTCAATCGAAATATCCCGCATGCTCAGGTAATCAATGTGAATGCTGTCTCCAGCCTGGCGAATGGGCGGATTCTTTTCTATTTCGCTCACGTCGGACTGGCGACCGCCAGTTAACCATCCATTGCCGACGTGAATTTTCCCCCTGACGGTCACATTGCCGGCCGGACCGCTGCGAACCGTGATATCCCCTGACCGGGTCAGGACTTCCAACTCCGCCGGACCGGTCACTTTGAACGCGCGTTCAAATGATCCCTGGACTGAAGCAGCGGCGTTCAACCCTGTTGCCAGGACCAAAGCCAGAAGGACCGCGAAAGACCGAGCCATTGAGCGGCACATACTTAATCTGTACGGATTTGAACGAAATAAGTTCGATCTAAACGAGTTCGACCTAAACATGGAATTCCTCCCCGGTTTATGGTTATTCGTAGCGCAGCGAGTCCACCGGCGTCATCTCGGCGGCGCGTTGCGCGGGATACATGCCGGCCGTAAGCGTAATCACGGACAGCGTGAGCACCGACGCTACGATAGACGCGCCAGACACGATAGGGTGAGGGACAAAGTCAGGCAGGGGAAGGGCCGCCATTGCTGCACACAAGGCTAAACCGACGGTCAGCCCCAGAACGCCGCTTACCATCGTGAGGATCGCGGACTCGGCAAAGAACTGCCGCATGATGTCGCCTCGAGTGGCTCCCAGCGCCTTGCGGACGCCAATCTCCCGGGTCCGCTCCGTGACTGAGACGAGCATGATGTTCATCACGCCTATCCCGCCCAGGCATAGGGTAATAACGGCCACACAGCCAAAGAAAATCGTAATCACGGCAAAAATGTTCTCGACCAGTTTGGCCGCTTCCATCGTATCCCAGACGAAAATGGCGTCTTTGTCTTTGGCATCAAAATGATGACGCCGGCTCAACGAAGTGCGGACCTGCTGAACCGTTTCCTCGTGCTCGTCGGGGCTGCCCGCCTCGAAAACAATATCGTCGAGGTAGCCGCGCACGATCCCTTTTTTCTCCGGCCTGGGGAAGTCGCGCGCCACGGCTGAGTAGGGCGCGAAGAGAAAATCATTGTCAGGTCCGCTGTAGTTGGAGTTTTGCGTCTTCTTTGCGAGGACGCCGATCACGGTATAGGGAACGCTCTTGATTTCAAGGGTCGCACCCACAGCCGGTTTACCACTAAATAGTTGCTTGCGGGTGGCGTCTCCCAGTATGACCACGCGACGTTCCTCGGACTCATCCTCTTCCGTGATCAGCCGGCCTTCGCTGAGCCGCAGGGAACGGAAACTCTGGAAGGCAGGCCACATGCCCACGATTTCACGATTGGCCGAATTGAACTGGCTGACCTCCGGAACCGCGCGCCTCAGTTCGGGGCTCACGTTCTTCACCAGATAGCACTCGTCCCGAATTAAGCGGGCATCATCGACCGTCAGAGCAATTTCCCGTCCGGCTGCCAAACCTCCCACCTGAGAGCTGGTGCGCCCGCCCCAGATGATCACCAGGTCTTTGCCCAGCGTCTCCATGCGCTTCTGCTGGTCCACACTGAATCCGCGGCCCAGCCCGACCAAAAGGATGACCGATGCAATCCCCCAAATAATCCCAAACATGGTGAGGAAAATGCGCATTTTGTGCGCTTTGAAAGTGGCCAACGTCTGACGGGTAATCTCCAGAAGATTCATGGACGGGGGAGCGCCATTGAATGCTGGAAACGAGGATACAACTTTAAGATTCCGATTGGTACAGGTTCGTGCACGCACGCCCAAAGTTTTGTTCTGCGTCTACCTTAGGCCGACGCTGACTAGCCGCACAAAATGCCGTGATCAAGGCACGAACTTAAAGACGTCGCCGCGTTCGTCGACGCCGCCGTAGCCGGTCGTACCAAAAAGCGTGCCTGCCGCATCTCGGAACAGGCCGGCTTGAGGACTCATCCC
>JGI12269J14319_10001756_pt1 | contig 21316 bp, 18 predicted proteins | sample PeaSoiSIISIP2007_FD_14319 | JGI IMG/M metagenome (IMG submission 14319)
CGGCCCGCGCGCGCGGCTTTTCAACGAGCGGCTGAGCGGCGAGCGCCGCCCGCCGCAGATCAGCAAGGTCCCGCTGGTCCGCTGGCGCGCCGACACGCGCTACCTCGCCAGCACCCATCACATGACCCCGACCCCGCTCGCCCAAATCACCGGCGCCCTCCTGCACTTCAAGTTCCTAAGCGACTTCGCCGTGCGCGCCGAAGTCGAGGCGACGCGCGGCGAGCACTTCGCGGACGCGCGCGAGTACCGCGACTATCGCGACCTCGTCCGCGGCGGGCTGAACTCGCTGATGGCCGACGTCTCCGTCCGTTTCGAAGACAGCGCGCAGCTCGTGGCGACCAGGATCATGCAGACGTCGGGTGCCTACGAGGCGTTCGCCGCCGCACTGACCACCGGCGCCTAAGCGCGAGCGCGCCAAGCAGATCGCGGGGTAAGGATAGCTGCACAGTTATGAGAGCGGCAAAGCTGCGGCGGGCAGGGCGGAAATCGGTCGCTCGAGCGCCTTCGAGAGCGTTACCGGGCCGAGGCGCTGTTCAGGGCCATGGCGTCGCGGACCAGCGCCTTGAAGGCGGCCTCATCGACCTTGTCGCCCTCGTGGAAATCGATCGCCCGCCTGATATTTCCCTCGAGGCTGGAGTTGAACAGGCCCGAGGGGTCCGCAAGCTTGGCGCCTTGGCGAACGTCACCTTCACCACGCTCTTGTAGGTCTCGCCGGTGCAGACCATCCCGTCGTGGTACCAGGTCGGAACGCCCCGCCACTTCCATTCCTCGACCACGTTCGGGTCCACCTCTTTGATCAGGGCGCGGAGCTGGGCCAGCCTCTCGCCCCGGCAGTCGCCCAGTTCCGCGATCCTGCCGTCGATCAGGCGGGACGGGGAGTCCGGGCTCGTCGCCGCGCTGGTTTTCATGACCTTGAAGCTCCTTCGGCTCTCTTCTTCTAACGCGGCGGGACGGAGTCGGCGCCCGAATTTCCGCTGGACACATACATATCCGCGTGGTTATTGGTCAGTCAATAACCAACCGGTTATCGATCATGACGCCAGACCCCCACGACATCCTGTTCAGATCGCTGGCCGATCCGACCCGTCGGGCGATCTTCGAGCGTCTGTGCCGGGAAGGCGAGCAGACGGTCGGCGCCCTGACCGCGCGGTCCGGGGTCTCGCAACCGGCGGTCTCCAAGCATCTCGGCGTTCTGAAGCGGGCAGGCCTAGTGCGCGACCGCCACGAGGGCCGTCAGACCCACTACGGCGCCCAGCTCGGCGCGCTCGCCGCCCTGATCGACTGGACCAGCCAGATGGCCGGGTTCTGGCAGAACCGGTTCGACAACCTCGAAGACCTGCTGAGAAGGATGGACCAATGAGCGAAGCATCGACAGAGACGCTCTCCGTCGTCGTCGATCGTGAGATGCCGTTCCCGCCGGAGAAGATCTGGCGCGCGCTCACCCGGCCGCACCTGATCGAGGAGTGGCTGATGAAGAACGACTTCAAGCCCGTCGTCGACCACGAGTTCACGTTTCGCGGCGACTGGGGCTCGGTCGACTGCCAGGTCATGGAGGTCGAGCCGAACAAGACCCTGTCCTACAGCTGGGGGGCCATGGGCCTGGGCAGCGTCGTCACCTGGACGCTCACGCCCACGCGCGCCGGCACGCAGCTGCGCATGGAGCAGGTGGGCTTCCGCCCGGACCAGCAACAAGCCTACCGCGGCGCCACGGCCGGCTGGCCGAGGTTCTTCGCGGCGATGGAGCAGGTCCTGGCGCGGATGGAGTAAGCGTGCAGCGCCGATCGTCGGCGTCGCCACCCGCATGGCGTCGAGGTCACCGCACGCCAGGCCTATGAGCTCGGCTTCAACGTCACGCTGGCGACCGACGCCATGACCGACTTGCACGCCTGGAGCGTCACACGGGTCTTTCCGAGGAGCGGCGAGACCGGCACAACGCAGCAGATCATCGATCTTCTGGAAGCGAGCGCCTGATCATGAATTGGCTGCACGACGTATCCTACCTGTTCGGCGGCGCATTTCTGGCCAACGCCGTTCCGCATTTCGTCAGCGGCGTGATGGGGCAGCCCTTTCAGAGCCCGTTCGCCAAGCCGCCAGGTCAAGGTCTTTCATCCTCGACCGTGAACGTGCTCTGGGGGTTTGCGAACTTCGTCATCGCCTACCTGCTCATCGCCCGTGTGGGAAACTTCGATCTGCACACCGCCGATCAGGTCATCGCCGTGGCAGTGGGCGTTCTGCTGATCGCTGTGCTGTCCGCCCGTACGTTTGGCCGCTTCCACGGCGGCAATTCGCCCGCGGGCTCGTGACGGCAGGGCCAGTGGCCGGTTGCCGTGGGCCGGGTGAGAGAATCCTTTTGGGACCTGCTTCGCCATACGCCCGACGAGCTTGACTCGCGGAACAAACCGTGAATAAGAACAAAACAGGTACAACAGAGGTGGGGATGTTCTTGTGGTTTGGCTGGCTCGGGAGACGATGGCGCTTGCGTCGGTGGCGGGGTTCGTTTGGATGATGTGTTCGCTGGCGCAGCTGGTCGCCTGAGTCGCGGATGCTGGGCTTTGAGGGTCGATGAAGGCGGACGATGAAGCGCACGACCTGAGTCAGGGCTTCATCCACCTACGCGTTCGTTCGGCCTATTCGTTGCTCGAGGGCGCGATCAAGGCCGAGCAGATCGGCCATTTGGCGCACGCGGCGCACATGCCGGCGGTAGGGCTGACCGACCGGGCCAACCTGTTCGGCGCGCTCGAGTTTTCCGTGACCGCCAAGGAGGCGCACGTGCAGCCGATCGTCGGCTGCGCGCTGCCGGTGACCGGCATCGGCGAGGGTCCGCCCGAGCGCTGGGCGCGCAACCCCACGATCGTGCTGCTGGCGCAGAACGAGGCCGGCTACCGCAACCTGATGACGCTGTCGTCGGCGGCCTATCTCGACATCGAGCCGGCCGACGAGCCGCACGTTCCCTGGGCCAGGGTCGTCGAGCATGCCGAGGGGCTGATCCTGCTCTCCGGCGGCCCCGACGGACCCGTCGACCCGCTGTTCGCGGCCGGGCGGACGACCGAGGCGAACGCGGCGCTTGGCGCCATGCAGGCCGCGTTCGGCGACCGCTTCTATGTCGAGCTGCAGCGGCATGGGCTGGCGGTCGAGGCGTCGTCGGAGCCGGGTCTGGTCGCTTACGCCTACGAGCACGACGTCCCGCTGGTCGCCACCAACGACGTCTACTTCGCCGATCCGGCCATGCACGAGGCGCACGACGCGCTGCTCTGCATCGCCGACGGCGCTTTCCTCGGCCAGGACGAGCGGCGGCGCGTCTCGGCCGAGCACGCGTTCAAGAGCGCCGAAGCCATGCGCCACCTGTTCGCCGACCTGCCAGAGGCCTGCGACAACACCATCGACATCGCCCGGCGCTGCGCCTTCATGGTGGTCAAGCGCAACCCGATCCTGCCGCGCTTCCCGACGTCCGAGGGCCGCAGCGAGGACGAAGAGCTGGCGCTGCAGGCGCGCGAGGGCTTGGCCGCGCGGCTGAAAGCCCACCCGCCTGCCGCGCCGATCGCCGACTACGACGAGCGGCTGGAGCGAGAGATCGGCCTCATCCAGTCGATGGGCTTCTCAGGCTACTTCCTCATCGTCTCCGACTTCATGAAGTGGTCGGTGGCGCACGGCATCCCGGTCGGGCCGGGCCGCGGCTCTGGCGCCGGCTCGCTGGTCTCCTGGTCGCTGATGATCACCGGGCTGGACCCCATCGCCTATGGCCTGCTGTTCGAAGCCTTCCTGAACCCCGAGCGGGTCTCGATGCCGGACTTCGACATCGACTTCTGCCAGGAGCGGCGGGGCGAGGTGATCGACTACGTGCAGGCCAAGTACGGCAAGGACCGCGTCGCCCAGATCATCACCTTCGGGTCCTTACAGGCGCGCGCCGTGCTGCGCGACGTGGGCCGGGTGATGCAGCTGCCGCTGGGCCTCGTCGACCGCCTGGCCAAGATGGTCCCCAACAATCCGGCCAACCCGACGACGCTCGCCCGCGCGGTCGAGATCGAGCCGCGCCTCAAGCAGGCGAAGGAGTCCGACCCCGAGGTCGCGCGCCTTTTGGAGGTCGCCCAGCAGCTCGAGGGCCTCTACCGCAACGCCTCGACCCATGCCGCGGGCATCGTCATCGGCGATCGGCCGCTGACCGAGCTCGTGCCGCTCTACCGCGACCCGCATTCCGACATTCCCGCCACCCAGTTCAACATGAAGTGGGTCGAGAGCGCCGGCCTGGTGAAGTTCGACTTTTTGGGCCTAAAGACGCTGACGGTCATCGACCGGGCGGTGAAGCACATGACCCGCCGCGGCGCCGGCATCGACCTCGAGCAGCTGCCGCTCGACGACGCGGCGACCTACGACCTCATCGCCTCCGGCCAGACCATCGGGGTGTTCCAGATGGAAGGGCAGGGGATGCGCGACACCGTGCGCAAGCTCCGCCCCTCGTCGATCGACGACATCACCGCGCTGATCTCGCTCTATCGGCCAGGCCCGATGGCCTCGATCGACGACTACGTCGACCGCAAGTGGGGGCGGAAGGAGGTCGACGTCCTGCACCCGCTGCTGGCCCCGGTGCTGACCGAGACCTACGGGGTCATCGTCTACCAGGAACAGGTGATGCAGGCCGCCCGCATCCTGGCCGGCTACAGCCTGGGCGAAGCGGACCTCTTGCGCCGCGCCATGGGCAAGAAGATCAAGAAGGAGATGGACCAGCAGCGGGCGCGCTTCCTTTCCGGCGCGACCGAGCGCGGCGTGCCGGAGGCCACCGCTGAGCTGATCTTCGAGCTGATGGCCAAGTTCGCCGGCTACGGCTTCAAGAAGTGCCACGCCGCGCCCTATGCGCTGATCGCCTACCAGACCGCCTGGCTGAAGGCGCACGCGCCGGTCGAGTTCTATGCCGGCTCGATGAGCCTCGACATCTCCAACACCGACAAGCTGGCGCTGTTCTACCAGGACGCGCGGCGAAGCGGCGTCGTCATCCGCCGCCCGGACGTGAACCGCTCGGCCGCCGACTTCACCGTCGAGGACGGCGAGGTGCTCTATGCGCTAGGCGCGATCCGCAACGTCGGCCTGGCCGCGATGGAGCACCTGGTCGCCATCCGCGAGGAGGGCGGCCAGTTCGCCGACCTCTACGATTTCGTGCAGCGGGTGGATCCCAGGCTGGTCAACAAGCGGGCGCTGGAGAACCTCGCCCGCGCCGGGGCGTTCGACAGCCTGCACGCCAACCGCGCCGAGGTGGTTGCGGCCGCCGACGTGCTGATCGCCCAGGCGCAGAGCGCCGCCGCCGATCGCGCCTCGGCCCAGGCCAGCCTGTTCGGCGAGCAGCCGGAGGTTTCGCGGCCGAGGCTGCCCAAGCGTGAGCCCTGGAGCGAGACCGAGCAGCTGGACGAGGAGCGCGCGGCCGTCGGCTTCTACCTGAGCGGCCATCCGCTGGAGTCGATGCTGGAGGTGCTCCGCCGCCGGCGGGTCAGCCTCCACACCGACGTCCTGGCGCAGGTGGAGCAGGGGATGGAGGCCTTCCGCATGGCCGGCGTCGTGCGCCGCCGGCAGGAGCGCGCCTCGGCCCGGACCGGAGACAAGTTCGCCTTCGTCACCCTCTCGGACCCGACCGGCGAATACGAGGTGCTGTTCCCGCCCGAGCAGCTGCGCCGCTGCCGCGATGCGCTGGAGCCTGGCCGCTCGATCGTGATCAAGGTGCGCGCCAAGGCCACCGACGGCGACGTCCGCTTCTTCGGCGACGAGGCCGAGCCGCTCGAGCGCGCCGTTGAGGGCGCGACCGCGTGCCTGCGCGTCCACCTCTCGCCGCAGCTCGCCGACATGGACGCCCTGAAGAAGCGCCTCCGCCCCGCCGAGGGGCCGAACAGCGGCGGCGAGGTGATCCTGGTCGCAGGCGCCGGCGACGGCCGCGAGATCGAGCTCCGCCTGCCCGGCCGCTTCGCCCTGGACCCCGCCGTCCGCGGCACCCTGAAGACCGCGCCTGGGGTCGCGTACCTCGAGGAGGTTTAAGGGGCGGGGCGCGTTGTATCGATGGCAGCACAGACCCCGCGGTCACGCTAATCACAACGCTCGGCGCGGCCCCTCATCCGACCGGGCATTCGCCCGGCCACCTTCTCCCGCGAGGGGAGAAGGGGCGCCTAGTGGCCGCCATCAGCCTACCCCGCCGCCTCGCGCGAAGCCAGCAAACGGCCGCCAGTCGCCACTAGCCGATTTGCTCGTCGGTCTTCGCGCGGAACTTTGGCAGAGCCTCGGCGCCTTCAATCCAGCCGACGTGTTCTTCGTAGCTGACGTGGGCCGAGGGCCGGTCAGCGATCGCGGTCGTCAGGCTCCCGACCGAGACGTAGATGTGGTGCAGCTTGGGCCGCTCCGGATGTCCGGGAAGATCGGCGAGATAGAACATCGGGCTCGAGCAGATCCGGCAAGACCCCCATCGAACACTTGGCGAGGATCGGCGCCAGGCGACATCGGACTCGCCTCGGATGAAGGCGAAGCGGTCGGGCGGAACGGATGTCCAGGTCACGAAGGCGACGCCCCGTGACAGCCGGCATGATCGACAATGGCAGTGGGTGAGGCTGTCTAGCGGAGGCGTGAGCTCAAACTGGACCGCGCCGCAAAGGCACTGTCCCAAGATGCCGCTCTCGTTGCGCATGACTGGTCCTGCAGGGCGGACGATTCCTGACTCATGCAGCGGATGCCCGCAAGGTCGCGGCGGCGAACGGGCGGTCGCGGCTCCGCACGCGGCGATTGATTGTCTCGCCGTACCCAGCTTGCTAACTCTTCGCCCCTCGGGCGGCTGACCCCCGCCTATGGGGGAACACCATGAAACGTTTCGGAATCCCGAGCCTTGGCATCGCCTTGGCGTTGTCGCTGCTGGTCTCGCTTGGGGTCGCGTCGCACGCCCAGGCGCAGCCCCAGCCGCTCGAGACCTATGTGGCGCGGCTGAGCGTACAGGACCACTACAACTCGAACGGCGTTCGGCTGCTTACGGCCGCGGGCATCATCCGCCAGGACCGGGCGAACTACTATGAGTTCGGCAAGCGGGACCCCGAGGACCAGCCGGACGCCTTCTTCTCGAGCGTGGCCAACCGCGCCCGGCTGGAAGACATGCTGTTGCACGGCACGATCTCGGCGGCGACGAACAACGAGATCGTCAACGGCACGCCGCTGATCGTGGTCAAAGTCTACGAGGACTTCGTCGACGTCGACGTCTACAGGTAGTCAGGCGACGCGAAACGCGCCGGCGTCGACGGCTGCGCGGATCCTCTCCGCCAGGGTCGCTGCGTCGGCGGCATCATCGCTGACGATGTCGGTCGGCGAAGCGTCGAAGGCGTCGTAGAGCTCGCGGTACGGGCCGTAGTCGGCGATCGTCCCCTCCGCGCGCGCCGCGGCGCGCGCCTTGCAGACCGCCAGGCTCGGACGGACGACCACGTAGTGCAGCGGCGCCTCGGCGCGCGCGGCAAAGGCCTTGAGCCTCTCCGCCGCCCAGGGGGGGATCGAGAAGTCGAGGATGACCTCATAGCCGTCGCGCGCGTACTGCGCCGCCGCCGCGGTCATGGCGCGCATCACCGTCCCGAACCCCTTGGCGCGGGAATGGTCGGGCCCGGACCTGACGATGAAGAACCAGAAGTCATCGCCCTCGATTCGGACGGTCGGACCGGGCGACAGGGCCGCCAGCTCGACTGCGATGGCGCTCTTGCCCGCGCCGACCGGGCCTGACAGCATCAGGATTGAACCGGGCATCCCACCCTCCGCCTATGTCGCTGCTCCGCCTCGCATCGAACGCGCCAGGCGGGTCGCCTCGCGGAGGGTCACTCTAACCGGCGCGAACGCGGGCTGGCGAGCCGGGGCGTGCTCTAAGGACCTCGCGCTGGCGTCGCCGCGACGTTCGAGCCGGGCAGGGCGGCGAGCTTGGCCATGACCTGGCCCACGCCCGCACGCAACGGCAGGTTGGTCGGGTCGGCGCTCGCCAGGCGCTGCAGGATCGCCAGGCTCCTTTGATATTCGGCGAGTGCGCCGGCGACATCGCCAAGCGCGAGGCGCGCATCGCCCATGCGCTGCAAGTCCAGCGACAGGGCCTGCTGAAGGTCGGCCGAAGTCGGATTGGCCGCCGCCAACCGTTCTCCGATGGCCAGCGCCTGTTCGTAGTCGCCGCGCGCTCCAGCCAGGTCGCCCTGCCGGCTCGTCACCTCGCCGATCCGGCGCAGCAGGACGGAGACGTAGTATTGCAGGTCGGTGTTGGTCGGGTCGGCGGCCGAGAGGCGCTGACGAATGGCCAGGCCCTGGGCGTACTCGGCGCGCGCCCCGGCCAGGTCGCCCTGCTTGGCGAGCAGGTCGCCGATGCGCAGCATGAAGCTGACCGAGATATCCTGGATGTCGGCGGCCGTCGGGTCGGCGGCGACCAGGCGCTGGGTGATCGCAAGGCCCTCGTCGAAATCCGCTCGCGCCGCGGCGAGGTCGCCTTGCCCGACCTTCAGGTCGCCCAGGTGGCGCAGGATCGACTGCAGGTTTCGCTCCAGATCGGCCGACGTCGGGTCGCTCGCCGCAAGGCGACGGCGAATCTGCAGCGCTTCGTCGTAGTCCCGTTCGGCGCCGGCGAAGTCCCCCTGGGCGACCATGACGTCGCCGATCCGTTGCAACATCGCGGTCACCGCGTTCTCGAGGTCGGCGGACGTCGGGTCGGCGGACGCGAGCTTGCGCTGGATGGTCAGGCTCCGCTCGAACGCCTGACGCGCCCCGCCCTGGTCGCCCTGGCTCACGCGCACCTCGCCGGTCCGGCGCAGCAGCTCGGCGAGATCATGTTGTCGTCTGTTCGAGCTCGGATCGGCCGCCGCGAGGCGCTGCTCGATCGTCAGCCCTTCCTCGAAATCGGAACGGGCCGCGGCGAGGTCTCCCTGCGAGGCGGTGACGACGCCGAGATTCACCAGCGCATCGGCGACGGCTTCGGCGGTCGTGGTCGAGCTTGGGTCCGCCGCCGCCAATCGCCTGGCGACGCCGAGCGCCCCCTCGATGTCGCGCCGCGCGCCTGCGAGGTCGCCCTGGGATGCGAGCACAAGGCCTAGGCTCTGCAGGCTGTCGAACAGCGCCTGCGCATCATCCGCCGAACCTGGGTTGGCGACCGCGAGCCGCCGGACGATCGCAAGGCTCTCCTCGTCCGCGTTCCGCGCCACGGCGTGGTCCCCTTGCGCCGCCGCGACCGCGGCGATCGCGACGTCGGCGGCGGACCGCTGGCGGTCGTCGCTGGCCGCCGCCAGCGCCAGGCTCGCCGCCTCTTTGGCGCGGGTGAGGTCGCCCAGCGTCTGCGCCAGCCGCGCCCGCTCGATCTGGGTTGCGAAGTCCGTCGGATCGAGGGCGGCGGCGCGATCGTAGAGCGTCAGCACCTCGGCGGTGGTCGCCTCGCCATGATCCAGCATGACCTCGCGCAGGCTGGCCAGCTGGCGCGCGCCGACGGCGCGTTGGGCGTTGGCGGCGGCTTCGATGGCGTTGTCCTGCGCCTCCGTGAGCGCCTCGATGACCGGCCATGCGCCAACGCGGTCGCCATCGGCGAACCGCCGCAGGGCGGCGAGCTTGTCGGGCTTGGCCTGGGCGGCCAGGCCCTCGGCCTCGGCGCGATAGGCGGCGATCTCGGCGCGCGCGGTCGCGTCGTTCTGAACCACCTCAGCCGCCAGATTGGCATAGCCGGCCCGCGCCGCCGCGAGCTCGGCGGCGGTTGCTCGCACCTCGCCCTTGGCCGCGTCGACCGCGGCCCGCGCCTGGCTCAGCCGGGTTTCCGCCGCCGCGATTAGCTGGCTTTCGCGGTCGTCGGCGAGCTTGCGCTCGCGGATCAGCCCGACCTCGAATTGCGCCTCGAGGCCGCGGACAAGCGCGTTGTCGGCCGGGGACACAGCTTGCGCCGTGACTTGACCGCCGATCGCCGCCGCGGCGACCATCGCCGCCAAGCCGGCCGCCAGCACGCCCGCTGCCTTCCCCACGGTCTGCTCCGCCCCCATCAGTCAGCGCAGAGGTGACCATACCGCGAACGGTCCGTGCACGCTCGCGACCTTGCCTTTCGCCGGCTGACCGCCTATCTCGCGCGGCATCACGCACGCGGCGCGTTCGGCGAAGCAGCGGGTCAATCCCCGCCGCTCTTCCGTTCCGGTCCCGTTCAGACGGGTCTTGCACCGCGGAGGCTAACCGGAAGAAGGACTTCGACACCTCATGGCGCTACCCGACTTTTCCATGCGGCAGCTTCTCGAAGCTGGCGCCCACTTCGGCCACCAGACCCACCGCTGGAACCCGAAGATGGAGCGTTACATCTTCGGCTCCCGCTCCAACATCCACATTATCGACCTGTCGCAGAGCATCCCGCTGTTGCACCAGGCGCTGCTGAAGGTGCGCGAGGTCGCGGCCTCCGGCGGGCGGGTGCTGTTCGTCGGCACCAAGCGGCAGGCCTCGGACCCGGTCGCGGCGGCGGCCACGCGTTGCGCCCAGTACTACGTCAACCACCGCTGGCTGGGCGGCACGCTGACCAACTGGCGCACCATCAGCCAATCGATAGCGCGCCTGCGCGAGCTCGAGGGCCTGCTCGAGAGCGGCGGCGAGGGCCGCACCAAGAAGGAGCTGCTGCAGCTCACCCGCGAGCAGCAGAAGCTGGAGCTTTCGCTGGGCGGCATCAAGGACATGGGCGGAATCCCCGACCTGATGTTCGTGATCGACACCAACAAGGAAGCGATCGCCATCCTGGAGGCGAAAAAGCTGAACATCCCGGTGGTCGCCATCCTGGACACGAACAGCGACCCGGACGGCATCGCCTTTCCGGTGCCGGGCAACGACGACGCGGCGCGGGCGCTGCAGCTCTACTGCGACCTGGTCGCCGATGCGGTGCTGGACGGCCTGGTCGAAGGCCAGGTCGCGCTGGGCGTCGACGTTGGCGTGGCGGAGGCGCCGGTCGAACCGGCGCTGCGCAAGCGCGCCGAGCCGAAGGCCAAGGCGGCCACGAAGGAAGCCGCGCCGGCCGAGACGCCAGCGGCCGAGACCCCGGCGGCCGAGACGCCGGCGGCCGAGGCTCAAACGGCCGAGACTGAAGCGGCCGAGACTGAAGCGGCGGCCGTCGAGGCGCCCGCAGCCGAGACCGAAGCGGCGGCCGTCGAGGCGGCCGCAGCCGAGATCGAAGCCGTCACCGAGGCCGAAACGGCCGGCGAAGAGGCGCCGGCCGCGGTGGAAGAGGAGCAGGGGACCGCCTGACGGTCCGCAAAACAACCATCACATGGCCGCGCGATGATCGGCGCGGACCTGAACGAGATTCGAACTGGAGAGATGACCGTGGCTGAAGTTACCGCCGGCCTGGTGAAGGAACTGCGCGAGAAGACAGGCGCAGGCATGATGGACTGCAAACGCGCGCTCACCGAGACGGGCGGCGAAATGGAGCAGGCCAAGGATTGGCTGCGCGCCAAGGGCCTGTCGAAAGCCGCGAACAAGGCCGACCGCGTCGCGGCCGAGGGCCTGGTCGCCGTCGCGTTGCGCAACGATGGCCGGGGCATGACCGGCGCGGTCATCGAGCTGAACTCCGAGACCGACTTCGTGGCGCGCAACGTGTTGTTCCAGACCGCCGCGCTGAAGACCGCGGCCGCGGCGCTAGAGGCCGGCGGCGACGTGGACGCCATCGCCGCGTCGAAGACCGCCGACGGCGAGACCATCGGCGACATGATCACCCAGCTGATCGCCACCGTCGGCGAGAACATGCGGCTTCGCCGCGCCGGGCGTGTCGAGGTCGCGCGGGGCGCCGTGGCGGCCTATGTGCACAATCAGGTCGCACCGGACGTCGGTCGCATCGGCGTCCTGGTGGCCGTCGAAGGCGAGGGCGACCAGGCGAAGCTGCAGGACCTGGGCAGGAAGATCGCCATGCACGTCGCGGCCACCCGGCCGATGTCGCTCACCGCAGAGGACCTGGGTCCCGCCGCGATCGAGCGCGAGCGCGCCATCCTGACCGAGCAGGCGCTGGAGTCCGGACGGCCGGCCAACATCGCCGAGAAGATGGTCGAGGGTCGCATCCGCAAGTTCCTCGAGGAGGTCGTGCTGTTGAAGCAGGCGTTCGTGATGAACAACGACCAGACCGTCGAGCAGCTGGTGGCCGAAACCGCCAAGACCCTCGGCTCGCCGATCAAGATCGCCGGCTTCATCCGCCTCTCGCTCGGCGAAGGCGTCGAAAAATCCCAAGCCGAGGCCGCTTAGACGCAGGCTCCTGCCAGGGGCTGACAGCAGGCGCCGGCCTGGCCCCCTGTTTGGACCCCACACGCCCGCCTATATGCTGCCGGTTGAAGGGAACTGGCGCGCCCCTTGCGTGTTCGATCGCGGACGAGGGCGGGTTCTAGGCTCGAAGGGGACCAGCGATGACCGTGCGGCCAGCTGAGGAGCCTGACGCGTGACCCCCGCCGACGGCGCCGTCGAGCGCCCTGAAGAGAGCGCGCAGCGCGGTCAGTCGGCGCTCGCCAGCCGCTATGCCCACGTGCGCGCGCAGACGGTCTCGCTGACCATGCCGCTCTCGGCCGAGGACCAGGCCGTGCAGTCGATGCCGGACGCGAGCCCGGCCAAGTGGCATCAGGCGCACACCAGCTGGTTCTTCGAGACCTTCCTGCTGATCCCGAACGAGCCGGCCTATCAGCCGTTCGACCCGCTGTTCGGCTATCTCTTCAACTCCTACTACGAGGCGATGGGGCCAAGGCGCGCGCGGCCGGCTCGCGGGCTGGTTACGCGACCGTCCCTGAGCGAGGTCCGCGCCTATCGCCGGCACGTCGATGAGGCGATGGAGAGCCTGCTGTCAGGTCCCGCCGCCGACGATCCCGCCATCCGGGGGCTCGTCGAGCTCGGCCTGGCTCACGAAGAGCAGCATCAGGAGTTGATCCTGATGGACGTGCTGCACCTGTTTTCGCAGATGCCGGGCCATCCGCCCTACCGGCAGCTGCCCGGCGAACCTTCCGCCGATCCCGGCCCGATGGGGTTCGTGGGCTTTGCCGGCGGGCTGGTCGAGATCGGGCACGCCGGCGACGGCTTCAGCTTCGACAACGAGCGGCCGCGGCACCGTGTGTGGCTCGAACCCTACCGGCTGGCGGACCGGCTTGTGACGAACGGGGAGTGGCGCGCCTTCATCGACGACGGCGGCTACGCGAGACCCGAGCTCTGGCTCTCAGACGGCTGGGGGCTGGTCAAGGCGGAGGGGTGGGCTCACCCGATCTACTGGGTCGAGCACACCGGGCAGGGCTGGTGCGAGATGAGCCCAGGGGGCCTAAAGCCGCTCGACGAGCACGCGCCGGTCAGCCATCTCAGCCACTACGAGGCCGACGCCTATGCCCGCTGGGCCGGCAAGCGCCTGCCGACGGAAGCGGAATGGGAGCATGCGGCCGCAGGCCTGGACGAGGGCGAGGGAGGGCTCGACCTCGAGAGGCTTGCGCCTGCCCTGGCGGGCGACCGCGCGGGCTTGCGGCAGATGTTCGGGACGCTCTGGCAGTGGACGTCAAGCGCCTACCTTGCCTACCCGGGGTTTGCGCCGGACGCCGGCGCGGTCGGCGAGTACAACGGCAAGTTCATGATGAGCCAGATGGTGCTGCGCGGTGGTTGCGTGGCCACACCCAAGGGCCACGTCCGGGCGACCTATCGCAACTTCTTCTATCCGCATCAGCGCTGGATGTTCTCCGGCCTGCGGCTGGCCGATGACGTGTCACCGGCCGCCGATTCCCCCTTCATGGCCGATGCGATCGAAGGGCTGAGCGCGACGCCGAAGCGCCTGCCGGCGAAGTACTTCTACGACGAGCGCGGCTCGGCGCTTTTCGAGGCGATCTGTGGGCTGCCGGAGTATTACCTGACCCGCACCGAGACGGCTCTGCTCAAGCACGCCGCCGGCGAGATCGCCGGCTACATCTCGCCGAACGCCGCGCTGGTCGAGTTCGGCTCGGGCGCCAGCACCAAGACCAGGCTCCTGCTCGACGCCGCGCCGCAGCTCAGCGTCTACGTGCCGATGGACATCAGCGCCGACGCGCTGGCGCGGGCGGCGGCGCAGATCCGCGCCGACTATCCCAAGCTGATCGTCGAGCCGCTGCTCGCAGATTTCACCCAGGCCTTCGACCTGCCGCAGGTCGCCAAGGAGCGCCCGCGCACGGGGTTCTTCCCGGGCTCGACCATCGGCAACTTCCCGCCCGAGGAGGCGGTCGAGTTCCTCGCCATCGCGCGGAAGCACCTGGGCGAGGACGCGCAGTTCATCGTCGGGGTCGATCTGGTGAAGGACCAGGGCGTGCTCGTCGCGGCCTACGACGACGCCCAGGGCGTGACCGCCCACTTCAACCTGAACCTGCTCGGCCGCATCAACCGCGAGCTCGGCGGCGACATCGATCTGGCTGGTTTCGGCCATCGGGCAGTGTGGAACGCCGCCGACAGCCGGATGGAGATGCATCTGGTCAGCCGCGCCGACCAGAGCTTCTCGGTCGGCGGACGGCGGTTCGACATCGCCGCTGGCGAGACCATCCACAGCGAGAACTCCTACAAGTTCACGCTGGAAGGCTTCTCGGGCTTGGCCGATCGCGCAGGCTGGCGCGTCGGCGGTCAATGGGTCAGCCCCGATCCGGGCTTCGCCGTCTTCCTGTTGCAGGCCTGGCGCTGACGAACGACGGCGCTCGCAGTCGCCCGTGGCGGCTGACGTTTCGGTAGACCACGACGTCTTGCGCAGTTCCTTCTCCCGCGACGGGAGAAGGGGCGCGGCGGCCTTAGCCCCGCCCTTAAGCGTGGGCCGCGCGCGACTCCGTCTGGCGCCGACGGCCGCCGCCGTGGCTCGCCTCGCCGCCCTTGCGTCCGGCCGCCGCGGCCAAGTTCCTGTCCTGGCTGAAGCTGCGCTTGTCGTCGGGCACGCTGGCGCCGCCCTTGCGCGCGATCTCGCGCTGGCGCTCCTTGTCCATCGCGGCGAAGCCGCGGCGGGCGGGCTTGCGGTTGCGGCCATTGGCTTCGGTCATGGAAGAACTCCCTTGATACTCCGGCTCGATGGACCGGCTCCGCCCGTGCATGACGTCGGCAACGGCGCTTGTATCCGGCCCCGCGAGGGCAAATTCGCAAAGACGCTGAAGGTTCCTTGGCAGGTCCAACTTTGCAGCTGCCGAGCGAATTTCGGGCGGCGCCGGCGGCGGTCGGCCTGGCTCTAGATGCGCCCGCGGCGCTCCAGTTCGGCGATGATCGCGTGCGCGGCCCCGGCCGGGTCGCGGCCGTGGGTCTCGATCACGATCTCCGCGCTCTCCGGCGGCTCGTAGGGCGAGCTCACGCCGGTGAAGTTGTCGATCTGGCCGGCCAGCGCCTTGACGTACAGGCCCTTGGGGTCGCGGGCGATGCAGTCATCAAGCGGCGTGTCGACGAAGATCTCCAGGAACTCGCCCTGGCCGAACAGCTCGCGCACCATCCGCCGCTCGGCGCGGAACGGCGAGATGAACGAGCAGAGCACGATCGTGCCGGCCTCGACGAACAGCTTGGCCACCTCGCCCACGCGGCGGATGTTCTCCACCCGCTCGGCGTCGGAGAAGCCGAGGTCGCGATTGAGCCCGTGGCGCACGTTGTCGCCGTCGAGCAGGAAGGTGCGCACGCCGCGCTCGTGCAACTCGCGCTCGACCAGGTTGGCGATGGTCGACTTGCCGGAACCGGAGAGGCCGGTGAACCACAGGACGGCGGGCTTGTGCCCGTTCAGCCGCTCGTGGTCGGCGCGGCCGACCAGAACCGCCTGGCGGTGGATGTTGGCGGCGCGCCGCAGCCCGAAGTCGATCATGCCGGCGCCAACCGTCGCGTTCGAGAAGCGGTCGATGAGGATGAAGGCGCCGGTCTCGCGGTTCTCGGCGTAGGCGTCGAAGGCGACCGGTGTCGTCGTCGAGAGGTTGCAAACGCCGATTTCGTTCAGCGCCAGCGTCCGCGCGGCCAGATGCTCGCGGGTGTCGACGTCGATCTTGTGCTTGAGCGCGGTCACGCGGACCGGCACGTAGCGCGTGCCGATGCGCATCAGGTAGGGGCGCCCGGGGAACAGCGGTTCGTCGCCCATCCAGATCACGTGCGCCGCGAACTGGTCGGCGACCTCGGGCCGCGCGGTTGGCGGCGACAACAGATCGCCGCGGGCGATGTCGACCTCGTCGACGAGCGTCAGCGTCACCGCGTCGCCGGCCCTCGCCTCGGCGATGTCGCCGTCGAAGGTGACGATGCGCGCGACCTTGGTCTGCACGCCGGAAGCCGCGACCGTCACCGCGTCGCCCGGCTTGACCGAGCCGGTGGCGACCGTGCCCGAAAAGCCGCGGAAATCGGCGTCGGGGCGATTGACCCACTGCACCGGAAAACGGAACGCGGCGGTCTCGGCCCAACTCTCGACGTCGACGCCTTCCAGGTGCTCGAGCAGAGTCGGGCCGACGTACCAGGGCGTCTTTGTCGAACGCAGGGTGACGTTGTCGCCGAACCGCGCCGACATCGGGATCGCGGTGATCGAGGCAAAGTTGAGAGTTTCCGAGAAGCTTTTGTAATCGGAGACGATTTTGTCGAACGTGCTCTGCTCGAAATCGACCAGGTCGATCTTGTTGACCGCCAGCACCACGTGGCGAACGCCGAGCAGCGAACAGATGTAGCTGTGCCGCCGGGTCTGGGTCAGGATCCCCTTGCGCGCGTCGACCAGGATGACGGCGAGGTCGGCCGTCGAGGCGCCGGTCGCCATGTTGCGCGTGTACTGCTCGTGCCCAGGCGTGTCGGCGACGATGAAGCTGCGTTTGTCGGTGGTGAAGAAGCGGTAGGCGACGTCGATGGTGATGCCTTGCTGCCGCTCGGCCTCAAGGCCGTCGACCAGGAGCGCGAGGTCAAGGTCGTCGCCAGTGGTGCCGAACCGCGTTGAGTCGCGTTCGAGCGCCTCCAGATGATCCTCTAGGATCAATTTGGAATCGTACAACAATCGCCCGATCAGCGTCGACTTGCCGTCGTCGACGGAGCCGCAGGTCAGGAACCGAAGCAGGCCCTTCCGCGGAGCGGAGCTCGCCGCGGCGACGGCGGCCGCGGCGAGACCGGCTTGCGTGCCGTCCATCAGAAGTAGCCCTCGCGCTTCTTCTTCTCCATCGACGCGGACTCGTCCACGTCGATCAGCCGGCCTTGCCGTTCGGAGGTCCTGGCGGCGCGCATCTCGCCGATGATGTCATCGAGGCTCGCCGCATGCGACTCCACCGCCGCGCTCAGCGGGTAGCAGCCGAGGGAGCGGAAGCGCACCCACTTGGTCTCCTCCGTCTCGCCAGGCAGGAGCGGCATCCGATCGTCGTCGCGCATGATCAGCATGCCATCGCGCATGACCACCGGCCTGGGCGCAGCGAAGTATAGCGGCACCACCGGAATGCCTTCCGCCGCCGTGTATTCCCAGATGTCGAGCTCGGTCCAGTTGGAGAGCGGGAAGACGCGGATGCTCTCGCCCTTGTTGATGCGGGTGTTGTAGAGCCGCCAAAGTTCCGGCCGCTGGTTGCGCGGGTCCCACACATGGCCGGCGGAGCGGAAGGAGAAGATGCGCTCCTTGGCGCGGCTCTTTTCCTCGTCGCGGCGCGCGCCGCCGAAGGCCGCATCGAAGCCGTACTTGTCGAGCGCCTGCTTCAGCGCCTCGGTCTTCATCACCTGGGTGTGCAGCGAAGAGCCCGAATCGATCGGATTGATCCCGCGCTTGAGGCCCTCCTCGTTGGTGTGGACGATCAGCTTGACGCCGTAGCGTTCGGCCACCGTGTCGCGGTGGCGGATCATGTCCCTAAACTTCCATGTCGTGTCGACGTGCAGGAGCGGGAAGGGCGGTTTGCCGGGATAGAAGGCCTTGGCGGCGAGGTGCAGCATCACGCCGGAGTCCTTGCCGATCGAGTAGAGCATCACCGGGTTGTCGAACGCAGCCGCGACCTCGCGGATGATCTCGATGGACTCGGCCTCCAGCCGCTTCAGATGATCTGAAAGCGGGGCGCGCGCTTTCGCTGGCGCGACGGCTTCAGCTCCAGCAAGCGACATCCGGCGTAGGTCTCCTTCCGGTCAGCAGAATCCGCGCGCCGGGCGAGCGACACATAGGGGCTCGGTCCGGGCTCCGCAGCGCATCTTATCTTGCAAATGACTTAGAGAAGCTATTGGCCAAGTCCAGAAGGGGCTTGCCGCCCGCTAGATCGGCAGCGTCACGCGCGCCGTCAAGCCGCCGCCCTCGCGGTTCTCAAGCCGAGCATCGCCGCCATGCGCGCGGGCCACGGAGCGGGCGACCGCGAGGCCAAGACCGATGCCGCCGGTCTCGCGCGACCGGGAGGCCTCGTAGCGGTGGAAAGGCTCGAACACGCGCTCGAGCTCCGAGGCGGGCAGCCCGCAGCCGTCGTCGTCGATCTCAACGATGGCCGAGGCGCAGTCCACGTAGACGCGGGCGCGCGCCTGCCGGCCGAACTTCACCGCGTTGTCCAACAGGTTGTTGAACAGCCGCCTTAGCGCCACCGGATCGCCGTCGACGACCACCCGCTCCGCGCGGTCGATGCTGACGCAGAGGCCGGTCTCGCTCAGCTCGTCGACCAGGCTCTCGAGCAGGGAGGAGAGCTCCAGCCGCGTGCGCTCGGTCTTGCGCGTCTCGTCGCGAACGAAGGCCAGCGTGCCCGAGATCATCGCTTCCATCTCGGCGATGTCGGCGATCATCCGCACGCTGATCTCCGGCGGCGCCGACTCTGCGCGGAACCTGAGCCGCGTCAGCGGCGTGCGCAGATCGTGGGCGATCGCTCCCACCACGGCGGTCCGGTTGGTCACGTAGCGCGCGAGGCGCTCCTGCATCTCGTTGAAGGCGCGGACAGCGACTCCGATCTCGCTAGGCCCGTTGATCGCGAGCGGCGGCGCGCGCGGGTCGCGGCCGAGCCGCTCGGCGGCCCGCGCGAACAGACTGATCGGCTTGGCCAGCCGTCGGGCGAAGAGATAAGCGACCGGCGTCAGCGCCAGTGCGCTCAGGATTACCGACAGGATCAGCCGCTGCTGCCACGCATCGGGAGCAAACGTCGGCTTTGGCTGCACGACGAGCCAGCGTCCGTCTGGCCGCTTCAGGCCCACCTGGAACGGTGCGATGAGGAAGCGCTCCTCGGCGGACTCGCCCTTCTGCGTCAGCTCGTTGCGGACGATGCGGAACTCGCGCCGGTCGGAGAACGGCGACAAGTCCGAGGTGATGACGAGGCTGGCCGGGTCGACACCCAACATCTGCGCCAGCGCCTTCTTGCCCGGCGGCGTCGACTGAGGCGGGGTCGGCGCCTCGACGGCCGGCGCCTGGTCGGCCATCCGTGAGATCAGTGGGCGATGGTCGCTGGTGGTCACGCCCGGGCCCTGCTTCAGAACCTGGGCGATTTCGGCCATGCGGTAGAAGTCGGGCGTCGGCGGCGGGAGGTTCAGAACGACCAGGAGGTTGATGGTCAGCGCCCCGACGACGCTGAGCACGGTCAGCACCAGCACCTGGGCAAACAGGGACGCGGTGGGCGGCGGACGCGTCTCGCTCACGCCCGGGTCACCTTGGCGGTGAAGACGTAACCCTCATTGCGGATGGTGCGGATCAGTTCCTGGCCGCCGGAGCCGTCGTCGAGCTTCTTGCGCAGCCGGCTGATCTGCACGTCGATCGCCCGGTCGTAGGCTTCGGTGTCCGGCCCGCGCGCGAGATCGAGCAGCCGGTCGCGGGTCAGCACGCGCTGCGGCCGCTCGACGAAGGCCCTGAGCAGCGAGAACTCGCCGCTGGACAGGTTCACCACGACGCCCTGCGGCGAGCGCAGCTCGCGGCGCACCAGGTCGAGTCGCCAGCCGGCGAAGGCGCAGCCCGCGCCCAACTCCCCGTCCGCCGCGCGCGGCTCCTGCCGGCGGCGCAGGACCGCGCGGATGCGGGCCAAGAGCTCGCGCGGATTGCACGGCTTGGGCAGATAGTCGTCGGCGCCGAGTTCGAGACCGACGATGCGGTCGGTCTCCTCGCCCATGGCGCTCAGCACGATGATGGCAGGGCCGTCCGGGCCGGCGATCCGGCGGCAGATGGCGAGCCCATCCTCGCCCGGCAGCATGATGTCCAGAACGACGAGGTCGACTGGCCCCCGCGCCAGCACCTGCTCCATCTCGTTCCCATCGCCGGCGGTGTCGACGGCGAAGCCGTGCCGGCGCAAGAAATCCGAGACGACATCGCGGATCCCCGGGTCGTCGTCGACCATGAGGACGCGCGCCGCCGGGCCGCCGTCGCTGCGTTGGGCTGTCATTTCGGATTCAACGTGCATGCGGACTTATCCCGTCGTCGGCTTGCATGCGCATTTCGGCGTTGAAACAGCGGTCAACCTCGCATCTCGGCCAAGATCTCGTCGGCGACGAACGGGTTGGTGCGCCGCTCCTGGCCGAAGGTGGACATCGGTCCGTGCCCGGGTACGAAGGCGACGTCGTCGCCCAGCGGCCAAAGCTTGGTGGTGATGGACTCGATCAGCTGGCCATAGTCGCCGCGCGGGAAGTCGGTCCGACCGATCGAGCCCTGGAACAGCACGTCGCCAACCTGGGCGAAGCGCGCCCGGCGATGGAAGAAGATGACGTGCCCGGGCGTGTGCCCCGGCGTGTGGCGCACCTCGAACTCGGTCTCGCCCAGCGTGACGACATCACCTTCGCCGAGCCAGCGGTCGGGGACGAAGGCGCGCGCGCCCGGCATGCCGAAGCGCGCGCCGGCGTCGGCGATGCGGTCGATCCAGAACTGGTCGTCGGGATGCGGCCCCTCGATCGGAGCACCGGTCGCGTCCTTCAGCGCCGCGGTCCCGCCCGCGTGGTCCATGTGGCCGTGGGTGACCCAGATCTTCTCGATCTCCAGCCCTTGCGAGCGGACCGCCCCTAACAGTCGCTCGACCTCGCCGCCCGGATCGATGACCGCCGCTTTCATCGTCTTCGCGCACCAGACGATCGTGCAGTTCTGCTGCAGCGGCGTCACCGGCGCGATCACGGCGCGGATGGGCAAGGCTTCGGCTTCGGCGGCGCTCAACGGGGACTCCTGGCGGCTCGCGGTCTACGTATTGTTTGCCACGAAAAACACGAAAAGCACGAACGCGCCAAACGGCGGATCTCGATGGCAGAGGGGACCGGTTCGTGTCTTTTCGTGTTTTTCGTGGCTGATTCTTCTTCAAACACGCTTCCGATCGAGGAGTCGCTGTCGGCGATCAGGGCGGCGTTGGCCGAGCGGCCGAGCGCGGTGATCGTGGCCCCGCCGGGCGCCGGCAAGACGACGGTGACCCCGCTCGCCCTGCTCGACGAGCCGTGGGCCAAGCGCGGCAAGCTCATCCTGCTCGAGCCACGGCGGCTCGCC
>JGI12269J14319_10001758_pt1 | contig 21297 bp, 15 predicted proteins | sample PeaSoiSIISIP2007_FD_14319 | JGI IMG/M metagenome (IMG submission 14319)
CCGGCGCATCCTTGAGCTGCCCCGCCGGCATGACGCCCACGGCGGCCATTCGCTTACGGAGGAAGCTCATGGGGTGCGCCTTCAGCGACAAGCGGATGGTCTCGTAGTCGTTGACCACCTCCTCCGAGAGCGGCGCGACCGGCAGCGCCGGCGGAGGCGGGCCGTCCGCCTCCTCGAGGCCGGCGAAGGCGAAGAGCGGGACGGTGCTTCCGCCGGGGATCCCGCGCGCGGCCCACAGGCCCGGCCGGCGCGTCAGGTCGAGCGAGTTCAGCGCGTCCGCCGCGGCCAGCGCGTCCAGCGCATGGCCCGGCAGCCCCGCTCCGCCCTCGAGCATGACGCGGGCCTTCAGCTCGTCCAGCGACCGGAACGGCCCGCCCGTCGCGCGCGCCGCCATGATCGCCACCGCCCACGCCTCACGGAATCCATCGATCTGCCGCAGGCCCAGGCGGACGGCGCGAGGCGGCGCCTCTTCCGAGGACCCTTTCTCCATCGAACTTCTCCCACAGGGAGAAGGGGGGGACCCTTGCGTAGCAAGGGGGCGATGAGGGGTTACGGCAGTGGGGGTTTGCCTGAGAGGCCGTAACCCCTCCCCGCTCGCGCCGGCTTCGCCGTCGCTCGTCCCCTCCCTCTGGGAGGGGGATTCTAAGGTGCAGTCCCAGTCGCTTTCATTCACGTCGGGATGGCGGACTTCGACGCCGTGGTCCTTGGCGTCGCGGACGATCTGGGCGGGGGCGTAGAAGCCCATGGGCTGGCTGTTCAGCAGAGCCGCGGCAAACACCTCCGGGTACGCCCATTTGATCCAGGCCGAGACGTAGACCAGGTGAGCGAAGGCGGCGGCGTGGCTTTCGGGGAAGCCATAGTCGCCGAAACCCTTGATCTGGCTGAAGCAGTTCTGGGCGAATTCGGGATCGTAGCCGCGCGCCACCATGCGGCTGACCATCATGTCCTCGTAGCTGCCGATCGTGCCGTTGCGGCGGAAGGTGGCCATGGCGCGGCGAAGGCCGTTCGCCTCGTCGCCGGAGAACTTCGCGGCCTCCATGGCGATGCGCATCGCCTGCTCCTGGAAAAGCGGCACGCCGAGGGTCTTGCCCAGCACGCGCTTCAATTCGTCCGCATCCCCGTGCTCCGGCGAAGGCACGGGAAACGCAATTGAATAGGCGCCGCCCTTCGCCTCGACCGCGCGCTTCTCCGAGCGGCGGTTCAGGTAGGGGTGCACCATGTTGCCCTGAATCGGCCCTGGACGGACGATCGCGACCTCGACCACCAGGTCGTAGAAGGTGCGAGGGCGAAGACGCGGCAGCATGCTCATCTGCGCGCGGCTCTCCACCTGGAAGACCCCGAGCGAGTCGGCCTTGCACAACATGTCGTAGACCCGCGGCTCCTCCCTGGGCAGGGTGGCGAGGTCGAGGTCGACGCCGTAGTGCTCGCGCATCAGCACGAAGCTCTTGCGGATCGCCGTCAGCATGCCGAGCGCGAGCACGTCGACCTTCATGATCTTCAGCTCGTCGATGTCGTCCTTGTCCCACTCGATGAAGGTGCGGTCGTCCATCGCCGCGTTGCCGATCGGGACCGTCTCGGTGAGCGGCCCCTGGGTCAGCACGAACCCGCCGACGTGCTGCGACAGGTGGCGGGGAAAGCGGATCAGGTCCTCGGTCAGTTCGAGCGCGAGCTTGAGTCGGGGATCCTCGCGCCTGAGGCCCGTCGCATCGACGTGCCCTTCCTCGACCTTCGCGCCATAGGAGCCCCAGACGGTGTTGGCGAGCTGGGCGGTGACGTCCTCGGTCAAGCCCAGCGCCTTGCCGACGTCGCGGATCGCCGAGCGCGGGCGGTAGTGGATGACGGTGGCGCAGATCGCCGCGCGATGGCGGCCGTAACGCTTGAAGACATATTGCATCACCTCCTCGCGCCGCTCGTGCTCGAAGTCGACGTCGATGTCCGGCGGTTCGCTGCGCTCCTCGGAGATGAAGCGCTCGAACAGAACGTCCTGTTGCGTCGGATCGACCGAGGTGACGCCGAGGCAAAAGCAGACCACGGAGTTTGCCGCCGATCCGCGCCCCTGGCAGAGGATCTCGCGCCCCGGCTCGCGCGCCCAGGCGACGATGTCATGCACGGTAAGAAAGTACGGGGCGTAGCGCACCTTCTCGATGAGGGTCAGTTCCTTCTCGAGCAGGGCTAGGATCTTGGCGGGGATTCCATTGGGGTAGCGCTGCTCGGCGCCCTTGAACGCCAGCTCGCGCAGGTGTCCGTCCGGTGTCTTACCGGGTGGAACCGGCTCGTCCGGATAAACGTAGCTGAGCTCGTCCAAGGAAAAACGACAGGCCCGGACGATGTCGAGCGTGCGCGCCAGGGCGGCCTCGTGGCCCTTGAACAGGCGAGCCATCTCCTGCGGCGGTTTTACGAACCGCTCGGCATTCGCCTGCAGTCGAAAGCCCGCCTCGTCGATCGTTGTCTTCTCGCGGATGCAGGTCAGCACGTCCTGCAAGAGGCGGCGCTCGAAGTGGTGGTAGAGGACGGCGTTGGTGGCGACCATCGGCGCGCCTGTGTGGCTGGCGATGGCGGCGAGGCGGTTGAGCCGGGCGCGATCGTCGCCCCGGTGGGTCGGCGAGGCGGCGAGATAGAGCTCGTCCGGCCAGGCCGCGCGCCAGGCGCCCAGGCGCGTCTCGAACGCCTCGTCGAAGGCGACCGGCGCCGGCGCGAGCGCGATCATCCCCTCAGCTAACGCCGCCGCCTGTTCGAAGCGCAGGTGACACTCGCCCTTGGCGATCGCGCCGCCCTCGGCCCCGACCTCCCACCCTTCGATCCCGCTCTTGCCGATGGAGAGCAGGCGACACAGCCGTCCGTAGGCAGACCGATCGCGCGGATAGACGATCAACTCAGCGCCATTGGTGAAGACCAACCGGCAGCCGATCAGGAGTGGAAGGCCGCATTGCTTGGCCGCGGCGTGGGCGCGGACCACGCCGGCCAGGGTGTTGCGGTCGGCGATCCCGATGGCGGCAAGCCCGAGCGCCTTGGCCTGGTCAACGAGCTCGCCCGCATGCGAGCCGCCCTCGAGGAAGCTGAAATTGGAGCGGATGTCGAGCTCGGCGTAGGCGCTCATGCGAACACGCCCGCGATCCACCACGTGGGCGCGCGATCGGCATTCTCGCGACCGTAGAGCCCCTCGCGATAGAGCCAGTAGCGGCGCCCCGTCTCGTCCTCGACACGATAGTAGTCGCGCGTGCGCGGGCGCTTGGCCTCGTTGGCCGCCGGCCGCCACCATTCCGCGCCCAGCCGCTCGGGCCCCTCGGCCTTGACCACCCGTCTCGACGCGCGCCGCCAGACGAAGCGGGCGGGGACGCCGTCCGGCAGCTCGGCGATGGTGGTCACCGGCTCGGGCGGCTCGAACAAGAGGATCGGGCGCAGGCGAGCCTCATCCCGCTCGGGCGGCGGGCTGGGGCTGGGTCCGGCCGGCGTCCAGGCCTCGCTGAGTTCCGGGACCCAGCTTTCCTTGGGCTGCGGGCGGCGGACCTGGCCTTCGCCAAGCTTGGCCTCGAGGCGGTCGATCAGGGCAGCGAGCGCATGGAGGGAGGCCTGCCCGGGGGACGCATCCAGCTCCGCCTCGCGCGCCTCGACGGTCTCGGCCTTTTCCGCCGAGAGCATGAGCGCATCCAGCCCAAAGCCGAGATCGAGCCGCTCCAGGCCCTTCTCGCGCAGCAGCCTGACGAGATGCTCGGCCCCCGCCGCCGGCGCGCTCAAACCCGCCTCGAGCATCGTCGCACGCCCGTCGACGCGGAAGCCGGTGAGGCGCAACCGCCGCGCGCCCTGCCCGTCGCGCCCGAGCGCCGACGCCAGAGCCTCGGCCAGCCTGGGCAGGTGGAAGGCCACGCCGTCCACATCCATCACCGGCTCGGCGAAGGGGACCCAGACGCGGTAAAGCGGGGGTGGCCGCACGGGATCGAGCGGTTCGGCCAAGGTCCCCAGCGCCTGGTCCAGCCGCTCGACGACGCGAAAACCCGCCTCGCCGCGGAACCGGCGCGCCAGACCGGCGCGCGGCAGGCCATAGAGATTGCCGATCGTCTTCAGGCCGAAGCGCTTCAGAAGCGAGAGCGCCTTGGCCTCGAGCCTCAAGGCCTCGACCGGCAGGAGGGCGAGCGCCTCGCGCGTGCGGCCGGCCGGCGCGATCGTCTCCGCGGCGGTGGAGAACCGGGCGAGCGCCCAGGCGGCGGCCGGCGTATCGGCGATGGCCAGGCGCGCGGGGATGCCGGCTGCGTGCAGCCGTCCACGCAGGTCGGAAAGCAGCGACCGCTCGCCGCCGAATAGATGCGCAGCCCCGGTCATGTCGAGGAACAGCCCCTCGAAGCCGGGCATGAGCTCGTCGGCAGCGACAGAAGGGGAAAACCGTTCGGCCCAGAGCGCCAGGCGCCTCAGCGCATCGCGGTCGCGCTCGGCCTCCGCCGGCGCGCTGATCAGCTGCGGGGTCATGGCGCAGGCGTCTGCGTGCGCCTGACCGCGCCACAAGCCGAGCGCGCGCGCGGACGCGTTCAGGGCAAGCAAGCTCAGCCCGTTCACGCCCTTTTCGACAAGAGCGAAAGGCGCCCCCTCAGGCGGCCTGGGGTGCGAGGCGTCCGTCCCGTCCGGCTGCGGCCTCATCCAGACCGTGACCGGCCAGTCCGGCAACCACGCCGAGACGACCCGTTTCATCGTCCTGCTCCAGGAGCCAGGCGCCGGGCGGTCCGTCTCTGCGGCGAACCAGCTCGGCGCTCAAACGCACGCGTCCCGGCGCGTCCGCATCGAAACCATTCAGCGCCGAGGGACCGCATCGGATTCGCCAGCGGCGCCGGGCCGCGCTCAAATCCCCGCCCGCTCCCGCGCGCAGGATGACGCCAACGGCTGCCCCGGCGCGGGCGGCGAAGTCCAGCCGGCGCGTGGCCACGAACGGCGGCGCCTCGACGGTTGCGAGCCCGCCTGCGACCGCGCCCGACTTCAGCGCCTCCTCCAGCGCCCAAAGCGCCTCGGCCTCCCGCGCGGTCCTCACCCAGATCAGCCGTTTGGCCGTCGCGCCCCAGGCTCCGAGCCCGCGCGCGAAGGGGCGGCCGCGCTCGCGCAGCCAATCGGCCGTCGTGACCAGAACGAGCGGTCGCGGGTCATTGGCCTCAGTCAGGCGCGAAAGCGAAAAGCCGAGGGCCGCCGCGGCGTCCATCGGCTCGCCCGCCCCCACTTCTTCCAGCGGCTCGCTGGCGCGCGGGAAGACCGCGGGATCGACGATTGCGGGACGTTCGAACAGAGCAAGGGACATTGCGGACGACCTTTGTTCTTACTTTGTTCTCGTTCCGACATGGGAGTCAAGAGCGTCAGGAACCTTCAGCGTGCGCGTGGGTTCCACGGCCGAGGGGGACTCAGAGGCCCATGCCGACCATTGCCGCACGCATCGCGCCGATCATCCTGCTCGTGGCTCGAACGTCTTCATGACCTTTGCCTGGTACGGCCACCTGAGGTTCAAGGACCGGCCGCTCTGGCTGGTCATCCTCGCCGGGTGGGGGATCGCCTTTTTCGAGTACTGCCTCGCCGTCCCGGCCAACCGATACGGCAGCGCCGTCTATGACCCCATGGAGCTGAAGGCGATCCAGGAGGTGATCACGCTCGCCATCTTCGCGATCTTCGCCGCGACCTATCTCGGCCAGAAGATCACGATCAATCACGTCATCGGCTTTGCGCTCATCGCCGCAGGCGCAGTCTTCGTGTTCCGCGCCCCGTTCGCTTAAGCCCCTTTACGTGGTGTTAACCATAACTGGCGCGACTCTCGCTTAAGGGCGGAGGGCGTTGTGGGTCATCCACAGAAGATCGGCGAAACGCTATATTTAGCGATAGCGCCGCGTTTACACGCTAGGAATCGGTGGTTAGCGTCCCAATCCTGGGCTGGGAGACCGATTCGCGATGGCGGCGAACGCGCCATGGAGCGTGAAGGGGATCGATCCAAAGGCGCGCGAAATCGCCAAGGACCTAGCCCGTCGCTCCGGCATGACGCTGGGCGAATGGCTAAACCAGATGATCCTCGATGACGGAGGCTCACCCGAGGAAGCGACATCGCGCGCCGCGGATGAGCCGCACTACAGCCGCTTCGAAGCGCCCGACCACCCCGGCGACGACGTGCTGCGCGCGACAGCTTCGCTCGATCGGCTCACGACCCGCATCGAAGCGGCCGAACATCGCGCCACGCTGGCGATCAGCGGGATCGACCAATCGGTCAACGGCATCATCAACCGCCTCGAGCAGGCGGAGCGCGAGCAGACCGCCGTCGCCGCGCGGTTCGAGGGCGCGGTCGCTGACCTTTCCGGCGAGCATAGTCGCGTGAACGAGCGGCTGCGCCGGATCGAGCAGGAGGCGCCGGGCAACCGCTCGGTCGAAGCCGTCCGCTCCATGGAAAACGCGCTCGCGAAGGTCGCGAGCCACCTCTACGACGGCGACGCCAAGGCCGAGCAGCGCTTCGCCGAGCTTCGCGACGATATCGAGACGATGAAGGCGAGCCTTGCCGCGGGTGGCGAGGCCGGTGGCGGCGATGACTTCACAATTCGGCTGACCGAGCGCCTGGGCGAAGCCGAGGCGCGAACCACCGAGGCCATGCGCGAGCTGCGCGCCTCGTTCGCCCAGCTCGACGAACGCCTCGGCGCCGCCGAAACCCGCACCTCCGGCGGCGTGCCGGAAGCTCGCCTCGAACAGCTCGCCGTCAGCCTGTCGGCCCGGGTCGACGCCGTCCGCGCCGAGATGGCGGAGAAGCTGCGCGAGGCCGCCGACGGCCGCTTCGAGCGCATCGAGCGGTCACTGGTCGAGATGACCGCCCAGGTGGAGAAGGCCGAGCGCCGATCGGCGCACGCCATCGAACGCATGGGGCATGAGGTGCTGCGCATGGCCGACACGCTCGGCCGGCGCGTTCAGGACGTCGATCACCGCTCGGCGGACGCCATCGAGCAAGTGGGCGGCGAGGTGGCGCGCATGGCCGGCGTGATGGAGGCCAGGCTCGCGCACAGCGACGAAATCAACGCCCGCGCGCTGGAAAAGCTGGGCGGAGAGATCGCCCGGATCACCGAGCAGCTGGCCGATCGTATCGCCAATGCCGAGCGCCGTTCGGCGCAAGCCATGGACGACATGGGCGAGCAGGTCGCCCGCGTTTCGGACCGGCTGCAGGATCGCGCCGAGCGCACCTCGACCGAGCTGGCCGAGCGCATCCGCCTCTCCGAGGAGCGGACCGCCCGGCTGCTCGAGGACGCGCGCGAGCGCATCGATCAGCGGCTCGAGCAGGCCCAGCGCAAGCAGGCCGAGGCGTCCTCGCCGGAAGGCCCCGATGCGGCGCTGTTCGACGATCCCGACGTCGCTCCCTTTGGGCGCGAGGGCTACGGCCAGGCGTCGCGCTACGAGCTCCCCGAGGAGGACGCGCCGTTCGAGACCAACGGCTTCGAAGAGCCGGAACAGCGCGAGGCGTTGATCGCGTCTGATCTGGCCGAGGCTGATGTCGAGGTCTTCGCGCGAACAGAGCCAGAGGCCCCGGCGCCGACGCTCGCCGCCGCCGAGCCCGTCGCGTCCGAAACTCGCACCTTCGCCGACTTCGACGACGATGATCTCGTGGCTCCGGCCGCGTTCGATGACGAGACGACGGACCACCAGACACGCGCGTTCGGCGCAGAGGCGACATTCGTCGAGGCCGAGCCGCCCTTGTTCGACGACAGGGCGCCGCTGCCGGAGGTGGACTTCGACACTGGGCTCGCGCGGGACCACGACGCGGCGCTGGAAGAGGATTTGCTGGCCGCCGAGGCCATGGCGCACGGCGGCGAGACCGAGGACCAGGACGAGCCGGCGCTCGACGCGATCGTACCCGAGACGCCGCGGCGGCCGCTCACGACACGCGAGCTCATCGAGCAGACCCGCGCGGCCGCGCGCGCAGCGCCGACGCCCGCCGATCTCAAGCGGCAGCGCTCCACCAGCAAACGCGCCTTCGGCGCGCGGCGCAGCGGTCCCTCGGCGATGACCACCGCCCTCTTCGTCTCCGGTGGCGCGGCAGCGCTGAGCATGGCGCTCGTGGGCTACGAATTCGTGCTGCAGAAGCCGGCCGGTCAGCTGCCGACCCGCGTGGCCGAAGTGCTGGGCTTGAACGCGCCGGCCACGCCCCTCGCGTCCGAGCGGCCGGGCCCGGGTGAAGGCGGCCAGCCGCTGGCGGCGATTGCACTCAACCCGACGCCGACCGGCCCGATCGCCGCTCAGACGCCCAACGCCCAGCAGAGCGAGGCGGCGGCGGAATTCTACGCCGACGGCGTGCGGCGCATCGAAGCGCACGACAACTCGGGCCTGGACTCGCTGAAGCGCGCCGCCAACCTCGGCTACGCACCGGCGGAGTTCTATCTGGCCAAGCTGTACGAGGGTGGCCAGGCCGGGCTGAAGAAGGATCCGGTCCAGGCGCGCACCTGGACCGAGCGCGCGGCGGAAGCTGGCGATGTTAAGGCCATGCACAATTTGGCGCTCGACGACTTCGAAGGCACGGGCGGGCCGAAGGACCTTAGTCAGGCCGCCGACTGGTTCCACCGCGCGGCCGATCAGGGCCTGGTCGACAGCCAGTACAATCTGGCGCGGCTCTATGAAGAGGGCCTCGGCGTCACGCGCAACCCGGCCGAAGCCTACAAGTGGTACCTGATCGCCGGCCGCTCCGGCGACGCGGAGTCGGCGGCTGCTGCGCAGCGGATGAAGAACGCGCTCTCGCCTGAGGCGCAAGCCGCCGCCGAGCGTTCGGCGCAGGGCTTCATCCCCGACTCGGCGAGCGCCGCGCCGATGCAAGCCAACGGTTCGTCCGGCGCCATCGCTGAGGCTCAGCGCGGCCTCTCCCGCCTGGGCTACTACCAGGGGCCCTATGACGGCGTCGGCTCGCCGGCGCTCAGCCTCGCCATCGCCGCCTTCCAGCGCGACCAGGGCCTGCCGGCCACCGGCGCCCTCGACCCGACGGTCAACCAGCGCTTGGCCGCCGCCGCGCAATAGGGCGGCTAGTCCCCCACCAGCATGTCCCAGCCGATCGGCTGCGCGCGATCGGGGCCGAGCGCAACGGCGAGCGGCGGGCGGGCGAACAGCGTGGAGAAGGCCGCATCGCGCACGTTCTGACCACCGGCGAAGGCGCCGAAGGCCGGAAGCACGATCCGCGCGCCGTCAGTGACGAAACAGCGCCGGCGCACCTTGCCGCCGCGGCCGGCGACGCGGAGGCAGGGGTGCAGGTGGCCCGCCGCCTCGCCGGTTTGCGGGCCGGCGATCGGCTCGTGGCGGAAGACGACGCCTTCGATGCGGATGTCCGGGACGACCTCGCCCGGCAGCGCCTTAGGCCCATCGGCGTCGTGGTTGCCGACCACCCAGATCAGTCGGCGGCGCGCCGCGATCGCCTCCAGACGCTGGGTGTCGCGGGGCGCCATGCGCGCCTCGCCCTCGCCGTCGTGGAAGCTGTCGCCGAGCAGGACCACGACCACCGGATCGAGCGCCGCCACCTCGGCGGCGAGGCGGCCGAGCGTGTCGGCGGTGTCGTAGGGCGGCAAGAGCTGGCCCTTGCGGGCGTAGGCCGAGCCCTTCTCCAGGTGCAGGTCGGCCGCCACCAGCGTCCGGGCGCGGCCGAGCCAGAGCACACCGGACGCGCGGAGCAGAAGCTCGGCCTCGCCGAGCGTCACGGCCACGCCGCCGCAGCCACTGCGCGCGAGGGCGAGCGCGCTCATGCGCTGGCCTGGGCGATGAGGGCGTCGGCCGCGTCGGCGAGGATCATCTCGCGGGCGGAGCCCGGCGCGTTCTGCTTGCCGATCTCGGTCATCATCGGCACAGAGAACGGCGAGAGGTGGTCGAGGCGGCTGACGACAATGCGGCCCTTGATGCGCGCCAAAAGCTGGCCAAGGCGAGCGATGTCGACCAGTCCCTTGGCCGCATCGTCGCGCGCTGCGCGCAGCAGCAAATGGTCGGGCTGGTGCCGGCGCAGCACGTCATAGACCAGGTCGGTGGAGAAGCTGATCTGCCGCCCCGACTTCTGGTCGCGTCGGAAGCGACGCTCGATCAGTCCACTGATCAGGGCACAGTTCTTGAACGCGCCGCGCATCATCGCGCTCTCAAGCAGCCACGATTCGAGGTCGTCGCCCAGCATGTCCTCGGCGAACAGCTCGGCGAAGTCGAGCCCGTCCATCGGCCTCAGCGACCAGATGGTCAGGCCGTAGTCGTTGCACACGAAGCCGAGGGGGCCGACGCCGAGCCGGTCTAGACGGCGGGTGAGCAGCATGGCCAGCGTGGTGTGCGCGAGCCGCCCCTCGAAAGGGTAGGCGACCAGGAAGCGCCGCTGGTGGTGCGGAAAGGTCTCCACCAGCATCTCGTCGGTGGCGGGGACGGCGGAGCGGTCCCGCTGCAGTTCCAGCCACTCGCGGGTATCAGGCGGCAGCACGCGCCAATGGCGGTCGTCGCTCATCAGCTCGCGCACCCGCCGGGCGAGAAGGGTGGAGAGCGCAAACTTCGAGCCGCCCCATGAGGGCATCTTGGCCGGCTCGCCGGTCGCCCGCTGGACGAGGACGTCGACCCCCGTCACGCCCACCAGCCGCCAGACCTGGCCGGCGAAAATGAAGGTGTCCCCCGGCTCCAGCACCTCGAGGTAGCCCTCCTCAACCTCGCCGATCTTCCTGCCCGGCGTTCCACGACGGCTGGCGATCCGCACACTGAGCATCGCCGCCGAGACGATCGCCCCGACGTTCATGCGGTGACGGAGCGCCGTCTCGGCATTGCGCACCCGCCAGAGGCCGTCCAGCCCCTTCACGATGCGCCGATAGCGGTCGTAGGTCTTCAGCGCGTAGCCGCCGGTCGAGACGAAATCGACGACCTGCTCGTAGTCCTCCCAGCTCAGGTCGCGGTAGGGCCCGGCGGTCCTGACCTCGTCGTAGAGCGCGACGAGGTCGAACGGCTCGGAGCAGCTTGCGCCCATCACGTGCTGGGCGAGCACGTCGAGCGCGCCGGTCCGCTCCGGTTCGGCGTCGAGGGCGTTCTCGGCGATCGCCTCGCGCGCGGCCTGGCACTCGAGCATCTCGAAGCGGTTGGACGGCACGAACAGCGCCCGGCTGGGCTCGTCCAGCCGGTGATTGGCGCGGCCGATGCGCTGGACCATGCGCGAGGCGCCCTTGGGCGAGGCGAGCTGGATGACGAGGTCGACGTCGCCCCAGTCGATGCCGAGATCGAGGGTGGAGGTGCAGACGACGGCGCGGAGCGCGCCCTTGGCCATCGCCGCCTCGACCTTGCGGCGCTGCTCGGGGGCGAGCGAGCCGTGGTGCAGCGCGATCGGCAGGTTGTCGTCGTTGAGGCGCCAGAGCTCCTGGAAGGCGAACTCGGCCTGGAAGCGGGTGTTGACGAAGACGAGCGCTGTGCGAGCCCGGCGGATGGCGTCATAGACATCAGGCATGGCGTGATGGGCGGTGTGCCCGGCCCACGGCACCTGGCCCTGCGAGAGCAGGATATCGACGATTGGGGCCGCGCCTGCGGCGCCGGTGACCACGTCGACGGGCGCGCCGGCTTTCGGCGCGAGCCAGCGCTGGATGACGGCGGGGTCGTCGACCGTGGCCGAGAGCCCGACGCGGCGCATGCCCGGGGCATACTGCTGCAACCGCGCCAGATCGAGCGCCAAGAGGTCCCCGCGCTTCGATGGCCAGATCGAGTGGACCTCGTCGATGATCACGCAGGCCAGATCCTCGAAGTAACGCCGCGCACCCTCCCAGGCACAGAACAATGCGAGCTGTTCGGGCGTGGTGAGCAGGAGGTCGGGCGGTTTCACCCGCTGGCGTGCGCGGCGCGCGATGCCAGTGTCGCCGGTGCGCGACTCCGCCTTCACCGAGAGCCCCATCTCGAAGATGGGCGCGATCAGGTTGCGTTCGATGTCGACGGCCAACGCCTTGAGCGGCGAGATGTAGAGGGTGTGGATGCCGGCGGGGGTGTTGCGCTTCGGCCGCTCGGCGAGCTCGATCAGCGTGGGCAGGAAGCCCGCCAGTGTCTTGCCACCGCCGGTCGGCGCGATCAGCAGCGCATCGCGCCCCGCCCTCGCCTTCTCCAGCATGGCCAATTGGTGCGGCCTGGGGCGCCAGCCGCGGCGGGCGAACCAGTCGGCGAAGACGCCGGGAAGCTCGGTGGTGGCCAGCGCGCCGTCCATGCCGCGCTATAGCATGTTCGCGTTCTGTTTCTACTCAGCCGGGGCGATTATGCACTTTGCAATCGCCTCAGCCGGTGATCGGGTCCGACGACTCCGGCAGCGCGTATTTCGAGCCGGGGGGCAGCGGCTTGGCGGTCTGCACCGGACCGGGCGGCAGCGCCGCGGGCGGCGGCTGCGGCGCAGGCGCGGGTCGCAGGCCCGCATTGCTCAGCGTCTGGGCGGCCCGGGGCTGCGGGCTTGGCGCGCGCCGGGCGGCGTTGGCGGCGAAGGTAACCTCGACGTCGGCGGCGCCGACCGGCGGGTCGATGACGTCGACGGCGAAACCGCGGCTCTCGCCCGGTGGGATCAGCGCGCCGCCGGGGTCGGCGATGTTCACGGCCAGCACGCGGCCGCCGTTGTTCAGGATGCTGATCTTGAGCGGCGGCGCGGCGATCGGATGGTTGCGCACGTTGCGCAGGCTGCCCGAGACGCTCAGTACCGCGTGCCCGCCCTTCAGCGCCGGCTGGGCGCGCTGATCCTCGATGGTCAGACCGACGACGTTCACCGGCAGGCCGGCCATGGCGAAAGCGCCTGCGGCCCGCGGCCAGAGGCTGGCGATGTCCTCGCGCAACAGCACCGCCGCGCCGATCAGGAGCAGAAAGCCGGCGACGAGCCCGGCCCAAATCGCGCCGCTGGTCGCCGCCTCGCGCACCTTTTCCTTGGTCTGGATGCGGCCGCGGAAGTGGCGCGGCAGTTCCTCGGCCGGGAGTTGGCTGAGCTCGCCCAGCTCGCCCTGGTCCGCAGGAACGCCGTGCGCCGGCGGCTCATCCGCCACCGCGCCGGGTTCGCCCTGGGTCAGCTCTAGCGGCGGCTCCGCCCGCGCCGTCCATTTCGCGCCGCACGCCGCGCAACGCACCGACCGACCCGCTTCGCCGAGGCGCTCATCCTCGACAAAATAGCGGGTGGCGCACTCTGGGCAGGTCAGTATCATCGCTGGCGAATCGGATGCATGCGCGCCCTCGCACCCGAGGTCGCCGATTTCGGTCGCTATGTCCAGAACCGCCGACGCGAGCGAACGCCCGGACGAAATGCCCGGCGCAGCGGGCCTCGCCGGAGCGCCGGTCGTGAGCTTCGATCACGTCGGTCTGCGCTACGGGACCGCCCCGGAAGTGCTGAAAAACCTCACGTTCGAGCTCGAGGCCGGCTCGTTCCACTTCCTCACCGGCCCGTCCGGCGCCGGCAAGACAACCCTGCTCAAGCTCATCCACGTCGCGCTTCGCCCGACGCGGGGGCGGATCGCGCTTTTCGGCCGCGACACCGAGCGCCTGACGCGCCAGGAGTTGCCCGCGCTGCGGCGCCGCATCGGCATGGTCTTCCACGACCGCCGCCTGCTCGACCACCTGAACGCCTTCGACAACGTCGCCCTGCCGTTGCGCCTGGCTGGGCGCAAGGCGGGCGGCTACGCCGGCGACGTGGCCGAGCTGCTGGCGTGGGTCGGCCTGGGCGAGAAGATGACGGCCTATCCGATGACGCTGTCGGGTGGCGAGCAACAGCGCCTTGCCATCGCCCGCGCCGTGGTCGGGCGGCCGGACCTGCTGATCGCCGACGAGCCTACCGGCGACGTCGACCACGATATGGCCGTGCGCATCTTGCGCCTGTTCGTCGAGCTCAACCGGCTGGGGACGACCGTCCTGATCGCGACCCACGACCGCGAGCTGGTGGCGCGGTCGGGAAAGCCGGTGCTGCATATCGAGCACGGCGAGCTGCGGCTGCCGGCGGACGCGGCGGCGTGAGCGGACCCCGGACCGCGCCGAGCCAGCGGCCGGCCGCCCTGCTGCCGGCCGAGGACGCGCGCGACGGCGCGCTGGTGTTCATCGTGGCCGTGCTCTGCTTCCTCGCCTGCCTTTCGGTGGTGGCGGCGCTGGCCGCGGACCGCGCGGCGCACGGGTGGCGCACCGAGCTCAGGGGCTCGGCGACGGTCGTGGTGCGTCCAGGCCCCGACGAGACCGCCGACGCGGCCGCGGCCCGGGCTGCCGAGGCTCTGGCCGCCGTGAGCGGCGTCGACGAGGTCGAGGCGCTGGAGAAGGACAAGGCCGAGCAACTTCTGGAGCCCTGGATCGGCCGCGATGCGCTGCCGGAGGATCTGGCCATCCCACGCCTGGTCGATGTCGAGCTGAACCCCGAGCGGCCGGCCACCGCGGCGGCGCTGGACGCCGCGCTCAAGGCCGCGCGCGTTGACGCAACCGTCGACGACCACACCATGTGGCTCAAGGACATTCTGCGCGCGGCCTTCCTCGCCCAGGTCGCGGCTGTGGCGATCGCGGCGCTGGTGGCGGTGGCGGCCGGCGCAGTCATCGCGTTTGCAACCCGCGCGGGCCTGCAGGCGCGGGGTGACCTGGTGAGCGTGCTGCACCTTGCCGGCGCCGAAGACGGCTACATCGCCGGCCTTTTCCAGATGCGCTTCGCCCGGCTGGCGGCGACCGCGGGCCTGGCCGGCGCCGGCGGCGCGGCGCTGGTCACGGCGCTCGCGCGGCTGGCCGGCGGCGGCGAGGGGCTGACGCCGGTGCTGCCGGTGGCGTGGAGCGATCTCTTGCCGCTCCTGGCCTGTCCGATCGTGGCAGGCGCGATCGCCGCCATCGCCGCGCGGCTGACGGCGCTGTCGCTGGTCAGGAGCATGACGTGAGGAGCGCGACCATCCTGGCGCTCGTCGTCGTGATCTGGGCGGTCGGCCTGCTCGCCTTCGCCGGGCGCATCGATCGGCTGGAGACCCCCGACGAGGTCACACCCGCAGATGGAGTCGTTGCATTGACCGGCTCGGCCGACCGCATCAGCGCGGCGATGAAGCTGCTCGAAGACGGCAAGGGCAAGCGGCTCTTGATCTCCGGCGTCAATCGCGTCGCCAGCCCGGCCGACATCCGCGGCGTGGCGAAGGCCACGCGGCGGGTCTACGATTGCTGCGTCGACTTGGGCTTTTCGGCCACCGACACCGTCGGCAACGCGCGCGAGACCGCGGCCTGGGCCAGGGCGAAGGGGTTCCATTCGCTGATCGTCGTGACGTCCGACTTCCACATGCCGCGCGCGATGCTCGAGCTGCATGAAGCCTTGCCGGACGCCGCCCTTACGCCCTATCCGGTAAAGACCACCGAGCTCGACGCCGGGCGCTGGTGGCGGACCGCCGTGGGGGCCAGGCGCATGACGCTCGAGTACTGCAAGTACCTGGTGATCCTTGCGCGCGAGGGCCTGTTGGGCCTTGGCCCGCGGTCGCACGCCGCCCCGTCGAACCTAGCGGCTTGAGGAAGGCTCTCGGGTGACGCTCGTCCGCTCGCTGGCCTTCAATGTCTCGTTCTATCTGTGGACGCTCTTCGCGGCCATCGTCACCTTGCCGATCCTGCTCGGGCCGTACGGCCCGGCGCAGGCGACGCTGAACATGTGGGCCAGGGTCGTGACCTGGCTGTTGCGCGTCGTGGGCGGCGTCCGGGTCGAGGTCCGCGGGCGCGAGCACCTGCCGGCCGGCCCAGCCCTGGTCGCACCGAAGCACCAGTGCATGTTCGACATCTTCGGCACGATGGCCGCGCTTCCGGCCGGTTGCTACGTGCTGCGCAAGGAGCTGATGCGCATCCCCATCTTCGGCTGGTGGGCGTGGAAGTGCCACATGATCGTCATCGACCGCGAGGGCGGGGCCAGGGCGCTCAAGAAGATGCTGACCGACACGCGCGCGCGCCTGGCCGAGGCGCCGCGGCAGATCGTCATCTTCCCGGAAGGGCATCGCGGCAAGCCGGGCCAGGCCGGTGATTATCAGCCCGGCGTCGCCGCCCTCTACCGCGACCTCGACATGCCGTGCGTGCCGGTGGCCCTGAACTCGGGGATGCACTGGCAGAAGGGCGGGCTGGTCCTGAAGCCCGGGACGATCGTCTTCGAGTTCCTGGAACCCTTGCCGGCGGGGCTGAAGCGCGCCGAGTTCATGCGCGAACTCGAAGAGCGGCTGGAAGCGGCTTCGAACGCCCTGTTGGCGGAGGGGGTTTAGTCCGCCCCCGCCTCGAGCTCTTCCACCCGCGCCAGAAGGCGCTGCATGGTGCGATCGGCGACGCCTTCGTCGCTCAGGTGGACGACGAGATCGCGCAAATAATCGACGTTGCGGCCTGAGAGCCCGGTCGCACCAGCAATCAGCCGCGCCTGTTGCTCGAGGCTGAGATCGCCGGCCCATTGTGGATGGGTGCGGTCGGACAGGAAGACCAGCGCCTCGACAAGCGCGCCGGTGTCGAGCCGGACGTGCGCCCAGGCCTCGAAGTAGGTCTCGGTCGGCTGCTCGCGCTCCTGCAGGTAGGCGTAGACGCCTGGCCAATCGGCGCCCGCGATGCGATAGGCGGCGCCGCGCGTCGCCCCGCCCGGCGCCAGGCCCAACACGAGCCCGCGACGCTCCGGCGTTCCGCGATGGTGCACCGAATAGATGCAGAAGGCGCGCCTGCGCCCGTGGGCGATAGCGGGCCGGCGTTCCTGGTACGCAAACCCAGGCCGCCACATCAGCGACCCGTAGCCGAACACCCAGCGATCGCTGGTCGGCGACTCAAGCTGCCCCTGCGCCATCGGCTGGCCTTAGCGCAAAGCGCCGCCTATTGCGCGTCCGCGCGCAACCTCTATGTTCGCGCGCTTTTGAGAAAACGGACGTCAAAGCCCTTGCACGCCAAGTCGCCATCGCTGGATGCCGTTCGCGCGCGCATCGATGAGGTCGACGCGGCGCTGATCAAGCTCATCGACGAGCGCGCCAGCCTCGCCCGCGAGGTGGCCGAGGCCAAGCGCGCCGCCGGCGAGACGCTCACGCTTGGCTTGCGGCCCGCGCGCGAGGCGGCTCTGATCCGCGGGCTCTTGGCCACGCCCGGCCGGAGCGCCAGCCCCCAGCTTACGGTGCGTCTTTGGCGCGAGCTAATTTCCGACAGCCTGATCCAGCAGGGCCCCTTCCACGTGGCGGTCTGGGGTGACGACGAGACGGCCAGGACTGTCGAGGTGGCGCGCCTGCGCTTCGGCGCGGCCCCGCCCCTCGCGATCTGCAAAAGCCCCGCCGCCGCACTTGTAGGCGCGAGGGAGCCGGGCGGCGTCGCCGTGCTGGCGCTGGCGAGCAAGACCGCCTGGTGGGCGCGGCTGCTGGCCGAGCCTGGTCTCGTGGTCTTCTCAAGCCTGCCGTGCCTTCAGAGTCTGGGCCCCCAGGCGGCCCTCGCCGTCGCCCAGGTCGCGATAGAGCCGACGGAGCGTGACGAGACCTATTGGGTCACCGATGCCGCCGAGCCCGCAACCGACATCGAGCTCGTGCTAGCGCGCGAGGGCGTCGCCGCCCGGCTTGTCGCCGAGGCCGAGGGGGTGCGTCTGTTTGGCTTGGCGGGCTTCTTCGAGCGCGAGGATGCCAAGCTCGCCCGCGCGCCGGGCGCCCTGAAAGGCGTCATCGGCGCATCGCCCACACCGTTCGACCTCTGAGCCGCGACCTTAAGATGAGCGCGCTCGAACGCTTCCAGGCTGACCGGCCGCAGCCCAAGGCGGGCATCGACGAGATCGTCGCCTACGTGCCCGGCAAGTCGAAGGTCGAAGGCGTCGCCCACCCGATCAAGCTGTCGTCGAACGAGAACATCCTGGGCTCGAGCCCGAAGGCGGTCGCTGCCTACGCCGAGGCGGCCGCCAGCCTCAACATGTACCCCGACAGCCGCACCCTAGCCCTGCGCGAGGCGGTGGCGGCTCACTATCGCCTGGAGCCCGAGCGGCTGGTGTTCGGCTGCGGCACGGACGAGATCCTCGGACGGCTGGTGCAGCAGATTTACCTGGAGCCCGGCGACAACATCGTACAGGGCGAATACGGCTTCAACGCCTACGGCATCGGCGCGCGCGCCTGCCAGACGGAGGTTCGCTTCGCGCCCGAGCCCGACCTTCGCATCAGCGTCGATGAAATGCTGGCGTTGGTCGACGAGCGCACGCGGCTGGTGTTCGTGACCCAGCCGTCCAACCCGACGGGGACCTGGATCACGCGCGAGGAGATGGAGCGGCTGCACGCCGCCCTCCCGCCGTCTGTCATGCTGGTGATCGACGCGGCCTACGCCGAGTTCTGCACCGACCCCCGCTTCACCGACGGGCTCGATCTGGCGCGCACGGCCTCGAACGTCATCGTCACCCACACCTTCTCGAAGATCTTCGGGCTGGCCTCGCTGCGCATCGGCTGGGGCTATGTGCCGATCGAGGCGGCCGAGGCGATCGAGCGCATCCGCCTGCCGTTCAATACCTCGATCCCAGGCCAGCTCGCCGCCATCGCCGCCCTCGGCGACACCGCGTTCCAGGCGGAATCGCTCGAGCTCGTCGAGCGCTGGCGGCCCTGGCTGACGCAGCAGCTCGGCGGGCTGGGCCTGGACGTCGCGCCGTCGGGGGCGAACTTCGTGCTCGTGCGCTTTCCGACGACGCCGGGCCGAACCGCGGCCGACGCCGAGGCCTTCCTCGCCGCCCGGGGTTACATCGTGCGCGGCGTGGCCAACTATGGCCTGCCCGACTGCCTGCGCATCACCATCGGCCGTGAAGAGCACAATCGCGCCGTGATCGACGCGCTGGCGGACTTCCTTGGGCGCCGCCGGCGATGAGCGAGCCGGTGGTCGAGCGCCTGGCCGTCATCGGCTGCGGCCTGATCGGCTCGTCCGTCGTCCGCGCGGCGCGCGAGCGAGGCGCGGCGCGCCAGATCGCCGTCTTCGATGCGAGCCGTGAGGCGCGCGAGCGCGTGCGCGCGCTTGGCATCGCCGACTCCGTCGCCGAGACCGCCGCCGAGGCCGCATCCGGCGCCGACCTCGTCATCGTCGCGACCCCGCCGGCGGCGATCGGCGAGGCAGTCAAGGCCGCGGCCGCCGGGCTGAAGGCCGGCGCAATCGTTTCCGACGTGGGCTCGGTGAAGGCCGCCGTCGGCGAGGCGATGGTCGAGGCCGCGCCAGATGGCGTCTTCATCGTGCCGGCGCACCCGATCGCGGGCACGGAGCGCTCCGGCCCCGATGCGGGGTTCGCGACCCTGTTCGAAAACCGCTGGACCGTGATCTGCCCGGTGGAGTCCGGTGAGCCCGGTTACCCGGCGGCGGTCGAGCGAGTGGCGACCTTCTGGCGCGCGCTGGGCGCCAACGTCGAGACCATGGACGCGCGCCACCATGACCTGGTGCTGGCGGTGACGTCCCACCTGCCCCACCTCATCGCCTACAACATCGTCGGCACCGCCGCGGACCTGGAGGAAGTCACCGAGGGCGAGGTGATGAAATACTCCGCCGGCGGCTTTCGCGACTTCACGCGCATCGCCGCCTCCGACCCGGTCATGTGGCGGGACGTCTTCCTGCTGAACAAGGACGCAGTGCTCGAGACGCTCGGCCGCTTCACCGAGGATCTGCAGGCGCTGTCGCGCGCCATACGCTGGGGCGAGGGCGACAAGCTGGAGGCGCTGTTCACCCGTACCCGCGAGATCCGCCGCGGCATCATCGCCGCCGGCCAGGAGAGCCCGGAGCCGAACTTCGGCCGCGACCGGACGTCGTGACGCCACGCGTCGTCGGCCGAGCGGTAGCGCGCGGCCGGCGGCGACTAGGGCAGGGTGTAGCGGACGTCGAAGATGAACATGCTGAGGTCCGCTTCTGTCGGCGCGCCGGCGGCGACGAACCATGGCCGACGCCAGACGTAGGAGTACTGCAGCCCCGTCGACAGCACGCCGCCCGTCGGGCTCGACCAGATCTTGTACTGCGGCTCGATCGTGAACTCGGTCAGGTATTTGTTGTTGCTGTTCGGCGAGTTCGGGCCGCCGAAGCCGATGAAGCTGCCCGGATGAGCGCCAGCCGAGGTGTCGAGCGCAAAGTTGCGATCGAAGTTGACGAAGCCGTAGTAGCTGGAAACCGACCAGGCGTTGTGCGTCCACTCCACCCCGCCCAGGAGCGAGGTGGAGCGCACCGTCGAAAGCCTGATGGTCTGCGCAGTCGCGGCCGGCGGGGTGATCACCGGCAGCGCCACCAGATCCGGACCCAGCCCGAGGCCGATGTAGCGGCCCTCGCCCTCGCTATAGAAGGCGTTGCCCAGCAGGGTCAGGCCCGGCGCCACCTGAACATTGCCGTTCACCTCGACGCCCCAACCCGTCGTCGAGGTGCGCGTAAACGTGGCGCCAAGCACCTGCGGCAGGTAGGCGACGCGGAACTGGGACACGAGCCCGACGGCTTCGAGGTGGAAAGGCAAGCCCGCCGCCGTTTTGTCGTCATAGGCGACCTTGCCCATGATGTCTGGAAATGCGTCCGGCACGGTCGATTGATTTGCCTGGTCGATCTGGTTGGACAGCTGGGCGTTGAACTGGGTCGGGAAGGTGACCTCGCCCTGCCCGCCGAACTGGTCCGGATTGACCACGGCGACGCCCACCGCCAGCTTCGGATTGACGTGGTAGACGACGCGGAACTGGGCCAAGCGGGACCAGGTCAGCCCCACATTGTAGTTTGGGTCGTAGTCGTTGGTGATGAACATGGCGTCGGGATAGGCCGACAGGCCGTAACGGTTCGGCGTCGTCCAGGCCCAGGACTGGCCGGCCTGAACCTCCCACTGGCCGCGCCGGGCGTCGATGAAGTACTGGCGGACGCGGAAGGTGTGGCTCTCGCTGGTCACCTCGGTGTTGGTCGCGTCGTTGCCGAGGAAGTCGCCCTCGAAGTAAGCGACCGCGTCAATGGGCTGACCGCCCCAATCGAAGTTGCTTTCCGCCTTCAGGCTCAGCCTGGAGTTCTGCGCCGTTATCCGGTTGTCGCTCGCGTGGGCGGCGATCGTATTGACGAAGGGGATGTTGAAGAAGTTGGTGCCGATCGTGCCTTCGTTGTTGGTGCGGAAGATGCCCATGACGTCGACGAAGCCGCCCACGGTCAGGTCGACTGGCCCGAGCGTCACCGTCGTCGGGTGATCCTCGTGGAAATAGACCGGCGCCTCGTTCGGCGGCGTACCGCCATTGTTGGCGAGCATCATCGGCTCGGCCTGGGCGATCGAGTTGACGTCGTTCTGGCTCAGGACGCCTCTGGACTGGAGCAGCTTGACCAACTGGTCCCGCGTCGTCACGCCGGCGGCGTCCGCCTGGCTGATGACGCCTTTCTCGACCAGCACCGCGACCAGCGGATCCGGACCGGATTGTGCGGCGGCCG
>JGI12269J14319_10001759_pt1 | contig 21287 bp, 18 predicted proteins | sample PeaSoiSIISIP2007_FD_14319 | JGI IMG/M metagenome (IMG submission 14319)
CCCGGGACCGCCCCTCGACCGAGGCGGTGGCGGCTGTTATGGTCGCGGCGATGAACATCCTCCACGTCATCGCCTCCTTGGCGCCGGAGACCGGCGGCCCGCCGCGTGCCTGCCTCGGCATGGCGCGCGCCATCGCGCGCCGTGGACATCGGGTGACGGTCTTCTCGACCGATCACGGCCTTGCGCCAGCACTCCCGCGCGGCCCGATCGAGGAGCAGGGCGTTGCCATCCGCTATTTCCCGCTCGAGTGGCCGCGCGGCCTCGCCACCTCCTGGCCGATGGCGGCAGCCCTCATGCGCGAGACCGGCGGCTACGACCTCGTCCATCTCCATGCGCTGCACCGCTTTCAGGACTGGGCCGTAGCGCGCGCCTGCCGCCGCCACCATAAGCCTTACATCATCATGGCGAACGGCATCCTCGATCCTTACATCTTCCGCCGCAAGCGGCTGGTGAAGCGCGCGGCCGAGCTCCTCTTCCAGGACCGCGCCACGCGCGGTGCTGCCGTCATCCAATATGTGACCGAGCGCGAGAAGGCGGCATCCGCGCCCCACGCCCTCGGCGTGCCCGGCGTGGTCATCCCGCTCGGCATCGATGCCGCGGCCTTCGCCGCACTGCCGGCACCAGGCGCCTTCCGCTCCCGCCACCCGGAGATCGGCGCGCGCCCGATCGTGCTCTTCCTCGGGCGGCTGCACGAGAAGAAGGGGATCGACGTGCTGGTGCGCGCCTTTGCCGCCTGCACGCGGTGCGGGCTCGATGCGGCACTCGTGATCGCCGGTCCCGATGAGGGGGTGCGCGGCGCGACCGAGCGCCTGGCCGAAGCGGAGGGCATCGCCGCGCGCACGCTCTTCACCGGCATGCTGGGCGACGACGAGAAGATGCCGCTCCTCGCCGATGCCGACGTCTTCGCGCTCACCTCGCATAGCGAGAATTTCGGCATCGCCGTGGTCGAGGCCATGGCGGCGGGCCTGCCCGTGCTCGTCTCGGAGCGCGTCGACCTGGCGCCAGAGGTGGAGGTAGGGGGTGCCGGCAAGGTGACGGCGGTCGAAGCCGGCGCCGTGGCAGAGGCGCTCGCGGCGATGCTCGGCGATGCCGCCGGGCGCCGGGCGATGGGGGAACGCGGCCGCCGCCTCGTCGCCGAGCGCTACACCTGGCCGCAGGTGGGCGAGGCCCTCGAGCGGCTTTATGCCGAGGTTGTCGCAGCGGCCGCTGCTGGCTCTCGATAGTTCGAGCAGTTCGTCACCCCACCCTCACGCATGAAACACCCTCTCCCGCTTGCGGGAGAGGGGCAGAGCGCCGATGATTCGGCGCGCTACCGCCGTCGCGTGACGATGAAGTCGCCGAGCACGAGCATGTCCATGTCCGTGCGCAGGAAGCAATCGATCGCCTCCTCGGGCCGGCAGACCACGGGCTCGTTCTCGTTGAACGAGGTGTTGAGCAGGATCGGCACGCCCGTCATGGCGCCGAAGGTGGCGATCAGGCGGTGGTAGCGCGGGCTCGTCTCGGCGCGCACCGTCTGCAGCCGGCCGGAGCCGTCGACATGGGTGACCGCCGGGATGAGGGGACGGCGTTCGGCGCGGATCTGGAACACCTGCATCATGAACGGCACGTCGTCCTCGGTCTCGAACCAGTCCTTGACCGCCTCGCGCAGGATGGCCGGCGCGAAGGGACGGAAGGATTCGCGGCGCTTGATCTTGGCATTGAGGATGTCCTTCATGTCGCCGCGTCGCGGATCGCACAGGATCGAGCGGTTGCCGAGCGCGCGCGGGCCCCACTCCATGCGTCCCTGGAACCAGCCGACCACGTTGCCCTCCGCGATCGCCTGAGCGCTGTCGCGGCAAATCTGGAACTCGCTTTCCGCCGTAGCCACCAGGCAGCCCTTGGCGATTAGCTCCGCCTCGCGCGCAAGGAGGGCCTGGGAAAGGGCCGCATGATCGAAGTGCGGGCCCCAAAAGGCGTGGTCCATGACGAAGCGGGGGCCCTTCTCCTCGAGGTCGGCCCAGGCGACGAGGGCTGCACCGATGGCGCCGCCTGCGTCGCCGGCGGCGGCCTGGATATAGGAGTGCTTGAACGGGGTCTCGCGATAGAGCCGGCCGTTCGCCACCGAATTGAAACCGCAGCCGCCCGCGATCGCGATGGCGTCGGTCTTGTGGCGCGCGTGGAGCTTGCGATAGAGATGGAAAACCGCCTCCTCGAACATCGCCTGCACCGAGCGCGCGATGTCCTGGTGGCGCTTCTCGATGGGAGCGCTCGGCTCGCGCGCGGGGCCGAAGAGGTCGACGAGTGCGGGGGTGTAGAGCTGGCCCACCTCCGGGACGCCGCCCTGCCATTCGTAGGCGATGTTCTCGTTGTGATGCCGGAAATAGTCGAGCCCGAGGCGAAAGCTGCCGTCATCTTGAAGTATCACGAGCTTTCTCATCTCGCCTATGAAGCGGGGCTCGCCGTAGGGTGCTAGGCCCATCACCTTGTACTCGTCGCCGTAATGGGGAAAGCCGAGATACTGGGTCATCGCCTCGTAGAAGATGCCGAGCGAGTGCGGGAAGCGCACGCGCCCCTCGACGGAAAGGCGGTTTTCCCGCCCCACCCCCCAGGCGGCACTCGAGAAATCGCCGAAGCCGTCGACCGAGACCACGACCGCTTCCGCGAAGGGCGAGACGAGGTAGGCCGAGGCGAGATGCGCCAGATGGTGCTCGACGTGGTGCACCTTCGCGGCCAAGGGCTCGGCGGGAAAGGCTTCCGCGAAAGCGGCCCCGACGCCCGCCCACTCGCGCGCGTTCTTGAGGCGCGAGAGGATGAGCCCCAGGCTCGGACGCTTGATGAGGCTGTAGCAGAGCTTGTGCCAGAGGTTGGCGCGCGGGTCGCGGTTGATCGCCACATGCTCGACTTGGGCGAGCTTGACGCCGGCCTCGGCGAGACAGTAGCGGATCGCCTCGCTGGGAAAGCCGGCCCAATGCTTGACGCGGCGAAAGCGCTCCTCCTCGGCCGCAGCGACGAGCTTGCCGTCGCGGAAGAGGCAGGCGGCGCTGTCGCCATGGTAGGCATTGAGGCCCAGCACGAGCGTCATGGGGGCCTTACCCGGATGCCGAGCGCAAGGTGCCAAAGATCATGCGTGCGCGTGTCCTTATCGCCGTCATGGTGAGGACTGCCGCTAAAATATAGAGGTCGGCTGCGGCGGGCAACGCTTGCCCGTCCTATGACGAGGCGGCGGCGATGCTTGTCGCGGCAAGGGACCGCCTCTATCGTGGGCGCCGCGGCAAAAGCGACGGCCTCGGAGAGCCGATGCGCATCCTCGTCCACGACTACTCGGGCCACGCCTTTCCGGTGCAGTTGAGCCGCGCGCTCGCGCGCCGGGGTCACGAGGTGCTTCATCTCTATGCCGCTTTCTTCCAGTCGCCCAAGGGCAAGCTGGCGCTCGCACCGGACGATTCCGCGAGTCTCGCGATCGAGGGGCTCGAGCTCGGCGAGCCCTTCGCCAAATACCGCTTCCTGACGCGCCGCGCCCAGGAGCAGGCCTATGGCGCGCTGCTTGCCGGCCGCGTCGCGGCGTTTCGGCCCGAGCTCGTGCTGTGCGGGCAGACCCCCCTCGATCCGCTGCGGAATTTTCAGCTCTGGTGCCGCAAGCACCGCATTCCCTTCGTCTTCTGGATACAGGACATCTACAGCGTCGCCATCGAACGCTTCTTCCGCGCCAAGCTCGGACCGCTCGGCGCCCCGATCGGCGCCTACTATCGCAAGCTCGAGTGCCGCATCGCGCGGGCGAGCGACGCTGTGGTGATGATCACCGAGGATTTCCGCCCCATGCTCGAGGCGTGGGGCGTGCCCGGGGAGCGTCTCTTCGTCATCGAGAACTGGGCGCCCATCGAGGAGCTGCCGGCGGCGCCTCGGCGGAATGCGTGGTCACGCGAGGCGGGGCTCGACGACAAGATCGTGCTGCTCTATGCGGGCACCCTCGGCCTCAAGCATAATCCGGGACTGCTCGCGGCCCTCGCAGAGCGCTTCCGCGCCGACCCGCGCAGCGCCGTCGTCGTCGTTTCCGAGGGGCTCGGCGCGGAATGGCTCGCGGCGCAGAAGCAGACGCTCGGGCTCGACAATCTCCGCTTGCTGCCGTTTCAGCCTTATGCGCGGCTACCCGAGGTGACGGCCTCGGGCGACGTGCTCGTGGCCATCCTCGAGCCCGACGCGGGGGTCTTCTCGGTGCCGAGCAAGGTGCTGAGCTATTTCTGCGCCGGGCGTGCGCTGCTCGCCGCCATTCCCGCGGCCAACCTCGCCGCCCGCGTCATCCTGCGCGAGGAGGCGGGTTTGGTGTGCGATCCGCGCGACGAGGCGGGCTTTGTTGCCGCGGCCGAGCGTCTCATCGCCGACGCCGCGCTGCGCGCGCGGATGGGCAAGAACGCCCTGGACTACGCCCGCAAGACCTTCGATATTGACGGCGTCGTCGCCGGTTTCGAAGCCGCGTTCGCGCGCGCCGAGGCAAGGGTGCCTCTGCCATGAATGAGGACATCTCCTCGGCCAAGCCCGAGATCGCATGATGGACCGCTCCGCCCTTCTCGCCCGGGCCCAGGCGCTTGCCGGTGCCGACGTGCTCTGCCTCGGCGACGTGATTCTCGATCGCTACGTCTACGGCACGGTCGAGCGCGTCTCCCCCGAGGCGCCGATCCCGGTCCTGCGCATCGTGCGCGAGCGCACCATGCCCGGCGGTGCCGGCAACGTGGTGCGCAACTTGGCCGCCCTTGGCGCGCACGCGCGCTTCCTTTCCGTCATCGGCGCCGATGCGGCGGGGCGCGAGGTCGCCGAGCTGCTCGAGGGGGCGGAGCGGATCGAGTCGTCCCTCCTCGTCGAGGAGGGCCGCGAGACGAGTGTCAAGACCCGCTTCGTCGCGGGCACGCAGCAGCTCCTGCGGGCGGATCGCGAGAGCGTGCGGCCGATCGCAGCGGCGAGCGAGAGGGATCTCCTCGCGCGCCTCGCGGGCGAGCTCAAGAAGGCCCGCGTCGTGGTGCTCTCCGACTACGGCAAAGGTGTCTTGACCGACAAGGTGCTGGGCGAGGCCATCAAGGCATCGGCTGCCGCGGGACGTCGCGTGGTGGTCGACCCCAAGGGGACCGACTACGCCTGCTACCGGGGTGCTGATCTCGTGACCCCGAACCGCGCGGAGCTGGCGCTCGCCTCCGGCATGCCGGTCGAAAGGGACGACGACATCGTCGCCGCGGCGCAAGCACTCATCGAGAGCTGCCGCTTCGGCGCGGTGCTCGCCACGCGGGGTGCCGGCGGCATGACGCTCGTCACCGCCCGCGGCAAGGTCGACCACCTCGCGGCCGAGGCGCGCGAGGTCTTCGACGTCTCGGGTGCGGGCGACACCGTGGTGGCAACACTCGCGGCCGCCCTAGCGGTGGGGCTCGATCTCGTCGATGCCGCCCGGCTCGCCAACGTCGCGGCGGGGATCGTGGTGGGCAAGGCCGGGACCGCGGTCGCCTACGCAGAGGAGGTGTTCGCAGCCCTTCACACCCAGGCGCTGATGAGCCATGAGGCGAAGATCGCCCCCCTCGCCCAGGCGCTCGACCGCATCGAGACGTGGCGGCGCCAGGGCCACAGGATCGGCTTCACCAACGGCTGCTTTGACCTCCTGCATCCCGGCCACGTGGCGCTCTTGGCCCAGGCGCGCGCGGCCTGCGACCGGCTCGTGGTCGGGCTCAACGGCGACGCCTCGGTGGCACGCCTCAAGGGCAAAGGCCGGCCGGTGCAAAGCGACGCCGAGCGCGCGGTGGTGCTCGCCTCGCTCGCCAGCGTCGACCTCGTGGTGATCTTCGCCGAGGACACGCCCATCAAGCTCATCGAGGCGGTGCGGCCCGACGTGCTGGTCAAGGGTGCCGACTACACGCGCGAGACCGTGGTCGGCGGGGCGTTCGTCGAGGGCTATGGCGGCAAGGTGCTCCTCGTGGCCCTTACCCCCGGCCATAGCACGACCGCGACGCTCGAGCGCCTGACACGCTAAAGCGAGGCTTCGGGATCGAGCAGGCGCTGAAGGCGCGCGCTCGCCGCGATCGCAAAGCTCAGAACGAGCGCGCGGCGGCGCGCCCCACTCATGGGCGGCAAGCTGGGCGAGGGGCGCAGGACCACGCTCTCGTAGAAATCGGCGACGATGAGCCCGCAATCCTCGGGAAGGATGAGGCGCGGGAAACCCTCCGGCACCGCGAAAAAGAAGCTGTCGCAAAAGGGCAGATACTCGGGCCATTTCTGGTCGGCGCGGAAGTCGGCTTCCGAGGTCTTGATCTCGACGATGGCAATCTCGCCGGCCGCGTTCACCCCGATCACGTCGGCGCGCCGGCCGTTCCTCAAGGTGAACTCGGTGAGCGCGCCATAGCCGAGCGCGTGCAGCGTGCGGCACACCCCGCGCGCTAGCCGACTCGCGTCCCGGATTTCCACTATCGTCACGCCTTGAGCCCGCCGCTAGAAGAGTGCTGAAGGCGCCATCATAGCGGGGATCGGCAGGCGCGGAAAAGGCGCCAGGCCGGGGTTGCGGGTAGCGCGGCTTGTGGCCCGTCGTGAGCAAAGCAGACGCGGCATTTTTGCAGTGCAAAAGTGCGCGGGCGGCCCCTTTTTGTCTCACGACTCATGGCCTGGCGCCACAGTTCCGCCCCACTTTTGTGAGAGTAAATAAGGCTACAGGCGTCACAGCCCAGCGCCGGCCAGCACTGGCAAAGGCGTCTCGGGCTGTCCTGAGCCCCGCCTGAGGCGGGGCTCTTCTTTGAGCGCAGGGCAGACGGCGTTCGCCCGTATCGGTGCATATGCAAGCGGGCAGGCCTGTTCAAGGAGGCCAGACAATGAGGATCTTGGACATACTCAGGCGCCTCTTGGTTCTGGGCGCAGTAGTGCTGACTGCGATCACCGCGCTGGCGGCAACGCCAGCCGCCGCACGCGTCTTCGTCGGCATCGGCTTGGGCTTCCCGGTGTTCGCACCCTATCCTTACTACCCCTACTATCCCTACTATTACGCGCCGCCGGCCGCCTACTATCCGCCTTATTACGCGGCGCCGACCGTGGTGGCGCAGCCGGCTGCACCCGCGCCCGCGCAGTCCTGGTACTATTGCGACAACCCGAAGGGCTACTATCCCTATTTGCAGTCGTGCGGCAGCGGCTGGCGCCAGGTGCCGGCAACGCCCCCGGGCCCGACGCAATAAGTACCGACTCAGCAACGGCGCTTAGCTGAAGCGCATGGCGCGGCGAGGACGGCCGGGGCGACCCCGGCCGTCCTCGTTCTATGTGCAGCACTCCAGGGATTCGATGCCGCAGGAAGAAGCGTCTCGGCGCGTATGATTGAGCATGCTAAGGAAGTAGCACCTCCGCTTTGCGGGCGTGCGGCTCTCTCTCGGAATCCCTGGAGGAAACGATGAATTTGCGCAAGATCGCCTTTGTCTCCCTCGCAGCGCTTTCGCTCGGCGGCGCGGTAGCGCTCGCTCAATCGACCCCACCCCCCGCCGGTGGTCCGCCGCACCATCACCAAATCTCGCCCGCCGAGATGTGTACGGAGCATCAGGCGCACATGGCCGGCCACTTGGCCTACCTCGAGGTCAGGCTCAATCTGACGGCCGAGCAGAAGCCGCTGTGGACCAAGTGGCGCGACGCCCTCGCTCCCGGGATGGAGAAGGCGCACGCCCTATGCATGGAGCGCGCGGCAAAGCCGGAAGCGCCCCAGAGCATCGTCGAGCGGGCGGCTGAGGCGCAGCAGATGCTGGCAGCGCGAGCGGCCACCCTCGCGGCGGCCCAGCCGGCGCTCACGGCCTTCTATAACGCGCTGACGCCTGACCAGAAGGCCATCCTCGACCGTCCCATGGGGCGCTGGGGCCATCACGGAGGCCACCACTGGGGCCACCACATGGAGGGTATGGCACACGGCTGGCAGCAGCATCAGCCGGGCGACGAGCAGAAGAAGGACCAGTAGGGCGTACCAGTGCCGGCGGTGCCCTATGCCTAGGCGATCGCCTAGGGCGAAGCGGTCAAGCGCTCGAGTCGCTGACACGGCTGAGCCGCGGCCCGGGGTGCCAAGCACCTCCTTTTGAGCAGCAAAAGAGGCGACCCCGCGGGCCGCCGGCCATGGCCGGCGGGCGCGGGATTCCTCTGTCGTCCGCGGAAATTTCAGCGATAATGAGGGTGCGGGCCTGCGAGGTGTCCGTGCGCCGAGCCATGGCCGCCTCGCGATCCGGGCGGGGATTGACCACCATCTGCGGCGCGGGTGCCGGGAGGCGTGCGCCTTGGCGGCCGAGAGGTGGCAAGCGGCGATGGAAGGGCATGATCGAGGCTCGTGATCTCTACAAGTCGTTCGGCGGAGTGCATGCGGTCCAGGGGGTCAGCTTCATCGCGCGCGACGGCGAGATCACCGGCATCATCGGACCGAANGGGGCCGGCAAGACCACCATTCTGCGCATGATCTATACCGTGCTTGCCCCGGACTCGGGCAAGACGCTGGTCGACGGCATCGACGCCGAGCTCGACCGGCGCGCCGCACAGCGCCGCTTGGGCGTGATGCCCGACGTGCGCGGCCTCTATCCGCGCCTCACCGCGCGCGAGCATGTGCGCTATTTCGGCGAGCTGCACGGCCTTGAGGCGCGCGAGATCGAGCGGCGCACGGCCGAGCTCGTCGAGACCCTCGCCATGGCGGACTTCATCGATCGGCGTGCCAAGGGCTTCTCGCGCGGCCAGCAGATGAAGGTGGCCTTAGCAAGGGCACTCGTGCACAACCCGCACAACGTCATCCTCGACGAGCCGACGAACGGCCTGGACGTGGGCACGAGCCGCTCCGTGCGCGAGCTCCTCCGCCGCTTCCGCAGGGAGGGCCGCTGCGTGCTCCTCTCGAGCCACATCATGCAGGAGGTGGCGGCGCTCGCGGACCGCATCGTCATTCTCTCGGACGGGCGCGTGGCGCTCCAGGGCACGCCCGACGAGCTCCGCGAGTCGACCGGCCTCGACGAGCTTGAGGACGTCTTCATGGCAGCGACGATGGCTGTCACGGCGGAACGAGCGGCACCTGCCGCACTCGGCGCGGTCGCGGACTGAGCCATGTCGACCATCGCCATCGTCTTTCGCAAGGAGATGACCGACAATCTGCGCGATCGGCGCAGCATCCTGGTGGCGCTGATCTATCCGCTCATGGGCCCGCTCTTGCTCGGCCTTCTCTTCACCTTCGTCGGCAGCATGCTCAAGACCGAGCACGGCCCGGGCCGGCCCATCGAGGTCGCCGTCGCGCACGCGGAGAATGCGCCGGAATTCATCCGCTTCCTCGAGGCGCACGGGGTCACCATCCGCGCGGCCCCGGACGACCCTAAAGGGGCGGTGCAACGCGACGAGCTGCCCTTCGCGCTCGTGCTTCCGGAGCGGCCCGTGGCCGCGGGCGGGGCGCCGCTCGAGGTGACGGTGGTGACCGACCCCGCGCGCCTCGACAGCATCGTGGCGAGCGGACAGGTCCTCGACATCCTGCGCAACTACGAGCGCGAGACGACGGCGGCACGGCTCCGCGCCAAGGGCCTCGATCCCGACGTCATGACCTCGCTCCGCGTCATGCACGAGAACGTCGGCCGCGCCGCCAACCTCGGCTTCATGTTCCTCAACATGATCCCGCCCTTCCTGATGTTCACGCTCTTTATCGGCGGCGTCTATCTGACGCTGGATGCCACCAGCGGGGAGCGCGAGCGCGGCTCCTTCGAGCCCTTGATGATCAACCCCGTGACCCGCTCGCAGGTGCTGATCGGCAAGCTTGCCGCCGCCGTGGTCTTCACCTTGCTGGCACTTGCGGTGCAGGTGGTCGCCTTTTGGATCATGCTTCACTCGATACCGCGGGAGGCGCTCGGGATCGGCACGCTCCCGAGCGTCTTGCATCTCTCGCTTTTGGTTCCGGTCTGCGTGCCGCTCGCCGTCTTCGCGGTGGCGACGCAGCTCATCATCACGGCGGTGACCCGGAGCATCAAGGAGGCGCAGACCTACCTCGGCCTCTTGCCGCTGGTGCCGGGCATGGCCGGCATGATTCTCGTCTTCGTGCCCGTCAAGGTGCATTCGCTCCTCGCCTCGATTCCGACCTTCGGGCAGACGCTGCTCATGGGCCAGATGATGCGCAGCGAGGCGGTGAGCTGGTCGCTCATCGGCGTCTCCGTGCTGGCGACGCTGGTCTTCACCTTTGCCCTTCTGGCGCTTGGCTTCCGGCTCTACGAACGCGAGGGAATACTCTTCCCGAGCTGAGGCGGGCGCTCGCCCTTCACTCGTCCGCGCGGGAGGTGCGCAGGCGTTTCAAGGCGGAGCGGCGTGCCTTGTCCGCCAGTCGCCGGCGGCGTGCGCTTGCCGAAGGCTTCGTGGGCTTGCGCAGCCGAGGGGGGACTGCGGCGCGCTCGATGAGCTCGATCAGTCGCGCGAGCGCCTCTCGGCGGTTCTGTGCCTGGGTGCGGTGCCGCTCGGCGGCGATGATCAAGACACCCTCCTTGCTGAGGCGCCTGCCGGCCAAGCGCGCGAGCCTTGCTCTCACGGCCTCGGGCAGCGAGGGGGAGTGCTGCACGTCGAAGCGAAGCTGCACGGCAGTCGCCACTTTGTTGACGTTCTGCCCGCCGGGACCGGAGGCGCGCACGAAGCGCTCCTCGATCTCGCGCGCGCCGATGGCGATCTCGTCCGTGATGCGGAGCAAGCTCGCTGGCAACGGCTCGCCCGTCGCCTTCGGCTCTTCCCGCGGCAAGGCCTTGCGGGTTCTTCCCGGGCCTTTCGCAGTGCTGCGCGCGGTCATAAGCGAGCGGCCGCCTCGGGCTTGCGCTCCTCGGGCTCGAGGATGTAGCTGTGGCAGGCCCGCTCTAGGGCCGGGCGCTGAGGCAGGCGATCGGCCGCAGAACGGCGCGGCGATGCTGTCCCCTTGACAGGCGGCGCGGGGTACGGCAAGTTGCAATTGAAAATGAGTTTCATTTGCATTTGAACAAAGAGGGACTGCCGCCAATGACCAGCCACGTGCTCAATGCCGGCCGGCCCCGCGTCGCGCGCTGGCGCGCGTTCGTTGCCGTGCTGGGCCCCGGCCTCGTGGTGATGCTCGCGGACACCGACGTCGGCAGCATCATCACCGCCGGGCAGAGCGGAGTCCAGTGGGGCTACAGACTTCTGCTCCTGCAATTGATTCTCATGCCCATTCTCTACGTGGTGCAGGAGCTGACCGTGCGGCTCGGCATCTTCACCGGCAAGGGACATGGCGAGCTGATCCGCGAGGTCTTCGGAAAGCGCTGGGCCTGGCTCTCGGTCGCGGGACTGGGTGTCACGACGGCGGGCGCGCTGCTCACCGAGTTCTCCGGCGTCGCGGGTGTCGGCGAGCTCTTCGGCGTGCCGCGCGCGGCGAGCCTCGTGCTCGCTGCGGGCTTCCTCCTGGCGGTCGTGTGGACGGGATCCTACCGGCGCGTGGAGCGGGTCGCGATCGCGCTCGGGCTCTTCGAGTTCGCCTTCTTCTGGGTCGCCTACGCCTCCCATCCGGAGGGGAGCGAGCTGGCCGAGGGGCTCATGCACATGCCGCTCGAGAACAATGAGTACCTCTACCTTGTCGCCGCCAACATCGGCGCCGTCATCATGCCGTGGATGATCTTCTATCAGCAGTCGGCGGTCGCCGATAAGAAGTTGCGGCCCGAGCATTACCGGGATGCTCGCTGGGACACGGCGATCGGTGCGGTCATCACGCAGCTCGTCATGGCGGCGATCCTGGTGGCGGCTGCCGCCACCATCGGCAAGACCAACTCGGAGGCGAGCCTCAACACGATCGGGGACATCGCCAAGGCGCTCACGCCCTTTCTGGGGCCGGGGATCGGCCGCCTGGTCTTCGGCTTGGGAACGATCGGCGCAGCGATGGTCGCCGCCATCGTCGTCTCTCTCGCTTCGGCCTGGGGCTTCGGCGAGGTCGCAGGTTACAAGCACTCGCTCGAGCACCACCCGTTGGAGGCGCCCTGGTTCTACGGCGTCTTCACCGCCGCCGTGGTCGGAGGCGCTATCGCCGTGGCGCTCGTGCCGAATCTCGTCACGCTCAACATCGGCGTCGAGGTCATGAACGCGCTGATGCTGCCGCTCGTGCTCGGACTTCTGGTCCTCTTGGCCATGCGCGCGCTCCCCGAAGAGCACCGCCTGCGCGGCCCTTACCGCTGGGTCGTGATTACCGCCTCGTTGCTCACCGCCGGCCTCGGCGTCTATGGCGGCATCTCCGGCGCGGGGCTGTTCTGAGTCACCTTCTTTCTCATTGCTCGGCCGCCGTGCCGATCATCGTGGTTGATTGTGAGCTTCAACAAAGGCTCTCAATACGCGATTGATCTTCGTCTGGTAGCCGCGCCCGGCTTTCTTGAAAAAATCGAGCACCTCCACATCAAGCCGCAGCGTCACCTGCCGCTTGCCCTGCGGCGACATCACCAGAGCTTTATCCCAAAACGCGCGCGGCAGCACGGCGGCATCGGGGTCCGACCGCGCCGCCTTGACGATTTCCGCGTCTCTTTGGCTCCGAACCCGCGCCACGTCGGTCTTATCCTTGATCCCGCGCGCCCGCTTGGCCGATACATGCGTCATACGCTTTTCTTTCATCTTTCGATGCCCTCCTTGCACTGATAATCCGGCAGCTCTTCCCGCGCCAGCTAAAGGCCACCACGAGCAAAATCCCATCGACGAAGCCGAACGCCTGAAACCTCGCCTCCCGGTAATCCCGACGGGTGTCCTCGATAACGACGATGCGATCATTCTCTTCCCAAACCCGGCAGGCCCGGACGAAATCCACACCATGCTTGGCGAGGTTATTGGCGCGTTTGCGCTCGTTCCACTCAAAATCCATACCAAAGAGCATACCTTCGTAACTACAAAATATCAATATAAATATAGTTACAAAATGTAATCACATCAAAGCCCCGCTGCCGGGCTCGACCGGTGCTTTTGTCGGCGTTCAGGAGGACCCAATAGGCGGCGGCGCGGTCACAGGCGAGCGGCCGCCGCGACGCGGATGGCCCATGCCGCTTGCGCCGCCGGACGCTCGAAGACCGCCTTGTCCCAGGCCTTGAGCTTCTCGAAGCGGGCGAGATCGAGGTGCTGGCGCGGGCGCAGCAGGACGCAGCCGACATTGAGATCGGCCGAGGTGAAGCGCTCGCCCGCGAGATAGCGCGACTTGGCCAGCTTGCCCTCCAGCACCTCGAGAAGCGGGTCGAGCTCCTCGCGCGCCTTCGCCGCCACCTCGGGCCTGCGCTCGACGGGCTCCAGGATGAAGCTGTGGAAGGCCCACTGCATGGCTGGCCGCTCGAGCTGGGTTGCCGCCCACAAGGTCCATTGCAGGGCCAACGCCTCCTCCTCGAGCGTGCGGGGGGCCAAGGGGCCGCCATGCTTCTTCACGAGATAGAGATTGATGGCGAGCGATTCCCACATGATGAAATCGCCGTCCTTGATCGCCGGCACGCGGGCGTTCGGGTTGATCGCGCGATAGGCCTGGCTGTAGATCGAGTTGTCGTGCCAGCCGATCGGCACGTTCTCGTATTCGATGCCGAGCTCGAGGGCCGCCCAGATGTTGCTGATCGAGCGCGAGATCGGCACGCCGTAGATCTTGAGCTTGGACATCGCGCTCCGCACCGCCATGGCCGCGGGTTCTCGCTGTCGCAGGACGATCGTATCACGGCCGCGGACCGACCACCTCCCATTCGCAGCCGGCAAAATCCCGGCGTTTCGCTTGGCCAAGGCGGCGGCGCGAGAGCGCGCTATGGCACGGCGATGCCAGGAGCGGGCGCCGCCCACGCCATCAGGTCGGGTATATTGCCGTCATGCCGCCTCCGCCTCATAATGGCGCATGTCGCGCAATCAGAGACGGCTCGAGCGCAAGCGCGCCAAGGAGGACCAGCGCCCCCCGCAGCCGCGCGCCGGCCTGCTGCGGGAGGCGGTCGCGCATTATCACGCCGGCCGGCGGGCAGAAGCGCTCGCAATCTGCCTCGACGTGCTCGCGCGCGAGCCCAATCGGGCCGACCTCCTCGGCTTTGCCGGCGGAATTGCGCTCGAGCTCGGCGAGCATGCGCAGGCGACGGCACTCTACCGCAAGGCGCTCGCGCTCAGGCCCGACTACCCCGACGTGGAGTACAACCTGGCACTCGCGCTCGAGCGCTCGGGTGCGCTCGAGGCGGCGGCCGAGGCCTATCGCGCGGCACTCGCGCGCCATCCCGACCTCGTTCCGGCCTGGCACAATCTCGGCACCGTGCTGCTCGGCCTCGGCCAGCCGGAGGAGGCGGTTGCCGCTTACCGGCGGGCGCTTGCCTTCGGCCCCTTGGCCGAGAGCGAGCGCAGCCTCGGCATCGCGCTCGAGCGGCTCGGCCAGCTCGAGGAGGCGGTCGCCGCCTATCGCCGCGCGCTGGCGCTCAAGCCCGACTGGTCGGTCGCCCACAACAATCTCGCCTACGGGCTCCTCGCCTTGGGGGACGGCGCCGCGGCGCTTGCCGCCTGCGAGCGTTGGCTCGAGGCGTTCCCGGCGAGCGTGGAGGCGACGGCACTCAAGGCGCTCACCCTGAACGAGGTGGGTGCCGTCGAGGAGGCGCGGGCGCTCTACGATTTCGACCGCTTCGTGCAGATCCACGATCTTGCGGCACCGCCCGGCTACAGCAGCCTCGCCGCCTTCAATGCCGATCTCGTGCGCCACGTCGAGGCGCATCCCACGCTCAAGGTGCCGCCCGAGGAGCACCCGACCTATCACCACCCCGCGCTCGAGATCACCGAGGAGCTGCTCGCCGAGCCCAAGGGGCCGATGGCGGCACTCGAGAGCCTCATGCGCGCGGCGGTCGCGCGCTATCTCGCGAGCGTGCCGCCATCGCCGCCCCATCCCTTCCTCGCGCGCTTTCCCGAGCGCTGGACGCTCACCGCCTGGGCGACGCGGCTCTGCGGCTGGGGCAATCTCGTGCCGCACGTGCATTTCGACGGCTATCTCGGTGCGGTCTATTATCCGCTCCTGCCCCCGGTCGTGACGGCGGAGGACGGCGGCGAGGCGGGCTGGTTCGAGCTCGGCCGCCCGCCGGAGCAGTTCCGCCTCGAGGCAGCGCCGCTCATCCGCCGCATCCAGCCCAAGGAGGGACGCCTCCTGCTCTTCCCCGGCTACATGTACCACAACACCGTGCCCTTCACCGCGGCCGAGCGCCGCATCTCGATCGCCTTCGACCTCGTGGCGCTCGCCTGAAGCTCTTGCACTCGGCACTTCGCGCTCTCTCCCCACAGCGATACGCGCGTGAGCTGACGAAGTTTGCGAGAACGTGAGGGGCCGCAGTCGGCTGCGCGCTCCGGGGGCCTTACCCGCAACCCATGAGCGCGCGGCGGCACAGCAGCCGGACCCGGAGCGGGGCGAGCCTGCCGATCACGTGCCAAATGTCGCGAACAAGGGCCATCCACAAGGCAGCGGGACCGACGGCGGCGGCGCAATGCCGATCTCGAGAGAGGCCCGCGAGCGAGCGAAAGCCGAACGCGGAGGCCGCAAGGCTTTGCCGCAGCCGCGGTACGAGCTCGGGATACTCCTCGACCACGCCGGCAAGGGCCAAGCCCGCGAGACGTTGGCGCTCGGCTCGGCTCCAGCGTCGCGTCTCGGAATACCGCCCGGAATGCTCGCGGGAATAGGCGAGCACCTGCGGAATATAGACGGCCCCTTCCCGCAAGGCCGTCAGCTGGATGCCGAACCAATCGGCATAGAGGGCGAGGGCCGGCCGGTAACCACCGACGCGGCGCAAGGAAGCCGTGCGGAAGATCACGGTATTACTGGAGATGTGGAAGGGGGCTGAACGCATGCGTCGGGCGAACTCGTCGGGTGCTAGGAAGACGGCCTGCCGGCCGAGATAAAGCGGAAACCGCCGGCGCCGCCCGCTCCAGCCGTCGATCGTCGCGGAATCCGAGAAACACAGCCCCGCCGCCGGGTAGCGCTCGAGCAGGGTGACCCCGGCTTCGATGAACTGCGGCTCGATCGGATCGTTCGTGGAGCCGAGATAGACGTATTTGCCCCGCGCGTGCATAAGCCCGGTATAGAGTGCTGCGATCGGCCCTTGATTCTCCGCATGGCGGATGACGCTGAGCGGCGTCGCATCCCCCTCTTGGGCGCGGAGCGACGCTTCGACCGGCGGTGCCGACGCGTCGTCGACGACGATGATCTCCAAATAGGGCCACGTCTGCGCTCGCACCTGGGCGAGGATGTCGACCAGTTGCGGCAAGTCGCCGAACGTCGGGATCACGATCGTCGCGAGCGGAGCGGCTTCGGCACCTGCGTCCGGCGCGGGCAGGGCGGCAGCGGAATACTCGAGCGCTTTCATGCTGCGGCCACGGCGCGGTTTATGGGGGTGGAGATAACGTTGCTGTCATGGGATATCTAATTCCGCTGCAGAACAAAAATGCCCGCGACTGCTAAACCGAGCCTCCCCATTTGATCGCCGCCACGGCCGCCAGGATGAGGGCATTGGCCGGCGCTGGCAACGAATTTCGTTGCCTTATTTCGTTGCCGCCGGCACCGATTTGGCGCGGGGGCAGAGTGGCGGCGGGCGGAATGTCCGAAGCCCGCCAACGCTTGATGCTGGGTTAGAATGAGGTTGAAAATTGTTTGACAGCGCAATTTTATTATAGCACGGTCGATCATGGAACGCGGGGAAATTGAGCGATGTTGAGTACGGTAAGAGCCTTACCCGAGTCGTGGATGCGAGGGTTTGTTGGAACCCTCGCCGACTTGCTGACGGGTACCGAAGCAAGCGACCCGTCGCGTCGGTTCTTGCCTATCGACGAAGCGATGGAATGGGCGGCGCTCGCCGCGCGCGCCACCCATGACCGCGGCAACAAGCTCATGTTCATCGGCAACGGCGGCAGTGCTGGTACCGCAAGCCATATGGCGGCGGATTACAGCAAGAACGCGAACTTGCGCGCGCTCGCGCTCAACGACGGCAGCATGCTGACCTGTCTCGGCAACGACTACGGCTATGAGCACGTCTTTGCCAAGCAGATCGAGTTTTTCGGCCGGCCGGGGGACTTACTCGTGGCCCTCAGCGCCTCGGGGCGCTCTGCCAACATCCTGAACGCGGTCACGGCTGCGCGCGGGCTGGATTGCACGGTCATGACCCTGAGCGGGTTCGCGCCCGACAATCCCCTGCGCGGCATGGGGGACATGAATTTCTTCCTCGCCGCCGACTCCTACGTCTTCGTGGAGGTCGGGCATATGGCCCTCTGCCATGCGATCCTCGAGTACTGCATCGAGCGCTGGGGCAGCGGGGCCGCGGAGCCGCGGCGCTAGCGTCGCCGTCGGCGCGCGCTAGTCGAGGTGGTGCGCAACCGCGGCAATTCCTCCCTCCGGTTCCATCGGCCGCCGCATGACTAGAGCGAGCGCAACGGGTCCAGCGCGGGACGTTCTCATCGTCGGCGGTGACAGCCTGATCGGCCGCTACCTCGGCAGCACGCTCAGCCGCGCGGGCCGGCCCTTCCGGTCGACCTCGCGCCGGGCTGAGGCGGGGGCCTTGCCGCTCGATCTCGCCGCTCCCGATTTCGCGGCCTTCGACGGGCTCGCCTTCGGCTGCGCCTATATCTGCGCCGCCGTCACCGATTTGCGCGCCTGCGAGCGCGATCCGGCGGCCGCCGCCCGCGTCAACGTCGAGGGTACCCTCGACGTCATGCGCATGCTCGCGGCGCGCGGCACTGAGCTCGTCTTCCTCTCGAGCAGCCAGGTCTTCGACGGCGAGACGCCCTTGCCCGACGAGGCCGCGGCGTGCCGGCCGAAGAACGCCTACGGCCGCCAGAAGCTGGCGCTCGAGGCGGCGATCGCGCGCGAGGGGCTGCCGGCCGCGGTGCTGCGCCCGACCAAGGTGCTGGCGGCGGAGCCGGTCGGCATGTTCCGCCTGTGGTACGAGAGGCTGCGGCGCGGCGAGCCCGCCATGGCCGCCAGCGACATGACGTTGGCACCGCTCGCGGCGGAGGAGGTGGCCAGGGCCGCAATCGCGCTCGGCGACCGCTGTTGCCGAGGCATTTGGCATCTCTCCTCCGCGGACGAGCTCTCCTATGCCGAGGCCGCAGCGCTGATGGCCGAGGCCTGCGGCTTCCCGCCCGGCCTCGTCCGCGGCGAGGCCGTGCCTGAGGCCCAGGTGCCCGCGATCTTCCGGCACCGCTACAGTGCCTTGGACGCGCGCAAGATCGCCCACGAGCTCGGCCTGTCGATGCGGCCGGCGCGCGCGGTGCTGGCTAAGCTTTTTGCGGGCTTCCCGGCCGCGGCCAGCCCGCCGCCGCGATGAGGTCCGCGAGCGCCGCGGCGGCGGGGTGCTGGATTATCGGGCCGTGGGCGAGGATTTCCGGCGGGGCCGTGCGCCGGTCCGCACGGCGCTCGCCGCCGGCGCGTCCGCGGGTGCCGCCGCGGGCGGCGCTTGACGCCCCCCGGTCCGCTCGGCGTGCGGTTCCCGCTGCTGCCGGATGAGATAGCTGCGGCAGTCGTAAATCTCCTTCAGGCGTTCGACCAGGACGCGATTGGCCCGGTTGAGCATCCTCGCGATCTCCTCGAAACTCCTCACGTCGGGCGGACTGATCTCCCGGACCGCGCCGCTGATCTGGTAGCTCGTCCAGGCGGCGAATTTCTCGAGGAAGTACTGGGCGCCGTAGAGGTCGTCCTCCGCCAATTCGTAGAAATTGAGGCGCCCGAGCAGCCATTGCATCTTCGCCTGGCGCTCCCGGGGCAGGCTGGCGATATCGAATCGGTGCGCATTGAGATGTGCTGGCGGCGGTAGGGTCTCGTCGCTGCCGACGGCCAGCCGGGCCACGGCACCGCGCGTCGCGGCGGCATCGAGCTCCTCGGTCTCGATCTCGACGTATTCCCTGAACAGAGCCTTGCTTTCGGCGATGAGGCGGTGGGTCTTGTCGTAGTACCAGCCGAACTTCGCCTCGATGGGCAGCGCCTCCCAAGCCTCGCGCGTCATCTCTCCGAAGTGGAAGGCCGCCATGCGCTTGGTCTCGCCCTCGCCAGCGGGGGCGTAATATTTGTAGGCGGCGGGGAACATCAGGCAGTCCTTGACCAGGCTCTCGATGCAGGCGGCGCGGTCCCTGCGGCGGATGTGCACGAGCTTGATCTCGCCCTTGGAAAGCTCGGCGAAGAGCGGCAAGACCGCGGCATAGCCGTTGCCGACCACGCATTCGTGCGGGCAGTTGGCAATCATGCCGCGGATCTCGTCGAGATAGCGCGCCTCGCTCGTTTCCCGGTGCGTGCAGAATGCCTCGTGGAACTCGCGCGCGCGATATTCGTGCTCCGCGCTCGGCCCGCCGACCATTCGGGTATCGACGAGCCGCGCGCCGCCGCGCTGACGGTCGTAAAGGCCCTGAATCATGTGCGCGAGGGAAAGCGTGCCGTCGCGGCCGCTGCCGACGCAAAGAAGGCGCAACGCCATGCGGGAGCCGATCGTCGCCGCCGCGGGAGCCGGTGCCGGCTCCTCGGGCGGAGGCGGGAACGCTGCCGCCCCACCTTCCGCCTCGACGTCGAAGAGGATCTGCTCGAGGGCGCGAACCCGTTCATCGACGATGATTCTATCGCCGGTCATTTTCTCGCGCGAGGCCACGAGCGCGTCGCGCTCCAACGTGAAAGCCTCCAATAAGTTGGCGAATTGTTGGGCGGTGACCGAGAATTTCTTCTGATTGCCGTCCAGCTCGCGGCGCAGTGCCGCCGTCTCGCTTCGCGCCTCCGCCAAGTTGCGGGCGAACTCGGCCATGACCTCGTCGAGGCGCTGTTGCAGCTCCCTCTCCCGCCGCCCATGGGCCTCCTGGGCGCTTTCGAGCTCGGCACGCAAGGCTTGGCCCTGCCGCGCCAAGCGCTCCCTCTCGGCGGTCACCGTCGCGGTGACTTTCGCACTTTCGGCCAATTGGCTGTTGAAGCTCTGCTGCAATTCGGCCGCCGTCGCTGCGAGCTGCCGCTGGAATTCGGCTTCGCGGCGCGCGGCGTCCTCGCGCGCGCTCACGAGCTCCGTTCTTAACGCCTGGATCTCGTCGCTGAGCGCATCCTCCCGGCGATGCTGCTCCGTGCGCAGCTCTTCCAGCTCGCTGCGCCAGACCAGAGACCGCGGGAGGAGCCTGTCCGCTACGGAGTTCAGCGTCGAATTCTTCCTGGGCATCGCCGAGTTTGCATGGAGAAGCCTCCCGACGCTCCGCTCGAAGCGCTTCGCGGGAGGCAACCGGGCCGTGCAGCGTAACTTGCACCACCGCCCGATGATCCGCAACGGCTTTGTCCGCAGCGGCGGCAGGCGGCGCATTGCCGCGGCAACGGCATCGCCCGCAGGCCGCATTTGCCCGCGGCAGCGGCCCGATCGCCTTGACCCGCCGGGAGCTACAAGGTAACCTTTTGTAATCCAGTGAAAATTCGTGCCACGATCCGAAAGGAGGGATGTCGATGGCCGCCGCCGAGCCGAGCAGCAGTGACATGGCGTCGCCGCGTTTCGAGGGCTTGCGCGCGGAGCTGCGGCATATCTCCGCGGCATTTCCCGATGTCGATGCGCTCCTCGGCCGCAACGATTTCGAAGCTGCTTGGAAGCTGTTGCGCGCCGCGGTCGACGCGACCGCCGATAACGGTGCCGCCCATTTCGGCCTCGCTCTCGCCTTGGAGGTGTCGGGCGATATCGTAGGCGCACTCAGCCACGCGGAACAGGCGGCCAAGCTCATGTCGGAGGATATCGCGGCATGGCGGCTCGTGGCGCGGCTCGCGCGCGAGGATGCCCGGCAACAGGAGCAGCGTCTGCTCAGGGCGCGCGCCTCCATGAGCCAGCTCAGGACCCAGCTCAAGCAGGGCGAGCATGAAAGGGAGGGGGCGGTCGGCGCGCGCGCCCGGCTCGAGAAGGTGCGCGCCCATCTCGCCAGATACGTGAATTATTCCGACAGCGTGCCCATCCTGATCTTCGATACGAGGAGTGCAGCCGAGCTCGGGCGGGTCGAGCGAGACAATTTCAGCGCCCTCGCGTTGCACCTGGAGCAGCTCGGCTTTGCCGCCGACGGCACCTTGCTGCGGGGCATGAGCAAGGCGCTCGAGCTCGATCCCTACGAGGCCGCGGGCCTCTTCTACCGCTGGCTGCGGACGGAGGGTCCGGCGGCGCGCTTGGCACTGGTGGTGCCGCAGCCGAACTTCCTGGACACCACCGAGCCGCAGGATTTCGTCCATGGCCTGACCATTCACGTCGGCGGCGAGACGAGCATCGGCGAGCGTTGCGACGGTCTCCTCCGCTTCGTCGAGTTGAACCGCATCGTCTCGCCTATGTTCGCGGCCAAGCGGGAGAACCGGGCCTTGATCATGGCGGAGGCGGCGATGATGGCGG
>JGI12269J14319_10001760_pt1 | contig 21285 bp, 20 predicted proteins | sample PeaSoiSIISIP2007_FD_14319 | JGI IMG/M metagenome (IMG submission 14319)
CCCCCGCCGATCTGGTCGTCGATGCCACCGGCCGGCGGTCACCGCTCCCGGACTGGCTCGAGTCGGCCGGTGCCCGTCGTCCCGACGAGGAGCTCGAGGACATGGGGTTCGTGTACTACGGGCGTCACTTCCGCTCCGCCGATGGCACCACACCTCCCATCATCGGTCCGCTCCTGCAGGCCTACGGCAGCGTGTCGATCCTGACGTTGCCGGCCGACAACGGCACGTGGGGCCTGGGGGTGATCGCCAGCGCGGCGGACAAGGCCATGCGCGAACTTCGTGATGTCGGACGCTGGACGGCACTCGTCGCCACCTTGCCCCTGGCCGCGCACTGGCTCGACGGCGAGCCCCTCGAAGACCGGATCATGGTGATGGCCAAGATCGAGGATCGATACCGCAATTTCGTGGTGGACGGCCAGCCGGTGGCGACCGGGATCGCGGCTGTCGCGGACTCGTGGGCGTGCACCAATCCGTCGCTGGGGCGGGGCGCGTCCATCGGGCTGATCCACTGCCAGGCGTTGCGCGACACGTTGCGCACCACCGGGCTCGACGATCCCGCCGCGTTCAGCGCGGCCTGGACCGAAGCCACCGATGTCGCCGTGGAGCCCTGGTACCGCGCCACGCTGTCGTTCGACAGCCACCGTCTGGCCGAGATCGACGCTGACATCGGGGGCGTGCCCTACGAGCCCGAGGGCGAAGACTGGAACTTCGTCCAATCGATGCTCTTCGCGGCGGGCCAGGACCCCGATTGCCTCCGGGCGGCGCTTTCCGTCCAGGGACTGGTGCGAAAGCCCGAAGAGGTGTTCGCCGACGCAGCCCTCTTCGAGAAGGTGCTCACCCTGGGGGCGGGCTGGCGGGACGCGCCGCGCTTCGGGCCCAGCCGCAGCGAGCTCCTGTCCATCGTGTCGGCCTGAGTCCGACCTCCGCCGCCCAGTTCCGGGAAAGAAGGAGAACATGCGAGTCGACGTCAGTGGTGTGGGCATCGAGTACGAGGTCACGGGAGAGGGGCCTCCCGTGGTGCTCCTGCACGGGTTTCCCGACAGCGGGCGGCTGTGGCGTCACCAGGTCTCTGCGCTCGTCGACGCCGGCTTCTCCACCATCGTCCCCGACCTGCGCGGCTACGGCGCCTCGGACCAACCCGCCGAGGTGGAGGCGTACTCCATCCCGTACCTGGCGGGCGACATCGTGGCCATCCTCGATGCCCAGGGCGTCGAGCGCGCCCACGTGGTGGGCCATGACTGGGGCGCCGCCCTGGCCTGGGCGTTGGGATCACTCCTGCCCGACCGGGTCGACCACCTCGTGGCGCTGTCGGTGGGCCATCCTTCGGCGTTCATGTCGGCGGGCTACGTCCAGCGTGAGAAGTCGTGGTACATGCTCCTGTTCCAGTTCGAGGGCATCGCCGAGCAATGGTTGTCGAACGACGACTGGGCCAATTTGCGTGCCTGGGGGGGACACCCCGACATCGACGCCGTCATCGCCGACCTCGAGGCCACCAAGTCGCTCACGCCGGCGCTGAACTACTACCGCGCCAATGTGCCTCCGGAGTCGCTCGTGCAGCCCGCCCTGGAGCTCCCGCCGGTGCAGTCCAACACCATGGGGGTGTGGAGCAGTGGTGACTTCGCCCTGACCGAAGCGCAGATGCTCGGCTCGGCCGACCATGTGGCGGGCACGTGGCGCTACGAGCGCATCGAGGGCCCCGGGCACTGGATGCAGCTCGAGGCCCCCGACGCGGTGAACGAGCTCCTGCTCGACTTCCTTCCCCGTTAGCAAGCGGGCTTCGACCGCAGCACCCAGGGGCCGTCGGCCCCCTTGTCGATAGGGTGGTCGCCGTGGTGCTCGGCGACTACCGAGATCTCTTCGCGGTCATCGCCAGCTCCGCGGCCACGCTCACCGGCTTGCTTGTTCGTGGCCATGACCGTGTCGGAGAGCGGCTCCAAGGGTCGTCCCCCCGTCATCCGTGAGTTCGGGGTGGCGGCTGCCCTGGTTGCATTCACGAACGCCTTGGCGGTTTCGCTCTTCGGCCTCGTGCCCGGGACCGACGTCGGCTATCCCGCCGCCATGCTCGGCGTGATCGGCGTCTTCTTCACCGCTGCCGGGGTACGCACCACCCTGGCTCACCCGGCACTCCGCCAGCACCGCCGGTCCCAGCTCTACCTCATCGTCCTGCTCCTGCTGGCGTTCGGTTTCGAGCTCGCCGCCGGCATCGAGTTGATCGGCAGCCCGCACCAGGTGTGGGCGTTGGACACGGTCGGGGACGTCCTGGTCGCGTCCCTGCTCATCGGGATCGCCCGAGCCTGGGAGCTCGTGGGTGACTGGAACACCGGGATCGTCTCATCGATCGCCCTGCTCGTCGGCCACAAGTCGATGATGCAGAGCACCTCCGACCCGACGTCTTCGGGTGATCCCGGCACCGCTGATGGCAACGACCGCCGGCCAGATCCTTGACGGAGCCGCGCTGAGCCCTAATCCGGAAAAGCCTGGCTGACACGCACGGCGATGAGTTTCTCGACGAGCGCTCTCGGAAGCGGCGCGTCGATCGGGAACTGGAGGGCCCCCTTCGACGTCTTGTATGCGGAGACATCCTCGTACAGTTCCGAAATGACTGATCCGCTGTGGGGAACATAACTGAGGTGGTTCTTGAAGGCGGCAAATCCGGCGACCACCTTGCCCCGCAATCTGAATGCCGGCATGCCATAGGAGATGCATTGTTCGGCGTCAGGGATAATCTCGACAATGGTCTTGCGCAGCTGACGCAGCGTGGTCTGCTTCGGCTCTTCCAACGTCGACAAGTACGCGTCGATCTCTTCCTTCGACATGCTCGCAGTTTCGACGCAATCCCAGTGTGGGTCAAGCCGCCATCGCCTCAGTCGCGGAAGTCCGGCGGCCGTCGCTCGCGCCGGGCCCGGACGGCCTCCTCGAAGTTCTCGGTGGTGAGCCGGACGTAGAGCTGGGTGGTGCCCTCGTGATCCATGTGGGAGTGCAGGCTCGCCGCGTCGAGGCTCGACCACAGCATGCGCTTGGTGAGCTCGATCCCCACCCGCGAGAAGCCGATGATCCGTTCGGCGATCTCGTAGCTGGCGTCGAGCAACGCCGTCGCCGGGACGACGCGCGACACGAGTCCGATGCGATCAGCCTCAGCGGCGTCGACGTCGCGTCCGGTGAGCATGATGTCGAAGGCCCGTGACGAGCCCACGGCGCGCGGCAGCAGGTAGCTCAGGCCGAGCTCGCTCGAGGTGAGGCCGTTGTTGATCCCCGCGGCGCGGAAGTACGCCGCTTCGGAGGCGACGCGGATGTCGGTGGCGACGCTCAGGCAGAATCCACCGCCGATGGCCGGGCCGTTGATGGCGCCGATCACGGGTTGGTGCATCTTGCGCAACGCCCGGATGACGTCGTCGAGCAGCTCCATCGAGCGCTGGGCGATCGTGGTGCGGGTGAGGCCGGCGATGTTGGGGATGACGCCGGCGTCCTCGAGATCCGCGCCCGAGCAGAACGCCCCCCCGGCCCCGGTGAGGACCACCACGCGGGTGTCGTTGTCGGCGCTGGCTGCCTCGAGCGCTTCTCGGAACGGGATCATGACGTCGAAGGCCATGGCGTTCATGCGCTCGGGGCGATTGAGGGTGATCAGCGTCACGTGCGGACGCGGCTTGTCGACGTCGACGAAGGACATCGACGGTCAGGGCTCCGTGCCGGGACGACCGGAGGCGCCGATCCTCGCCGGCGAGGCTCCGAGAAGTCGGAAGGTGTTGCAGTAGATGACCTGGCCGCCCGCCGCCTCCCAGTCGGCCCAGGTCTCGAAGGCCTCGGTGTGCGACCCCGCGAAGTACTTGGCCATGTGCCGGGCCATTCCCAGGTAGGAAGCCTCCGGGTCGTCACTGTCGAGCTCGTAGAAGTGCATGTACCGGGGATCGGTGGCGGCGGTGTTCTCGTAGGGGGTCACGTGGGTGAACCCGGGGATGGAGGCCGCCGCGATGTGCCGAATGTGGACGAAGTCGCCCCAGTCGCGCAGGGCCCGGACGTGCTCGGCGGACCGGGGGCTGATCCATACCACCAACAGGCCCGTCGTGGGGGTGCCGCTGAGGATGCCTTGGCTGGGTCGCGAGAAGAGCCGGAAGTGACGCGCCGTCGTCCGCGGCAGCGGGTCCGGTGGCGCGAAGGACGCGTCCACCTCGGCTACGCCGAGCAGTGTGCCGTCGTCGATCGCCATGGGGAGCTCGGTACGGCCCGGGACGTTGTTCTCCCACCACGTCACGCGCTCGACGCCGGGGCGGGCCAGCAGCTCCGGAGCGCGCCGCATCGCGTAGTGGTCGGGATCGAGGTCGCCGAGCTCGAGATACAGCCCGGTGGTGATGCGGTCCTCCACTCAGGCCTCGAGGGCCCGCTCTCTGGCCCAGCGGTAGTCGGCCTTGCCGGCGGGGGAGCGCACGATGTGGGGGAGAAAGGCGAACGCCTTGGGCAGCTTGTAGCGGGCGATGTGCTTGCCGGCTTCTTCGAGCAGCTCCTCGCTCGTCACCTTGTGCCCATCGGTGACCTGGACCAGGGCCACCACCTCCTGGCCCCAGCGTTCGCTCGGTCGCGGGGCCACCACCACGTCGGCGACGGCCGGATGCCCGATAATGGCCTGCTCCACCTCTTCGGCGAAGATCTTCTCCCCGCCGGAATTGATGGTCACCGAGTCCCGGCCGAGGAGCTCGATCTCGCCGTTGGCGAGGGAACGGGCCCGGTCGCCGGGCACCGAGTAGTGCTGACCGTCGATCACGGGAAAGGTGCGCGCCGTCTTCTCGGCGTCACCGAGATATCCGAGGGGCACCGAGCCCCGCTGGGCCAGCCAACCCGCCTCGTCGTCGCCGGGCTCGAGGACCCGCGTCATATCCGAGCTCACCACCACCGTCCCGGGGCCGGGGACGAAGGTTCCGGTCGACACCGACCCCGCCGTCGACGCCACACCCATCTGGACGCCGGTCTCCGAGGCGCCCGCCACGTCGGAGATCATGACGTTGGGGAGCACGGCGAGCAGGCGCTCCTTGATGCCGACGCTCAGCGTCGCGCCCCCGCTGCCGAAGGCCATCAGCGTGCTGGCGTCGTGGCCGCCGCGCTCGAGCTCCTCGACGACGGGGCGCGCCATGGCGTCACCGACCACCGAGATGCCGATGACCCGTTCCCGGGCCACGGTGTCCCACACGTCGACGGGATCGATGGACCGGGTGTTGGTGGGGAACACCATGGTCGCTCCCATGGTCATGTAGTAGAAGCACGCCCACTGCGCGGCACCGTGCATCAGCGGCGGGATCGACATCACGCGGATGTCGCCCGTGGGCAGGATGCGGGCCGCGAGGTGCTCGTAGCTCTCGACCAACTCCCATGTCCCGTAGGTGCGGCCCCCCATCGCGGCGCGGAAGATGTCGTGCTGGCGCCACAACACACCTTTCGGCATGCCGGTGGTGCCGCCCGTGTAGAGGATGTACAGGTCGTCGGGCGTGAGCTCCACCGGCGGCAGCTCAGGCGACGAGGACGCCAGGGCGGCCTCGTAGTCGACCGCCCCGGGGAGAAGCTCGTTCCCCGACTCGTCGGCCACCTGGAGGAGGAGCTCGAGCTTGGGGAGCGAGGGGAGCACCCGGGCGAGAACGGGGGCGAAGGCGGCGTGGTACACGATGGCGCGGGCGCCGGCGTCGGTGAGGAGGTACTGCAGCTCTTCCTCGACATAGCGATAGTTGACGTTGAACGGCGCCACCCGGGCCAGGTACGACCCGATCATCCCCTCTACGTACTCGTTCGAGTTGTGGAGATAGAGCCCGAGGTGGTCCTGCGCCGACTCGTGCCCGGCGAGCTCCTCGCGCCCGCTACGCGCCCCGAGCCCATGGGCGTGGAGGAACGAGGCCAGACGCCTCGAGCGGTCGCGCAGCTCCGCGTACGTGAACCGGCGGTCGCCCCACACGACCGCCTCGCGCTCGGGGATCGTCGCCGCCACCGCTTCGAAGACCAGTCCCAGGTTGAACTGCTCGTCGCTCACCGACCCCCCTCCCGGTCGACGGCCTCAGCGGACCGGTCGACGATCACGACGGCAATCCCGCCACGCGACGGCGCATGTTACCGGGCACGACAGATCCCGGCCCAAGCGGGGTCGGGCCCCGCGCACCGGGGACGGCCACTACTGCTGGTAATTCTCCACCACGGGGGCAGGACGGCGTGCGGCCTCTTCGGGGTCCTGCCCGGCGGTGCGCCGGGCCCGGCGTTGGCGCAGCAGATCCCAGCACTGGTCCAGGGAGACTTCGATGGTGCGGAGCTTCTCGGACTCCTCGGGTGTGAGGCCTTCTCCCACGTGCGCCTCCTCGAGGCGGTGCTCTTCGTCGGCGAGACGGTTGATCTCGTTGACGATCTCTTTGTCGTTCATGGCAACTCCTTTTCGATTGGTCGGAAGTTCAGAGACAGGGACACCGGGACATCGTTTAGCGCAGGAGCTTCGACAGGCGCCGGTCGGCGAGGGGCTTGCCTCCGGTCTGGCACGTGGCGCAGTACTGCAGGGACTTGGTGGCGAACGACACCTCGCGTACGACGTCGCCGCACGCCGGGCACGATTCTCCGGTGCGGCCGTGCACGCGCATGGCCCGTTTCTTGTCGCCCTTGAGCTCTGAAGCCTCCTGCCCGACGGCGCGCCCCACGGCGTCGGCGAGCACGCTCACGATCGCGGTGTGGAGGCGCTGTACCTCGTCACGGTCGAGGTTGCGGGCCGTCTTGAACGGCGACAGCCGGGCCACATGGAGGATCTCGTCGGAGTAGGCGTTGCCGATGCCGGCGATGATCGACTGGGCGGCGAGCACCGTCTTCACGTTCCCCGACGCGGCGGCCAGGAGTGCGGCGAGGACGTCGGTGTCGAAGGACGCGTCGAGCGGGTCGACGCCGAGGGTGGCGAGCCCCTCGACCTCCTCGGGGTCGCCGACGACCCACAGGGCGAGACGTTTCTCGGTCCCCATCTCGGTGACGTCGAACCCCGAGCCTCCGACGAACCCCATACGCAGGGCGAGGGGGCTGCGGCTCGGGCGGGCCCGGTCGGGCGTGAGCTTGTCCTTCCACCGGATCCATCCCCCCCGGGCCAGGTGGATGACCAGCCACCGGTGGTCGAGGTCCATGCACAGGTATTTCCCCCGTCGGATCACCTCGACCATGTCGCGGCCCACGAGCGACGACAACGGGGGGTCGAAGGTCTTGAGGGCGGCGATGGCCCCGAGCTCGCACCGCTCGACGCGCCGCCCCGCGGTGCGCTCGGCCAGGAAGCGGGTGAGGGCCTCGACCTCGGGCAACTCGGGCACGCCTCGATCCTCCCACGCCCGGGGTGAGACCCGGTACGGGCACCCTTCGTGCCACAGTGAGGACGTGCGTCTGGTCGGTGGGGGAGGAGGTCCCAGCTCCCGTCGGGCCACGGTGCTCTTGGTCGTCTCGGCTGCACTGCTGGGCGCATGTGCCCCTGCCGCAGGCCATGCCGACGGGCGAAGCGGGGGTGCCACGACCTCGAGCTCAGGCACCTCGAGCGCGACCTCTTCGAGCGCGACCGCTTCGAGCGCGACCGCCTCGAGCACGGCGACGACGACCACCACGACGACGGTGGCCGAGCCGCCCGTCACCCCGGTGCACTGGACGCCGTGCGGAGCCTTGCAGTGCGGCACCGTGGCGGTGCCCCTCGACTACGCGCAACCCCAGTTGGGGACGATCCAGATCGCGTTGGCGATGCACCCCGCGACAGACGCCGCCGAGCGCATCGGATCGCTCGTCATCGACCCCGGCGGCCCCGGCGGTTCCGGGGTCGACGACCTCCCCGCCGAGCTGAGCGTGCTCACCCCCGAGCTCCTGGCTCGTTTCGACATCGTGGAGTTCGATCCTCGGGGCGTGCAGCGCAGCAGCCCCGTGCTGTGCAGCACGGGCACGTCGAGCGTACCGGCGTCGTCGACACCGGGGCCGTTGCCCGACCCCGTCCCGGGGAGCGTCGGTGCCCAGTTGTCCCTCATCGCCAACGACGAGTCGTACACAGCCCAGTGCGAATCGGTCAGCGGTCGACTGCTTCCCTTCGTCGGGACCGTCGACGTGGCGCGTGACCTCGACCGCATCCGCCAGGCCCTCGGCGATGCGCAGCTCACCTACTTCGGGCACTCCTACGGCACCCTCCTCGGCGCCGTCTACGCCCAGATGTTCCCCACCCACGTCCGGGCCATGGTCCTCGACGGGGCCATCGACCCCGCCATGAGCACCGAGCAGATGGTCGACGAACAGAGCGAGGGCTTCGAGTCGGTGCTCGACGACTTCTTCGCCTGGTGCACGTCGTCGGGATGCCCGTGGCGACCGGCGGGGGGTGCTTCTGCCGCCGCCCTGCTCGCCTTGATCGCCCAGAGCCGCAGTCAGCCCATCCCCGCCGGCGGGGGGCGGACGGCGGGGCCCGGTGCTCTGTACTACGCGGTGCTCTCCGCCCTCTACGCCCGTTCGTATTGGCCGACCCTCGGCAACGCCCTGGCCCAGGCGGCGGCGGGCGACGGTGCCGGGGCGCTGTCGATGGCCGACAATTACGTCTCGGGGGGGTCGAGCAACGCCGCCGACGCCGAGACCTCCATCGACTGCCTCGACCATCCCGTGGCAAGGGGCTCGACGACCATCCCCGAGCTGGCCGCCCAGGCCGCGGTCAAGGCCCCGTTCTTCGGGCCCCTGTTGGCGTGGAGCGAGGCGACGTGTGCNGTGTGGCCCGTCCCCGCCACCCGGACCCCGGCCCCGACCACGGCGGTGGGGTCACCGCCCATCTTGGTGGTCGGGGCGACGAAGGACCCCGCCACGCCGTACGTGTGGGCGCAGCGCTTGGCGGCCGAGCTCCAGCACGGTGAGCTCGTGACCTGGCAGGGCGAGAACCACGTCGCCTACTACTACAGCGGCTGTGTGCGGGCCATCGACCAGGCCTACTTCGTGGCGGGCACGCTGCCCGCTCCGGGCACGGTCTGCACCAACTGAATCGCGAGCAACTGCGCCTGGGCGACCGGGCCACGCATGCGCGGTTCGGCGGGCTCCGCACGCGATCATGGTCGACGTGGCCGAGGTGACGTCGTCCCCGGACCTGTCCTCGATCGCTCTCCCCGGTGGTGGGCACATCGGGGACCCCATCGGCGCCGCGCCGACACCGCCGAACCCACCGGCTCGACCGGGCCGGCACCGCCGGGTGCGGCCCAGCCCGTGGCGGCGCGTGGCGCTTCCCGTCGGCGTCGTCGGCCTCGTGGTGGGCTGCCTGATCCCGTGGCGCGCCGCCTTGCACCGCGGCGTGTTCGACGACACCTTCTGGCATCGCGCCGCCGGGGTGTGGATGCTCAACCACCACCACGTCATGCGCACCGACGTGTTCTCCTACACCGTCCTCGGAGAGAAATGGATCACGCCCGAGTGGGGCTACGACGTCCTGCTCGCCCAGGCGGTGCGGAGCGTGGGCCCGGTGGCGTTCTGGTTGTTGTCGGCTGGACTGGCGACGCTCACCGTCGTGGCCGTCGCCGTCCGGAGCCGGGTGGTCGGGGCCGGATGGACCTGGACGGGCCTGTTGTGTGTGGAGACCGGAGCCGCCGTCACCCTCTTCCTCGACGACCGTCCCCAGATGGTCAGCTACTTCTTCCTGGCCCTGCTCCTGTTGCTCCTCGCCCTGGCCCGGCGTCGCCGGGCGTGGTTGTTCCCGATCCCCGTCCTCTTCGTGCTGTGGGCCAACCTGCACGGGAGCTTCCCGTTGGGCCTCGCCATCCTCCTCCTCGAGGTCGTGTTGGTGGGCCTGGACCGGGGAATCGGCAGGGTCACGGTCTCGAAACCTCTTCCGCTGGTGCCGATCGTGGCGACGTTGGTGGCCTCGGGGGCAGCCACCCTGGTCAACCCGTTCGGGGCCGGCGTCTACTCGAGCGCGCTGGGCATCACCTTCAACCAGGAGGTGCGCCGCCTGATCCAGGAATGGCAGTCTCCTGACTTCCACGACCCGGCCACCCTGGCGGTGCTCATGGTCCCGGTGGCGGTCACCGTCGCCTACCTCGCCTTTTCGACCCGCCCCGTCCCGGCCCTGGAGCTGGCCCTGGCCGCGTTCCTGTTGGTGTCGAGCCTCGACGCGGTGCGGTTCATCCCCTATTTCGCCATCGCCTGGTGCGCCTTGGCGGCGAGCTGTCCGCCCATCGAAGAAGAGCGCCTGCGCCCGAGCCTGCTCGTGTGGCCGCTGGTGGCGGTGCTCGGGGTATCGCTCCTGCACGGGCCGTTCTATCCCGCCGCCCAGCCCGCCCCCAGCGTGCCGGTGCGCGCCGTCGCCTACCTCCAGCACCGCCCCGGGCGGATCTTCTCGACCTATCTCTGGAACGACTACCTCGACTGGGTGGGGCGGCCCGTCTTCGTCGATGGCCGCACCGAGCTCTACACCGACAACGGCGTGCTGACGCAGTACCTCGAGGTCGCCGACCTCACCACCGACCCCGATCCCGTGCTGGCCTCGCACCACGTGGAGTACGTGTTGTGGCAGCCGGGCACACCCCTGGCCTTGTTCCTCGCCCACGACCCCCACTGGAAAGTGGTGTGGCACACGAGCCAGGCCGTGGTGTTCCGGGCCACGGGCGCGCAAACGGCTCAGCCCAAGACTTCGGGCTGAGCCGTTGCTGGTACCACCGTGTAACCCGTCGGTCAGCCGGTCGGGTTGTTGACGGAGCTGCCCACGCTGTTGAGCGTGTTGGCGACAGATCCACCCAGGAAGTGCAGAGCCACGAGTGCGACCACGGCGATGAGGGCCAGGAGCAGCGCGTACTCAACCAGGCTGGCTCCCAACTCATCCCTGCGGTTCCACGTGGCGCGGATCGGGTTGATCACGTGCATCACGAGAGAGACGATGTTCACGGTTTCCCTCCTTTCGTGGTGTCTAGAAGTGACTAGCGGTCTGTGAATCCGACGCGGTCAGCCGGTCGGGTTGTTGACGGAGCTGCCCACGCTGTTGAGCGTGTTGGCGACGGATCCACCCAGGAAGTGCAGGGCGACGAGTGCGACCACGGCGATGAGGGCGAGCAGCAGCGCGTACTCCACCAGGCTGGCGCCCAGCTCGTCCCGACGGTTCCAGGTGGCACGGATCGGGTCGATCGCGCGCATCACCAGAGTGAAGATGTTCATGTGCTCCCCCTCTTTCGATTCCAACCTTGGTCCCACTATCGGGGAATTAGGGTGGGATCGCCATAGGTCAGGAGGCCCAAAAGTCACTCTGTGCAGCCAAAACGTGGGTCGCAGGGCCTACCTCGGCGATGGCGGAGCACCGGGCCGCCCGGGCCCGGCTACGCCGTGGGCGGAGGCTCAGTCCATGCGGATGAGGCCCATGCGCATCGCCTTCAACACGGCCTGGGCCCGATCGTGGGAATCGAGCTTCTGGTAGATCGACGACAGGTGGTTCTTGACGGTCTTCACACTGATGTAGAGGCGGCGCGCCGCCTCGGGGATCGACACGCCGGTCGCCATGAGGCGCAGGACCTCCTCCTCGCGCTTGGAGATGAGGGGGCGGGTGGAGGCGACCGACGGCATCGAGGGCCGGGTTGAGCGCTCGCCCGCCGTGCTCATGGCACTCGACACCGACGGCGCCATCACACGTTCCCCCCCCGCCACGCGCTTGACGGCGTCGACGATCTCCGATGTCGTGCAGTCCTTGACCAGGTACCCACCCGCCCCCGCATCGAGAGCGGAGGAGACGGCTGAGTCGTCGGAGAGCATCGACAGCACGAGCACCGAGGTGCCCGGGACGAGCGTCCGGATGCGCTTGGTGGCGGCGGCTCCCGACAGCACGGGCATCGACAGGTCCATGAGCACGACGTCGGGCCGGTGCTGCTCGGCCATGTCGACGGCTTCCTCGCCGTCGGCGGCCTCTCCCACCACGTCGAGCCCGGCGTGCTCGAGAGCCCAGCGCAGCCCCTCGCGCACCATGGTGTGGTCGTCTGCAATCAGTACTCGTACCATTACGCCGCCTTCATTCGCATTCGGACCAACGTGCCCTTGCCGGGCCCGGAGGTGATCTCCAGTTGGGCGCCGATCGAGTCGGCCCGCTCTCGCATGCCGACCAGTCCGTAGCCCGACTCGCCCGACGTCTTGCCGGCAGGGAGCCCGACCCCGTCGTCGGCCACCTCGAGCAGGGCTCCCTCGTCGTTGCACAGCCACAGGATCGAAACGTGGGACGCCCGGGCGTGACGCTCGGCGTTCATGACGGCCTCGCGCGCCACGCGCCAGACCTCGCGCTCGACGGGCAGGGGCATCCGGATCTCGCTGTCGGCGACGAGGGTGACCTCTACGCGGTTGCGCTTGTTCACCCGGTCGAGGAACGACCGCAGGACGCCTTCGACGTCTTGTGCCTCGGTGACGTCGCTGCGCAGGTCGACGAGCATGTCGCGCAGCTCCTCCACGAGGTCGCGCAGGTCCCCGCGCAGCTCCAGAAGGTCGGCCTGGACGGCGCGCCCGTGGTTGAGCTCCACCAGTCGGTCGATCTCGAATCCCAGGTACACCACCGACTGGCCGATGTGGTCGTGCAGCTCGCGCGCCAGGCGCGTCCGCTCTTGCTCCATGCCGAGGGTGTGGATCCGCTCCAGCCACCGGGCGTTGTCGATGGCCAGGCCCGCCGCCCGGGCCAGGTCGCCGATGCGGCGCCGCTCGGTGAACCCCGGGGGCTTGTCCCCACTGCCTTCGACCGCCAGCACCCCGACGATCTCGTCGCGCGCGTGCATGGGGCAGTACAGGCCCCACCGGGACCGGAAATTGAGACCCTGGTGCAGGTCCTCGAGGACGACCGGATCGGTCCCGTGGGCGGCGCCGTACAGGGCCCGGGGGAGCTCGACGGGGGTTTCGGGGGACCCGGTCCGCACGCCGTTGGCGGCGGCGACGTGCCAGGAACGGGTGGTGGGGTCGAGGAGGACCACCGCCGTCACCGGGGGCGAGAACATCTCGTCGAGGCGTTCGAGCACCCAGCGGGCCGCCCCCTCGACGTGCATGGGCGTGACGTCGCGCTCGGTGGCGCGGTGGAGGTCGAGAAGCAGCTCGTTGACCTCGGACAGGTGCTCGACCCGCGCCGTGAGGCCCTCCCGGGCCTGGCGGGACTCCTCCACGAGGTAGCGGCTGAACCCGCCGGCCACACCGACGAGGACGAGCTCGATGGCGAACTGCACGCTCTCGTTGGCGTCGGAGCGGTGCGAGGCGAGGAGCACGGTCGGCAGCACCACGGCCAACCCGGCGATGACGGCCAGCCCCGACACCACGCTCAGCCCCCCGGCGAACCCGGCGATGACCGTGGCGACACCGAGCGTGATGAGGAAGGGGGAGCGGGCGAACCCCGTGGCTTCGACGACGGCCACACCCACGGCCACCTCGAGCAGCAACGCGGCGGTGGTCTGCCAGCGACCCCGCTCGCCGCCGATGGGCGCCACCGTCCGCCACAGCGTGTAGGCGACGAGCACGCCCCCGGCGATCGCGGCGCGCGGGCCGAGGTGCTCGATGAGACCGAGGGCGAGCGCCAAGGACAGCGACACCCAGCGCAGCCCGCTGAGGATGGGCCCGAACTCGGAGATGTTGTCGGTGGAGGCGGGCCGCAGGTTCTGCCACCCGAACCGGGCACGCCAAGGTCGCGCCGAGGAGGGCGCCATCTTGTCGGTAAGCGGCTCGAGCACCACGGTGGCTGTCCCTCCTGGTCCGGACGGCATGGGCTGGGCGATTCGGAGTTCACTCACCTCATCGTGATTTCGACGCCCGATCCTGAGGGCAAGGCCACAATTTCCCCGCAAATATGGCCGCGACGAGTTCCCGCCCCGAGCGTCACGAGATCGGGCGATCTGGGACAGAATTGGACCGTGACCTGGGTGTTCAGCCTCGGGACTGATTGCGCACGGCCACGACCCAGCGCCGGTCGCTGATCCGCACCGTCCAGCCCGGGTCCTCGGCGATGAGCGACGCCAAGGCATCGGACCGGGGCCACAGCACGGCGTCGAAGCGGTAGCGCGCCAGGACCGTCTTCCAACTTTCGGACCCGCTGAGCAGGACGCCGTAGTCCCTCTCGACCGCAGGCGGGAAGACGTCGGCCCGGTCGTCGATGAAGGCGTCGGCCCTGGTGCCGTAGCGGTACTCGAGGTAGTTGCCCACGAAGTCGGTGGTGGCCACCCGGCCGGGCACGAGATGGTGCGCGGCGAGCCACGACACCTCGTGCACGGGGTAGAGCGAAAAGTCGTAGGCGGGGCGCTGCACGGCTCCGGCGGTGAGCGCCACGCCGAGCGCCACCAACGCGGCGAGGCCGGCGGCGGGGACCACGCCGCGCCCCTTGCCCTCGATGGTGCCCAAGCCGGCCAGCCCCCGCGCCAGGACGGGTGTGATGAGCAAGGCGGCCACAGGGACGTTGCGCGACGCGTCCAGCGCGGCGGCACTGAACACCGCCACGACGAGGACGTCTTCGACGGTGCCGCGCCGCGCCACGAGCAGGACCACGGCCACGAGGAACCCGGCGAGGAAGGCGAGGTTCACGGGGTCCGAGAAACTCGGCGACTGCCACTCGACGATGTGCGCGAAGGCGGCGTGGTGCGTGATCACGCTCAAGGGGTAGGCGACGAGGCGCAACCCGATGGGGTTGAACGCCCCCAGCGCCGAACCGAGAACGGCGAACCCGAGCAGACGCGGCAGCCGGCCCTGGGCGGTGCCGTCGACACGGCGGCCGATGATCCGCAGCACCAGGTAGGCGAGCCCAAGGGGCCAACTGGCGTGCACGTTCAGCCACACCCACATGAGCGGGACCAGTGCCCACGGCGGTCCCTTGTCCGTCTCGACCATCACCACGAGCACGGCGAACAGCACCAGGGCGATGAGCAGGGGCCGTGACGACCAGTACCCGGTCCCCACGGCCAGCAGGGCGCCGGTGGCGAGGATCCTTCCCCCCAACTGTCGGGCGGGACGTGTCAGCACCCACCCCAGCGCGCCCAGCAACGCGCACAGCACGGCGTGCATCACCTGGAGGCCGTGGCCGCCCGCCAGGTTCTCGAGTCCTCGGTACAGGACCGAGGCCAACCAGGACTCGACCACCCAGGGACGCCCGTGCGCCGTGAAGGTGTAGGGGTCGCGGGTGGGGACACCGTGGGCCAGGATCAACCGGCCCGTGGCGACATGGGTGAGGAAGGAGTTGTCGTGGAGGCGCTCGAGCCCGACGACGGTTCCCCAGATGACGAAGGCGCCGCCCGCGACGGTCGACACCCGTGGCGTGCGCACGGCCCGCAGAGCAGCCGTCAGTGACCGCGGAAGGCTTGGAAGATCCCCAGGACGGCGGGCCCGGCAATGATGACGAACAGGGCGGGCATGATGCAGAACACCATCGGGAAGAGCATCTTCACGGGTGCCTTCTGGGCCAGCTCCTGGGCCAGCTGGTGACGCTTCACGCGCATCTCGGCGGCCTGGCTGCGCAGGATGGAACCGATCGAGACGCCGAAGGTGTCGGCCTGGATGAGCGCCAGGATGAACGACCGCAGCTCGGGGAGCTCGACGCGGGCGTCGAGCGCATGCAGGGCGTCGGCACGGCTCGAACCGGCCCGCATCTCACCGAGCATGCGGGAGAATTCCTCGGACAGGGGACCGGGCACCATGGTGACGGTGCGGGCCAGGGCCTGCTCGAAGCCCAGCCCGGCCTCGACGCTGATGGTGAGCAGGTCGAGCACGTCGGGCAGCTTCCGGCGCATGGTCAACTGGCGCTCGGCCACGACGCGGTTGAGCCAGGCGTCGGGGCCGATGACGCCGGCGATGCCGATGAACACGATGACCGCCAGCAGCGTCTTGCCCGTGAGGCTCGTCATGGTCCACACCACCAGCCACAGAATGGGGACGGCGACGATCGACAGCAACCGGATGACGAGGAACTGGTCGATCTGCTCGGCCGTCCCCCGCCCCGCGATCACGAGCTTGTGGCGCAGCTTGTTGAGGTACTCGGTGGGCAGGAAGCGCTTCAGGAGCCCGACGAAGAACGCCGCCGCCGGAGCCATGACGCGCTCGATGAAGGGGTCCTTCAGGTCCTCCTCGCGCTTGAGGACCGAGTCGTAGTCGCCGAGCCGGGTGCGCGCCGTCCGTACGCTCAGGCGGGCTTCGGCCTTGAGGGCGGCCGCGTAGGCGAGCCCGGTGGCGGTGATGAAGATGGCGATGACGGCCAAGGGCAACATGTCAGACCTCGATATCGACGAGCTTGCGGGTCCAGTAGATGCCGATCACCCCGAGCGCGATGGATCCGTAGAAGAGGATCTCCCCGAATGCCTGGTGGAAGAGGGGGCTGATGTAGCTCGGGTTGACGGCGTAGACGAAGAAGCCGATGGCGATGGGAAGGATCGAGATCACGGCAGCGCCGATGCGCCCTTCGGCAGTGAGGGTGTGGGCCTCGCCCCGGATCCTGGCCCGGGCGATCATGGTGTCGGCCACGATGTCGAGGAGCTCGGCGAGGTTGCCACCGACCTCTCGCTGGATCCCGATGGCGGTGACCACCCATTCGAAATCGTCGCTGCGGACCCGCTGGGCCACCTCGGACAGCGCGTCGACGAGCGACCGTCCCAGCCGGGCCTCGGCCACCACGTGGCGCATGTCCTTGCCGATGGGGTCCGACAGCTGCTGGGAGACGGTGGTGAGCCCTTGGAGGATCGAGAACCCCGAGCGCAGCGTGGTGCCGAGCAGCTGGAGCATGTCGGGGAGCTGGGCTGTGAACGTGGCCGTGCGACGCTTTGCCACCGAAATGAGGACCATCCATGGGACCACGGCCACGACGACGAGGGCGACGAGGCCCCAGATGGCGTTGCCCAGAAGCAGTCCGAGAGCGCCGCCCACCACGATGCCGACGAGGTAGACGAACAGCCCCTCGGCAGGACGCAGGGGGAGGTCGGCCTGGTCGAGGAGGCGCTTCAGGTATTGCAGCACGCCCCGACGTGTCGCCACGTCGGCGACGGCGGCCACGGCGCGCTGGAGGAACGGTGACTTCACGAGCTCGGGCGTGCCCGCGCCCGCCGTGGTGGCGGTGACCTTCGCGTCGCGTAACGTCCCCACCGAGTACGGAGCCAGCGCCTCGTGCAGGTGCCGGTTCCGCTGGCGCAGGACGAGGGTGATCACTCCCCACGTCAGCAGCCCCGCGGCGGGGAACATCAAGAACGCGATCAGAAACTTCATCGCCGGGCCACCCGCATGCGGGAGAGCTCCTCGACCTGGAAGAGATCGGCGTCGAGCTTCACGCCGGCGTCTTCGAGCTTGTCGGCGAAGTGCGGGCGGATCCCCATCGACTTGAGGGTGCCGCGGTACTTGCCATCCTCGTCGACACCCATGGAGTAGTCGAACATGAACAGGTCCTGGGTGATCACGACCTCGCCCTCCATGTGCTGGACCTCGGCGACGTGTGTGACCCGACGTGTCCCGTCCCGCATGCGGGTGAGGTGCACGATGAGGTCGATGGCCGAGGCCATCTGCTCGCGGATGACCCGGATGGGCAGGTCGAAGCCGGCCATCAGGGTCATGGTCTCGACACGGGACAGGGTGTCGCGCGGGCTGTTGGAGTGGATCGTGGTGAGCGAGCCGTCGTGACCGGTGTTCATGGCCTGGAGCATGTCGAGGGCCTCGCCGCCACGACACTCACCGACGATGATCCGGTCCGGGCGCATACGCAGCGAGTTGCGCATGAGGTCCCGGATCGTGATCTCGCCCCGTCCCTCGATGTTGGGTGGGCGCGACTCGAGCGACACCACGTGCTCTTGTCGGAGCTGGAGCTCCTTGGAGTCCTCGATGGTGACGATGCGTTCGTCATTGGGGACGAACCCCGACAGGACGTTGAGCAGCGTGGTCTTACCGGTGTCGGTACCTCCCGACACGATGATGTTCATCTTGCCGACCACGCACGCCTCGATGAACCGGGCCAGCGCCGAGGTGATGGTCAGGTTCTGGATGAGGTCCTCGACCTGGAGCGGGTCCTTGGAGAACTTTCGGACGGTGAGGAACGGTCCCCCATAGGCGAGGGGATGGATCACCGCGTTGACCCGGGAGCCGTCAGGCAGGCGGGCGTCGACCATGGGTGACGCCTCGTCGACTCGCCGGCTGACCTCACCCACGATCTTGTCGATGACGCGACGGAGGTGCGTCTCGTCGATGAAGCTCGTCGGCGTACGTTCGATCTTGCCCTTGCGCTCGATGTAGACCTTGTCGGGCCCGTTGACCATGACCTCGGACACCTCGGGGTCCTCGAGGTAGCCCTGGATGGGGCCGTAGCCGAGGATGTCGTTGGCGATGTCCTCGCCGAGACGGGCTTTGTCGGCCAGGCTCAGGGGTGTGGTCTCGTCGGCCAGCGCCGCTTGCAGATGGGCGTTGACCCGCGGCCGCAGGTCCTTGGCCGTGAGCCGGCCCTGGGACAGCTCGGGGCCGAGCTCCTCGATGAGGCGCTGGTGCACGCGGAGGTGGACTTCCTCGAGCAGCCGGGCCCGCGCCTCCTCGGAGGTGAGGAAGGTGCCGGCTTGGCGCAGGTGGTCGGAAAGGGTCATGACGTTCCCCTCACACGGTTTGTCGGGACTGCGCCGGATCCGACGCAGCTTGCATGAGCATGTCCGCCAGGCCGTCGATGCTCTTGGCGAATTTCGAACGGGGGGCGCTCGTCACGACCGGGACGCCCCGGTTGACCGACTCCGCCACCAAGATGTCGCTCGGCAGCGCCGCGTCCACCTTCAGCTGCAACGCCCGTTCGGCGTCGGCCTCGGTGAGCCCGACCCGGGTGTTGGCCCGGTTGAGCACGAACTTGACCCGCGAGAACGGGATGCCGAGCACGCGCATCGTCTGGAGCCCGATGCGGGCGCTCTTGAGGCTCATGACGTCGAGCCCCGCCATCACGAGGATGTCGTCGGACGACTCGATGGCGGCCAGGGTGACCTCGGCGAAGTTGGCCGACGTGTCCACCACGACATAGGCACACCGCTCGCGCAGGATATTGAGGATCCGGGCCAGATCGGCGCGCCCGATCTGATCGGCAGAGCTGGGCTCGGTGGGGGCCGCCAGCACGAGCAGGCCGCTCGGCGGGTGCCGCAGGAGGAGGTTCTCGAGCAGGCTCCCGTCGAGTCGGTCGCCGGCCTGCACCGCTTCGGCGATGGTGTGGGTGGGCTGGAGCTGGAGCATGAGTGCCACGTCGCCGAACTGCAGGTCGGCGTCGACGAGCACCACGGGCTGGATGGTCCGCTTGGCCAGGGCCACCGCCAGGTTGATGGCGACGACCGACTTGCCGGTGCCGCCTTTGGTGCAGAACACCGACACGACCCGCCCCGGTGTCTGGGGGGAGACCGTGGACGGCGGCGTTTTCGGGGCCGGCCCGCGCGCCAGCACGCGCGACGAGGCGCGGGAGATGGCGTCGAGGAGCTCGTCGTCCTCGGCCGAGACTGCCACGACGTCGTCGACCCCGGCCCGGATGGCCTGCTGGAGGACGCCGGCGGTCAATTCGTAGACGACCATGATGGCGCTGTACCCGGGCCGGAAGGCCATGAGCCCGGCGACCTGGGTGATCACCACATCGGGCGACTCCGAGGGCCCGAACACGACGACACCGGGACGCAGCGCGTCGACGGTCTCGGTGAAGGCGGCGAGGTTCTCGTAGCCGACGACGCTGCTGTCGAGTTCGCGGACATGGTCGACGAGGACTCCCCGGACGACCTCGTCGGGGTCCACCACACCGATGACGACCGCGTCGTTCTTGGGCGACTCGCTCATCGTCAGCTGCCCGTCGTCGAGGCCGGGATGAGGTTCGAGCTCGTGATGGTGGTGGGTGCCTCGGCCGGGTTACCGGCGGCCTCGAGGGCCAGGTAGATGCCCCCCGTCACGCCACCACCGTCGCTGTCGGCCAGCGCGATGCGCGCCGCCGCGGCGGGTGTGACGGCGAAGGTGATCACGTTGCTGGTGGTCGAGGCGGTGGTCTGGGTGCCGCTCGGGGTGGTACCCGGAGCCGGCACGAGCGTGGTGCCCACGGCGAGGACCGGCACCTGCTGGTACAGGGTGGTCTCCTGGTTGCCATTGATATCGAGCAGGATGTCGACCTTGTCACCGGGCTGGATCAGGCCGGCCACGGCGTGGACCTGGTCGACCGACACCGAGATGGCGACGTCGCCCTGGGGCACGGTCTCTGCCGCCACGCTGGCGATGGTGTCGGGGGACACGAACATCCCGCTCACGACGACCTCGCCCACGGGCAGGTTGGTGTTGGCCGACTCGTCACGAATCGAAGACAGGTTCGTGACCGCCGAGGAGGGGCGGAACTCGGCCGGGATCTTCTTCTGCTGGAGGTACCCACCGTTGGCGGCGTCGACACCCGACAGCGTCCGAGGTATCGGCTTGGCGATCACGTAGGCGTTCACCAGCTTGGCGTTGTGATAGGCGTTGTTCTGAGCGTTGTTCAGAAAGACGTAGCTCAGCACCGAGGCCACCACCCCGACCGCGACCGCGACGGCGACCACAACCGTCCGCTTGGAAGTCATCTGTGTCCCCCTCTAGGCGAGCCAGTGCCGATCCGGCGCTCGAAGTTCATGCTCGGAGCTCTATGTATCGGCGCCCCGCGACGTCAACCGAAGTGTCGTTTGCAGCCCAGTGTGCGCGACGGCAGGGGCCTTGACAATGACCTGGGAGACAAATGAGTCGCAGGTCCTACCCCCTGTTTCGGCTTCGAGCGGGTCCCTCCCCGGCCGCCATCGAGCGGCCTATCCGTCATGCCGAACTCTGGTCGGAGACGACCCCCATCGGCCTCGCGTGGGCCTCGCAACGGAATTGTGTCGCGAGTCCTATTGCCAGCCGTGCTGTGCATCTGCTGTGGCGACGGGCTACCTATTGGTGACGACCTCGGACCACGTCCCGGCGTTGAAGAGGTGCGGCGAGCCGCTCCCGTCGGCGGGGACACTCCAGGTATTGGTGACGAGCGGTGCCCCGTTGGCGATGCTGGGGGTGGCGGCACTGAGCGGGTTGAGCGACGCGATCGACTGGTCGGCCAGGACTCCGTAGATGATCGTGATGTCGTTCAACCACTCGACCTGGTCGTCCACGCTGCGGGTCTCGGCCAGATGGTGCACCTTCCCGGTGGCCAGATCGAGCACCGACAGGCGCCATGTGACGCCAGGCCCCGGCTGTCGCTGCTTGAACGCGATCTTGCTGTCGTCGGGCGACAACGACGGGCACTCGACGTTGGACGCGATGACCGACGCCCGTCGGGTGAGGAGGTCGCCTCGGATCAGATAGGTCTGGCCGCCGGTCCCGAGTGTCGCGTAGAAGTGGCGG
>JGI12269J14319_10001763_pt1 | contig 21274 bp, 10 predicted proteins | sample PeaSoiSIISIP2007_FD_14319 | JGI IMG/M metagenome (IMG submission 14319)
GTGCAGACCGCCGGACGGTACTGATAGGTGGCCGCTGGTTCCTACACGACCAGCAGCGCATTTCTCGAGGCCCTCGCCGAGGCGGGGGTCACGTACCTGTTCGCCAACCTCGGCAGCGACCACCCCAGCCTGATCGAGGCGCTCGCGCAGGCTAAGGCCGAAGGCCGCGCAGACGCGTACCCGCAGCTCATCATCTGCCCGCACGAGATCGTCGCGCTGTCCGCCGCGCACGCCTACGCCAGCGTGACCAGGCAGCCGCAGGCGGTCATGGTGCACGTCGACGGGGGGACGCAGAATCTCGGCGGCGAGGTGAGCAACGCGATGCGCGGTCACTGCCCGGTGCTCATCTTCGCGGGCGCCTCGCCGTACACCCTCGACGGCGAGCTGCCCGGCAGCCGGAACGAGTTCATCCACTGGCTCCAGGACGCCCGCGACCAGCGCGGCATCCTGCGCGGCTTCGTCAAGTACGACAACGAGATCCGCACCGGGCGCAACGTCAAGCAGCTCGTCCACCGGGCCCTGCAGATCGCGCGCAGCGAGCCGGCCGGCCCGGTCTACCTGGTCGGCCCGCGCGAGGTGATGGCGGAGCCGGTCGAGCCGTATTCCGCCGACCCGGCGCAGTTCAGCCCCATCGCGCCGGCCGCGCTGACCGATGACGTGACGCGCGAGATCGCGATGGCGCTGGCCCGCGCCAGGCATCCGCTCATCGTCACGTCCTACCTGGGCCGGAACCCGGACGCCGTGCCCGCCCTGGTCGAACTGGCCGAGCTGCTGGCCATCGGCGTCCTGGAGTCGGTCGCCTTCTGCGTCAACTTCCCGGGCGACCACCCGCTGCACTGCGGCTACCAGTTCACCACCGCCGGGCAGCACCCGGCGCTGGCCGAGGCCGACGTCATCCTGGTCGTGGACAGCGACGTGCCGTGGATTCCCACCACCAACCGGCCCTCGCCCGACGCCGCGATCTACGCCGTCGACATCGACCCGCTGAAGCCCACGATCCCGATGTGGCAGATCCCCGCCCGCCGCTTCGCCGCCGCCGACTCGAAGCTGGCGCTGGAGCAGATCGCGCGGCTCGTCCGGCACGAGAACCTGGCCGAGGCGCAAGCGGTCGAGACCCGGCGAGCGGAGATCGCCGCCGCCAGCGAAGCCCGCCGGGCCGCGCTGGACGCGCTCGAGCGACCGCAGGCGGGGGTGATCACGCCTGCGTACCTGACCGCGTGCGTGCGCGAGCTGCTCGCCGGCACCGACGCGATCGTGCTCACCGAGGCGGTCACCAACTTCCAGATCGTGGCCGAGCACCTGCGGCCCGCTATACCCGGGTCATACTTCGGGTCCGGCGGCGGTTCCCTGGGGTGGGCCGGCGGCGGCGCCGTAGGCGCTAAGCTCGCTGCTCCCGAACGAGCGGTGGTATCCCTGGTCGGAGATGGCTCGTACCTGTTCGGCGTGCCGTCGTGCGCGCAGTGGGTCGCGCGCCGGTACGAGGCTCCGTCGCTGACGATCATCTACGACAACCGCGGCTGGGCCGCGCCCAAGTTCTCCACGCTCCGGCTGCACGGCCAGGGGGCCGCCGCGACGGCGGATGATTTCCACGTCTCGTTCGAGCCTGAGGCCGACCTGCCCCGTATCGCCGCCGCGGCGGGCGGTGCCTACGGCGTGACCATCGCCGACCCGGACGAGCTACCCCTGGTACTCAAGGACGCCCTGGCCATAGTCCGTGGCGGTCGCTCGGCCGTGGTCAGCGTGCACCTGCCGCCGGTCTGAGCAGGCCTAGCCGAGGGCGCGCAGGAACCCGGCCGAGCGCCGGACGCTGACCGGCGCCGGCCTGCGGGTGATGGATCAGGGCGAGGTGGTGTGCTGGTGGCGCTACGCCGACCTGGAGGACGCCGTCCGCGCCCTGCTGTGCTCCGCAGGCGGCGCGCGGGCCGTCCAGGCCGCGGGCGAGCAGGCCGTCCGTGATGTCGTGGAGCGTGCCCTTGCGCCGTTTCAGGATCCGCTTACCGGGACAGTCGCCCTGCGGAACACGTTCCGGTGGGTGGCGGCGGTCCGGTTACCGGACCCCAGCGTTCAGTCTGCCGGCGGCGTAGCCGCCCCTTCCGCTCCCATCTCCGCTTCTGCTCCCATCCGCCCTTCCGCTCGCATCGGCCCCTGCTCTCCAGCCGCCCCTTGTTCCCCGGTCGCCCCTTCCTTCCCGGCCAGCGCCGTCAGCAGGTCATTCAGGCGGGTGACGAAGGCGGCGGGGTCGTCGATCCTGGCGCCGAGGGTGAGCACCGCCTCGTTGAACAGCACGGACGCCCAGTCCGCCAGGCGCGGGTCGTCCGGTCGGCGGTTGAGGCTTTCCACCAGCGGGTGTGCTGGGTTGATCTCGAGCACCGGCTGGCTCGGCAGACCGGAGCCGCGCAACCGCATGGCCAGGCTGACGTCGGTTTCCGCCTCGTTGGCCACCAGGCACGCGGGGGAGGTGGTTAGCCGGCTCGTCACGCGGACGTCCCAGACCTGGTCGCCGAGTTCCTCCTTGAGCCTGGCTAGCAGCCCGGAGAACTCGGTGCTCGCCTGCTCGTGGGCCGCCTTCTCTGACTCGTCCTCCAGGTCGCCCAGGTCGGCCTGGCCCTGCGCGACCGACTGGAGCCGCTTGCCCTCGAACTCGCGCAGGCTGGTGACCACGAAGTTGTCCACGACGTCGGTCAGGAGGAGGACCTCGGCGCCCTTGGCCCGGAACGCCTCCAGGTGCGGGCTGCTGGCCGCGGCGGCCAGGGTCGGGGCGATCAGGTAGTAGATCTTCTCCTGGCCCGGCTTCATCCGCGCCACGTAGTCGCTGAGGGAGACGTCCGCCTCCGCCGCGGCGGACTTCGTGGACGTGAACCGCGCCAGGCGGGCGATCTCGTCCCGGTTGCCGAAGTCCTCCACGATGCCCTCCTTCAGGACCGCGCCGAACTCCTTCCAGAACGTCCCGTACTTGTCGGGCTCCTTCTCCGCGGTGTCCTTGAGCTGCTGTAGGACCTTCTTGACGGCGCTGGAGCGGATCCGGTCCACGACCCGGCTGCCCTGCAGGAGTTCGCGTGACACGTTGAGCGGCAGGTCGGCCGAGTCGATCACGCCCCGGATGAAGCGCAAGTACCTGGGCATCAGCTGGCCGGAGTCCTCCAGGATGAAGATCCGCCTGACGTGCAGCCTGATGCCGCGAGACCAGTCGCGGACCCACAGGTCGTACGGCGCGTGCGAGCCGATGTACAGCAGCAGCGTGTACTCGTAGGTCCCCTCGATCTTGCTGTGCACCCAGGTGAGCGGGTCGGCGTAGTCGCCGGAGATGTGCCGGTAGAAGTCGATGTAGTCCTGGTCGCTGATCTCGTTCTTAGGCCGTGCCCACAGCGCCGAGGCCTGGTTGACGGCCTGGTCCTCGGCCTGCTCGGTCTGGTCGGTCTGGTTGGCCTTCTCCGCGGGCATCAGGATCGGCAGGCTGATGTGGTCGGAGTACTTCCGGATGATCGAGCGTAGCCAGAACCCGCTGAGCAGGTCGTCCTCTCCGTCCTTGAGGTGGAGGACGATCGTGGTGCCGCGGGATGGTTGCTCGACGGCCTCCAGCGTGTACTCACCCCGCCCGTCGGATGCCCAGCGGACGCCGTGGTCCGGGGGCAGGCCCGCCCGCCTGGTGGTCAGCTCTACCCGGTCGGCCACGATGAACGAGGAGTAGAAGCCCACGCCGAACTGGCCGATTAGCGTCGCGTCCTTTCGCTGGTCGCCGGTCAGCGCCTGGAAGAACTCGCGCGTTCCCGACTTGGCGATCGTCCCGATGTGCTCGATTACCTCCGCGCGGCTCATCCCGATCCCGTTGTCCGCCACGGTGATCGTCCGCGCCTCGGAGTCGTAGCCGACCCGGATCCGCAGCGGCCCCTCTTCCTTCGGGTCCTCCCCGCCGGAAAGCAGTTCCAGCCGCAGCCGGTCGATGGCATCCGAGGCATTCGAGATCAGCTCGCGCAGGAAGATCTCCTTGTTGCTGTACAGCGAGTTGATCATCAAGTCCAGGAGCTGCACGACCTCGGCCTGGAAGCCGAACGTCTCCTGATCCTGCGCCGTCATCGGACCTCCCACCGTCGGCCGGTCATCAGCCGCCAATCGTAGCCGCCGGGCTGCGGAAGAGCCCCTTTTACGGCACCCGCGTTCTCCAGCAATGGGCCGGCGCGACGTCCTCTCGCTGACCGGCCCGCCGCTGCCACGGGCCTGCTCGCCGGGCGCTTCGCCGGCCGGGGCCGAACTGGTGTAGTGTGCAGCCGTTGCCGGGGCGGTAGCTCAGCCGGTCAGAGCAGCGGACTCATAATCCGCCGGTCGTGGGTTCGAGCCCCACCCGCCCCACCTGGTGGTCTTCATCCCTGAAGGAGACCTCACCTGCGCCCCCCATCCGCGATTTCACCAGAAGCTCAAGGAACTCCGTCAGCAGGTCGAGAACGGGTGCGGCCGCGGCGGCTGCGTCTGGTCAGGAATCGGATCCAGCCGCGGCGCCCCGGCGCCGGATGCGCTGCGCGAACGCCGCGCGCAGCAGGTCGTCCAGTTCCTCGTCGCTGAGCGCCTCCAGCTCGGCGTACCGGACCGGGCTCGAGGCGGTCCCGGAATCAGGGTCGGCCGCGGCGACTGCCTCCGCCAGTTCCGCGACCGTCGGGGTGCTGTACACCTGATGGACCGGCAGGTGAACGCCGTAGGTGTCTGCGACGCGGGCGATGAACCTGGTAATGGCGAGCGAATGGCCGCCGAACGCGAACAGGTTGTCGTGCACCCCGATCGACGTCGGCGCTGCGAGCAGGTCGCTCCAGATCCGGGCGAGCGTCGCCTCGACCGGGTTCCGGGCTTCGACCCGGTCGGCGGCGGAGGGCACGATCTCCCACGTCGGCGCGGGCAGAGCCGCCCGGTCGACCTTCGCGTTTGGTGTCAGCGGGAGCGCGGGGAGCGCGACGATGAGCTCGGGGATCATGTAGTCGGGCAGCGCGCTGCGAAGGTACGGCAGGAACGCCTCGAGCAAGTCGGCGCCTGCCTGCGCGGCGACACTGCCCCGGCGGAGCACGACATAGGCGACCAGGGCCGGCCCCGCACCCCTGGGCGCGGTGATCACGGCGGCCTGGCGGACGTCCGGGTGCGCCCGCAGCACGGCCTCGATCTCGCCGCACTCGATCCGGAAACCGCGGATTTTCACCTGGTGATCGGTCCGGCCGACCAGCTCGAGCCCGCCGTGCGGCAGCCACCGGCCCAGGTCGCCGGTCCGGTACATGCGTGCCCCCGGCCCGGCACTGAAGGGATCAGGCCGGAATGACCGGGCGGTGAGCCGCGCCTGGCCGTGATAGCCGCGCGCCACGCCCCGCCCGGCCAAATAGACCTCTCCGACGACACCGGCCGGAACCGGCGCTTGGTGCTCGTCCAGAACGTACAACCGCGTCCAGTCGATCGGTGGCCCGATCTCGACGGGCCCGGTCCCGGCCGCGACGACGCCAGCCGCCGACCACACCGTGGTCTCAGTCGGGCCGTAGAGGTTCCACAGGACCGCGTCTTGGGCACAGAGCTGATCCGCGAGATCGCGGGTGAGCGTATCGCCGCCGCACAGCCGCATNCGCAGGCAGGCAGGCACGCCACCGGCGGCCTGCAGTAGGCGCCACGTCTGCGGCGTCGCCTGCATCGCGGTCACGCCCGCCTGCTCGATCAGCGACCGCAGCCGGCCGGGCTCCCGCGCCTCCTCCGCCGTCGCGATCACCAGGTCGGCCCCGCACAGTGGCGGCAGCGCAAGCTCGAGCAGGGCGATGTCGAACGACAGCGTCGTGACGGCGGCAAAGCGGTCACCGGGACCGAGCCGGAGCGACCGCCGGAACGATGCGAGGAGGTTCGCGATGGCGCCATGCTCGATGGCGACTCCCTTGGGCTGCCCGGTCGATCCTGAGGTGAAGATGACGTAGGCGAGCGCGCTGGCTGGCACGTGCACCGGATGCAGCGGCGTTATCACCGCTTCCACCGGGTCATCGACGCAGATCACGGTCGCTCCATCGGCGACGGTCCCGGCCAGGTCGCGGTGCGTGCCGTCGGAGATGACGGTCCGCAGCCGCGCGCCGCGAGCCATCGCCGTCAGCCGCGCAGGGGGGAAGTCGGGATCGAGCGGCACGTAAGCACCACCGGCCCACCACACGGCGAGCAAGGCCGTCAGCATGCCGATCCGGCGCCCGACGCACAGGCCGACGAGCGTTTCCGGTCCGACGCCACGCTCGACGAGCAACCGCCCAAGCTGGGCGGCACGGTCACATAGCTCGTTCACCTGGACCGACTCCTCGCCGCAGGCCACTTGAGACGTCGACGTATGCAGCAATGACCACAGGTCCACGCTCTCGTCGTCGGCCGGCAGTTCCTGGCGGTTGCGCCCGAGGATCAGCGTGTCGCGCTCGGTGGCCGATAGCATCGGCAGGTCGCTGACCGGTGTGCCTGGCGCGTCCGCCGCGTGCTCGAGCAGACGCGCCATGCAGCCCAGGAACCGGTCGGCCCACGCCTGGTCGTACAGGTCCGTGCTGTATTCCAGGGTAAGCGTCGTGGTCTGGCCGTCCAGGCTGTCCGCGTACATGCTGAGGTCGAGCTTGGCGGTCCCGGTGAGCAGCGCCTCGGAGCGCGCAGTAACGCCAGGGAAGTCCGGCACGGGCGGCGTCATCGACCCGTAGCGGAACTGAGCCTGGAACAGTGGCGAGTGGGCGAGCGTGCGATCCGGCGCGAGCTCTTCGACGAGCTCCTCGAACGGGAACTGCTGGTGTGACAGCGCATCCGCGATCGTGTCCCTGACCCGGCCGAGCAACCCGGTGAAGTCCGGATCGTCGGTCAGCGACAGGTGGGCTGGGATGGTGTTCGCGAAGAGACCGATGAGCAGGTCCAGCTCGGCGTGCGTCCGGCCAGCCACCTGGGTGCCGATGACGACGTTACGTTGCCGTGCGTAGCGCGACAGGACCACCGCATAACCGGTGAGGAACAGCGTGAACATGGTCGCGCCGGCACCCTGGGCCACCTCGGCCAGGCGCCGGGTCGTCGCGGCGTCGATCGTGACCCTCGTTGCCGCGCCGGCCGGGGACTGCCGGGCCGGGCGGGCCCGTTCTGCGGGCAGCGTCAAGACTTGCGGTGCGCCGCGGAGCTGGTCGCGCCAGTAGCCCAGCTGCCGGTCGAGCTCCTCGCCGCGCAGCAGGTCACGCTGCCACACCGCGTAGTCGCCGTAATCCATCAGCAGCGGTGGCAGCGATGCGGGCGCACCGGTCGTCTCGGCCCGGTAAACGGCGGACAGGTCACCGATCAGGACCTTGATGGACTCGTCGTCGGTGATGCTCTGGTGCGTGACCAGGACGAGCAGGTGCCGGCCGGGCGCGGTGCCGATAAGAGTAGCCCGGATCAGCGGCCCGGCGGCCAGATCGAACGGCTGGCGCGCGCGCTCAGCCGCGATCGACTCGGCTTGCCGGGTGCTTTCGCCGCCGTCGAGATTCCCGGGCAGCGCGATGTTCTCGAGCGGCAACCGGCCGGTACCGGCGACGATCTGCTCGGGTGCGCCGTCGAAGGCGACCAGGCTCGTCCGCAGCACGGCGTGCCGCGCGACCAGGGCGTCCATGGCTCGCTGCAGCGCGGGGGCGTCGAGCGGGCCGTCGAGCCATATCGCATAGGCCATGTTGTACGTGGGCTCGCCGGGATCGAGCTGATCGAGGAACCACAGCCGCTGCTGCGCGAACGACACGGGAAAGCGCACAGGAACCTACCTACCTCCGGCCGCCGGGCAGCAGCGGGTGCAGCGCATCGCCGCCGCCAGCAGCGGCGACCGCGGCGGCCAGGCCGGCCACCGTAGGATCGGAGAACATCGTGCGGATGGGCAGGTCGACGCCGTAGACGGCCCGGATGCGGGCCATCAGCCGGGTCACGGTCAGCGAGTGCCCGCCGAGCGCGAAGAAGTTGTCGTGTACCCCGATCGGCGCCGACAGCGCGAGCAGTTCGGTCATGATCGTCGCGAGCCGCAACTCGGTCGGCGTCCGCGGCGGGACCGGGACCTGACCGGAGGGCACACTCCAGTCTGGCTCGGGCAGGGCCCGGTAGTCGATCTTGTTGTTGGCGGTGAGCGGCAGTGCGGGCAGCACCACGAAAGCGGACGGCACCATGTACTCCGGCAGTAGCTCCCGGAGATGCTCGCGCAGTCCGGACGGCGGGCTCCCGGCGCCGGAGGAAGTGACCAGGTAGCCGACAAGCCGAGCGTCGGGGCCCGCACCGCGGAGCGCCACCACGGCCTGCGCGATCTCGTCGTGGCTCCGTAGCGCCGCCTCGACCTCGCCGCTCTCGATCCGGTAGCCGCGGATCTTGATCTGCCGGTCCGCGCGGCCGGCCAGCTCGATCCGCCCGGTCCTGCGCCACCGGCCGATGTCACCGGTCCGGTACAGGCGTGCGCCGGGCCGTCCGCCGAACGGATCAGGGACGAACCGGGCTGCGGTCAGGCCGGGCGCGCCATGATAGCCATGGGCCACCCCGGCGCCACCGATGTACACCTCTCCGAAGACACCGGGCGGGACCGGCCGCAGCCCGGCGTCGAGCACGTACAGCTGGGTTCCGGCGATGACCGACCCGATCTCGATCGGAGTCGGCGACGGGCCAACGGCGTCCGCGCCCGACCAGATCGTGGTCTCGGTCGGGCCGTACAGGTTCCAGAGGCGTACGTCAGTCCCGGAGCCGATCACGTCGGCTAGGTCCCTGGGCAGTGCCTCGCCGCCGGACATTCGCAACTTCACCCCGTCCGGGATCCCACCGGCGTCGATGAGCATCCGCCAGCCCGCCGGCGTCATCTGCAGCGCGGTCGCGCCGCTGTCGGTCAGCAGCTCCCGCAGCCTGGCCGCGTCGAGCACCTGGTCCGCATCGGCGATCACCACGCATCCGCCGACCAGCACCGGCACGACCAACTCGACCAGGGCGATGTCGAACGCGAAGGTCGTCACGGCGACCAGGCGGTCGTCCGGGCCGAGCGCCAGCAGCGGCGTCAGAGCCGCCAGAAATGCGCCGATCCCGCCCTGGGTGACGCTGACCGCCTTCGGCCGGCCGGTCGATCCCGAGGTGAAGATCGTCACGGCGGTCGCCAGCGGCGGCAGGTCCACCGGCTCGGCACTGGCGGCGGGCAGTGCCGCCAGGTCGATGACTGGTATAGGCGCTGCGGTGGACGGCAGCCCGGGCGCGCCGGTGACGCTGCTGTCGACCACGATCGCGACGGCACCCGAGTCACCGAGCATGGTAGCCAGCCGCCGGTCCGGATAGATCGGGTCCATCGGCACATACGACGCGCCGGCCGACCAGACGCCGAGGATGGCTGGCAGCAGCCGGGCGGCGCGGGGCAGCAGGATGGCGACGCGGTCGGACACGCCGACGCCGTGCCCCTGGACGGCGGCGGTGATCCGCCGGGCCAGGGCGCGTACCTCGGCACCGGTCAGCGCGCCGTCGGTACCGACGGCGACGACGGACTCACCCGCACACGCCTCCCACAGCATGGCCACGGCGGTATTCTGTCCGTCGCCGGCCGGGTCTGCGACCGGGCCGCCGTCGGGCCACACCCTCGTGACGAGGTCCCGCGTGCCGGGCGACATGATGTCCGCGTCGGCGACAGGCGAGCCGCAATCGTCGCGCAGGCGCTGCAGGATGGCCAGGTAACCGTCGGCTACGAGTTGGCCGGTGGCCGGGTGGAACAGGTCGCTGTTGTAGTTGACCCGTACCCGCGGTCCACCCGGCGCGTCGGTGACGGTCAGCTCGATCTCGAAGTTGGCCGTGCCGTTTCCCGCTACCTCCGGGCGCCAGCGCAACCCGCCGCGATCCGGGACACCCCACGGCTCCTCCAGTTCGAACATCACCTGGACCAGCGGGAGCCGCGCCGGGTCGCGATCGGGCCGGGCCGCCTCTACCACCTGGGCGGATGGCAACTCCTGGTGCGCCAGCGCCCGGCTGGTCGCATCGTGTACCGACCGAACCAGGTCGCTGAGCGTCTCGCCGGTCCCGATCCGGACCCGGATCGGGACGGTGTCGGTGAACAGGCCGACGACCGACCCGGTCTCCGGCCGGGTGCGGGCCGCCGTCGGCACCGCGATCAGCAGGTCGTCACGACCGGCCAGCCGGGCGAGCACGACTGCGTACGCGGTCAGCAGGACGGCAAACAACGTGGTCCCGAGCTGGGCGGCGACACCCTTGAGCGCCTCGGCCAGGCTGGCGTCGATCTGGGTGCCGAGGCACGCGGCGGTGAACGTCTGGCGCGCCGGGTAAGGCTCATCCGACGGCAGGGGCAGCGTCGACGGGGCACCGGCCAGTTCGGCCCGCCAGAACCGGCCGGCGGACGCGTAACCGCCGTCCTCGGCGTGCTCGATCTGCCACATGGCGAAGTCGGCGTACTGGATTGGCGGTTCGCCGGTTATCGGGTCGCCGCCGCTGGCGATGGCCTCGTAGTCCGCTGACAGCTCATCGAAAAGGACCCGGAAGGACCACCCGTCAGCGACGATGTGGTGTATCACCACCGCGAGCACATGAGCTTCCGGTGACAGCCGGACCAGCGCGGCTCGGGCCAGCGGCCCGACGGCGAGATCGAAGGGGATCCGGGCGAGCCTGCGGATATGGTCCGAAGCGGCGGCCTCCCGCTCGCCCTCGGGCAACTGCTCAACGGAAGTGACTAGCAGCGGCTGCGGGGTCGGCTCGTCCTCGATGACCTGTACCGGCACGCCGGAATCGTTGCGGAAGGTGGTGCGCAGCGACTCGTGCCGGATCAGCGCGGCATCCCAGGCCTGGTGCAGCGCGCTGACGTCTAGCGGACCATCCAGCCACAGCGCCCAGGCCAGGTTGTAGGTGGGCTCACCGGGGTCCATCTCGGCCAGCAGCCACATCCGCCGCTGGCCAAACGAGGTCGGGAACTCATATACAGCCACGATCAGCCTTCCTGTTTCCGGACCGCGGCTAGCTGGTCCACCGCGACCATGCGCAGTTCCGCGGTGTAATGCTGGCCCTGGGCGTCGGTCAGCCAGGCCTGGTCCGGGGTGGGCATCATCTCGGCGACGTTTACTGTCGCCTCAGGGCCGACGGTGCGGCGAGAGCGGCGGAGCGACCGGGAGATCAGGTCGATCGACGCGAGGCTGGTCAGATCCGCGTAGATCGGTTTTTTCTCGCCAGCGAACCTGAGGAAGACGTGCCGCGGCATTCCGTGGCGCGCTGCCCACGCCCTGGCTTGCAGATAACGGGCGCTCTCGTCGGTGGTGTCAGCGAATGCCGGCTCGGTGGCGGGGAGCCGCCATGTCTCGCGGCTCACCACGAGATCGTCGATCGTGACGCGCGGCGCGTGCGTTCCCGGGGGAACCAGGTCAAAATGGTGCGAGCTCGTGGTGCCGATCATGTCGCCGACGACCTCGAGCAGGCCGCGCTCGAACGTCCCGTCGCGGCGCCGCACCCGCAGCCCCGTGGGCGAGCTGATCAGGTCGCAGTCGCCGATCGCCACGGTCGCTGGCGGGTCATAGCCGAATGAATCGCGGGCGAAGACCAGCCGGAGATCACCGGGCGACGGCAGCACGTTGCACAGCCGGGTGGAGGTGCCGCCAATCTTGCCGGACTCGGCCAGCCACACGGCGGGGCCGCGCAGGTCGTGCCGCATGCCGGCGTGCAGGGCGTCCGGGTCGGGGTGAAACGCCAGCCAGGTCGCGTAGCGTATCGTGACAACGCTGGAGTGGACCTCGCCGAGCACCCAGGAGGGCCGGACGCCGGTGGCGGCGGCGTCGGCACCCGCGATCATCAGGTCGGGGCTGTGGTGCACCGCCATCGGCCAGGGGAGCGGCTGGGCGGGGAAGGCCGCCGTCACCCGCTGCCACAGATCGGCAGCCCGGAGCTGAACCCGCCTGCCGTCCGCCGGCAGGTCCAGGATGGCCGACCAGCGCTGCCGGACCGTGTCCATCACCGGCCCGATGAGCCTCGGCGGGTCGGCCATTTCCTCACTGAGGAGCATCCAGGCATCGGCGAACGGCACGACGCCGGTGCCGCGCACGGCCGCCCGGTCCCGGTAGGCCTCCTCGAAGTGCTGCGCGTACAGCGCGCCGACGGCCGCGGTGAACCACCGTGCGGCATCGAGCACCAACGCCAGCGGCGCGCGCAGGCCATCAAGTACATTCGTGCCCAGTCGCACTGTGTCGCCGCGCAGGCACTCTTCGTAAGCGATCGTGCGGCCGCCATACACCTCTCCCGCCCGGCGCGTGGGCGGGAGACCGGCCAGCTGGGTGAACGTCGTCTCCAGGTTGTTCATGGCCACGACGACTCGCTCCGGGTCACCAGCGGCACCGGCCAGCTCGTCCCGGGCCGCGGTCAGCTCGTCCAGCGCCGCTTCGGCCGGCCCGCGGATGCTGTCGTCGGTGACCCGAGACAGCAGCTCCCGCATGGAGTGCTCGGGCCGCATGTCCTGCGGAGCCACCTCGACCTCCCAGGCCAGCCGGTTGCTGTCGGCCAGCCGCGCCAGCACCGCGAGGGCTTCTGCGTCATCGCCGAGCCCGCTGCGGGGATCGGCGAGCACCTCGGCCACGACACCGCGAGCGTCGCGGATGCCATCGCAGGCCCGCATGACCGCCTCCTCGGCCGAAGTCAGCGGTATCGGGGGCGCTAGCGGGACGCGCAGCAGCGGGCCGTCGACACCCGAGAACGGCAGCCGCCGCGGGACGAGCCAGGGGCGCAGCGCGTGGCTATGGCGGGCCAGAAGCCCCTGCACCGCCCAGCCCTCCAGATAGGTGACCCGGGCGGCCAGCGAGAACGCCGGCGCGGCGTGCGTGATGCGGACCCCGGGGTCGTCGTCGATCCGTGCCCAGCCCACCGGGCCGAAGAAGCCGATGGTGTCGTTCTTCGCGCAGTAACGCTGCACATAACTCGCGACGAGCGCCTGGTGCTGCCTGCCCTGCGCGTTGCGCTTGGCTGGCGCACGCCCGTGGCGGACGACGGCGTCGATGCCGGTCGTCAGCGCGTGCCGGTTTTGCCAGGCGACCGCTTCCCGCAGCCCCGGCAGGCGGGCCGCATCGTATAGCGCTGCGGACAGCCGCTGGACCGCGGCGGTGAACTCGGCGGCGTAGACGGCGCTAGCGCGGTCGGCCCGGTCCCGCGCGACCGGGTCCGAGGCGGCGTTGGCCGCGTCTGCGGTTCGGGCGAGGTCGGCATCCCCCAGCGTGGCGAGCAGATGGACCGGGAAACCCGACCCGCGCAGGCATACCGTTCGCCACAACGCCCAGTCGTCGGTCAGCCGCACCAGATGCGGCGCGAGGGCGGATGCCCGGTCAGGCGCAGCGACCGGGGCGGCCACCCGGTAGGCGCTGCGGTCCCTGCGGCCGATGCTGGCCGGCGCCCCAGCTGGTCGTGGGGAATGGACCGCGGCCCGGCCAGCCGATTGCGCCGCGTCAATGGCGGCGGCACTGGCGGCGAGGGTGGGTGTCTCGTAGAAGGCAGCTATCCCCAGCTCGACGCCGAACGCCTCGCGGATCCGGAACATCAGCCGCCCCCCCGACAGCGAGTTGCCGCCCAGCGCGAAGAAACTGTCCTCACGGCCGATCTCGCCACCGCGGGGCCCGTCCGCGGGCAGCAGCAGCCGCCAGATGTCGGCGAGCCGTTCCTCGGTGGCGCTTTGCGGGGGAGAGGCCGGCCCGAGGGTCTCCCGCTCGGGGGCCGGCAGCGCGGTCCGGTCGACCGTGCCGTAGGCGTTGAGCGGGAGCCGGCTGACCGCCTTGAACCCGGTCGGTATCAGGGAATCCGGCAGCCGGGCCGCGAGAAAGTCACGCAGCAGTGACGGCCGCAGCGAATCGGGTTCCACGCCGTCGGCCGGCACCACGTAGCCAATCAGGTACCGCTGTCCGCGTTCGCCCGCCACCAGGACCGCAGCATCCCGCACTCCCGGATGCGAGCGGAGAACCGCGGCGACCTCGCCGGGCTCGACCCGGACCCCGCGGATCTTGACCTGATCGTCGACGCGGCCGGCGAATTCCAGAATCCCGTCCGCGCGCCATCGGGCCAGGTCGCCGGTCCGGTAAAGACGAGCGCCACGCCCGGACGGGTCGGGTACGAACGCTCGGGCGGTGGCTGCCGCGTTCCCGATATAGCCGCGGGCCAGCCCAGCCCCACCGGCGTACAGCTCGCCGGCCACGCCGATCGGGGCTGGCCGGCCGTTCTCGTCCAGGATGTGCACGATGGTGTGCTGGATCGGGCGGCCGATCGGCACTGTCTCCCCAGCCTGGCCTGGGTCGGTCATGACATGGCAGGCGGTGAAGGCGGTGTTCTCGGTTGGACCGTACCCGTTGACCAGCGGTCGCCCGTTGCGCGCCGAGAGCACGGTGCGAACCGTGTCCGGATTAAGCACGTCGCCGCCCGCCAGGACAACGGGGAGATCGGCCATCGCGAACATGTCCGTCTTGGCCAGCTGATGGAATAGCCCAGCGGTGAGCCAGGCGACCGTCACCCCGGAGCGCAGCAGCGCCGCAACATCGGTCAGCCCGAGCGGGCCGGTCGGCGCGATCACCATCGTGGCGCCGGTGAGCAGCGCGCCCCAGATTTCCAGCGTGAAGGCGTCGAGCGCGACCGGGGCCAGGTGCAGCAGCCGCTCACCGGGACCGAACGAGCCGACCGACGGGTTGCCGATCAGCCGGACGACCGCGCGGTGCGGCACAGCCACGCCCTTCGGTCCCCCGGTCGAGCCAGAGGTGAAGCTGATGTAGGCCAGGCTCAGCGGATGCGAGACATCCGGCGGCGGCACGCTCTCGTCGCCGTCGGCTGCAGGGGCCCCCGCATCGGTCGCGGTATCGACGTGGACCAGGTCCACGCCCGCCAGTTCGGGCATCGCGGCGGCAGTCTCGGCCGTGACCAGCACGATCCGGGCACCCGCGGCGGCGATCATGGCGGCGAGGTACGGCGGCGGGGTACCGATGCCAAGCGGCAGGTAGGCACCGCCGGCCTTCAGCACGCCCAGCAGCGCGGCGACGAGGCTGGGGCCGCGCTCCAGCGACACCCCGACGGGGGTATCGGTGCTCACGCCGCGGCGGCGCAGTAGCCAGGCCAGGGCGTTACTGCGCCGGTCGAGCTCGGCGTAGGTCACCGAGTCAGCTCCGAAGACGAGCGCCGTCGCGTCTGGGTTCCTGGCCACCTGGGCCGCGAACAGCGCAGGGATGGTCGCAACCGCGGGGTAGGCCAGGCCGGCCCGGCTCCACCCGGCTACGACGTCACGCTCGGCCGTTCTGCCGAGGTCCAGATCGGCCAGCGGTTTCGATAGGTCGCTCGCGAGCTCGATCAGCGTGTCGCGCAGCTGGTCGAGCATCCGCTCGGCGGAGCCGTCCGCGAAGCGGCGGCGGTCCCAGTGGAACGAAAGGTGGAGCTGCGGCTCGTCAAATGCGCACAGCATCAGCGGATATGACGACAGCCGGTCCATCCTGGCCGAGCTCGGGGCCGCGTCCCGGCCGGCCAGGCCCGTCTGCAGTCGGCGCCGGTCGAACACGAGCAGGCAGTCGATCGGCGCGGTGTCAGCGGGAATCCTGGCCCAGGCCAGGGCCGACCCGATCGGCGTGCGCTGGTGGGCTCTGATCCGGCGGATTCCGTCGTTCACCGCCGTCAGCAGCTCGCGCACGGACCAGCCCTCGCCGAGGCGGACGCGCAACGGCACTGTGTTGATCAGGGGTCCGATGACGGTGTCGGCGCCAGGGATGCTGTCGCGCCCGCACGCCCGCGTCACCGCGATGAGCACGTCGGTGACGCCGCCGTAGCGCGCTCGCAGCAGTGCCCATGCGGCGCTGACCATGGTGCTGGAGGTCAGGCCGGCGGCGCTGGCTGCCTGGCGGATCAGCTCGGAGTCTGCCCGGGAGAGCACCGTCTCGGCCTTCATCGGCTCGGCGGTCCCGGGCACCTGCTCGCCGAGATAACCGGGCAGCGGTTGCGGCAGCGCGACGCCGGCCAAGTATTCGATCCAGAACTGCGCGGAGGCGGTCGGCTCGGTCGTCTGCCACCACCGGACGAACTCACCGAACGGAGGGCTCGGCGGCTCCGGCGGGGCGCGGNCGGCGCGNAGCGCCGCGTACGCCGCGCACGCCTCCTCGATCACCAGCCGCATGGAGCGGCCGTCAAGCAGCGCGTGGTGGTAGGTCAGCACGGCGCGGTACACGGAGGAGTCAGCACTACCGCCGCCGGACGGTGCGACCCAGCGCAGGATCGTGAGGCGGACCGGCGGCCGCTGGGTCGGCTCGAATGGCTCGCGTCGGTCTGCTCGCAGGAACGACTCGAACGCCTGGTCCGGTCCGCTGGCCGGCGGCTGCGGCAGGTCACGCCTTCGGACATCGAGCGACGCGTCCGGGTCGGCCACCTGGATCAGGCCGTCGCCGTCGTCCAGGCGGAACGTTGTGCGCAGGACTTCATGCCGCCGCGCGACGAGCTGCCAGGCTGCCTCGAACGGCTCCGGCTCCAACGGGCTTTCCCAGTCCAGGGTGGCCTGGATGACATCGATACCGTCTCCGGGGAACCGCATGTAGTTGAGGATCATGCCTCGCTGAGCTGGCAACGCNGGGTACCACCCCGGCGACCCGATCCGTGCCGCTGCTGCTGCTCTCGTCGGCAGCTGGGTCAACTGCCGCCACCCTGCTCGTGCTCGTCCATCCAGCGGCGCAGTGACGCCGGGCGCATGTCGGTCCAGGTTTCCTCGATGTAGGCCAGGCACTCCTCCTCGGAACCAGTGAAGCCGTCCCGGCGCCAGCCAGCCGGCAGGTCTCGCCCCACTGGCCAGATCGAGTACTGCTCCTCATCGTTGACCACGACCTCATGTGGACGCGCGTCGGTGACGTCAGTCATGAGCTACTCCTTCAGCTTCAAATGTGCCGGTACTGGTCGCCAGCAGCCGCTCGCGCATGAGGAACTTGCGGACCTTGCCGGTCGGTCCCAGCACGATCTCCTCGTCGGGAACGGTCACGATTCTCCGCGGCAGTGCCCCCGCGGCCGCGCCGAGCGCCGCGCCGACCTCGCCGTCGCGGTCCCGGGCCGCGTCGGCGTCCGCCGCGAGGAGCAGCAGCAGCTCGATGACCAGCTGGCCGTCGTCACCGCGGACCGCCAGGANCGTGCAGTCGCGAACGTCCGGGCAGTGCGTGAGTATGCGCTCCTCGGACAGTGCGGTATAGAGCCAGTTCCCGCCNCCGAGGTTGACCGCGTCACTGACCCGGTCCATGTGGTAGAAGTAGCCGTCCTCGTCCCGGTACATCAGGTCGCCGGTCAGGTAGTAGCCGTTCAGCCGGGTACGGAAGTAATTGACCGAGTCGTTCCAGTAGCCGAGAGCCAGCGTCGGCGACTTCATCGCGACCATCCCCACCTCCCCGGTCGCGACCTCCTGGCCGGTCTGCGTGTCGACCAGGATGATCTCGGCGAACGGCTGCGCCTTGCCGACACAGCGCCCGTAGCGATGGCTGTCGAAGCGGTGGCTGATCCCGAACCCGCCGTATCCCATCTCGGTCGAGCCGAGCGTGTCGTTGAACCGGGAGCCAGGCAGGCTGACGACCTGGCCGTCCCGGTAGGCGTGGTGACTGCCGACGGCGACCAGCCGGCGGATGTGCGCCTCATGTGCGCAGTCACCGCTGTTGGACCAGAACCGGACCGAGCTGACATCGCGTTCGGTTAGGTCGTAGCGGGCCAGCTCGGCCCAGGTAACGGCAAAGCCGTAGACCGCGGTCGGCTGCCAGCGCTCGATGGCGTCGATGACGACCTCGCCGCTGCGCGCGAACGCGCCACCCTGCCCCGATAGGCACAGCAGTTCGTACCCGTTGCACAGCGCCTCGTTCAGGATGATGATGCCGGCCGTGTGCCCCTGCGGGAACGCGGATAGCTCACGCACCGGGCCGTGCTGGCGCGGTTCGGTCAGCCGGACCGCCCGGACGGCGGCGAATAGGCTCCGGTTGGAGTGTACGACGGCGGCGGGCATGCGCGTGGTGCCGGACGAGTGGGTGATGGCCACCGGGTCGTCGGGGTGATGCCGGTAGTGCGCGGGCGCAGCGGACGGATCGCCCGTCCCGGTCTCGGCCGCGTCGCCGAGGATCGGTGCGCCAAGGTCGTGTTCGGCCATCCCTTCGTGGTCGGCGTCGATGATCACCCCGACGGCGCGCAGCCGCCGGATGTACTCGACCGCGATGTCGGTCGGCATGCCGCCGTTCATCAGGGCCGGTATCGCCCCGAGCCAGGTCAGCGCCAGGAAGTTGAGGAGCACGTCGGCCGCCGACGTCACGTAGATCGCGACCGGGTCACGTCGCCCGATGCCGTGCCGGGTGAACCATTCCGCCCGGGCCGCGACCCGCTCCGTCAGAGTGCGCAGCGACAGCGGCGTCCAGGCCGCGATGCCGTCCACGTCGGTGTCGAACGTTACCCGCGGCATCTCCATGTCGGCGCCGTGCTCGGCCAGCCTGAGCAGCACGTTGCCAGCACCGAGTTCCTGATCTGCGGCCAGTACCGCTCGCAGGTTGCCCGCACTCACTTGTCTGCCTCCCTCTCGTTTAGTCAGGCGATCTCGCGGCTGAACAGCCGGGCCGACAGCGCCACGGCCACCAGGGCCAGCCCGACCAGGATCGCGGCCGCCTCCCAGACGACCGACGCGCCGATGTGGTCAAGGAACAGGGCCCGCATGCTGTTGGCCGTCCACGCCCACGGGTTCCACAGCGCCACGTCTCGCACCCACAGCGGTGCGACGGACAACGGGATCAGCAGCCCGGCCAGCAGTGAGAGCGGCTGGGCCAGCCCGTTCATCAGCGTGGGAAGTACGCTCTCGTTGGGCACGGCCAGCGCCAGCGCATAGGCGATCGAGACGCCGACCAGCACCGTCACCGCCAGCACAATCAGGGCCAGCACGAAGTTGGCCGGCCGCACCCGCAGACCCAATATCACGGCCAGCACCGTGATGAGGACTGATTGGATGCCGACCCTCAGCACCAGCGTCAGTTCCCGCCCGAGCAGCAGTCCAGTGCGGGAAAGCGGCGTGACCTGGAACCGGCTGATGACCCCCTGGCGCATCGCGGCGAGCAAGGCAAAGCCGCCGAACAGCCCGCCGAACAGGGCCGTGATACACAGCAGCGAAGGCACGTAGATCTGAAAGGCGGACTGGTAGCTCGGGGCGTGCAGGACCGACTTGAGGAACGGCGTGAAAAACAGCAGGAACGCCACGGGCTGGAACAGCAACGTCACGATGCCGATCGGGCTGCGCACCACCAGCCCGCCTTCGTACTGCAAGGTGAGCCATGTATCACGCGCGAGCTTCACGGCCATGCCTTCCGTCGCGGTGCGCCGTTCATGCGAGCTCGATCTCGCGGTCGAACAGCCGTGATGACGCCGTCACAGCGATCAGGGCAATCCCGGCCAGGATGACACTCGCCTCCCACACGACCTGGGCGCCGATGTTCCCCTGGAAGACGGCTCGCATGCCGTTGGCCCCCCAGGCGAACGGGTTCCACCGGGCGACGTCCCGTACCCACAGGGGCGCCACCGACAGGGGGATCAGCACCCCGGCCAGCAGCGCGAGCGGCTCGGTGACCCCGTTGGTCAGGTTCGCGAGCGCAGCCTGGGTCGGTATGAAGATCGCCAGCAGATAGGAGATGGAGACGCCGATGAGCACCATCAGCGCCAGCAGGACCAGGGCCACCAGGACGTTGATGACCGGCGCCCGGAGCCCGAAGAGCAGGGCTATCAAGGTGATGACGACACCCTGAAAGCAGGTCAGCATGACGAACACCAGTTGCCGGCCCAGCATCAGGCCGACCCGGCTGAGCGGCGTGACCCGGAACCGGCCGATAACCCCTTGGCCGATCGCGGCGAGCAAGGCGAACCCGGCGAACAGGCCGCTGAAGACGCCCATNGCGGTCAGCAGTGAGGGCACGTAGATCTGGTAGGCGCCGCTGTACGTGGAGACGCCCATGACGGACTTGAGGAACGGGGTGAACAGGAGCAGATAGGTAACAGGCTGGAGCAGCGAGATGGCGATGTTGACCGGGTTGCGGACCAGCAGCCCGGCTTCATACTGGAAGGTCAGCCACGTGTCGCGGGCAAGCCTCATAACTGCCGCCTTTCCTGCCTTCCCGGTTTCCGCATCACTCAGCCAGGGTCCGGCCGGTCTTGGCCAGGAATACGTCGTCGAGGCTCGGGCGGCGGGTCTCGATCGCCCCCGGCTCGATCCCCTCGGCGCTCAGCGCGCGCATGACCTGCGGGACGGCTGTGGCGGCACTGTCCACGTAGAGCCGCAGGGTGTGCTCGATGATCTCGCAGGACTGCACGCACGGCTGTTCGGCCAGGACCTTGGCGGCTTCGAGCACGGTGGCCGGCTCCGGAACGCCCGCGGTGCCCGGCGTGGCCAGGTCGACGGTGACGACGTCGCCGGAGATCTCCCGCTTGAGGTCCGACGGGGTGCCCTTGGCGACGATCAGCCCCGCGTCGATGATCGAGATCCGGTCGCACAGCGCGTCAGCCTCGTCCAGGTAGTGCGTGGTGAGGAAGATCGTCATGCCCTGGTCGCGGAGCCTGCGCACCTCCTGCCAGATGCGAGCCCGGCTCGGCGGGTCTAGCCCGACGGTCGGCTCGTCCAGGAAGACGACCTCGGGCGAGTGGATCACGCCGAGCGCCACGTCCAGGCGCCGCCGCTGCCCGCCCGAGTAGGTGCCGATGGTGCGATCGGCGAAGCTCTCCAGCTGGAAGGCCACAATGGCCGCCGCGGCCTGTTCCTGCGCGGCGGATTTCGACGCCCCATACATCCGCGCCTGATGCACCAGGTCGCGTCGTGCGGTGGACTGCCTGTAGGTGCCGCTCTGCTGGGCCACGAAGCCGATGTGCAGCCGCACTTGCGCCGGGGCGCGCCGCAGGTCGATCCCGGCGATCGTGGCGTCGCCGCCGTCCGGGCGGATCAGGGTGGTCAGCATCCGGAGGGTGGTCGTCTTCCCGGCTCCGTTGGGCCCGAGAAAGCCGAAGATCTCGCCGCGCTGAACGGAGAAGTCCACGCCGCGGACCGCGTCGACGGTGGTGGCCTTGCGGCCGCGTTTGGAATGGTAGGACTTGCGTAGACCGCTGGCCTCGATCATCGGGTCTCCTGACCTGCGTAGCAGGCTGGCAGCGGCCGGATACTGACAAGGCGGCAACCCCTGGACACCATCGTAAGATCACCTCGTCAGGCTAGATGGGCGGCTTCCTGCACAACGGGCGCGATGCTGGCTGCGGCAGCACGCGCCAGCCGGTCCGAGAGCGCCGGCCCGAGCCGCGCCATCGGCTGGGG
>JGI12269J14319_10001764_pt1 | contig 21274 bp, 18 predicted proteins | sample PeaSoiSIISIP2007_FD_14319 | JGI IMG/M metagenome (IMG submission 14319)
GGGAACGGTGAGGTGTAGGTCTGGTAGAGCTTCATGGCGGCGCTTCCATCACGGTCATCCGTATACGGCCTGCTTCCACGCGGTGAAACGGCCGTCGGCCTCGTCGCGGCCGATCGCCGGCTCGAACGTCCGCTCGTAGGCGACGAAGTCTCCAGTCTCGTCCGCGTCAAGCAGCCCGACGCCGCGGGCGGCGCAGATCGCCGCGCCGCAGGCGGTGGCCTCGCGCACCGCATGGCGGCGCAGCGGATGGCCCAGCAGGTCGGCCTGGATCTGGAGGAACACATCGCTGCCCGCCATGCCGCCGTCCGCGCCCAGCGCCGGCGGCGGATCGCGAACCGCCAGCGCATGCACGTGCTCGAACACCTCGCGGGTGCGGAACGCCACGCCCTCCAGGGCTGCCCGGGCGATATGAGCGCGGCTGGCCCCCAGGCTCAGGCCGCCGATCGCGCCGCGCCGGGCCGCATCGCCGTGCGGCGCGCCCAATCCCTGCAGCGCCGGCAGAAACCATGCGCCGCCGGTGTCCGAGACGCTGGCCGCCAGCGCATCGAGAGCCGCCGGAGCGCCCATCCGCATGGTCCCGCGCACCCAGTCGAGCGCCGCGCCGGCGGTGTAGACCATGCCCTCGATGCAGAAACGGGCCTCGCCGGCGACGGAAGACACCACGAAGGGCGGGGCGGAGAAGTCCTTCAGCACCAGCTCGGCGCCGGTGCCGAGGTCGAGCGTCGCGGAGGTGCCATAGGTGACCTTGGCCGCCTGGCCGCCATGGGCCACCAGCGCCGCCTGCTGATCGGCGATGTCAGCCGCGATCGGCACGGGAACGCCGAGCACCGACGACGCCGTCACGGCGATGGGACCCCAGGTGTCGACCAGCCGCGGAAACGTCGCCGCATCCAGGCCCTGAAGCGCGATCAAAGCCTGGTTCCATCCCATGGTCATCAGATCCAGGTAGCCGGTGGGCCACGCTTGGCTGCGGTCGGTGACGTGGGCCGCGCCGCCGCTGAGCCGCCAGATCAGATAGCTGTCGATGTTGCCCCAGGCGAGGTCATCGCGGCGTTCGACGCCGGCGAAGATCGCCTCCAGCTTCGCGGCCGCCTGCTGTGGGGCGACGAAGAAGCCCTGGCCACGCAGCTCAGTCGCGCGCTCGGCCCCGCGCAGATCGCTCCACAGCACCAGCGGCGTGAGCGGCCGGCCAGTGCGCCGGTCCCACACCACGGCGCTGGTGCGCTGGGAGGTGACGCCGATCGCGGCAAGGTCGTCCGCAGTCCGCCCCGCCTGGGTCAGCGCGCCCCGCATCACCGCGACCGCTGCGCGCCAAATCGCAGTGGCGTCCTGCTCCAGCCGGCCGGGACCCGGCGAGCGGGTCGTCAGCCGCCGCGACGACCACGCGCGCAGCTTGCCGTCCCGGCTGAACAGGCCGGCGCCCAGCGAGGTCGTGCCGATATCGAGGCCGAGCAGCAGCTCACCCATCGGGGAGCAACACGCCCGGGTTCATGATGCCGTTCGGATCGAGCGCGGCCTTCACCCGACGCAGCAGGGAAACGCCAGTGTCTCCGAGTTCGGTCGCCAGCCAGTCGCGGCGCACGCGGCCGACGCCATGATGGTGCGCGACGCTGCCGCCGTGGCGCGCGGTCGCGTCCATGATCCGCCGCCAACCCTCCAGGTAGGCTGCTTCCATCTGCGCCGGCGCGGAGGTCTGGACGGCGAAGGTGAAGTAGAGATTGAGCCCGCTGCGGTAGACGTGGCTGGAGTGGGCCGAGCCGGCGATCAGGCCCTCGATCCCCTTCAGCGACGCCACCGCATCGTCGTAGACGTCGCCGATCTGGGTCCAGGCGGCCGAGACCTCGACCGTATCGACCACCAGGCCGCGGGCAAGCAACGCGTCCCAGCTCGGCACCGTGTTGCGATGCTCGAACCAGCGCTCGACGATCTCACCAGGCGCGGTGGCGACGCCGGCGTCAGCGGCCAACGCCGCGACCGCCGCCTGCTCCGCCGCCACCAGCGCCGCAGGGCCTTCGTGGGCGAGCATGATCAGGCATGCCTTGGCCTCGCCGTGTTGGCGGCGGCTCTCGCGCTCGTCGTACTGGCGCATCACTGGCGGGCGCCAGCCGCGCTGGACGATCTCGCGCTGCAGCTCGAAGCCGGCGCGCATGGTCGGCGCCTCAAAGCAGCTCACCGCCTTGGCTTCGGGCGCGCGGCGGAGCGAGAAGGTGACGCCGGTGATCACGCCGAGCGTGCCTTCCGAGCCCAGCATCAGGTGACGCAGATCGGGCCCGGCCGAGGCGCGCGGACCCTTGCCGAGCGTGACCACATCTCCGTTGGGCAGCACCGCCTCGATGGAATGGACGATGTCCTCGATGTTACCGTAGCCGGTGGAGAGCTGGCCCGACGCCCGCGTCGCCACCCAGCCACCGACGCTGCTGACCGCCACAGACTGCGGCCAGTGGCCGATGGTCAGCCCCTTGGCCGCCACCGCCTCCTCGGCCGCCAGGCCGTTGTGGCCCGCGTCGAACCCGGCCAGCAGGTTGACCGGATCGATGAAGCGCACCGCGTCCATCGCGCCCATGTCGAGCACGATGGCGTCCTGCGCGGCGATCACGCCGCCCACCACGCCGCTGCCGAGGCCGAACGGGATCACCGCGACTCGCCGCTCGTTGGCAAAGCGTAGCACCGCCTGGACTTCGGCAACGTTCCGTGGACGGACGAGGGCGCCGGGCCGCGGCGCGGGCGCGCCAACGAAGTCGCGGACGTGGCTCAGCGCCCAGTAGTCGTGCCGCCGGGCGTCTAGCCTGGCGGGATTGCGCTCGATCCGGTCTGCGCCGATGGCGCCGGCCAGGGCGTCCAGGCCTTCGAGGCTCACGCGAGGGCTCCTTCCGGCGCGAACGCCATGTTGCGGTCATGGATGGCGCGGCAGGCGGCGACTTGGCGATCGCGCTCGGCGGCGCTCCAGCCCAGCAGCGGCGCCATCGCGGCGGCCGTCGGCGCCAAGTCGGCGATGCCGCCGCGGGCGGCGAACCAGGCTCTGGCGCTGCGGCGAACCCAGTAGTCGTCCAGCGTCAGCGCGCCCTCGGCCAGAACCGCGTGCCGGACCTCAGCGGCGATGTCGCCGCCATCGCCGGCGACGGCCGCCGCCTCGGCGCCATAGAGCGACACCAGCCGGTCCGCCGCCTCGGGCGCCATGCCGCCGCGAGCCAGCAACGCCCGCGCGGCCGCAACGTCGACCTCGCCCCCGGGCAGCGGCGCCTCGGCGGTCCGGCAAGCCGATGCCTTGCGCCCCAGCGCGTCCTCGATCCGGTCCACGACCCGTTCAGCCATGCGGCGATAGGCGGTGAGCTTGCCGCCGCCGATCGAGATCACGCCGGCCGGGCCGACCCAGACCTCGTCCTTGCGCGAGACCTCAGAGGCCGACTTGCCCGCCTCCGCCACCAGCGGGCGCACGCCGGACCAGGCCGAGGTGATGTCCGCCATCCGAAGTGGGGCCGTCGCAAAGCAGCGCATCGCCGCTTCGATCAGGTAGTCGACATCGGCGCGGTCGATGCGCGGCCAGAGGTCGGCGTCGGGGTAGAAGGCGTCGGTGGTGCCGATGTAGGTGGCGCGGCCCTTGGGCACGGCGAACACGCTGCGGCGGTCGGCGGCCGGCATGATCACCGTGCGGCTGACCGGCAGACGCTCGCGATCCACGACGATGTGTACGCCCTTGCTCAGCTGCAGCCGAGGCGGCGCGCCGGCGTCTTCCAGCGAGCGCACCGCGTCGACCCAGGGCCCCGCGGCATTGACGATTGCCTTGGCGAAAAGCCGGACGCGCCGCCCGGCGTCGTCAACGACCTCGAGCCCGGCGGCGANGCCGCCCTCGGTGATGATCGCCGCGACCCGCGCGTGGTTGAGGCAGGTCGCGCCGTGCGCCGCTGCGCTGCGCACATTGGCAAGGGTCAGCCGTGCGTCGTCGGTGAGATACTCCGGGTAGACCACCGCGCCCGCCAACTCGCCCGCGGCGATGGCGGGCTCGCGGTCCTTGAGCTCCGCCTGCGACCAGACCTCATGCTTGCGGCTCTTGGGCACGCCGCCGAGTTTCTCGAAGGTCCAGAGCCCGGCGCGCAGCTTGGCGACGGCGCCGGCGTTGCGTGCCGGGATCACGAACGGGGTCTCGCGGGCCAGGTGCGGGGCGATCGCCTGCACCGCCTTGCGCTCCGAGGCCGCCTCGCGCACCAGGGCGATGTCGCCCATCGGCAGGTAGCGCAGGCCGCCGTGGATCATCTTGGACGATCGGCTGGAGGTCCCGGAGGCGAAGTCCTCGGCCTCGATCAGCGCGACCGACAGCCCGCGCATGGCCGCATCGCGCGCCACCCCGGCGCCGGTGATGCCGCCCCCGATCACCGCGACGTCGAAGCGCACGCCGTCGATCCCCGCGAACAGGCGATCGCGGTCCCGCAGGTCCAGCCGGTCGCTCACGTGGCTAGTTCCGGCGCGGGATCACGACCGGCAGGGTCTCGTAGCCTTTGACGAACACCGAGTGCGTGCGGGTCGGCTCGCCGGCCAGCTCCACGCTCGGGAAGCGCTTGAGGATCTCTTCCCAGATGATGGTCAACTGCAGCTCGGCCAGCCGGTTGCCGACGCAGCGGTGGATGCCGAACCCGAACGACAGGTGGGTGCGCGGGCGGGGGCGGTCGATGATGTAGGCGTCGGGGTTCTCGATCACCCGCTCGTCGCGGTTGCCGGAGACGTACCACATCGACACCAGGTCGCCCTCGCGGATGGTCTTGCCGCCGAACTCGAAGTCCTGGGTCGCGGTGCGCCGCATGTGCGCGAGCGGGGTCTGCCAGCGGATGGTCTCTGAGACCATCGAGGGGATCAGCGCCGGGTTCTCGCGCAGCTTGTCGTATTGCGCTGGATGCCGGTTCAGCGCGTAAACCGAGCCGGAGATGGTGTTCCGCGTGGTGTCGTTGCCGCCGATGATCAGCAGGCCGAGGTTGCCGTTGAACGTGTTGACGTCCATGTCGCGCGTGGCCTCGCCGTGGGCCAGCATCGAGATCAGATCGAACTTGGGCGGCGCGTTGACGCGCTCGTTCCACAACTGGCGGAACTCGGCGAAGCAGACATCGAGCTCCTCGCGCTTGTGATCCCAACTCTTCACCGGGCCGAAGCCGGGCGGGTTGGTCATCATGTCCGACCAGTAGGTCAGCTTGCGCCGGTCCTCGAACGGGAAGTCGAACAGGGTCGCCAGCGTCATCGCCGTCAGCTCTTTCGACACCAGATCGACCCAGTCGAAGGTCTCGCCGATCGGCAGGCCGTCGAGGATCAGCCCGGCGCGCTCGCGGATCACCGGCGCCATCCGCTCCAGGTTGGCGGGCGCGACGACCGGGCTGACGGTCTTGCGCTGCTCGTCGTGCTTGGGCGGATCCATCGAGATGAAGCTCTGGCGCGTCGGGCGCTTGGCCATCTCGGCCTTCGATTCCAGAGTCTGAAGGGTGATGCCGTCTTCCGACGAGAACACCTGGTGGTTGGTGTCCACCGCCATGATGTCGTTGTAGCGGGTGATCGACCAGTACGGGCCGTAGTCGCTCTCGGCGGTGTAGTGCACCGGCGCCTCGGCGCGCAGGCGCTCGAACACCGGCCAGAACGCGTCGTTCTTGAACAGCTCCGCTTGGGCCGGGTTCAGGCTGTCCAGCGGCGCGGCATAGGCCTGCGCGCGGGCCTCATGCTTGAAGTCGATCGATCCGTCGCTCACGGCCGGCCTCCCTAGGCGTTCAGGTCGTTATCGTTGTTCACCTGACGATCCTCCGGCGGGCCGGCGTTGTCAAAGGCGATCGTGGTGACCTGGGCGCGCTCAGGCGGGGCGCGTGGCCCTGACGGGACCGCCATCGACGCGGATGGTGGCGGCGTTGGTGAAGGTCGATGCGTCGGAGGCCAGATAAAGCGCCAGGCCGACGATCTCGTCCGGTTGTCCGACGCGCAGCCCGGCCTTGGTCCAGCCCGGATGGTCGTGATCGGGCGGGTCGGCCCAGTGCTCGGCGACGTCGGTCGCGAACGGTCCAACGACGATGGTGTTGACGCGCACGTTGGGGCTGAACGCGGCGGAGAAGCCCTGCGTCAGCATGTTCAGCGCCGCCTTGGCGCCGGAATAGGGCAGGGCCCAGGGCGAGGCGCCCAGTGAGGCGGTCGAGGAGATGTTGATCACCGAGCCGCCGGCCCCGGCGTGCATGCGTTCGCCCAGCACCGCGGTCAGCCGGAACGGGCCTTTGAAGTTGACCCCGATCACGCTGTCGAAGCCGCGCTCGGTCACCTCNCCNAGCGACGGATACAGCGGCGACATGCCGGCGTTGTTGACCAGGATGTCNACCTTGCCGAAGTGGTCCCACACGGCGCTGGCCATCGGCTCGATCTCGTCCCAGCGGCCAATGTGGCAGGCCTGNGCGTANCCGCGGCGNCCCCGGGCCTCGATCTCGCGCACGGTGGATTCGCAGGCGTCGAGCTTGCGGCTGACGATGGCGACGTCGGCGCCCGCCTCGGCGAAGGCGAGCGCCATGGCGTGGCCAAGGCCGCGCGATCCGCCGGTGATCAGCGCGCTCTTGCCGGCGAGGCTGAAGCGATCGGCCATGGACGTCTCTCCGTTCGGTTTCGCCGACCTTGTCGCCTGGCGCGCGATTGTCCATCGTGACGGCGGGTCAAGGCCCGGTATTCATCGCCCAAGTAATCACTGGACCCTCCCGTTGCGGAAGCCGCTAGAGGCACGAACATGGAACCAGTTCCGAATCTCAGCCGGTCGGTCAAAGGCCTCACCGTGCTGGTCACCGGCGCCGCCAGCGGCATGGGCCGGGCGACCGCCTTCGTGTTCGCCCGGGAAGGCGCCAACGTCGCGGTGACCGATGTGAAGCTCGAGGCGTGCGAGGCAGTGGCGAGCGAAATCCGCGCCGAAGGCGGCATCGCACAGGCCTGGGCGCTCGACGTCTCGAACGCCGAGACCATCGCCAGGGTGGTGCCGCAGATCGCGGAGCATTTCGGCGGCCTCGATGCGCTGGTGAACAATGCGGGCGTCGGCGGCTTCGCGGCGATCGACGCGCCGAACTACGAGGAGGTGTGGGCCAGGTCGACGGCGGTCCTGATCACTGCCCACCCCCGCATCATCCGCGCCGCCCTGCCTTACCTGCGCAAGTCCAAGAGCCCGCGCATCGTCAACATCGCCTCCACCGAGGCGCTCGGCGCAACGGCGCGGGATTCGGTTTACGCCGCCGGCAAGGCGGCCGTCACCGGGCTGACCCGCGCGCTCGCGGTCGAGCTTGGGAAGGAAGGGATCACCGTCAACTGCATCTGCCCGGGTCCGATCCGCACCGGCATGACGCAGGCGATCCCGGAAGCCGACAAGACCACGTTCGCCCATCGCCGCACCGCCATGCGTCGCTACGGCGAGCCGGAAGAGGTGGCGCATATCACGCTCAGCCTGTGCCTGCCGGCCGCGTCCTACATCACCGGGGTCACCATCCCGGTGGACGGCGGCCTGATGGCCCGCAACGCCTGAGCGCGACCAGCAAGCCTGAACAACAACGAGAGTTAGGAACGACGCGTGGGTTGGAATTTCGGAGACATTCTCGATGCGATCTCGCCGGTGATCCCGGCCGATGCGCCGGCGTTCATCCACGGCGAGCGCACCATCAGCTGGGGCGAGGCGACCAAGGCGAGCAACAACCTGGCGCGCGGCCTGATCGCCCGTGGCGCGGCGCCCGGCGACAAGATCGCGATCTATATGAGGAACCGTCCCGAGTACCTGCTGTCCCTGGCCGCCGGCTTCAAGGCGCGGATGACCCACGTCAACGTCAACTACCGCTACACGCCCGAAGAGGTCTGGTACATCTTCGACAACGCCGACGCCCAGGCGGTGGTCTACGCCTCGGAGTTCCGCGACGCGGTGGCGCAGATCCGGCCGCGGCTGCCGAACGTGCAGAGCTGGATCGAAGTCAGCCCCGACGGCAAGGTCGCGCCCTTCGCTGAGCCGTTCGAGCGGCTGGCGGCGGACGGCAACGGCGGTCCGCTGGACATCCAGCGCTCGGGCGACGACCAGTTCTTCATCTACACCGGCGGCACCACCGGCATGCCCAAGGGCGTGATCTGGACCCACAACGACCTGCGCGAGATCACCCTGGCCGCAGCCCGGCGGATGGGTCCGGTGCCGGAGACGCTGGAGGAACTCGCCGCGCACCACGCCAAGACCGGGCCGGGCATGCGCACGCTGCCGGCGCCGCCGCTGATGCACGGCACCGGCCTGCTCACCGCCATGGGCGCGATGCTGGGCGGCGGCTCGGTGGTGACGCTGGAAGGCGAGACCTTCGACGCCGAGGAGCTGCTCCGCGCGGTCGACCGCCACAAGCCGCAGTCNATGGCCATCGTCGGCGACAGCTTCGCCCGGCCGCTGCTNAACGCNCTCGAGGCCNANCCNGGNANGTNCGACGTNTCCTCGCTGGCGATGATCGTNTCNTCNGGCGTGATGTGGAGCCTNGAGGTCAAGNNGGGCCTGCTCGAGCACATGCCGGGCGTCATGCTCAACGACGGCTTCTCGTCGTCCGAGGCGCTCGGCATGGGCGCNTCGGTGATGACCAAGGGNGGCGAGGTNCAGACCGCCAAGTTCGTCNTCGGCGAGCGCTGCAAGGTGTTCGACGAGAACGATCAGCCNGTCGAGCCGGGGTCGGGCGTCGCCGGCATGGTGGCGATCATGGGNCCNAACCCGCTCGGCTACTACAAGGACGAGGCCAAGACCGCGCGNACGTTCCGCACCATNGACGGCGTNCGNTANTCGATCCCGGGCGACTGGGTGACCGTCGAGACCGACGGCTCGCTCACGCTGCTGGGNCGCGGCAACGCCTGCATCAACACCGCCGGCGAGAAGGTCTTCCCCGAAGANGTGGAGGAGGCGCTGAAGCGCCACCCCTCGATCGAGGACGCGCTGGTGGTCGGCATGCCGGACGANAAATGGGGNCAGGCGGTCACCGGCGTGGTGCAGCTGGCCGANGGCCANGNCCTGGACGAAGCCGGGCTGCGCGCTCACGTGCGCCAGTCGCTCGCCGGCTACAAGACGCCTAAGCGGATCGTCGTCGCGGACCGCGCGCTGCGGGCCGCCAACGGCAAGGCCGACTACCCGGCCGCCAAGGCCTCGGCCGAGAGCGCGCTCGCGGTGTCCTGACGGCTCGCTGCGACATTCTGTCCAGAGCGTCAAAAAAGCCCTGGTTAAGGTCCCACGACTAGTCTGCAGCCACGGCAGGGAAAACCCTGCGTCGGGGAGGCGGCAGGGGTTGCAGATCGATAGCGCTCATCCTGGCGCTTCGCGCGAACGACCGTTCGGCCTCGATCTATCGCTGACGGTGTTCGATCGCGTCACGCGCATCGCCAAGCACGTGTTCTCCGCCGCCGAAGCGCTGATCATCTTGGTCGAGGACGGCGTCGCCTGGCGCAGCCGTGTTCCCGGCCGCTTTCCGGCGAAGGATGCCGAGGCCGAACTCGTCATCGCCAGCGGCCAGTTGCTGTGGGTCGAGGATGCAACGCTGGACCCCCGGTTCGCTGCCAACGCGCTCGTCGTTGGCCCGCCCTACCTGCGCAGCTACGTCGCCGCGCCGATTCGGCTGGAAGATGGGACGACGCCGGGCGTGCTCTGCGCCGTCGCGCTTACGCCGCAGACCTATGACGCGGCCAAGGCGGCCCGTCTCCAGGATCTGGCGGACCTGGTGGCGGACGAGTGGGTCAGGGCCAAGGCGGCGCAGGCGCGTCAGGAGGCTGAACTCGCGTTGGGCGCCGCACAGTCGCAGTTCGCGGCGCTCGCCCAGACTATGCCGCTCTCACTGGTGATGACCGATCCGTCGCTGCGGGTGATCGCAGCCAGCCGCACCTGGCGTGAAGACTACGGCATCGGCGACGCCCCGATCGCCGGCCGCCCGATTATGGAGGTGGTCCCCAGCTACGCGCCTTTCAGACGCGCGCTCGAGCGGTCGCTGGCGGGCGAGACCATGCGCGCCCAGTTGCCGATGCGCCGGCCCGACGGAACCCGGGCCTGGGTGCAGGCGCAGGTAACGCCTTGGCGCAACGGCCACGGCGACACCGCCGGACTGGTGATCACCATCAACGACGTCACCGAGCTGAAAGCGGCGCTGGACGGCGCCGAGCGTTCGGAGGAGCGTCTGAACATGGCGCTTGCGCTCTCCGAAGTGCACGTCTGGGAACTCGACTATGTGAACCGCGCGCTGTTCAAGGCGGGCGCGGAAGANACCTTCTTCGAGGCGCCCCAGACCTACGAGGGCCTGCACCGCGACATCTACGCGACCATCGATCCGCGCGACCGGGAAATGGTCAAGGAGGCGTGGCGCCAGCACGTCGAAGAGGGCGCGCCCTACCGGCCCCAGTACCGCATCGATCGCAGCGACGGCAAAGAGGTCTGGGCCGAAGGCGTCGTCCGCGTGTTCGCCAATGACGAGGGTCGCCTGCTACGCATGGTCGGGGCGATCCGCAACATCACAGCGGCCAAGCAGAGCGAGCAGCGCCTGATGCAGGCGATCGCGGCGGCCGAGGCGGCCAACACCGCCAAGAGCCAGTTCCTGGCCACGATGAGCCACGAAATCCGCACGCCGCTGAACGGCGTGCTCGGCATGGCGCAGGCCATGGAGGCCGACGCGCTGAGTGAGGCGCAACGCACCCGGCTGGGCGTGATCCAGGAGTCGGGACAGGGGCTGCTGGCGATCCTGAACGACGTGCTCGACATCTCCAAGATCGAGGCTGGCAAGCTGGAGCTGGACGAGGTCGCCTTCGACATCGACGCGATCGCCGAAAGCGCCCGCCACGCGTTCGCGGCGCTGGCGGAGACCAAGGGTCTGGCGCTGGGGCTGGAGGTGTCGCCGGAAGCCAGGGGCGCATACCTCGGCGACGCCACCCGGGTGCGTCAGATTCTCTACAACCTGATCTCCAACGCGGTGAAGTTCACCGAGCGTGGCGCGGTGAGCGTGAAGGTCGCACGCCGCGGGAAGCGCGTGAGGCTCAGCGTCAGCGACACCGGCATCGGCATCGCGCGCGACGACATGCAGCGCCTGTTCCAGAAGTTCGAGCAGGCCGACGCCTCGACCACCCGCCGCTTCGGCGGCAGCGGCCTGGGCCTGGCGATCTGTCGCCAGCTGGCGGGTCTGATGGGCGGCGAGATCCGCGCCCGCAGCGAGGACGGGGTCGGGACGACCTTCGTCGTGTCGCTGCCGTTGCGCCGCCTGGGCGACGCCGGCCTGGCATCGCCGGCGGGCGCGCCGGAGGACCTGGCCGAAGCTTCGAGCGAGGCGACCGACCTGCGCATCCTTGCGGCCGAGGACAACGAGATCAATCGGCTGGTGCTGCAGACGCTGCTGGCGCAGGCCGGCCTGGCGCCGACCATCGTCGCCGACGGCGCCGCCGCGCTCGCGGCCTGGGAGAGCGGCCACTGGGACGTGATCCTGATGGACGTGCAAATGCCGCGCATGGACGGTCCGACGGCGACGCGGGAGATACGGCGCCGCGAAGCCGAGCTTGGCCGCGCCCGCACACCGATTGTCGCCCTGACCGCCAACGCCATGGCGCACCAGGTGAACGACTACCTGGCCGCCGGCATGGACGACTTCATCGCCAAGCCGATCGAGGTCGGCCAGCTCTTCGCGGCGCTGCAGCGCGTGATCGAGCCGGCGGACGAGGCGCCGGCCCAGGCGGTCGGCTAAGACCGTCCGGGGTGACGCGGTCGGGTTGATCGCGGCATAGTCCGCTTCATGAAACCCGAGACGGACGTCGTCGTCATCGGCGCCGGCAATGCGGCGCTCTGCGCCGCCCTGGCCGCCGCCGAAGCCGGCGCCAGGGTGCTGGTGCTGGAGCGGGCGCCCGAGGTCGAGAGCGGCGGCAACAGCCGCTTCACCGCCGGCGCATTCCGCTGCGTCTACGATGGCGTGGACGACCTGCGCGCGCTTATGCCAGACCTGACCGACGCCGAGGTCGAGAACGCCGACTTCGGGACCTACACCGAGGCCCAGTTCTTCGACGACATGGGCCGGATCACCGAATACCGCACCGATCCGGAGCTGTGCGAGCTGCTGGTCACCCGCAGCCGCGCGACGATGCGCTGGATGCAGGCGCTAGGCGTGCGCTTCATGCCGATCTGGGGGCGGCAGGCCTATCGCATCGACGGCCGGTTCAAGTTCTGGGGCGGGCTGACGGTCGAGGCCTGGGGCGGCGGGCCGGGGCTGATGGACAGCCTCTATCGCGTCGCCCGTGACTTGGGTGTGACGATCGAGTTCGGCGCCCGGGTGACGGAGCTCATCGCCGACGACGACGGCGTGCACGGCGTAAGGGTCCGCCAGGATGGGCGCACGAGCGAGGTTCGCGCACGGGCGGTGGTGCTGGCCTGCGGCGGGTTCGAATCCAACGCCGAGTGGCGCACGCGCTACCTCGGCCCTGGCTGGGACCTGGCCAAGGTGCGGGGCACGCGCTTCAACACCGGCGAAGGCATCCGCATGGCCCTGGCGATCGGCGCGGCCAGCGCCGGCAACTGGTCCGGCTGCCACGCCGTCGGCTGGGACCGCAACGCGCCCGATTTCGGCGACCTGGCGGTCGGCGACGGCTTCCAGAAGCACTCCTATCCGCTTGGCGTGCTGATCAACGCCAAAGGCGAGCGGTTCGTCGACGAAGGCGCCGACTTCCGCAACTTCACCTACGCCAAGTACGGCCGCGCCATTCTGGCCCAGCCCGGGCAGTTCGCCTGGCAGGTGTTCGACGGCAAGGTCATCCCGATGCTGCGCGACGAATACCGCATCAAGCAGGCGACACGAGTCCGCGCCGACACGCTCGAAGGGCTCTGCGCCCAGCTCGAGGATGTCGACGCCGCGGCGGCGCTGGCGACGCTGCGGGCGTTCAACGCGGCCGTGATGACCGACGTCGCGTTCGATCCGAACAGCAAGGACGGCCGCGGCACGGTCGGCCTCGCTACGCCGAAGTCCAACTGGGCCAATCCGCTCGATACTCCGCCGTTCGAAGCCTATGCGGTCACCTGCGGCGTCACCTTCACCTTCGGCGGGCTGAAGCTCGATCGCGACGCCCGAGTGATCGACGCCGACGGCGCCGCGATCCCGGGGCTCTACGCGGCCGGCGAGCTGGTCGGCGGCCTGTTCTACAACAACTATCCCGGCGGCTCGGGGCTGATGGCGGGCGCCGTGTTCGGCAGGATCGCCGGGGAGAGCGCAAGCAACGGACCGCCGCTTGAAGCGCGGGTTTCCAATCGCCACTTAACATCCACGCCCGTCGCGGTCGCTCACCCGAGGGCCGCAGGCGGGCGGAGTCGCTTCACGCGAGGGCTCGCCGATGAACCGTCCGCTGCTGTTCGATAGTCCGTTCCTGCTCGGCTTCGACCATACCCGCGCCCTGATCGAGCGGGCGGCCAAGGCCGCGGCGGAGGGCTATCCGCCCTACAACGTCGAGGAGCTCGGCGACGGCAATGTCAGGATCACCCTGGCCGTGGCCGGCTTCACCCCGACCCAGCTCGAGGTATCGGTCGAGGACAGCCAGCTCAACGTGGTCGGTCGGCGCGACGGCGGCGCGGGCGAACGGGCCTATCTGCATCGCGGCATCGCCGCGCGGGGCTTCGTGCGCAGCTTCATCCTGGCGGACGGGATGGAGGTGAAGGCGGCCACGCTCGAGCATGGCCTGCTTCACATCGATCTGTTCCGCCCGGAGCCGCAGAAGACGGTGAAGCAGATACCAATCCGGACGGCGGGCTGAACCGGCCGACGTTCCGGGCGTTAGTCAAATGCAAGAGGAGGTGGTCGTCATGACGCCGCATCATCTGTCGACCGAAGCGTTCGCGGCGCTTGGCGCGCCGGAGCTGGTCTATGTCCGCCCCGTGATGGGCGCGGAAATCTTGGCCGATACCCCAGTGGAGAACTTCCGCGGCTTCCCCATCCAGCCGGATCAGGTGCTTTACGCGCTGCACGGCGCCGACGGCGCCCGCCTGGCGGTGATGAGCGACCGCGCCACCGCCGTCGCCGCCGCCCAGGCCCACGAACTCGCGGTCGTCTCGCTGCACTAGCGGGCGCCGCAGCCCTCAAGGATCTACGCCCGCTCCTGTCTAAGCCGCGCTCGGCCGCGCTTCCTGCACCAGCAGGGCGTGGATGGCGTCGGCGCCGTGGGCCTGGCGCAGCTGTTCGCGCAGGTCGGCCTGGCGCAGGACGCGCGAGACGCGGGCCAGGGCGCGCAGGTGCTCGCCGCTGGCTTCGGGCGGGGCGAACAGGGCGAAGATCAGGTCGACCGGGCGGTCGTCGACCGCGTCGAACGCCACCGGCGCCTCCAGGCGCACGAACACGCCGCGAAGCCGGGTCAGGCCGGCGAGCCGGGCATGCGGGACCGCTACGCCGTAGCCGACGCCGGTCGAGCCGGCGGCCTCGCGCTCCAACAGCGCGTCCAGCACGTCGGCGGGTTTGAGGCGAAACGAGCGGGCGGCCATTTCCGCCACGACGCGCAGCGCCTGCCGCTTGCCCGGCGCCGTGACGCGCGGCCCGATGGCCCCGCGATCCAGCAGATCACCGATGTTCATCTAGAATGATGCTCTCGCTCGATGGAACGCTCAAACAGCCTGCCTAACCTGCTCGTCAGGCGCGGCCATTAACTCGCGAGAGTGACCAGAGCTCCCGCACCACACGCACTAGTGACGACCCTTGGGTCCTCCGCCGTTCAAGGCCTTGGTCCGCTGCGGATCGATCCAGCCGATGTTGCCGTCGGCCCGACGATAGACAACCGATAGCCCCCCGTGGGCGGCGTTCCTAAACACGATTGCGGGTTGTTCGGTCAGGTCGAGATCCATGACCGCCATAGAAACGGTCATCGTCTTCAGTTCTTCCTGCGACTCGGCGATCACCATGGCCGCTGGCGGATGGCCGGCTGATTCGTCGTCCCCCCAGTCATCGATGTCGTTGGCGTCGTCCGGCGCGCGCAGGACGTAGGACGCCGCCACCTCGGCGGCCTTGGCCTCGGCCGCCACCGCATGGCTCTTCAGCCGCCGCTTGTAGCGCCGGATGCGGGTCTCGATCTTGGCCAGCGCCTGGTCGAACGCGCCATGTGCGTCCATGCCAAGCCCGTGGCTCTGCAGGCGCTGGCCGGACGCCAGGCTGACCACGCAGTCTATTCGAAAGCCGTGGCCGTCGCGCGAAAGCACCACGTCGGCGTCGCCGCCGCGCTCGAAGTACTTGCCGATGCTGGAGAGGATGCCGTCGGATATCCGCGTGCGCAGCGCTTCGCCGACATCAACGTGTTTGCCGGAAACCTGGACTTGCATAGCGATTACAACGCGCCCACCGCCGGGCGGTGTCAAGCGTGGCCAGAGGCCTGCTAGCTGACCTCGCGCAGCAGCCGCTTGCGCTCGACCGACGAGGGGATGCGCATCGCCTCGCGGTACTTGGCGACGGTGCGCCGGGCGATGTCGACGCCGGCTTCCTTCAGGATGTCGACGATCGAATCGTCGGAGTGCACCTCGCCATCGGCGCGCTCGGCGTCGATCAGCTGGCGGATCTTGTGCCGCACCGCCTCGGCCGAGTGGGCCTCGCCGCCGGAGCTGGAGGCGATCGAGGAGGTGAAGAAGAACTTCATCTCGAACACGCCGCGCGGCGTTGCGAGATATTTGTTCGAGGTGACGCGGCTGACCGTCGATTCGTGCATGCCGATGGCGTCGGCGACGGTCTTCAGGTTCAGCGGCCGCAGGTGCTCGACGCCGAACGCCAGGAACCCGTCCTGCTGGCGCACGATCTCGCTGGCCACCTTCAGGATGGTCTTGGCGCGCTGGTCGAGGCTCTTCACCAGCCAGTTGGCGCTGGCGATGCAGTCGGAGACGAAGGTCTTCTCCTGGTCGTTGCGCGCGCCCTTGGAAACGCGGGCGTGATAGCGGTGGTCGACCAGCAGCCTCGGTAGGGTGTCGGTGTTGAGTTCGACATGCCAGAGCCCGGCGGCGCCTTCGCGGACGAACACGTCCGGCACAACCGCCTGGGCCGGCTCGCCGCCGAACGCCGCGCCGGGCCTGGGCGTCAGCGCGCGCAGCTCGGCGATCATCTCGCGCATATCCTCGTCGTCGACCCCGCAGATCCGCTTCAGCCCGGCCATGTCGCGGCGGGCGAGCAGTTCCAGGTTGGCGACCAGCGCCTGCATGGCGGGGTCGAAGCGGTTCTTCTCGCGCAGCTGCAGCGCCAGGCACTCGGCGACGTCGCGGGCGAAGACGCCGGTGGGCTCGAAGCCCTGCAGCGTTGTCAGCACCGCCTCGATGCGCTCGATATCGCAGCCGAGACGCTCAGCGAGCTCTTCCAGGTCGGCGCGCAGGTAGCCGCCCTCGTCGACCGCGTCGATCAGGGTCAGCGCGATGGCCCGCTCGGCGTCGGTCAGGCCGGCGACGGCCAGCTGGGCCTCGAGGTGTTCGGCCAGGCTCAGTTCGCGTGCGCCGGCGCCCTCGCGCTCGCCCTCGCTGTCCTCGAAGCCGCCTCCCTTGCCGGCCTTTGACCAGTCGACCGAACCGCCGGCGTCCGCGCCGGAGCCGGCGCCGGCGTCGCCGGTGGCGTGGTCGCCGGGTGAAGCGCTTTCGTAGAGGTCGTCGTGACGCGCATCGATGTCGTCGGCGGCGGCGGCGTCGGTGACGCGGTCGGCGGCGAAGTCGTCATCCCCGCTGGCGTCGACTTCCGCAGCCGGCGCCTCGTCCGCCTCAACGTCCTCGCGTTGCAACAGGGGGTTGCGCTCGAGCTCGGCGTCGACGTACGCCTCCAGCTCAAGGTTGCTCAGCTGCAGCAGCTTGATCGCCTGCTGCAGCTGCGGCGTGATGACCAGCCCCTGGCCCTGCCGTAACTCTAGTCGCGGACTGAGCGCCAACGCGCCCTCCAAACCCCACTCAATGCGTCCGTTCTAGAGTGGGTGAGGGTTCTGATTGGTTAATGTCTGTGGCCGTCGATGTCGCATTTGTGGGCTGGGTCGGCGATCTCGCACGAGGCGCCTAGTTCGATCCTCGGATCGTCGGCTTGCCGAGCAGGGTGTCGGCGATGATGCGCTGCTGGATCTCGCTGGTGCCCTCGAAGATCTTGGTCAGCCGCGCGTCGCGCCAGTAGCGCTCGATCGGGTGCAGCGTGGTGTAGCCGGCGCCGCCGAAGATCTGCAGCGCCTCGCTGGTGACCTTCTCGGCCATCTCAGAGGCGAACAGCTTCACCATCGAGGTCTCGACCCGACCGGCGCGGCCGGCGTCGATCTCGCTGCAGACATAGTACATCAGCTGGCGCGCGGCCTCGACCTCGGTGGCCATGGTGGCGATCTTGAAGCGGATCGCCTGGAAGTCGGAAATCGGCTGGCCGAACTGCACGCGCTCCTTGGCGTAGGCGATGGCGTCTTCCAGCGCGCCGCGGGCCAGGCCGATCGAGCGGGCGGCGGTGTGGGCGCGGGCCAGGCCCAGCCCGAACGCGACCGCCTGATGCGCCCGGCCGCCCTGCTCGCCATGTCCCGCCGCCGTCTGCCGGACGGGGGCGCGGGTTCCGTCGAAGCGCAGCTCCCAGGTCTTCCAGCCGAAGTAGCCGATCTTGGGGATCGGATTGCCCGTGCAGCCGGCCGGCAGCTCGCCCTTCGGCTTCTCCACCGAGACCGAGACGGTGCCGCCGCGGCCGGGCGGCGCGCCGGGATCGTCGAGGCGGCAGAGCACGCTGATGTAGTCGGCGCCGTCGGCGAAGGTGCACCAGTACTTGTTGCCGGTGAGCACCCATTCGTCGCCATCGCGCCGCGCCCGGCAACTGACGCTGGAGAGGTCGGAGCCGGTGCCGGGCTCCGAGAGCGCGGCGGCGCCCAGGTACTGGCCCTTGGCCATCAGGCCGATCTTGCGGCGCAGCTCTTCGCCTTCGCCGGGGATCGAGCGGTAGAACGAGTTGCCGCGGGCGATGATGGAGGCGACGCTCATCCAGCCGCGCGCCAGCTCCTCGGCGACCAGGCAATATTCGAACGCGCCGAGGCCAAGCCCGCCGTACTCCTCCGGGATCAGGATGCCGAAGAAGCCGAGCTCGCCCATCTGGTCGATCAGCGACTGCGGGATGTCGCCCTTGACCGGATCGAGCCGGTTCGCCGTCGGCAGCACCACGTCGCGCACAAAGTCCCGCGCGACATCGCGCATCATGATCCGCTCGGCGGTGAGGTAGCCCTCGGTGGCCGTTGCGGGCGCGTCGTTGGGCATGGCTTTCTCCTCCTCACGTCCTCCTCCCCTTGCGGGAGAAGGTGGCCGCGCAGCGGCCGGATGAGGGGTCTGGCGGCGCGGCTGGATGGTCGCGGTCAGGTCCCCTCGGTTCGCGCGACCCCTCATCCGTCGGGCGTTGCCCGACACCTTCTCCCGCAGGGGGAGAAGGGAGGGAAGTCTACATTCCGATCAGTTCGGCCTTGCGCACCGTGTTCATGACGATCCGGATCGAGGCGGCGTCGACCATGGTGCCGTTGACGTTGACCGAGCCCAGGCCCTCGGCCAGCGCCTTGTCGTAGGCGGCGGCGAGTTCGCGGGCGCGGCCGACTTCTTCCGGGTCGGGCGAGAAGATCTCCAGCGCCGGCGAGATCTGCGCCGGGTGGATCGCCCACTTGCCGACGAAGCCGAGCATGTAGGCGTAGCGCGCCTCGCGCCGGTAGCCGTCCTCGTTGCGGAAGTTGGCGTAGGGGCCGTCGACCGGGTCGAGCCCGGCGGCGCGCGCGGCCATGGCGATGCGGAAGCGCGGATAGTGGAACACGTCGCCCGGGTAGCCCTCGCCGCCCCAGCCGCGCAGGTTCATCTGCTGGCTGGCCGAATAGTCGCCCATGCCGAAGATCAGCGCCTCCAGCCTGGGCGAGGCGGCGGCGATCTCCTCGACATGCTGCAGCCCGGCGGCCTCCTCGATCAGCACCTCGATGCCAATGCGATGGGGCAGGCCGAGCTTGGCCTCGAGCTGGGTCAGCAGCAGGTCGATGAACACGACGTCGGCCGCGCGCATCGCCTTGGTCAGCATGATGGTGTCGAGGTTCTTGCCGGCGCCGGTGACCACCTCGATCACGTCCTCGAAGCACCAGGGCGTCGTCACGTCGTTGACCCGTACGCAGCGGGTCTTGCGGCCCCAGTCGAGGCCGTTCAGCGCCTCGACGATGGTGGTGCGCGCGCCGGCCTTGGCCGATGGCGCGACGGCGTCTTCCAGGTCCAGGAACACGTGGTCGGCATCGGACATGCAGGCCTTGGCGATCATCTTCTCGCTGACGCCGGGCACCGAGAGCTGGGACCGGCGCAGGCGTGCGGGGCGCTCGTTTGGCTGGGTCATGGGGCTTTCTCCGCGATGGCGCCGGCGGCCCGCCAGCGTGCGATGTCTTCGTCGGCGAGGCCGTGTTCGCGCAGCACGGCGTCAGTGTCCTGGCCAAGGTCCGGCGCGCGTCCGCGGATGCTGGCCGGAGTCCGGGTGAACTTGATCGGCTGGCCGGCGATGCGCATCGGTTCCGGGAAGCCCTCGATCTCGATTTCGGCCAGCATGCCCCGCGCGGCGAAGTGGGGGTCCTCGGCGATCTCGGCGATGGTCATCACCGGCCCGAACGGGACGACGCCGCCCAGCCGCCGATGCAGCTCGGCCTTGGTCAGCGCGGAGGTGAGGCTGGACAGTCGCTCGATCACGGCGGCGCGGTTCGCAGTCCGGGCCTTGGCCGTCGCGAAGCGCGGATCGTCCAGGACCTCCGGCGCGCCCAGCGCCTGGACCAGGCCGCGGAAGAAGGCCTCGGTCGGGCAGGCGAGCGCCACGAAGCCGTCCGCGGCTGGGTACACCCCGAACGGCAGCAGGAACGGGTGGTGGTTGCCTTCCGGTCCCGGGTTCAGGTGGCCGAACGAATGCTGGTGCACGATGCGTTCGCACACCCCCAGCACCGCGTCGGTCATGGCGACGTCGAGGAACTGACCCTCGCCGGTTTCGCGGGCGTGCAGCACGGCGCTGACGATGCCTAGCGCCGCGTAGAGCGAAGGCACGGTGTCGCCGACGCCGGGCCCGATCTTGATCGGCGTGCCGCCGGCCAGGCCGGTGATGCCCATCATGCCGCCCATCGCCTGGGCCACGACGTCGAACGCCGGCCACTCGACGTAGGGGCTGGCGCCGGTGCGCGGATCGCCAAAGCCGCGGATCGCGGCGTAGACCATTCGGGGATTGAGCGCCGCCAGCGTCTCGTAGGACAGCCCGAGGCGGTCCATCACCCCGACCCGGAAGTTCTCGACCACCACGTCGAAGCTCGGGACCAGGCGCTTGATCAATGCCACGCCGTCCGGGTTCTTCAGGTCGACGGCGATGCTCTTCTTGCCGCGGTTGATCGACTGGAAGTAGCCCGAGTAGCGATGCTCGGGGTCGGCTTCGTGGAACGGGCCCGAGTTGCGGACCAGGTCGCCGCCGTCCAGCGCCTCGACCTTCACCACCTCGGCGCCGAGATCTGAGAGNTGCTGGGTGCAGAACGGACCGGCGAGGGCCTGGGTGAAGTCCAGCACCTTCAGGCCCTGCAGCGGACCGGTGGCGGCCGGGGCGCTCACCTGTCGGCCCAATGGCTGCGGCGCTTGATCAGCATGCGCCGATCACCCTGGAACACCTGCTTGTCGTCCTGGTTGACCCCGTAGTGGCGGAAGGTGACGACGCCGGCGTCGTCGCGATCACTCGGCTCGACGCTCAGCACCTCGGAATAGGCGTAGAGCGTGTCGCCGTGGACCACCGGGTGCATCAGCCGGATGTTGTCCATGCCGAGCTCGGCCAGCGCGTTCTCGCCGGTGTCCTGCATCGCCAGGCCCATGCAGAGCGAGAAGTTCACCCCGCCGTACGACAGCCGCCCGCCGTAGGGGCTGTCCTTCATCGAGTGCTCGTTGAAGTGCGCCTGGGCGGTGTTCATGACCAGGTTGGTGATCAGCACGTTCTCGAGGCCCTCGACGGTCTTGCCCCGGGCGTGCCGGATCACGTCGCCGACCGTGAAGTCCTCGAAATAGTTGGTCTTGCCGGTGAGGTCGGAAAGCTTCATGGCGCGGCCCACCCGGAACCTTCCCGGCGCGGCGGATGGCGCAGCCGCACCAGGTTCGAGCGCTCGAAGTCGATCACCAGCTCCTCGCGCTGATTGAAGCCCTCGGTCAGCCAGGTGACGATGCCGTTGGCCGGGTTGCTGGCCGAGGGGCGGGCGGCCTTGGTGGTGGAGCGGGCGGTCAACGTATCGCCCGGATAGACCGGCTGGCGATAGGTGAGCGCGCCGACGCCAACGAAAGGCCCGCCGATCTCGCTGTTGT
>JGI12269J14319_10001766_pt1 | contig 21268 bp, 17 predicted proteins | sample PeaSoiSIISIP2007_FD_14319 | JGI IMG/M metagenome (IMG submission 14319)
CACACGTGCTGAATTTTTCCCGTTGCGGAGTCCAATTCGAGTATGGCTTGCGGCGTCTCCGTGGTCACCCAGACGAGCTTGCCGTCGTGGCTCACGGTCATGCCGTGAGGCCCTGTGTGAGTGCCCAGATCGAAGGTGGTCTTCACCTTTCGGTCCACAAGGTCGATGACCGTGATCGAATTGCTCGCTTTGTCGTGCTCCGTGTCCCCTGCGGGATAAACACTGTACCGGCCGAAGTTGGAGACGTAGGCGAAGCGCCCGTCCGGCGAAACCGCGACTTCATGCGGCCCTCGGCCTGTGGGCAGCTTCACCAGCACCTTTTCGGTCGCCGGGTCCACCAGCGCCAATTGGAACTCCGATTTGCATGCCACCACCACAGTGTCAGCCCACGCCCGCGGCACGAGCGCGCACACAACCAGAAACGCAACCAGCGAAATTTCGCAGCAGGTTTTCTTCATTGTGTTATCCCTCGAGCGATCCAAGATCTCGTTTCCCAATGCCGTGCGTCCGGTAAATTTCACGTTGGCGATTGGGCGCATCGTTCCTCTCAATCGGAAAGCGCAATCTCACCCCAACCCTTGAACGCGACCGTACCCCCTTCAAGGTCCCATGTCAATCTTGGATCGCCCTCGCCACAGTCGGAAGCCATGAGCGGTAGCCTGGGCGATCTCCTGACTGCTCTGAACCGTTGCATGGCTCGGCGCCGGTGCTCTTCCCAATGAGAGGGGGACTTTCGATGACTCGTTCGAGACTGTGCTATAAAAATGCCGTAAATTCCCTGCGCCACGCGCAAGGAAAGCAGTGCGTCGCATGAAACATCCACGACTGACGATTCGCTCGCTTCGAGCCGTCGCGGTTTCTGTCCCCATGAAGCTGCCGCTCGGCACGAGCGCCGTTACCGTTCGCTCCGCGCCTCTTCTTCTGATCGATATCGAAACGGAAGAAGGGATCACGGGCCGCACCTATCTGTTCTGCTACATGCCGTTAGGAGCGCAGCTCATCGCACGCGTCTTCCAGGAATTATTTTTATTAGTCAAGGGCGACACGGTTGATCCCGTGGAAATCGGCGCGAAGCTGTTGCGTCAGTTCCGTCTTATCGGTGCGCAAGGAGTCATCTGGATGGCGATGGCGGGTCTCGACGTCGCTTGCTGGGACGCGCTGTCGCAAGCGGCCGGCATGCCGCTCGCCGCGTACCTTGGCGGAAAACCCAAGCCTATCCCTGCCTATAACAGCAACGGTCTCGGCCTGATGTCTCCCGAGGCCTGCGCCGATGAAGCGGAACAGTTGCTCGAAGGCGGCTTTCGTGGAGTAAAGCTTCGCCTCGGCTACCCAACACTTGAAAGCGATCTCGCCGCAGTTCGGGCCGTTCGAAAACGCGTGCCGAGCGAAATCGCGATCATGACCGATTACAACCAGGCGCTCTCGGTCGACGAAGCCTTGAACCGTGGTCGCGCCCTTGATGTCGAAGGACTCGCCTGGATCGAAGAACCCATCCGTCATGATGACTATGCCGGATGCGCGGCAATCGCGAGCACGCTCGCGACCCCGATCCAAATCGGCGAAAATTTCATCGGCGTGCACGCCATGGAATCAGCCCTTGCCGCAAACTCCGCCGACCTCATGATGCCCGATCTCTGCAGGATCGGCGGGGTGACAGGCTGGCTGCAAGCAGCGGCGCTCGCCGCCGGAAAAGGCATCAAACTCTCGTCGCATCTTTTTCCCGAGGTAAGTTCGCACCTGCTCGCGGTTACCCCTACGCAGCACTGGCTCGAATACGTGGATTGGGCCGCACCGATTCTGGCGGAGCCCCTTCGGGTAGCCGGCGGCACCGTTACACCATCTAATCGTCCAGGAACGGGAATCAATTGGAACCAGGACGCAGTAAAGCGCTACCTGGTTGCTTAGCGCCGCTTCGCCCCTCGCATCGAAGTGGCGCAGGCTTCCAGCCTGTGGGGTTTAGTCTTTGCGAGTACGAACGCCCACAGGCTGAAGCCTGCGCCACCTCTAATTCAGCGGTTGTACCAAACATGTAGCTTTTCATTCAGGTTACTTGGCCCTGGCGGGAGTGTCGGCTGGAATCGTGATGTCCTTGTTGAAAGCCTTTTCATCAGAGGGCGCGCAAATCGCTTCCTGGATTTCATACTTCGGATTTAATTTGAGGATCTTCATTTTGACGAGCATCCAGGGTCCTGTGTAGGCCTTCGGATCATCCACCTTCATCGTGAATTCCATGGTGTTGCGGTTCACGCGGTGGTAATGCTCCTCGACGCGCAAAGCGTCACTATGGGGATGACCGAGGGGATCGAGCCAGGTCCGCTCGTCAAGCCCCGCTGTCTTCACGACCAGCGTGTCGCCTTCCCATTTCCCAACCGAGTATCCATACCACGTCGGCTCCAAATCCTTGGGAAGATTACGCCCATCAATCCAGATTGTCCGCCAGTTGTGGTTCCACTCCATGAACTGGAGAATTCGGCCGCGAATCTGAATGAACTCCATGGGTTCCGGATTCTCCAGCGACATCGCGCGCGGAAATCCCTGCGGATCGCAAATCAAGACCGGGTCATTATCCTCGGTGGGCGGAACCCTTCGGGGCCCGAAGCCGGGTTTCGCGGCGTCGAACTTCGCTTGTCCCCAAGGCGTCATCGGCGCGATCGGCCCGCTATCGATCCTGCCGCCGATCCCTTCGTGCTCCCATACGCCCGAGAGGTCATGGGAATCAAAGGCTCGCGCGCTAGCCCGGGCGGAATCTTGACGAGCAGTGGCTGATTTCTGGCTGGTCTGCGCGAGGACTCCCGGCAAAAAGAGCAGCGAGAAGCAGAACACGATTGCCAATGCAACAATAGAGACCGGGGGGAGCCCCAGCATTTGGAACGGTCTCTCACTGCTTGTCATTATCTGTTTGAAGCCGAGTCTGCTCATCGTCAAGCACCAATTTGCCGTTGATGAAGACCTTGGACATCAGGCCGTATGGCCCCCCGGCTTTGGCGGGAAAAATCGTAATCGTGATCTGGTCCCCCGGCTTCATGGTATCCCTGGACCAACCGTGCTTCGCCATAACGAAAGGAGGACGAGTTTCCGCTCCCCAATGCATGACGTTGCCTTTCGCGTCCGTCACATCGTACATAACGTACACGTGGGGATTGCCCCAGCGGAACTTCGTCACGGTTCCGGTCATGGAGAGTTCTTTCGTGGGGTCGACGATGTAGGCGGCCCGGGTTCCATGATGCGCGAACGTGGCAGTTCCAACCGCCAATACGCCGGCAAGCAAAGAGAGAGGCAACAGGAGCCTGTTTTTCATGGGACTCCGAAAAAACTGGATTTCTGTTTTGATTTCCGGACTGAGTGGGAATATACAACCGTACGCATGGGGATGCAACGATCGGGCCCCTCGCCACCCGGCGCGCATTGTCACGCGAGGCGGACAGGCATATGATGAAATGATATTTTCATGAGGACGCAACCTGCGAGGAAGGCAGAACGTCTATTGTCACACGGAACCAATGGAACGATAAAATATTCGGCTCGGAGGATTCCTCAAATGAAACGATCTGCTTGGATTCTGGCTGTCCTGATTGCAATGCTCTGGCCCGCGGGCCATTCGAACGCCCAGACCACGAAAGGGGCTGTCATATTCGAACAGCGTTGCGCCAGTTGCCACGGAAACCCGAGCAGCGCGACGCCCGCTCCCGATGTCTTGTCGCTTTGGAAGATGACCTCGGAAGGGATCTACGCTGCGCTCGGCAAGGCGCCGCACACGTCCCTCACCGGCGTTACGGACGCGGACTTGCGCGAGGTCGCCTTCTATCTGGGACGCCACAAGGTGGACATTGCGAAGATCACCGACGCCAAGCTCATGCCTAACCAGTGCCCAGGAAACTCTCCAATCGGCGACTTATCGTCGAAACCGCTTTGGAACGGATGGGGGAATGACGTCTCCAACGCCCGCTTCCAATCGGCGAAGGGAGCGGGCTTGACCGCCAGCCAGGTGCCGAACCTCAAATTGAAGTGGGCCTTCGGCTTTCCGGGCGCGGAGGAAGTTTACGGCCAGCCCACGGTCGCGGGCGGGCGTGTATTCCTCGGCGTAGACACGGGAGCGGTTTATTCCATCGACGCGGAGACCGGTTGTGTCTATTGGTCTTACCAGGCGGATGCGGGCGTGCGCACCGCGATCAGCATTGGACCTGTGAAAGGAAAAGGGGCGGCCAAGTACGGTGTTTATTTTGGCGACATCCGGGCGAACGTCTACATGCTCGATGCCTCAACCGGAAAAGAAATCTGGAAAGTAAAAGTGGAAGACCACCCCGTTGCCAAAATTACGGGCGCACCGATGCTGTACGAAGATCGACTCTACGTGCCGGTCTCTTCACAAGAGGAACGTTCCGGGGGTTGGAGCACCGTATATCCCTGCTGCACGTTTCGAGGCAGCGTCGTAGCGCTGGATGCCATGAACGGCCACACCGCCTGGAAAACCTACATCGTTCCGGATCCTCCGAAACCCACGACAAAAAATTCCAATGGTGTACAGCAATATGGCCCGAACGGCGGCGCGGTTTGGAATACGCCCACGATTGACGCAAAGAATCATGCTCTTTACATCGGCACCGGCGATGCCTACACCAATCCCGTTTCCCGCAATACGGACGCCATCATGGCTCTCGACCTGAAAACGGGCAAGGTCATGTGGTCGATTCAGGATACGGAAGCAGATGCCTGGCTTTCCGGCTGTGGAGGCGAAATCAAATCGGAAAATTGCCTTCCTCCCTCGACGATCGGCCCCGATTACGATTTTGGCGCTTCTCCCATCTTGAGGACTTTGCCAAACGGGCACCGGATTCTGGTGGCGGGGCAAAAAAGCGGCATGGTCTGGGGCCACGATCCTGACCGTGAAGGCACGGTCGTCTGGAAGGCCCAGCTGGTGAAGAAACTCGCCCTCGGCATGATTACCTTCGGCGGCGCTGCCGACGATCAATACGCCTACTTCGGTTTGCGAACGGGCGGCGTCGCGGCGGTCCGCATGGACACGGGCGAACAAAAATGGTTCACCCCGATCGAACCGGCGCCAGGTCCGGGCCCGAAGGGGGAAACGGCAGCCATCACGGCGATTCCCGGAGCCATTTTTTCGGGCGGATGGGACGGCATGTTGCGCGCGTTCTCCACAGAGGACGGACATTTACTCTGGCAATACAACATGATTCGTGATTACGATACAGTAAATCATGTCCCGGCCAAGGGCGGCTCGATGGCGGCTCCCGGCCCGACCGTCGCCGGCGGCATGGTCTTTGTCGGTTCCGGATACGTATTCACATCGGGCACGCCCGGCAACGCGCTCCTGGTCTTTGCCGCGCAGTAGCTGGAAATACTGCCACTTTCGGCCGTCGCCTCGTGCCGGCGCAGTTCCTTCGCGCAAGTCTCAGGCGCGTTCCTCTTTGCTCTCAATCTTTCACAATTTGATTGCGTACGGCATACCGGACAAGTTCGGTAACGCTGTGCAGATCTAATTTGCGCATGATGTTGGCGCGATGCGTATCCGCCGTCTTGATGCTGATGGAAAGAGACTCAGCCACTTCCTTGCTGCTCTTCCCTTCGGCGAGCAGCTGCACGATTTCAAGCTCCCGGGGAGTGAGCCGGTTTCCGGCAAATTCCTGATACCCTCCCCCGGGTCCGTCTCCTCGTACACGTCCCAGGGTCACATCAGCCGCGCGGGGCGTGAAATAGGGCCGGTGATTCGAGAGGGCTTCCACAGCCGCGATGAGATCGCGCTCCGAATCGCCCTTGACGACGAAACCGCGCGCCCCGGCGTCGATAATCTGGCGAATCAGGTTATCGGAATAATCGAAGGAGATGATCAGCACTTCCGTATTCACGAACTTCTTGCGGATTCTCCTCGCGGCTTCGATGCCGTTCAACTCCGGCATGTTGACATCCAGGATGACAATGTCCGGCTTAAGTTCCCCTGTCTTCGCCAGCGCTTCCCGGCCGTCGCGCGCCTCCGCGCAAATTTCCCAGCCTTCCCGCGTACCGAGCAATTCTCTAATCCCGATCCGCATCACGTCATGGTCATCCGCAACCAATATGCGAAGGGACATCTCAAGACTCTCCCTGCAGAAATCTGGATTAATTAAAACGGTAAAGTGCGGTAATAGTATCTCCCCCATTGAACTCTTCGACGTCGTCTCTCGCCTCCACTCCGGTCGAGATCAGGGGATCATTCGCTGACCAATAAGTTAGTCAACAATGGCCGGTAAGCGTCCAATCTTCCATACGGTAAATGCCCTAGATTCGCCTGGAGACTATTGGTAGGTGCTTCTGTAGCGGAATACCAATCCCGGCCTAAATAGCGTTGATTCATATCCTGACCATAAAAAAGTTGAAAGGGAGTTTTGGCCGGTCGCTCAATCGTTTCCTGTATAATTTCGCCTGTATCGGTTTCGCCAGATCCAATGGACACTGGGCGTGGGAATGGCACATTTCCGCGGTACGAAATTCCATGGGCATCCGCGTTGCGCTGAATCACAAGACTCTCTACCGCTATACCAGGCCGGTATGGCTCTCGCCCCATGTCGTGCGCTTGCGCCCGGCGCCGCATTGTAGGACGCCGATCCCCAGTTATTCGCTCAAGATTACTCCGGCGGGCCATTTCATTAACTGGCAGCAGGACCCCTACAGCAATCACCTGGCGCGGCTCGTCTTCCCCGACAAAACGACGGAGTTTTCCGTCGAAGTCGATCTTGTGGCGGACATGACTGTCATCAATCCCTTCGATTTCTTTCTGGAAAAATACGCGGAGGAAATTCCCTTCCAGTACGACCCGGTCGTGAAAAGAGAGCTCAGCCCTTATCTCAAGAAGCGCCGCGTAGGGCCAAAAATGGAGGCTCTGATAGCAGAAGCGCGGAAGGAAAACATTCGCACCAACGATTTTCTCGTGGACGTCAATCAGCGAATCCAAAAACGGATTAAATATTTGATCCGCATGGAGCCCGGCATTCAGAGCCCGGAGAAAACGTTGACGCTCGGAAGCGGGTCCTGCCGCGATAGCGCCTGGCTTCTGGTGCAATTGCTCAGGAATCTTGGCCTTGCCGCGAGATTCGTCTCCGGCTACTTGATCCAGCTCGCGCCCGACGTCAAATCCCTCGACGGGCCGAGCGGAACCGACAGGGATTTCACCGACCTGCACGCTTGGACGGAAGTCTACCTGCCGGGCGGCGGCTGGGTCGGACTCGATCCAACTTCGGGACTCCTCGCGGGAGAAGGACATATCCCCTTGGCGTGCTCGGCGGAGCCGGTAACCGCTGCTGCGATTTCGGGCGGGTTTTCCTATGACGATGCTTCCATCGTCAGCATGGAACCCGACGCAGAAAAGAAGAAAGCCAAAGGCAAGGACGCGTTCGAGTTTTCCATGTACGTTACGCGCATCCATGAAGACCCGCGCGTCACCAAGCCCTACACCGACGAGCAATGGACCGCGATTGAATCGCTGGGCCACCAGGTGGATGCCAATCTCACCGCGCGCGACGTGCGCCTGACCATGGGCGGCGAACCGACGTTCGTCTCCGTCGACGACATGGATGCCGCGGAATGGACGACCGCCGCGGTAGGCCCGACAAAGTACAAACTCGCGGACACGCTGATCCGGCGGCTGCGCGATCGGTTCGCTCCGGGCGGATTCCTGCACCACGGCATGGGCAAGTGGTATCCGGGTGAATCCCTGCCCCGCTGGGCGCTGGGGCTCTACTGGCGCAAGGACGGCGAGCCGATCTGGCGCGATCCGGCGCTCATCGCCAACGAAAATACTTCGGGCAAACTGACCAGCGCGGATGCGCGCGCTTTTATGCTTAGCCTGTGCGGGCGATTGGGAGTGAACTCGGAGCATGCCCTTCCCGGTTATGAAGACACCTGGTATTACATGTGGAAAGAACGGCGCCTCCCCGTAAACGTCGATCCGTTCGAAAACAGGCTCGAAAATCCGGAAGATCGCGCGCGTCTTGCGCGTGTGTTCGAACGAGGCTTGGATCACGTGGTTGGCTACGCCCTACCCTTGCGGCGCGAATACTACACCGATGGGAGCAGCGATTGGGTGACCGGCGCGTGGTTCTTCCGGCCGGAGCGAATGTATTTGATCCCGGGCGACTCGCCTATGGGATTCCGCCTGCCACTCGATTCCATCCCCTGGGTTCACCCTTCCGAAGTGGATCACATCGTCGAGCAGGACCCGATGGCGATCCGCGGGCCATTGCCCGAGCGCGCCGCATTGGCCATGCGGCAGCGCTATGAAGAAGAAATTCGCGAATATCAACCCGCGCAGAGGGTCGTGGAGCAAATTCTGGAAAGCGTATCGGCGCGGCAGCGGTCGCGCCGGCGAACCATTGTGCTCGATTTGCCTCCCGCGCCAGGCCAATCGGCGTCGCGCGCAGTTCGGACGGCGTTGTGCGCGGAAACGCGCGATGGCATTTTGCGCGTGTTCATGCCGCCGCAACGCTACCTCGAGGATTACCTTGCCCTCGTCGCGGCAATTGAGGATACGGCTGCTGACTTGGGGATACCCGTGCTCGTCGAAGGGTATGCGCCTCCGCACGATTCTCGCGTCCACATGATTAAAGTTACGCCCGACCCTGGCGTGATTGAAGTGAACCTCCATCCGTCCGCAAGCTGGGACGAACTGGTCAAGAACACGACGGCGCTGTACGAGGAAGCACACTTGAGCCGCCTCGCTACAGAAAAGTTCATGCTCGATGGCCGGCACACGGGCACGGGCGGCGGAAATCACATTCTGATCGGCGGAGCGTCCCCGGCCGATTCTCCTATCCTAAGGAATCCAGGATTGCTGCGCAGCTTGGTCGGCTACTGGCACAACCATCCCGCCCTGTCGTACCTCTTCAGCGGAATCTTTGTCGGACCCACGAGCCAGGCGCCGCGCATCGACGAGGCCCGAAACGATCAGGTCTACGAAATGGAAATCGCGTTTCAGCAGATTCCGGACCATGGCGGCACTTCCCCGTGGCTGGTGGACCGCATCTTCCGAAACCTGCTCGTCGACGCAACGGGCAGCACGCACCGCGCCGAGTTCTGCATCGACAAGCTCTACTCGCCCGACACGGCTTCGGGCCGCCTCGGCTTGCTGGAAATGCGCGCTTTTGAAATGCCGCCGCATTCGAGGATGAGCCTCACGCAGCACCTGTTGCTTCGCGCCTTGGTCGCCCATTTTTGGGAGAACCCGTATCGCCACGAACTGGTCCGATGGCGCACGGAAGTCCACGACCGTTTCATGCTGCCTTATTTTGTGCGTCAGGACCTGGAAGATGTAGTTTCCGACCTGAACGACGCCGGCTATCCGCTGCGCATCGAATGGTTTGATCCGCATTTCGAGTTTCGATTCCCGCTATACGGTGCAATCGAGCAGCGCGGAATCGAACTGGAATTCCGGCAGGCCATCGAACCCTGGCATGTGACCGGCGAAGAAGCCAGCGCAGGCGGAACGGCGCGGTACGTCGATTCTTCGCTCGAGAGATTGCAGGTGCTCGCAAAAGGAATGGTGGACTCGCGCCATGTTGTCACGTGCAATGGCCGGCGCGTGCCTCTGCATCCAACGGGCATGAACGGCCAGTTTGTCGCCGGCGTGCGCTATCGCGCCTGGCAGCCTCCAAACTGCCTGCATCCGACCATTGGAACTCATGTGCCGTTGGTGTTTGACCTGGTGGACACATGGTCCGGCCGTTCGATCGGCGGATGCACGTACCACGTCGCGCATCCCGGCGGCAGGAGCTACGACAGCTTCCCGATCAATGCGTACGCGGCCGAGAGCCGGCGTATCGCGCGATTTTTCAAATTCGGGCATACGCCCGGGCCAATGGCTGTTGGCGAGGAAAAAATCACGAAGGAATTACCATTCACGCTGGATCTCAGGTTGAAGTAAAGTACCTTCAATAGAAAATATGCAAGGACCTACAACTCCGGGTGGCATCGAAACTGACCAACCTCTGCGACGCGGCTTTGCCGACAACTACGGAATCGATTCCCCACTTCTCGATGAAATGGTGAAGGCCGACCGGTCTCTCCGGCCTCACTGGCGTGAATTTGTTTCGCTGCTCGATGAGCTGAAACCAGGCGAGTTCAGCCATCGACGCGAATTGGCTCGGCGGCTGATTCACCAGAACGGCGTCACGCATAACGTTTACGGCGATCCGAACGGACTCGACAGGCCCTGGAGCCTGGATTTCATTCCCCTGCTCATCGCGGGAGCTCATTGGGACAGCATCTGCGAAGGGTTAGTCCAACGCGCGCGGTTGCTGGACCGTCTGCTGGCGGACCTGTATGGCCCGGCGGATACGGTTTTCAATGGCCTGTTGCCTCCGGAATTGCTGTGGGCCAATCCCGGCTTTCTCCGCCCGTGTCACGGGATCCGTCTGCCGCAGGGACGCTGGCTGCACTTGTACGCGGCGGACCTGGTTCGTAACGAGACTGGGCAGTTCGAAGTTCTCAGCGACCGCACACAGGCGCCCTCGGGCGCCGGATATACGCTGGAGAACCGGATTGTCCTCTCCCGCGCGCTGCCGTCCGTCTACCGCCAATGCAAGGTGCAGCGCCTCGCGCCGTTCTTCGTGTCGCTGCGGGAGACTCTGACGGAACTCGCGCCGGCCAACCACGAAAACCCGCGCATCGTCCTGTACACCCCGGGCCCCTACAATGAAACGTATTTCGAACATTCCTTCCTTGCGCGGTACCTCGGCTACGCGCTCGTGCAGGGAAACGATTTAACCGTTCGCGACACCATCGTCTACATGAAGACGCTGGGAGGATTGCAGCGTGTCGACGTCATCCTTCGAAGGGTGGATGACAATTTCTGCGACCCTCTCGAACTATTGCCGGATTCCTACCTGGGAGTGCCTGGATTGCTGCAAGCGATTCGCCGCGGCAATGTGGCTGTCGCCAACGCCGTCGGCTGCGGCGTTCTGCAAGCGCCCGGATTTCTGCCCTTCCTCCCCGCGGTGTGCCGTTATCTCCTGGGCGAGGAATTGAAGCTGCCTTCTGTGGAAACCTGGTGGTGCGGTCAGCCTGACATCTTGGAATTCGTCGCGCAGCACTTGTCTGAAATGGTGGTTAAGTCCGCCTATCCGACGCAGGGAGAGGACCCTGTGTTCGGCCAAAATCTTACGCGCGAAGAGCTGTCGGCGCTCGATCGGAAAATCAGGGCGCACCCAGCCCGCTACGTGGCGCAAAAACAAGTCATGTCCTGCACGACTCCGGCGCTCATCGACGAGGACGTTCAGCCCCGTCGATTCGTCGTTCGCTCTTACCTCAGCGCTTACGGCAATTCCTACACCGTCATGAACGGCGGGCTTTCGCGCATCACGCAATCGAACGATACGCTCGTCGTGTCCTTGCAAAAAGGAGGCCGCAGCAAGGACACCTGGATTTTGTCCGATGGCCCGGTCAGCCCTGTCACACTTCTCCCTTCGACAACCCAACCCATTGCCATAAGCCGAGGCGGGAGCGACCTTCCCAGCCGTCTGGCCGAGGACCTCTTCTGGCTGGGACGCTATTCGGAGCGCACCGATGCGCAGGCTCGCCTCGCGCGGGGAGCGATCGGGCGCATGATCGATCAAACCGGCTATGACAGCGCTCACGCCGTCCAGGTCCTGGCCTCCGCTTGCCGCAACAAGCCGATTCGTTCGACAGGCGCGGAACTCGAACGCGAATTTATCGACGCGATGCTCGGCAAGGCAAAAGGCGAGGGCTTGCGGGGCAGCGTCTCCAATCTTCACCGCCTGGCAAGAGTTCTGCGCGACACGATTTCCACGGACGCCTGGCGCATCCTTCAGGAAATTTATCGTGCCGTTTTCAATTTCAGGGCCAGCCATACCGATCCCGCATCCGGCGTCCTCGAGTTGCTCGACAATTTAATTGTGACACTGGCGGCGTTTGCCGGACTGGCCTCCGATTCGATGACGCGCGGGCAGGCGTGGCGGTTTCTGGACATCGGGCGGCGCGTCGAGCGCGCGGCGTTTGTTTCGCAATTCTTGCGGGATTCGCTGGTGGAACCTGATACAGATCCGGTCCTGCTCGAAGCCGTCCTGGAGATCGGAGACAGCTCGCTCACCTATCGACGCAGATACATGACGCACCTTGAAACCCATGCCGTCGCGGACCTGTTGCTCGCGGATGAGACCAACCCGCGGTCCGTGGCGTTCCAGCTCGCACTGATCGACCAGCACCTTGCGGCGCTGCCGCGCGACCTTTCGCATCCGGACCGCAACTACGATCAGCGCCTGCTTCTCAAGCTGCGCACTTCGATTCAACTCGCCGATTTTTTGGAATTGTGTTCGGTTGCGCCGGGCCGCGAGCGCCAGGAATTTCACGCCCTGCTTTCCGGCGTCATGGAACAGATCGGCCTGCTATCCGAGGCCATTGCGCAATTGTATTTTTCGCACGCCGTCGTATCGCAGGAAATCAGCGGCATTCGCGAGGAGCACGAGTGAGATACCGCGTCACGCATTCCACGCGCTACGGTTACGAAGAGGCGATCCCCTTGTCGCACAACGTGGTGCGCATGCGGCCGCGCGAGCACGAGACGCAGACTTGCTTGCAATACCAGCTGCTGGTGCTGCCGTCGCCCACGGTGAAAAACGAAGGCTTCGATTATTTCGGAAATCATGTCACGTGGTTCAGCTTGCAGGAGCCGCACACGGTCCTGCGAATCGCCGCGCAAAGCGAGGTTCAAGTCCTCCCCTCGGGGCCGTACGACGTCACTCAGGGACCAACCTGGGAGCAGGTCCTACAGATTTTGACCATCGCGCCCGACCGGGGAATACTGGCCGCCCGCGAATTCGTTTTTGAATCGCCGCACGTGCCCTGGTCGGCGGAGCTTGCCGAATTCGCGCGCCATTCCTTCCAGCCCGGGAGGCCGTACCTTGCATGCGTTTTGGATTTGACCGAGCGCATCCATCATGATTTCAAATTTTTGGCGGGCGCCACGGAAATCGATACGCCGGTCGAGGAAGTTTTCCATTCGCACCAAGGCGTTTGCCAGGACTTCGCACATCTGCAAATCTGCTGCCTGCGCTCGCTCGGATTTTCTGCGCGATACGTTAGCGGGTATCTCGTGACTTCGCCGCCCCCGGGAAAAGACCGGCTCACTGGCGCGGATGCATCCCATGCCTGGGTCAGCGTATTCGTGCCAGGAACGGGCTGGGTGGAATTCGATCCCACGAATGGCCTCATGCCAAGCGACGGCCACATCACGCTGGCCTGGGGAAGAGATTACGACGATGTCGGCCCGTCCAGAGGAATTCTGATCGGTGGCCAGCGCCATTGGATGGACGTCTCCGTGGACGTTGTGCCTCTCGAAGCTTCCTAAACCTTCTACATTCCAAAAGGTGCACCACTCTGAATTCAAACACGCGATCTGACACGCCAACTGAGCATTAATCCAAAGGAGTATTATCATCTGGTGATAAGACTGAAATAGTTAAAACCGAAAGGGCCGAACATCCGTCTAACCTTAGAGGGACACCAATGAAACTACTTGTTGCAATGCTCCTACTCGCGGTTGCATCACCCGTTTTTGGACAGGCGCAATCATCGGGAGCCACTTCAATTCCGGGTTGCGGCGCGGCCAACATCGAATTCAACGTGAAAACAGACGACAAGCAGCGTCCGGCGGTTCAGCCCGACGCTGGAAAAGCGAATGTCTATTTTCTTCAGGACGACGCGGCATTTCTTTCGAGACCCAGACCGACGACTCGTTTTGGGATCGATGGAGCGTGGGTCGGCGCGACCCACAGCAACTCGTATTTCTACATTACGATCGATCCCGGAGTACATCATCTCTGTGCGAGCTGGCAGGGATTTGTCGGGCTGGGTCCGCAACGAAAGGAAGCAGCACTCCATTTCACCGCCGAAGCGGGAAGCAATTACTACTTTCGGGCTAAGGACATTGACAACCCTAACGACAAAATGCCAGCCGTCCTTTTATTGAAGTCACTGGATAGCGATGAGGGTGAGCTCCTGATAAGCCAGTTTTCGTTCAGCACGTCAAATCCGAAGAAGTAGCCGCCACAAATTCATCCGCGATTGCCGCACTTGGGCTACGAAAACGCGGAAACCGCAGGCCGGGTCCCTCTCCTCTTGGTCGGCCTATCGTCACCGGCACGCGAGGGCGAATTTCACTGAATCTACCTAGCTCTTCGTCTGGACTTTCTTGGTTTCATCTGGCAAAACTTCCGAGGCGGCGTTTGTCACCAACGAAAGGCGGAAAATTGCAGCATCTCGGAGCGTTTGCTGTTGGCATTGTCGTCGGGTTTCTCGGAGGCCTATTTGGAAAAGGGGGCAGCGCGATCGCGACGCCGCTCTTGAGCCTGATCGGTTACCCGGGATTCATCGCGGTTGCTTCGCCGCTGCCTGCCACCATTCCGGGGACGCTGGTTGCTTCCGGAGAATACTGGCAATCCCGTCTGCTGGATTGGCAAATCGTCTGGTGGAGCATTGCTGTAGGAGTTCCTGCAACCATCCTGGGTTCCCTTCTCACGAAGTTCACCGGTGCGCGGCCCTTGTTGACCGTCACTGGAATCTTGGTACTTGGGTTCGGCCTTTCTTTTTTGTTTTTGCCAAGAGAAGCAAAGTCCGAGACATATTCGCCGAATCCGCTGCCGGAAAATCGTCCGTCCTATTGGCGTCTTCGGCTGGTGCTCATCGCAATCGCAGTTGGAATCGTGTCAGGGCTTCTGGCGAATGCCGGTGGATTTTTGCTCGCGCCGGCTTACTCCCGGTTTCTCAGACAACCGATCAAGAAATCTTTTGCCTGCTCGCTGGCCGTGTCCGCTGTATTGGCGGTGCCCGGAACCGTCGTCCACGCCTATCTCGGGCATATATCGTGGACGGTCACGGGACTCGTTGCGCTCGGCTCGGTTCCGTTTTCCTACCTCGGGGCGCGAATCGCGATTCGCACGAAGGCCAGCAGGCTCGAGCGTATTTATGGTCTCGTCCTCACCGCACTGGGAGCATTTTTCCTTTACCAATTGTGAGTGCGTTCAACAACTCAATCTCTATAGGCTGCGGAAAAGTGATTTATTTTGTCATTCCGAGCGAAGCGAGGAATCTCTCTTAGGTTGAAACCCGGGAAAAGAGGGATTCCTCGGCGCGCAGCGCGCCTCGGAATGACAAAAATTGAGTTTTTCCGCAGCCTCTCTAGTCTGTAGGGTTTCGTCCTTGCCGAGACTAAGACCCACTGGCTGAAGCGTGTGCTACTTGATATTTCTGATGGGAAATGCAGGTTGATGTTAATTTAGGTCCACTCTTGAATGGAGGGGGAAATGCCCCTGAGCGCGGCGAATCCATTGAACCCGGCGTACTTCCTCGATCGCGCCGCGAAAATCTTTTCAGAGCGGACAGCCATCGTCGATGGCGATTGCCGCTTTACCTATCGAGAGTTTGGAGAGAGGTCGCATCGCCTCGCGGGAATGCTGCAAGGCATCGGGGCTCAGAACGGCGATCGAATCGCGGCGCTCTGCACGAATAGCCACGTGATGCTGGAGATGCACAATGGCGCGCCCATGGCAGGCTGCGCACTCGTGCCAATGAATATTCGACTTTCCACGCAAGAGATGGCCTATATCCTCGAAAATTCCGGCGCCCGCATTCTGATTGCCACGCACGAATTGGAGGAGGCAGCGCGAGCGCTTTCCTCCTCGACGGGCTTGCGGCTCATTCTTGCCGGGGACGAATCCAGCGAGTACGAAAAGTTACTGAAATCTTCAGAGCCCAGCCCCACTACACTGATGGACGAAATGTCGCTGCTGGCCATCAATTACACCAGTGGAAGTACGGGCCGCCCAAAGGGCGTGATGTATACGCACCGCGGGGCATACCTGCAGGCACTCGCGATGGCATTTCACTCGCGCCTTGGCCTGGACAGCGCCTATCTTTGGACGCTTCCCATGTTTCACTGCAACGGCTGGTGCTTCACATGGGCCGTGACGGCTGCTGGCGCAGTTCATATTTGTCAGCGCCAAATCGATCCGGTGGCTATTTGGTCGGCGCTCTGTAACGGGAGCGTGACGCACCTTTGCGCGGCGCCTACGGTCTTGACGATGATCGCGGAGGCCGCCGCATCATCTGGCGGCGGGAAAGTTGGCCATCCGGTCCATGCATTCACTGGAGGCGCGCCTCCTACCCCCGCGCTGCTTACGCGACTTGCGGCGCTGAATCTGCACGTCACGCATTTGTACGGTTTGACGGAAACATACGGCCCGTCCGTTATCAATGACTGGCAGCCGGAGTGGAATGCGAAGTCCGAGAGCGAAAAGGCCAGATTGAACGCGCGACAAGGCGTCGGTAATGTGGTCACGAGGGAGATCAGCGTGATCGACGCCAGCGGCAATGAAGTTCCGGCCGACGGCGAAACCCTGGGCGAAATCGTGATCCGCGGCAACAACGTGACCACAGGCTACTACCGCGACGAAGCGGCTACGCGCGCCGCCCAGTCCAACGGATGGTTTCGCACGGGCGATCTGGGCGTGCGCTTTCCGGACGGGTATATCGAGCTACGCGACCGCGCCAAGGACATCATCATCACCGGGGGAGAAAACGTCGCTTCGGTTGAGATTGAAAAAGCCCTTGCCGAGCATCCCGCGGTTTTGGAAACGGTTGTCGTGGGGCGCCCGGATGAACGGTGGGGTGAAATTCCAGTCGCATTTGTCGTCTTGCGGCAAGGGATGTCGGCCACAAAAGAGGAGCTGATCGAATTCGTTGCAGGACGGATTGCCCGCTTCAAAGCGCCGCGAGAGATTTTGTTTGAGGAACTCCCCAAAACTTCAACGGGTAAAATTCAAAAATACATTTTACGCCGCAGGTTGAGTGGCGGGTAGGACAGGCTTCAGCCTGTCGTCTTTGGGTGCCACAACATATTAGAACCAGACAGGCTGAAGCCTGTCCTACGGTGCAAATTTCAAAAGAGCGCGCGCCATCGTGATCTAGTAGAATCCGCATTCATCCTCTGGAGGCGCTGAAATGGCTTTGCGAACGGCTGCCGAATTTCTCGCGGGGCTGCGCGACACCCGCGAAGTGTACTACCGGGGCGAGCGCGTACCGAACGTGGTTGACCATCCCGAGCTGGGCGTCGCGGCCCGGCATGCTTCCATCGATTTTGAAATGGCTGAGAATCCGAAGTTCCGCGAGCTTGCCGTCCACCGCGAAGGCTCGGAGGAATATTCCGCCTACTACCGCTTACCTCGCAACACACAGGATTTGCTCTCCCGCTCGAAGCTGATCGAAGCGGGCACTGCCGAAGGCGCAACACTCGTTCTGCTGATCAAGGAAATTGGAACCGACGCGCTCTTTGCACTGAAGCGCGTCCTTGGCCGAAGCGGCGATGCGCAAGGGATTCAGCGCGTCGAGGCGTTTTACCGGAATTGCCGGGACAAGGACCTCGCAATGGCCGTCGCGCAAACCGATGCGAAGGGCGACCGCAGCAAGCGTCCCTCCGAGCAGAGCGACCCGGACATGTACGTTCGCGTCGTGGAAAAGCGGGCGGACGGGATCGTTGTCAACGGCGCGAAAATTCATACTTCTTGCACTCCGTATGTGGACGAGGTGATCGTGCTGCCGAGCAGGTCCATGGGGCCGGGGGATGAACCGTGGTCGCTCGCTTTTGCGGTTCCCGTGGCAACGCGCGGGCTTCGCCTTTACGCGTCCGACTATCTGCATGGGACGGATGATCCCTTCACGCGCCCCATTTCCACGAATCACAAGATGGTAGAAACTCTGACGGTATTTGAAAATGTTTTCGTCCCGTGGGAGCGCGTGTTTTACGTGGATCGGCCGGACTTGGCCGGCGCGACTGCGCTCACGTTCGTCGAGTTCCACCGATTCACGGCGGTGAGTTATAAGCTTCCGTTGCTGGACGCGATGGTGGGCGCGGGAATCGCGATAGCGAAAGCGAACGGCATCGATCGCGCGGGACATGTGCGCGACAAATTGACGTGGCTCGGCGGATATGCCGAAACGGTGCGCGGGCTTACAGAACTTGCCGCGCTTCGCTGCAAAGTGGAAAACGGCGTCGCCTGCCCTGACGTCTTTACGACGAACATGGCCAAGTGGACTTTCGCGCGCGAGTTTCACCAGGCCATTGAAACCGTGCAGGACCTCGCCGGAGGCCTGCTCGTCACCGGGCCGGGCGGCATGGACTGGAAATCACCCAAAGTCAGGCCGGTATTGGAAAAATATCTGCCCGGCGCGTGGCCCGCGGAGCGGCGTATGGCGATCATGAACCTCATCAGCGATTTGACGACGCGCGTTTACGGCGGGTATCAAGCGGTCCTTGCGGTGCACGCCGAGGGGTCGATTGAAGCCGAGAAAATGGCGATGTTCCGTGCATATGACCCATCGCGGTCCATTGCGTTGGCGATGCGGCTCGCGGGACTTGAAGCAAACGCGGCGGCGAAATAATTTTCGAGGAGTGGAATCGTGGGCAGCTTGACCGGAAAAGTTGCAATCGTTACGGGCGCAAGCCGCGGCATTGGCCGCGCCATCGCGGAAGTCTTTGCCCGCGAAGGCGCGCGCGTAGTGATCTGCGGACGCAAGCAGGAAACGCTTGACCAGGCCGCCCGCGAAATCGGCCCCTCCGTGAAACCGATCGCATGCCACGTCGGTCGCGCGGATCAGATAGAAACTTTAGTTGCAACCACCACAAAGGAATTCGGATCAATCAACATTCTGGTGAACAACGCCGGCACCAATATTTCCTTCGGGCCATGCCTCGAAATCGACGAGGCGCAATTCGACAAAATGGTCGAGATCAATCTGAAAAGCGCCTTCCGCCTGGTGCGGGCCGTTGCGCCCGGAATGTGCGAGCGAGGCAGCGGATCGATCATCAACATCGCATCGATTGCCGGCCTTCGCCCGCAGCGCCACAGCCTTCTATACAGCATGACGAAGGCCGCGCTCATCATGATGACGCAATCGTACGCGCTGGAGCTGGGGCCTAAAGGCGTCCGCGTCAACGCCATTGCACCCGGCTTGATTCAAACGGCGCTCAGCGAGCACTACTGGAAGGAGGAAGCGCAGCGAGACGCCGTGCTCGCGAAACAGGCGATTCAGCGCCTCGGACAACCGTCGGACGTTGCTGAAATTGCGCTTTTGCTCGCTAGTGAGAAGGGTTCCTACATTACGGGCCAAACTCTCGCCGTGGACGGCGGATTCCTGCTTCCCGGCCTCTAAGTCTGTAAAGTCCTCGGCCGTCCAGAGCGCAAGTAAAACTCATTTGCCGGCAATCTTGAATCAATTCGCCATGAGTCTGCAACGCGCCAAAATCAGATCCCAAATTCATCCTAGTTGCGAACGAAGGAACACGGACGCGGGCCAGCATCCGAATTCAGAGGCTATTGCGGTTTGTACTTGTTGTGGCAAGTTTCGCAGGCGGTTAGAATATCGTCGCCGAGATCCGTGAGTTTGTTGACATCTTTCGCGTTCGCTGCCTTGAACGCTGCCGTGCCCGCATCCACCAGCGCCTTGGAATCTTTCATCCACTCGCCATTATCCTTGGACCGCCCCGCCATCATCAGCAGGTTCCCTGATTCGGCAAGCATCAAAGCGCTGTTCTGTACCGCAGCCCATTCCTTGTCGTCTTTTGGAGCTTCACTCGGAATTTTGAAGATGACATCGGACGAAGGGATTACGATTCCCTTCATCAATTGCAGGATTGTCCCTACAGGCTGGAATGTGGGCGCCTGCGCCATAGCCGTGCTTGCCAGCAAGAGAATCACCACACCGATTGTTCGCATCCGGGCTCCTCACACGCAAGAGTATACCTTTCAGTCCACGACAGAGCGTAACTGGACGCACCCCAAGACTCTGTATCCATCATCACTATGCGTAGTGACACGAGTCACTGTCGCCGCTCGTGATTTCCGTTCTGATTTCGCGCCCAGCCGGGAATCTACTCTCAAGGAACCAATCTCGATCGCGGTCCTGAATTCTTCTTGCAATCCGACGAAATCGCTGCCCCATTAGAAAAAAGCGATCCAGCGACCCATCGCCACGATCCCAAACCAAAGCAGGATCGAGAAAGCGCCCGCGAACTTGGCCGCAAAAGGAGTAGCGCCCCGCTCCCACCGGTCCACGCTACGGTAGGCGGAAAAGTGAAAAATCAGAGCGTTGAGGCCAGCAAACACCAGCAACAACATTTTCCAACGGAAGCCAGTGTTCGTGTAGCACTTCGTCGCCTCGGACACGAACATCAGTACTCCCGTTACGAGCATAAGAACGAAACCATACAAAGCCCATCGCAGCGTCCCGCCCACGACGCTCGAAACAGAGTCATTCCTCAGCGAAACGCCCATCAAGCGCAAGTCCAGAATGGACGTGGCCCCGACGACTGATACGATCCCAAACATGTGAATGCTCTCAATTGCCGGGAACAGCCAGGCGGACTGCGCAATGGTACTTCCCACCGAAGTGCTTTCCAGCCAGTGACACAGTGCGATCATGTCAGGCATTTCGCTATTCTCCTTTTCATGCCAACGTAGCCACGATCAAAGGGCGTGAGCTTCGTCCGAGGTGTGTTGCCAGCCATAAGAATGAGTTTGTGAATGCATGGGGTCCGCCCGCTAATGCTATATCTAGCCAGAGCAAAATCAGCCGTGCGCCGGATCGGTTGACGCGTCCCGGCCGTTCCGCGTCCTTGCGGGGTTCGAATCCGTTATTCATGGGCGCCAGTAAAACCGATCACTCTCGACATGGCCACGATCCCAAACCAGAGCAAGATCGAGATCACTGCGCTCCACCGCGCGAGGGTCGGTGGTGTGGTTCCGGGTTGGTCCCACTTCCCTACGTTCCGTTTAATCGTTGTCTCGATCACCACAATGTTCAGCCCGGCCAGCAGCACCATCGCCATCTTCCAGCGAAACGCGGTGTTCGTGTACATGTCCACCGCTTGCGCCGCGAAAACCAGGAACCCCGTCACTAGATTTGCGGCCAACCCCGCTTGCGCCCAGGGCAGTGCTAGATGGGCGACACTTGACACGGACCGATTACGCAGTCCCAAGCCCAACACGCGCAGGTCCAGCACCGAGGTGGCCGTAACCATAATTACAAACCCAAAAATATGCAGCGTGTAGAGGGCGGGATATAAGTCGAGCGATTCTCGAATCCCGGTTGCCCACGATGTTGATTGCAACCACTGGCACAGCGCAAAAAGGTGCATCGAGCCTCCTTTCACATCTCTTGAATGCTGGGCGCCGAGTCGGCGCTGCTGCAATGGTGGCCGCCAGCCACTCCC
>JGI12269J14319_10001767_pt1 | contig 21247 bp, 18 predicted proteins | sample PeaSoiSIISIP2007_FD_14319 | JGI IMG/M metagenome (IMG submission 14319)
TAACGTCCTTTATCATACTTTATAAATGGACTAACGCGCTCGCGGACTCAGCCGACTTTCAGTAGGTATTGCAGTTGATCCGGCGGTAGACCCGCGTGTAAGCAGACGGGAGCGCTCGCTGCTCTCAAGGTTCGAAGAACCCAAACGCACCATAACCCACTACCTGTTGTTTGTCGCCCGCCGTGTCACCCGAATTGCGCAGGTCGAACACTGCTGCGCGCAGCCCGTGAGCACGCACTACCAGAGTAAGCCCATTGACAAGCACGCAGCCGCAGGCCTGCTCGCCCAAGAGATCCGTGCGGCCCTCAACTATTGCCTGCGCGGTCGCGCCGTCGAGTGCCTGGGCTGTGAGATAGGAATGATAGTGGCTCAGGTCCGAGCTAACGACGATCAGCGTTTCCGGTCCATCCCAGAGCTCCTCGACAACAGCCGCGACTTCAGCGGGAGAAGCATCGCCGGCGACAACCGGTACGATCGCGGCCGCAGGCGCAACGTGCTGCAGGAAGGGCAGCTGCACCTCAAGGCTGTGCTCAAGCGCATGCGCCGCATCCGACCTCACCACCGCGGGCAGCGCACATAGCCTGCTCACCGCAGCCGTATCGACGCGCACCGCGCCGAGCGGCGTCGCGAACGCCTCTACGCTCGGAACCGCGAGGCCGCGAATCCACTCCCGATGGCTCGGGCCCAGCAGCAGAACCCGCCGCAGCGCATGCGCTGCGGAACCGAGCGAGGCGTAGGCTTGCGCTGCGACGTTCCCGGAGTAGACAAAACCCGCGTGCGGTACGATGAGGGCCTTTGGCGGCCGCGCCGGCCCATGCTCCCCAGCGAGCAGAGCCGCCACCGTGGCACGGAGTTCCTCCGGATCCCGCGGGTAGAATAAACCTGCCACCGCCGCCGGCCGGACCGCTGTTGGCGGCCGAGAGGCTCTTAGGGCTGCCCTTTCATTGAAGTCATGTCCCATTGACACAATATTGCGCTGCGCGGGGAGTTATTCAATGCTCCCCGGGCAGCGCGGTCCTGTCGTTCGGAACGGCGGGCTGTAACTTGGCCTGCGAATTCTGCCAGAACTGGCACATGAGCAAGTCACGCGCGATGGGGATGGCGTACCTTTTGTGCCGAAACTGTCGCCCTGAGCGATGCGCGCACCAACGGCGCGCGTAACTAGCGGAACACCCAAGGTCTCCATTATTGATATTTCCTCGGGAAAATCGTGCCTGGCAGGTTGCTGCCGCAGCAAGCATGCCAACAATCGCCACGCGCCACCTCAGCATGACCGTTTTCGCTCAATCAATTATCTCGTTGCGGAGTCCTTTTCCTTCACATAGCGTCCGGGCGCCGGCTCGATGCGCGTGTATTTGGGACTGCCAACCGTCTTGGGTGCCGGCACTTCGGCGCCTGCCTGTTTCCGAAGCCAGTAGCTCCACTCCGGCCACCAGCTTCCCGGCACATCTTGCGCGGTGTCGAGCCAGCGATCGGGATCCGGCCCGGCCGCGCCAGTGACCCAATGGTTGCGCTTGATCTTCGATGCGGGATTAATTACGCCCGCAATGTGACCGCTAGCGCCGAGGACGAAGGTCGTATCGTGGGAAAGCAGCTGCGTCAACGCGAAAGCCGTGCGCCACGGCACGATGTGGTCTTCGCGCGATGCGTAAACGAACGTGGGTACGTCGACCAGCGACAGGTTGACCGCCTCGCCACACTGGATTGTCTTGCCCGGGACACGAAGATTGTTCTCTAGGTACGTATTGCGAAGGTACCAGCAGAACATGGGGCCCGGAAGATTAGTGGTGTCGGCGTTCCAGTACAACATATCGAAAGCCGGCGGCGCCTTGCCCTTCAGATAGCCGTTCACTACGTACTGCCATATGAGGTCGTTAGCGCGCAACGACGAGAACGTGAAGGCGAGCTCCTTGCCTTGCATCAACCCACCGCCGCCGATGGCCGCTTCACGGGCGGCCACGCTCTGTTCGGTCACCAGGGCACCGATCTCCCCAGTATCCGCAAAATCGAGCATCGTGGTCAGAAGGGTCATGCTTGCGACCTTGTCCTCGTTTCGGGCACGCATTACCGCAACGGCGGATGCGAGCAGGGTTCCGCCGATGCAGAATCCCAGCGTATTTACCTTAGCTGCACCACTCACGCCGAGTGCAACGTCGATCGCCTGCATCACGCCCTGCTCGAGGTAGTGGTCCCACGTCAAGTGGCCTTGCTCCGACCCAATGTTGCGCCATGAGACCATGAATACGGTGTGCCCCTGCGCCACGACATAGCGAACAAGTGAGTTGTCTGGCTGCAAGTCGAGGATATAAAATTTGTTTATGCAAGGCGGGATCATGAGCAGGGGGCGTTCGCGCACGGTCGAGGTGGTTGGCGCGTATTGAATGACCTGCATCAGATCGTTTTCGAAGATTACTGCACCTGGCGTGGTCGCGACATCTTTACCCACTTCGTAGGACTTCTCATCGGTTGACGAGACGCGTCCCTTGGCGAGATCCTCGAAAAATAGGTTCATGCCCTGCACTAAGCTTTGCCCGCCGGTCTCGATTGCAACCTGTATTGCTTCGGGGTTAGTGACGAAAAAGTTCGACGGGCTCATTGCGTCGACGAGCTGACGCATCCCGTATCGCATCTGCGCTTTGGTCTTGTCGTCCAAGGGAACGCTCTCGACCGCACTCTGCAGATACTCCGAGTAGCCGAGATACGTGCGGCGCAACAGGTCGAAGCGCGGATCATTGCGCCATGCCTCGGCGGCAAAGCGCTTGTCGCTATCCTTTGCCGCTGTTGGTGGCGTCGGGGATTTGCCCCTAGCGTCGGACCAGATCCCCGTCATCTGATCGACGAAATTCTGCTGCATTTGCGTCATCAGTTGGCTGAACGCTATGAATACGCTCATCGGGTCGGAGGGCGATGTCGCATCCGAACCTGCAGCGGACGCGGCGGCATTCGTCGCGGCAGGGTTGCCGAATATCGACTGACCACCCTTGAACAAGCTTGCGAGAAGTTCCGCCGGATTGTTGGAAGACGTGCTCATGATTACTCCTTCGGTGCTTCACGCCCGTGCAGCGTGAGCGCAGCACCAACGCAGCGCAACTTGACGTGCGGGTCCGTTCGCCGTGTGATGAAACGCGCGGCCAGCGCCTTGTCGGAGGCTTATGATGCCAGACGCTAACATGCGCGACTTGACTATTGAAGATCTTGGTGTCTTGACGGTCATGCCGGGAAGGTCCGACGCGTTCCAGCCGTGCCTCTTGGGGTCTTTAGGATTCGTTCGGGCTTGAAGTGATCAATGGCTCCGCAGCCGAAAGCAGCAGCTAGGCTTTGACGGTCATCACGCATAAAAGGAATGAAAAGATTCAGTGCAAGCCCTCACTGCATGAACCAGCCGTGACTGACCACCAGGGACTGTCCGGTCAAGGCATTGGACTCGAACGAGGCGAAGAATAGCGCCGCCTCGGCGACGTCCTGGGTGCCAGTGAACTCGCCGTCGCCGTCGCCGTCGCCGATGCCGCTGGCCGCACCCGTGACGATCGCGACCTTGCCCTCCAGGCGCAATGGCATGCGGGCGCTCATACGCGCTCAATCCGGGCGACGAAACGGTCGATCGCCGCAACGCATTCAGGCTCGTTGAGCAGCGGCGCGTGGCCGCGGTTCGCGACCGTGAGCTGCTCGAGGCCCGGCTGCTCGCGCGCCATGCGGGCCACCGTGGCGGCGCTCAGCAGATCTGACAGTGCCCCGCGAATCACCAGCATCGGGACGCTACGGATTTGCGCGAACATCGGCCAGAGATCGTTCGTGCCGGACGCCACGGGACTCTTGAGCGCCTCGGCGATCTTCGGGTCGATATCCGGCACCGGGATGCCCGCGACATTCTCGCGGTAGCCGCGGCGCGCGTAATCGAGCCACTGCGCGTCGCTCAAGTCGGGCAACGCGGCGCCATAGACGCTTTTCGCCTGCGCCGAGGCTTCCGCCCAGGTCCTGACCGGCGGGAGCTTACCGGCATAGCCCTGAATGCGGCGTACGCCGACCGGATCGATCTCCGGACCGGCGTCGTTTAGCACCACGCCGGCGATGCGATTCGGCTGCGTCGCCGCCATCACCATGCCGATGAGGGCCCCGAGCGAGGTCCCGATGATGAGCACGCGGCGCGCCTGGCGAGCCTCCAGCAGCGACCAGATGTCCAGCACGTAGGTCGACACCTGATAATGCGACGCATCCGGATCCCAGGCCGATCGGCCGCGGCCCCGCAGATCTGCGGTGAGGACCTCGTGCTCGGCGCACAAGTGCTGCGCGAGCTCGACGAAATCACGGCTGTTGCGCGTTAGCCCCGGCAGGCATAGCACCGGCACGCCGCCCGGCCGAACTGCGGCATAGACTCTGCAATACAGACGCAGGCCATCGGCGCTGTCGTAGTAGTAGTCGCTTGCATCGCCACTCATCATGCGCGCCCACCATCGAGGCTCGCGGCATATTCTCGCCGCAGCTCACGCTTGAGTACTTTACCATTGGGATTGCGCGGCAAGCTGTCACGCCACACGACTGCGCTGATGCGCTGCTGCTTGCCGACGCGCGCGTTAGTCCAGGCCACGAGCTCGATCGCGGCCAGCGCGTGCCCCGAATGGCAGACCACGACGGCCAGCGGCGTCTCGCCCCAGCGCTCGCTCGGCACGCCGACCACAGCCACATCGGCAACGGCCGGGTGCTCGCGCATGACCATCTCGATGTCGGCCGGATAGATGTTCTGGCCGCCCGAGAGGATCATGTCTTTCTTGCGATCGACTATGTATAGAAAGCCATGCTCGTCCAGACGGCCCAGATCGCCCGTGCGCAGCCACTGCCGCCCCGCGGCATCGATCCAGGTGGCATCGGCATTCGCATGCGGCTGGCCATGATAGCCGGCCATCACCAGACGGCCGCGGCCGACGATCTCGCCCGTCTCGCCGGCCGGGAGCTCGCGATCATCCTTGCCGAGAATGCGAATATCGGCGCCGAGCACGGGCTTGCCGACCGAGCGGATCTTTTTGGCAAAATCCTCCGGCTGAAGAATCGTGATCAACCCCTCGGTGAGACCGTACAGCTCGATCAGATCGCAGCCGAACTCGCGCACGAAGGCCTGCTTGACGTCTGCGGCCAAGGGCGAGCCACAGCACATCAGGGTCTCCAGGCTGTCGTTGCGAAAGGAGCCGCGAGTCGGCTCCGACAGCAGCAGCTCGAGCTGCACCGGCACGAAGGCGCCGTGCGTGATGCGCTCGGCCTCGATGAGCGCGAGGGTGTCTCGCGCGCTGAAGTGTCGCATCAGCACGATCGTACCGCCGACCAGGATAGTCGCGAGCATCGATACCCAGCTGATGTTGGAGAACAGCCCGAGCGAGCACAGCGTGCGGCAGCCGTTGCGGTAGCGCAGGGCGATCGCCGCATCGTACGCCCAGTGCATGCGGCAGGCGTGGGTGTGGACGATGCCCTTCGGCAAGGCCGTGGTGCCGGAGCTGTAGATGAGATTGCACTCATCGTCGGGCGCGATTGCGATCGGGGGCATCGTGGCCGACTGCCCAGCGGTCAGCGCCTCATAATCGAGCCAGCCCTCCGCGGGCGTGTCGCAGCGGATAAAGTGGCCCGCGCCGAGCTCGTCACGGCTGCGCAGCGCATCGATCCGCGCGCAGTGCTGACCCGAAGCGAACACCGCCACACAGGCGGCATCGGCACACATGGCCGCCACGGCAGAGTCGGCGATCGAGACATTGAGCGGCACGGCAACCGCACCGGCGCGCACGATGCCGAAGAGCGCAACGGCCGTCTCGAGCCGGCTGTCCATCAGCACTGCGACGCGTTCGCGCGGACGGATGCCGAGCATCGCGAGGGCGTTGGCGCATCGGGCCGTGGCTGCGGCGAACTCCCGCCAGCTCAGCGTGTCGGACCTGTCCACGAGCGCCGCGCGGTCGGCGAGCCAGCGACCGTTCTGCTCTATCAGGTCCGGGAGGAGCGGCGTCGGCGCTTGGAACCAGGGCATGGTCGCCTCGCTGGGTCTGACTCCCGGCCGCCCATGGACGAAACAAGTCCATCAACAGCAGGGAGTCATTGCCGGTAACGAGCTCAGTAATGATAGGTGAGCGTGGCGCCGTACGTGCGCGGCGGGCCGTAGAAGCCGATCTGGCTCACACCGCCGGTGAAAGTCGGAGGTCCGATCGGCGGTGGTCCGAAATCATAGCCCGCGACCCGGTAGTACTTGTTGGTCAGGTTCTTGCCGTCGAACGAAAGGCGCCACGCCTTGCTCGTGGTCGTGAAGGCAAGGCCGGCATTGAGCAGCCCGTAGCCCGGTTGGTCAGTCACGCTGTCCACGTACGCTGCCGTATGGGCGAAGGAGCGCCAATCAAAGCCGGCGCGCGCCATCATCGTGCCGTACGGCAGATCCCATGTGTACGTCTGATTCTCGGAGAGGGTCCAGTGCGGCGCATTGAGCGGGCGATCGACCGAGGCTTCGTTCGCCAGGCCGACGCCCGGGGTGCAGCCGAGTTGTGTCGCGCCGGCGAAGATGTTGCACGGAATGATGAACTGTTCGAAGTAGGAATCCAGATAGCCGGCGGTGAGCCCGAAGGTCAGCGCTCGTGTCGCTCGCCAGGCCGCCTGGAGCTCCGCGCCCTTATTGATCTGCTTGCCGGCGTTATCGGCCACCTGCAGGTTCTGCACCGAATGTCCGACCAGCGTCGTGCCGGCAATCTCGATCTGCGCGTTGGTATACGGATCGTAGAACACATCCGCATTGAGCAGCAGGCGGTCCTCCAGCAGCGTCGACTTCACCCCGAGCTCGTAGTTGTCGGCAGTCTCTGATTGGTAGCCGTTCGACGTGCCCGGAAACAGCAACGCGTCGCCGCGCATGTCGAAGCCGCCGCTCTTGAAGCCGCGGCTATAGGTGAAATAGGCCATCACATCCTTGGTGAAGTGATAGTCGAAGCCCAGGCGCGGCGTGACGTTCACGAACGAGCGGGCGTTCGTGTAGTTGGTCACGAGGCCCGGATCCGGGAAGAATCCGGCCGGTGCCTGCGCAGGGTTGAAGAACGTCTGGCCGGGCGCGAGTTGCACTGGCGCCAAGCTCCCCCAATCATATTGGTACACATTGGCGGTCTTGCGATCCTCGTTCCAGCGGATGCCGACGTCGAGGTTCAGGGCATCGGTGAGCTTCCAGGAGGTATCGCCGTAGACTGCCGAGCTCTTGGTGAGCACACAGCCGGACACGAGCTCGGTCACATAAGCGTCGTACGCCGGAATACCCAGCAGCGTGAGTGAGCCGATCACGGCGTCGTAGGCTCCGCAAGCCGTGCTGTCCATATAGAAGAAACCGCCCACCGCCTTGACCAGGTCGTTAGTGAAGGCCAGCTGCGCTTCGCCCGAGGATTGCTGGTCCTTATACAGGCCGTCGACGTTGAACAGATTATCGTCGGTCTCCGAGAAGTTGATGAACTGCTGGCCATGGCCCTGGTAGTAGGCGCCGATGAGCTTGAGATCGAGCTGGCTGGTCAGGCTCTGGGTGTAGGTGCCCGAAAATCCGTCGCGATGAAAGAAGTCCTTGTTGGCCGGCAGATCATTGTACATCTCGAACGGGTTGCTGAGCGGCTGCGCGTTCGGGTACGTGACCGCGAACGTGGTGCCGCCGCCGAGCGCCGCCGGCAGCGGGATGCCGGCCGGGACCGCCAGTTGGCCCGCGAAGTAGTCGTTCATGCGCTGGCCGCCGGAAGCATCCGAGTTGTCGAGGATATCGTCGGCGACCAATCGCAGCTTGGAGCTCTCACCCCAGGTAATGGTCAGGTTGGCGCGGCCGACGAGGATGTTCTTGTCCGAGAGCTGCTGCCCGGCCGACGGATTCGACGCCGCTCCGGGCTGCGCAAGCACTTCGCCGTAGCCATCGTGCTGCAGGGAGCCGAACGAGACTCCGAAGTAGACGTGATCGTCAATGACGGGCGTGGATGCAGCGAGCTTGAAGTCGTGGTCGCCGTAGTTGCCGCCCGTCGCGGAAGCCGTGACGGTCGCGGGCCCGTCGATGTCGCGCGTTACGTACTTGAGCGCGCCGGCAATGGTGTTCTTGCCATACAGCGTTCCCTGTGGACCGCTTAGCACCTCGAGCCGGCTGACGTCGAGCACGTCGAGCAGCGCCGCCTGCGGTCGCGCCATGTACACGTCGTCGATGTACACGCCCACGCCGGGTTCGAATCCCCACAGCGGATCGCTTTGGCCGACGCCGCGGATGTACACGTTGATCGTGCTGCTGGTGGCGCGGTCCTGGGAGATCTTCATGTTCGGCACGAAGCTGCCGAGATCCTGGATGTTGGTGACGTCCTGGTTCTGAATCGTCTCGGCCGTGACCGCGGTGACGGTCAGCGGCACACTCTGCAAATCCTCGACACGGCGTCGCGCGGTGACCACGATCTCCTGCAGCGCGACGGCCTCGTTCTCGGCCGTGGTACCGGCGGCGGCAACTGGTGCACCCGCCGGCGCATCGGCGTCGGCCGCGGCGAGGCCGCCGACCGCATTCAAGCTACAAGCAATCAACGCGGTACAGAAACTGCGCATCATGTTGAGGTCCCCCTTTGTAATTGTCGCTCGTCGCCCACTGTTATTTGTTATACGATCGTTTAATAATATTTCAACGATCGTTCAATTGCAATCAGAGAAGGGGCTGCGGGCGCTCCGGCGCCGCGGCGGCGATGCGCGGTGGGGCGTCCGGATCGGACCCGTGTCGGGGCTCCAGCGAGACACACGGCCCCGGATNTGCCAGGCTAGAATCAATCTTTGCGCAGGGAATTCAATGACTCGCCCGCGACGCACGACCAAGGACAAGCTCATGGACGCCGCCGAGAAGCTGTTCGCGCGGCGCGGCTTTCACGGCACGTCGCTGCGCGAGATCACGGGCGAGGCCGGTGTCGATCTGGCGCTGGTCAATTACCATTTCGGCGGCAAGAAGCAGCTGCTGGCCGCGGTCCTCGACCGGCGCGGTAAGGTGCTGAACGAGGAGCGCCTGCGACGCCTGACGGAGGTGCGGCTGCGCGCCGCGCCGAGTGCGCCGAGCACCGAGGCGGTGGTCGGCGCGTTTCTCGATCCGATCCTGGACCGGCTGGCGCACGCAGGCGCGGGCTGGCGCAGCTACTTTGCGCTGGTCGCGTACGTGAACAACTCGCCCGAATGGGGCCGAAGGCTCATGGGCAAGACCTTCGACAGCACGGTGCGCGAGTTCATTCGCGCGGTGATGGCATCCCTGCCCGGTGCGGCCCCGGAGGACATTTTCTGGGGCTACAATTTCCTCACCGGTGCGCTCACGCTGTCGCTCGCCGAGACGGGGCGTCTCGACGTGCTATCGGATGGCCTGTGCCACTCCAATGATGTTGCGGCTCTGCAGGCGCGTCTCGGCCCGTACGTGGCGGCTGGATTGCGCGGTCTGGCGCAGCGATCCTCATCCTAGGCGACCCGCGGTAGCCGGCAGCAGCGACGTCCAGCGTAGGCAACGGGTGTGAGTAGCAAGAGAAGAAGCACTGATAGCGCAATTGATCGTATAAGCTGCGACATTGAGGTGTCTTCGCGAAAGCTGTCCGTCAACAGCTTATTACGAGGCGCCCAAAAAACGCGTGGCCCAGTGACCATCGAACGGCTCTCTTCGCTGCCAAGCCGGGAATTATCTCCCTATCCGACCGAGCCGTATGGATATCGAGTTGCGGAATATCTGGATCCGTCGCTCCAGGCTTAGTCGGCGCGACTTGCCCTGGGTACCGCGGCTATTTATTGGTCACGCAAGACCGCGGGGCAGGAACCGCCCGGGGCTCTACTCCCCAAATACTACACTCGTCCGCCTCCTGAGGAAGCCGTATCCGATCCTGCAAAGCCGCAAACCTCAACCGCGTAGCAAGGCCGTGGCCGCGTCGAGCCGCCGGCAGTAGGCATCGAGCGAGCGCGCGGTGACCGCAATATATCGACCGGCCTCGTCCCAGCGACGCTCCTCGATCGCCTCGCGCACGCCGGGCATCGTCTTGACGCCGTAGCCGGTATACATCCCCGGCGCATAAATGAGATGCCTGTACCAGGAGCGGCCAGGCAATCCATCGTCGCTGGTCAAGGTTTGTTCGAGCCCTTGAAGCAGCTGATCGAGCTCAGCGCGCTGCGCAGAATTGAGCGCCAGACCTTTTGCCGCCGCGTGTTCGTAGGCCTCATCGTACGCCTTGGCGCTGCGCTTCAGACGCTCTATCGCATTGTCGAGCGGCGCGAAGTCCAGGTAGGGGACATCAGATTCCGCGGCAGGCGGCGCAACCGGCCGCGTCGGGTCGCTGGAAAGCTCGAAGGCGCGCGCCGCAAACAGCGCGGCCAGCGCCTGCGCGTGTTCGCGCTTGTCGTCGGCGAGCTTATGCAGCTCCTTGACGTAACCCTCGTAAACTCCAGCCACGTCGGTAAATTGCATTGGCAACACGTCGGCGTCGGCGACCCGCAGCACCACGTGTCCCACGGTCTGCGACTCAGCGAGGCCGTAGGCAAAACTGGGATCGCCGAAGCGCATGTAGTGTTCGAAGGTGTCGTAATTGGAGTGATAGATGCCTTCATTGTCGGATTCCCCGCCATACTCCACGCCCAGGGTGGCGATGCCGAGGTGTTGCAGAAACGGCGTGAAGTCGGAGCCTGAGCCGAGCGCCCCGATCGGCACATCGGCGTCCGAGGCCGCAGCCTCGGCAAGCTTCTTGGCCTGATCGTTGCCACCGCTGAATGCGTCCACGCGCAGCTTGGCGCGCAGTCGCGCCTGCACGCTGCCATCGGTTTCCGGATCGTGTACCCCGGCGCTGACCTCGTTGACCAGTCGCTGCAACGAATGGCTGCCACCGGCATCAAGAAAACCGCGGCCGTTGGTGTCGGAGTTCAAGTACAGCACGGCATGGCGCTGCAGCTCCTGCGCGTGCGTCTCGGCCCACTCCGTGGAACCGAGCAATCCGGGCTCTTCTCCGTCCCAGCTGGCATAGATCAGAGTGCGGCGCGGGCGCCAGCCGGTTTTTAGCAGCGCGCCGATCGCCTTGGCCTCCGCCATCAGTGCGGCATTGCCCGATAACGGATCCCAGGCGCCGAACACCCAGCCGTCATGGTGATTGCCGCGCACGATCCATTCATCGGGCAGCTCACTGCCACGAATCTTGCCGATCACATCGTAGATCGGTTTCTGGCTCCAGTCCGACTCCACGTGCAGATGCACCTTCGCCGGTCCCGCTCCCAAGTGATAGGTGATCGGCAGCGCGCCACGCCAGCTCCCGGGAGCCAACGGCCCGGCGATAGCCGCCAGCAGCGGTTGCGCATCGGCGTACGAGATCGGCAGCACCGGAATCTTCATGATGGTGGGTGCCTCGGCGATCGGCAGCCGTTTGGCGTCGGCCGTGGCGCCAACCCCAGGCGTCAAAGGGTCGCCGGAATAGAGCGTCAAATCGGCCACCGAGCCGCGCTGCACGCCGTCGGACGGCCGCCAGCCGCCCTGTGGATAGACGTCGCCCATAAAGTAGCCATCATCGCGCGGGTCGGAATAGATTAGACAACCGACGGCGCCATGCTCGTGCGCAAGCTTGGGCTTGAGCCCGCGCCAGCCACCGCGGTAGCGCGCAATCACGATCTTGCCCTGAACGCTGATGCCGCGACGATCGAGCTCCTTGTAGTCATCCGGCATGCCGTAATTGACATAGACCAGCTCGCCCGTGACATCGCCGTCAGCGCCATAGACGTTGTAGGGCGGCAGGCCCGCGGCCGTATTGCCCGAAGTGCGGTCGCCCTTGAGAGCCGGCTCATGCAGCTTCGCGGTGAAGTGAGTCGGTGCAATCATCTGCAGCGCGATGCGTTTGGGCGTCGGATAGAGCACGCTGAAGGTCTCGATGTCCGCATCCCAGCCCCAAGCGCGAAATTGCTGCAGCATGAATTGCGCGTTGGCCTTGTCATGCGCCGACCCGACTTGGTTCGGCTCGCTCGCCATGCGCTGCATCCAATCGCGCTGGTCGGCGGCATTGAGCGCATTATCGAAGCGCTGCTCGAGCGAGCGCTCATCGCTGGCATGCGCAACGCCGAATCCGAGCATCGAGGACGATGGCGTCTCGCCGGCAATCGAGACGGATGCCAGCACCAGATAGGCTGCCGGCAAGGTGGTAACGGCGAGCTTTCTAGCCATTGCCCGCCGTTTTGACGGAGTGTTTAGGGTTCGCATTGGCGCAGTTTGCCTCATCGGTTTGGCACGCGGGGACAGTAATGACCGGTAATCGCCTACGCCTTGCGCGTACGATGTCTTAACTTGATGTGGCGATTTAGCATGAGCGTGCCTATGTGGAGAACATTCAATATTGTGATGCGGATTGCCAGCAGCCTGATCGGTGTTGCGATGATCTTAATCGGGGCCGTCTGGATCCTCCAAGGCCTCAATCTGGCCTTCCGCGTCGGCTTCATGGTCGGCGATTTTCATTGGACGATTTACGGCACGATCCTGGCGTTGGTCGGCATCGCCCAAGTCCTCTGGAGCAATACCCGGCAAAGACCGTGAGCAGTTGAGGGCCAGCGCCAGCCGTACTGCCGCACGTTCTGCCATGTGTCTCACGGCGCCGCTCTGCCCCGGCATGTCGCAATCAGCTCCTTCACCGTTCTCAAAGCGAACCCGTGCCCCTCCGACCAGTGACTCAATCGCGGACCGGCGACATTCAGAATGTGAATGTCGAGTTCCTCCACTAATCGTGCGATCTCCCGGAGGGCTGTTGCGAATGACCGCGAGGCTGACGATGTTGCCGTCCCGGATACTGAAGTAGTTCGACCTGATCAACTCGCCCGGAGGGTGTTTGGGTTTGGCGTGCCCGCCGTCGCAAGAGCTCATTCAGACCCGGCTTGCCGCGGATATGTTTCCCCTCGCCTATCAGGTCAAGTCCACAGCAGGCAATTCTGCAATCAGGGCGATATCCCCAAAGCGCATGAAGCCATAACCGAATTTGTCGATGCGTCTGCGTAGACTGGCGCCGCAATGTCGGACCCTCTCCTTTATGTGGCTGCGGGCCTATTCGTGGGCGCCATGGTAGGCCTTACCGGCGTCGGGGGTGGCGCGCTGATGACGCCCATCCTCGTACTGCTATTCGGCCAGTCGCCTATGGTGGCGGTCGGGACCGATCTCATGTTCTCGGCCACAACAAAGCTCGCTGCCACCGCATCGTTCGGCTACAGCCGACGCGTGGACTGGCGCATCGTCGGCCGCTTGGCACTGGGCAGCCTTCCCGGGGCCGCTGGCGTCCTTGTCTGGTTCTGGTGGATGCGTCGAGCCCCGAGCGTCGAGAATCGCATCATCCCCGAATGTCTCGCGGTGATGCTCGCTCTGACAGCGATTGGATTGCTGTCGCAGAATCTTTGGCAGCGGCTGGGCCTGAGGGTAACGGCCGCATGGCTCGAGCGTGCGGAGCGCTACAAGCTGCCGCTGACGATCACGACCGGACTGCTGCTGGGTATCGGGGTGACCCTCACCTCGGTCGGTGCGGGAGCGCTTGGGGCCGTAGCACTCCTTTATTTATATCCGCTTCGGCTCTCGACGGACCGCCTGGTTGCTACGGATATCGCACATGCCCTCCCGGTGACCTTCATTGCCGCCCTCGGTCACGCAACCCTAGGACATGTCAATCTGCAAGTACTCGCCTGTCTGCTGCTCGGGTCGGTGCCGGGCGTCCTGATCGCATCCAGGGCCGTGATCCGCATCCCTCCGATGCTCACGCGCATGCTAATCGCGATCATGCTGGCCTTCGTCAGCGAGCGAATGCTCTTCCGAGGCTGAGAACCGGCAGCCCCCGTTCAATCAGTCCTCGTGCAGCCCGCACTCGCGCTTGAGGCCGAAGAAGCGCACCCCTTCGGCGCTGCCGGCTTCTGCAAGGGAGCGCGTCGTGTGCCAGTCACCGATGGAGGGATATCCCTTCTCCCATAACGGGTGATACGGCAGCTTGTTGTCCTTCAGGTATCGACCGACGTCACGGTCGGTCCAATCCAGCAGCGGATGCACTTTGTATCGGCCGCGTTTGAATTCAATCGGAGCCGTGCCAGCACGCGTCGTTGCCTGCGCGCGGCGCAGGCCCGAGAACCACGTCTGGGCATCGAGCTCGCGCAGCGCACGTTCCAGCGGCTCACGCTTGTTGATCCGATTGTATTCCTCGATCCCAGGGAGACCCTGATCCCAGAGCTTTCCGAACCGCCTCTCCTGCCAGGCGGGCGAGGAATCCGAGCGAAACACCTTGAGATTCAGGTGCAGCTTCTCGGTGAGCTCATCGATAAAGCTGTAAGTCTCCGGGAACAAGTAGCCCGTATCGATAAGTACGACCGGGATACCGGGCATCACGCGATTCACAAGATGCAGCATGACCGCCGACTGCGCACCGAAGCTTGAGGTGAGCACATAGGCTTCGGGCAGCAACTCGACCGCCTGTTCGACGCGCCGCTGCGCCGGAAGTGCGTCGAACGCGCGGTTGATTGATGCCAGTACCAGCCCATCGATGGGCGGAGCGTCCGCTTTCAACCAGCGCTGGAGAGTCTTCTTGAACCACACTTCCGCAGCTCTCTTAGCCCCTATTCAAAGCACGCGGTCACTGGGACATCTCCCTTTGCGGTCGTGATGATACGCAAGCGGAAGCCTTCGGGCCTCGCTACATATGTTATGAGGCTATAACGGACTTCGATGGACAAGCCCGGCCGTGGATCCGCCATGTTCTTAAAATCGGGGACCCCTTCTACCGCGATATCCAAATACCAGGTAGGCAACCACGATGGCGGCAATGATCAAGCCGATCGGACCAATTCCCCAGCCTGTACCCATACCCCAATACAAACCTCCCCCTCCACCAAACAGCAGTAACAGCACTACCAAAAGAATCAGCAGATCCATGTTCTTCTCCTGCTAATAACCAAGCTCTGTCGAGGCTAATTGGAGCATGCTGAGATTCATTCAGTCCGTGCGATAGCGTACGCATTGCCTGACGCCAGCTGTGCTTGCATTCGGCGTCCTAGTTTCTATGGTTAATTGTCCGCCTTCGGTCCAAACCGTCCGCCCAATAAAATCAATATTATAGATAGCCAGAAGTTGCCAATTTCGGACTTTCGATGTCAACTAGAGGGGAAGGCCGTATCGTTAATCCGTAGCGCCGGCTGCGCGGGCGCGCTCAATCAAAGCCGGCTCCAGGCCCCACTCTTGCGCGATCGCGTCGGTGTCGGCGCCGAAATCCGGAGGCGCCGTGGGTTTGGACGGGACCGTACGATTGAATCGCGGGGCAGGCGCTTGCTGCCGCACGCCTTGGATCTCGATGAAGGATTCGCGTGCGCGATTGTGTGGGTGCTCCATCGCTTCGGCCAGCGTGAGTACCGGCGTCACGCAGACGTCGCTGTCTTCAAATAATGCGATCCAGGCATCGCGCGTGCGCGTCTTGAAAATGGCTGTCAGCTCGGCTTTGAGCGCCGGCCAGTCATGCGCCACGGTCGCGCAGTTTTCATTGGGATACCCAGCCGGCAGGAAACGATGCAGGTCGAGTCCCAGCTTCGCAACGAAAGCGCCATAGAACTGTGGCTCGATCGGCGCCACCGACAGATGCTTTCCGTCCGCTGTCTCGTATATGTTGTAATAATGGGCCCCGCCGCTGAGCAGGTGTGCACCGGTTCGATCCGGGAACTTGCCGGCTGCGCGCTCACCAAAGAACATCGCCATGAACGACAGCGCGCCGTCGATCATCGCCGTATCGACGACTTGACCTTTGCCGGAGCGTTGCGCCTCGAACAAGGCACACACCACGCCGAAAGCCATTAGCAAGCCGCCGCCGCCGAAATCGCCGATGACATTGAGCGGGACGACGGGGTTGCCGCCCGTGGGGCCGATTTGATGCAGCAACCCGGTGAGCCCGATGTAGTTAAGATCGTGTCCCGCGCGCTGCGACAGCGGGCCGGTCTGTCCCCAACCGGTCATGCGGCCATAGACCAGTCTCGGATTGCGCTGCAGACAGATCTCGGGACCGATACCGAGCCGTTCTGCTACACCCGGGCGGAACCCTTCGACTAACACATCGGCGCGCTCGATCAGCGCCAGCGCGATGTCGTTAGCCTGCGGTTTCTTGAGATCCAGCGCCAAGGATCGTCGGTTGCGGAACAACGGCGAGTGAGCCGGGATCTCCGCGTTGCCGCCCTGCCGTTCGATCCGCACGACGTCGGCGCCCATGTCAGCCAGCATCATGCAGCCGTAAGGCACGGCACCGAGGCCCCCGACTTCGACAACCCGTATGCCGCACAGCGGTCCACCGCGCAGCGCTCTTCGCCCATTGATCGATCCACTCGATGGACGCGGCACCACTAGGTTCCGCTGTCTTTGGTCGGGGTCGCGCTGTCCAAAGTCGTTTGCACGGCGAGCTGCCAGCTCTTCGCCACGGAATGTGCGATGAAATTCGCTAGGCTCTCCTGATCGTCGGCAATCTCCCGCCAGAAATCGAGTGCGGTGGCAGCGCGAAGCGTCAGGTGACCGTCGGCTTCGCCGTTCGATATCTCGACCGTCATGCCGATTCGGCGTGCCAACGATAACATCGGAAAGTTATGCGTCAGGCAGTGAATGATCAGGGCTTTGAGCCCTCGCGCCCGAGCGTAGCTCGCGGAGCGGTAAAGCAGGGCCATAGCGAGCCCCGTGCGCCGATAGGCGGGAAGCACGGAAAGTCCCACCTCGAGTTCGTCCGCAGACTGCGCGAGCTGGCTAACGGCGACGAGTGCGTGATCAGGATTAAAGATGCCGTAGGAGGGAATGCCGGCCGTACTCCACTGATCCAGGTATGTGCTCACGGCTTCGGGCTTTATGGAATGGCAGAATCGATTAGCCAGATCTTCCGTACCGAGCGCCGCATAATGTGCCTCGAGCGCGGAGCGGTCGCGAGGCAGAGACAAGCGAACGATGGCGGTCACGATAAGGCCTCGCGTTGATATGGTGCGTCGGTGGCGCGCCGCTGGATCAAAGCAGCGACTGCTCGCTCCCGGAGTCTGCACGCTGTGATGCAGCTATCCATCGCGGCCAGGAGGTTCGGCGCAATCCAACGGGGGCACAGCGGCGACACCCGCAATGACAATGAGGCTCATGACGAAGGACCTCCGCATTGTGTCGGCTCCAAATCGAGTGGGGGACTCGAAATCGGAACCGTAGCGATTCGCTCGACCGGCGACAAGCGATAAATTCCCGAGCGAGGCCAAACTCGGCTCATGCATGATCCTCACGCTTCTCCCAGTCAAAGTAATCGCGTTGTGGCTCGATCGTGGATCAGGTCTGCACTCGCGCTGGCGAGGGGACGGTGCGGCCGGGAATTGGATCGATATGGAATGCCATGACTCGAACAGTGCCGGATTTTCTGAGCACCGTGACGGTCACCAGCGCGACGTCATTGTCGAAGGTCCCCTTAAACGCGAACACGGCCGTTGTGCCGTTGGTCATCATGCTGTAGTTGCGAATTTCGAGGTCCTGCACCGATCGCAAGGCGCCGAGCGTGCTGATGCGCCGCAATGCCAGCTGACCTTCGGCACTGCTTGCTTGTTCGATAAAGTGGTCACTCAATCGATCTTGGACATCGGCGAGCTTCCAGCGGTGCGACAGGTCGATCACGAAGCTCGTGACGAAGGGCGCCTGCTGTGTCTTAAAGTGCGCCGAGGACATCGCCAAGACGATCGCAACAACTATAATCAGTCCGCAAAACGAGCCCAGTCCGAGCAGGACTCTTTTCAGAATTCGCACACGCGCACCCTCTTCCGCACCAAAGCCAAGGCGTCCAACTGTAAGAATCTTCAGCCTGCCATGGCAGCGGCAATCACGACTCTGAGCTGTGTACGGTTTTTTAAGCGACGTCTCTGCTTCCTAGCGGGAATGTCAGATCCAATACAGTCGCGCCGCTTAAAGTGTTACACTAATGAAACAATACNTCNATAAATAGCCATCTTTGAATCGTGAAGGAATCGATGTCGATTGGAGAGCTTTGAATCCCGCGCCGTCCGTGAGCGCAAGCAATGCCGTAACGGCCGACGCGGCGGCTAGCGAGTGCTTTCGAGGCCATATCAGGCGCGCTGGAACTAGATGCAGATGCACGTCATTCCCTTTGGATGCTGCCGCCGGCGCCGCCTCGTGCAGCGACGCCATGGATTCACCTTACCATCCATGCCGCAGCAATGAAGGCTTTATGAACTGGACCGAGGCGCGCATGCTCGCGGCGCGCGATGCCAGGTTTCGCACTAAGCTCAATGCTTTGATGATTGAGAAGCGCGACTTCATGGTGCATTTCTACGAGCGCGTCGGTGTTCAGCCACCCTCGCCCGCTACAGAGCTCGCCATGGGCCTCATGAGCCTGGTGGAAGGAGTCAAGCTGTTCCGCCTTTCCAGTCCGCACGACATGACGGCCGAGGCTGCCGAGTCGATACTGATGCTGTTCATCGATTCGCTGATCCGTCTCGCGCGCCTGCGCGCCTCGGAGCAAACCGGCCATCAATCGGCGGCTTGACCCTCGCCAGCCCAGATATTGAGCCCGCCATCGGGCGCATGCCGGTCTATTTGTTCCAGTTCATCGGCGTCGAAGGCAGTATTCTTCAGCGCGCCGATACATTCCTCGATCTGTGACCACCGACTTGCGCCGATCAGAGCGCTGGTAATCGCGGGTTTTCTGAGGATCCATGCGATCGCCATCTGCGCCAGGCTTTGGCCGCGCGTGTGGGCAATGCCGTTCAAGGCACGCACGCTCTCGAGATTGCGCGCGCTGAGCATCGACCTGCGGAAGGAACCATCCTCGGCAGCACGCGAGCTTTCGGGTATTCCATTCAGGTATTTCCCCGAGAGCAGTCCTTGTGCCAGCGGGGAGAATGCGATGCAGCCGATGCGCTCCTGCTCCAGCACCTCAAGCAGTCCATTTTCTATCCAGCGATTGAGCAGCGAATAGGATGGCTGGTGAATGACCAGCGGGACTTTGAGCTCACGCAATATCAATGCCGCCTCGCGGGTTTGCCGCGGGTCGTAGGAGGAGATGCCGACATAGAGCGCTCGGCCGCTGCGAACCGCGGTCTGCAACGCCGCCATGGTCTCCTCAAGTGGCGTCTGGGCGTCGAAGCGGTGGGAGTAGAAGATGTCGACGTAGTCGAGCTGCATGCGCTTGAGGCTCTGATCCAGACTGGTTAGCAGATATTTGCGTGAACCCCACTCGCCGTAAGGGCCCGGCCACATGCGATAGCCGGCCTTGGTCGAGACGATCAACTCATCACGGTGCGCTGCGAGATCGGTAGTCAGAATATTACCGAACAATTCCTCGGCCGAGCCCGGCGGCGGACCATAGTTGTTGGCGAGATCAAAGTGCGTAATGCCGCAATCGAACGACTTGAGAATCATTTCGCGCGCGCGCTCGAGCGGCGCGCTGCCGCCGAAGTTCTGCCAAAGCCCGAGCGCAAGACGCGGCAGTAGCAGACCGCTGTAGCCGCATCGCGCGTAGGTCATGCGCTCGTATCTATTGCTGGCGGCTATGTACATAGCAGCAATATGCCTCGCTGAGGTTCGTGTGCAGGGAGTTTATTCATCGTGAGGTATCGGCATAGAGCTTCGGCGCCGCTCCGCGATCGAATACAGAAGCAGTCCCGCAGCCAGGAATCCAACAGAGCCCGCAAGGACCTCGAGGAAGAATCCGCGCTTGTCGGCCGCATCCGCTGGGGGAATCAACGCCAGTACGATCGAGACGCCGGTGGTCAGCAAGCCGAGGCCGTTCCAGAAGAAACTACCGGGCTGTCCGCCCGGCACGGGGATTGCCGCCGTCTGGCGCGCAATGTCCGTGCGCAGTTTTATGGCTGCGGCGAACATGTACAAATAGGGAATGAAATAGACGATCAGCGTCGCATTGACGAGCTTGAGGTAAGCGCTCTTGACCGTATCGCCTTTTGTCGCAGCGAGGATAAAGACCGCCGACAGCGCTGCCTGCACCAGCAGTGCCACGTATGGGGTTTTCCATCGCGGGTGCGTCACCCCGAATATGCGGGGCAGGAATCGGTCCAGACCCCCGACAAATAGCAGTCGCGCCGAGCCAATCAACCATGCGCCAATGCCGCCGAGTCCGCCGAGCGTCATGAGCAGTGCGACCGGTGAGCCTAACCAGCCGAACCCTTGCCGCGCACCTGCTTTTGTGATGGCTTGATTCACACCGGAGATGATCGAGGTCTCAGCGTTTGGCAACGCCCACATGAGACAGATCGTTCCGAGAAGGTAGCAAGCCGCAATCGTCAGGCCGGAAATGACGATAGCGCGCGGAAAGGTCTTGCGTGGCTCTACGACCTCGGCGGCGAGCATCGGCGCGAGTTCCAGCCCCGCAAAGCCGAAGCAAAGATTAGCGAAAAAGAGAATCGTTGGCAGATTAGCGAACGAGGGGATCAAAGAGCCAGCGGTGATCGGGGTGGCCGAGCCGCCACGGCGCAATGCCGCGACGCCCACGATGGCGAGCGCGATCGAAGGTAGCCAGGTCGCAAGCCCGCCGATATTCTGCAGCCAGCGGCCGCTCTTCAATCCAATGATATTGAGCAGCAGCGCGACGCCCAGCAGCACGAGCGAAGCGCCTGCAGCATAAGCGGCATTTTGCTCCAGATGCGCAAACTGCACGCCGAATATATAAAGCGCAAAGACGACGGTCGATAGGGTCAAGGTCGGGAAGTAGAGGATGTTCGATGCCCAATACAACCAGCCAGCGAGAAATCCGTGGCGGGGGCCGAAGGCCTTCGATGTCCAGACATACAGACCCCCCTCCTCCGGAATTGCCGATGCCAGCGCGATGACGGCAAAACCCTGTGGGACGAAGAACACCAGCGCGGCTAGAACCCAGAGGAACAGGGATGAGGGGCCATTGGCCGCGGCGAGCGCGATCCAACGCATGCCGACGATCGCGGCGACATTGAACAGCACTATGTCGCGAGTCTTGAGCGCGCGTTCAAGGGCCATGCCTTCAAAGAGTTTAGCACGCGCGCTGGAACGCCATGAACCTACCTGCGCGCAGGTCCGTGGGCTCGTCGGAATTTAAGCATGATTGACATTTGCAGCCGGCTCGACGCTACTATCCAGATCTCGAGTACTCGACGGCCACCGCAGGGATTCAGGCAGTGAACGCGGTTCGTTGCAGGAGGATGGCATGGCGTTGCATCGCGCAGTCGCTCGCGGTGGGCCTGCTGATGGCAACGGCTGCCTCCAGCCACAGTAGCGAGGCCGACCGCGTGGCTT
>JGI12269J14319_10001770_pt1 | contig 21239 bp, 14 predicted proteins | sample PeaSoiSIISIP2007_FD_14319 | JGI IMG/M metagenome (IMG submission 14319)
GGAAGAGCGCCGCCTGTTTTACGTTGCCGTGACGCGCGCGCGGCACCGCCTCACGCTCAACACGGTCGTGAACAAGCGCTCGAAGCCATCGCCGTTCCTGGACGACATCCTCATGGAGGCGCAGATCAAGCGCCGTGACGTCGAGCAGTTAGCGCCAACCCCGGTAAATGCGCCTCCCGCTCCCACTGAGATCGAGCCGGTGCTTTTTGACACGCCGCAGCGGCGCGCGCGGATCGGCTCGCGAATTGGCGAGTGGGCCGCAAACTATCGCCCGCCCGTGCCGGAACCGCTGCAGATCAGCCCTTCGGCGATCGGCACGCTGGAAGCCTGTCCTCAAAAATATTTATTCAACGGCGCGTGGAAGCTTCGCGGCGGGCCCGCCGCGGCCATGAGCTTTGGCAGCGTGATGCACAACACGATCAAATATTTCATCGGCGAGCTGGCCAAGGGACACACGCTTCCATTCGACGAAGTGGAACGGAAATTCGAGCTCGAGTGGACTTCGGCGGGATTCGAGGACGACTACCAGGAGCAGGAGTACAAGAAAGACGGCCTCACGCAGTTGCGCGCGTTCCACGCCAGCACGCTCGCCGCGCCGCCCACTGTCATCGCGCAGGAAAAAACGTTTGACCTGCCCATGGACAACAACGTCGTCCTCACCGGACGCATGGACCAGGTGAACCGCATCGGTCCCGGCGAAGAGGAGATCGTCGATTACAAGACGGGCAGGCCGCGCAACGAGGACAAGGCAAGAAAAGACGTGCAACTGAGCGTCTACGCTCTCGCGGCCCGCGAGGTATTCGACTGGAATCCCGCCAGGCTCACGCTGCACTTCCTGCAGACGAATCATCCCGTGAGCGCTACGCGCGACGACAAGCAGCTCAAAAAAGTGCGCGCGGAAATTCAGGAAGCCGCCGCCGATATTCGCGCGGGCGAGTTCCCCGCGAAGCCCGGCTTTGCGTGCAAGTTCTGCGACTACGAATCCATCTGCCCCGCGCGAGAGCAAGGCGCGGCGGCCAGCGCTTCCGGCGAAGAGTAGCGCGCTCGTCGGATCACACTTCGGCCTCGTCGTGCTTCAAGAACAATTTTTCTTGCAACAGGCAGGCAAAATAAAAACGGGACGCTCGCGTTTGCGGGCGCCCCGTCTGGAAACGTTTTCCTAAGACCTGACTCGGTGTGTTGCGTTTCCCTTATGTGGCCGTTTCGCGCATTCGCTCCGTGAACCGTTCTCCCCTCGGAGCAGCGAGCCAATCCATCGCAGACTCGCTATCGTTCTTTTACGAGTGTGCGCGCCGGAAGTCAAGAAGAAATTCCAGAATTGCAAAACGAAAAATCGATGCACTCCAGAAAATTATTTTGTGGATGGACTTCACAACGAATGAGGCTTGTTTGATGCGGTAAAAACGCGCGATGCATCGTGGCACCGGCGCCACAAAGAACTCGCGCGTCTGCATGAGACAAACGAGTGATGCTCCAAGGTTCAGGATTGAGGTGAGAAATAAATAAGGACTACGGCGTTGCGTTCAGGTAATACCCGTCGCGCGTGAGCAACGTAAGGCCCGCCCGCTTCACGCGCACTTCAATCGTGTGATACGGCTTGGAGCGGTCGGTATGCGCGCCGGAGTAGGCGATCGTGTACTGATTGCGCGCCTGTTCGGAAACGCGCGCGTACAGTTCTTCGAGGTTTTCCCGGCTCATGCCGCCGTAAAAAATATCGCCCCCGGTGGAATGGGCGTACTTGGACAAAATATTGTTCCCGAGAAACGTGATGCCGCGATTCATGTTCGCTTCGCCCACGCCGACGGCGTAGACGGAAATATCGTTGGAGAGCAGCAGCTGCCGTGTTTCGTCGTACTTGTGCGTGTTGTTCTTGGCATTCTGCCCGTCGGAGATCAGAAAAATAATCTTGCGCCTCTCGCGCGGACGGTCCTGCAACTGTTCCGCGGCGGCATAAATCGCGTCGTCGATGTGTTTCGTGTTGGGATGCCCGTTGGCTTCGGTTGGAACTTTCGCCGGCCCCGGAGGTTGCGCCGTATTGACGCGCGGGCCGTTGGTCATTGTGTACGAGCCGATTCCGGGAAACGAACTGCTGAGGTCGATGTGTTTCAGTTGCGTGAGAAGTTTGTCGTTGTCGGCGATGAAATCTTCGGAGATTTGCTCGGGGACTTCATCGAAGCGCCACAGGGACACCTCGTCGGAAGCGCTGAACGCGCCCGCCAGGGTCTCGAGGGTCTTCTGAACGTTTTGCGCCGTGCCCGTCTTCAGGTCATCATCAATCAGAATGGCCGCCGACAAGGGAAAAGCCTCCGCGGAGAATATTTCAATCGGCTGCTCGATGCCGTCTTCAAACACCCGGAAGTCGTTCTGCTGCAGGTCGGTTACCAGCTCGCCCGCGTTGTTCTTAACCGTCACGGGCACGACCACCAGGGTTACCCGCGTAATGAGTCGTCCGCGCGTGTCATCGGACTGAAGCGAAGGCTGCTGACCGGCGCTTTGGCCGAACGCCTCTTGCGTCCTAGAAGCCGCTAGGGCTGCCAATGCCAAGCAAATCGTCACGCTTGCGGCCAGCAATTTTCGTGGACATTTCATGTGCGTCCCGTCACTATTTCCGCGTGGGCTACGACCGGGCGCCACGTCTCTTGCGTCTTAAATGGCATCCTTAATATCCCGGCGCAGCATCCAACATGCCATCGCAGCCGACGGAGATTATACAATGCGGATTCGAGCCATTCTTTCCTATCTGTGCGTCGCCTCTCTTGCGGGAGGGCTGGCACTCGCCTCGCCTCCCGGCCAAATCCGCGTGCAAGTGAACCTGGTAAACCTTTTCGCCACCGTCCGCGACAAGCACAAGGCAATTGTCACCGGCTTAAAACAAGATGACTTCCAGGTCTATGAGGATGGCCAGCTACAGGAAATAACCAATTTTTCAGCGGAATCCAACCTTCCCATTACCCTGGGCATACTGATCGATACGAGCGGCAGCGAGTACTACATGCTTTCCGGAGAGAAAGAGGCAGGTTCGCGCTTCCTCGGCCGGGTGTTGCGCAAGGGCGACCTGGCCATGATCATGACCTTTGACACGGACGTGGACCTCCTCGCCGATTTCACCGACGATCGCGGGTTGCTGGACCGCGCCATCAACCGCGCACAAATCAATGTCCCCGTCGGCGGAGTGATTGTTCAGGGCCCCCTTCCCTCGAGCGGTTCTGGCGGCACGAATTTCTATGACGCCGTTTACCTCGCCGCCCATGACAAGCTGTCCGATGAAGCTGGCAGGAAAGCCATTGTAGTCCTGACTGACGCGGAAGACACGGGAAGTAAGTTGCAGCTGGGGGACGCCATCGAAGCCGCGCAGCGGACCGACACGGTCGTCCATGTTCTTCTGGTTGCCGCCGATGGCGGCGACCAGAGCGTCGCCAGGAGGCTCACCGACGACACCGGCGGCCGAATGATCATCGTGCGCAACGAAAGGAACCTGGAGCAGGCATTCGATCAAATCTCGGAAGAACTGCGCAGCCAGTACACCATCGGATACACTCCCACCAACAAGAAGCACGACGGAAGCTACCGCAAGATCAGAGTGGAGATGAAAAACAAGGATTATTCCGTCCTGACCCGCCGCGGATACTACGCGCCTACCAACTGAGCGAGGATCAAAATCGAGCGCTGTTTTCTACGCAGACCGCAGGTTTTTCGTGGCGCCGGCGTCTCGCCGGCGGTTTTTCTGATCTCTCCGCATCGCAAGATCGCCGGCGGGACGCCGGCGCCACTAAACCACGCACGCGATGCTCGTATGCTCATGTACTGCTGCCATTTTCTTAAACCGTGCGACGAACTTCGGCTCAGGCCGGAGGCGCGGCAGGCTTGCCGGATGCGGGAATTGGAACGGAAAAGTATCCCTTACGAGCGCGAACGACCACATCCTTGCGATCGGTTTGGATGCGTATTGTGTGGTATTTCCCGTCCGGAGAGCGGCCCGCGGGACTGTAGGCCAGCGCGTATTGGTGGCGCAATTCGTCCCCGATGTCGAGAAACGACTGTCCCAGATCATCGACCTTGTACGGGAAGAAAGCACGGCCTCCGGTTTCCAGCGCAAGTTGTTCGAGGACTTTATCTCCCTCCTCTTTTTCGTACTTGCGGCTGATTCGCCTGGAGGGATTCTTCTCGTCTTCGGCCGAAACCCAATCCGTGCTCGTGCTGATCGAGTAGATGATCACGCCCGCGCGCTGCGCCATTTCCACGGATTCGCCACGGGACCGATTGCTGCTGTTGTCATCGCCGTCGGAGATCACCACCAGAACGCGCCGCACGTCGGAATTCGGGCCAGGAGGCAGCGGCGAGTTTTTCAATAAATGGTTGCTGGCCGCGTAAACCGCGTCGTACAGGGACGTGCCGCCGCCGGCCCGTTGCTTCAGGATGGTGTCGCGAATATCTCCGGTGTCGCCGGTGAAATCCTTGATGATTTGCGGGCCGTCATCGAACGTCATCAGAAACGCCTGGTCCTTCCCGCGGCGCAAGGCGTTAAATATGAAATCGATGGCGGCGTCCTGCTCGAATTTCAAACGCTCGCGAATGCTGTTCGACGTGTCCAGCACCATGCCGATGCGCAGCGGAAGATCGGTCGGCTGGCTGAAATCCGTGATTTCCTGCTGCGCGCCATCATCGAATACCTTGAAATTTTCCCTGTTTAGATCCGTGACGAGTTTTTCGTGCTTGGTCACCACGCTGAACAGTACTTCCACCAGGTTGACGTTGACGGAGATCCCGCCCTGACGGTTCGCCTGTGCCGGAACGTCTGGCGAGGGCGGCGCCGGAGGCTGGGCCTGCTGCGCGCTCACGGCGGCCACAGCCGCGAGAAAACCAAGGATTGCAATCCAGAGAACGCGATTTTTCATGGGCGTTATACGTATGGAGCAAGCGCGGCCTCGATCTCCGCGGCGCGCCGGCCCAAAGATGCTCCTACCTCATCGAAGTATACGCGCAAATCCCTTGGCAGCGGAGCGCGAACTTCCACCCAGGCGCCGCTCGAGGGATGTGAGAAGCCGATCCGGGCCGCATGCAGGAAGTTCCGCTCGAGAAGGGGTAAATCGCGCGATCCGGCGCGCAACCCGCGCGGCGCGCCGTAGAGAGTGTCTCCCACAACCGGATGCCCGATGGCCGCAAAGTGCGCGCGGATCTGGTGCGTGCGCCCGGTGTGGAGCACGGCTTCAACGAGCGTGCAGCGGTCCAGGCGCGCGATCACGCGCCAGTCGGTCCGCGCGTGGCGGCCTTTGGTTGCGCGCGCGGTCATGCGCGTGCGGCGGCGCGGGTCGCGCGAAATGGGCAGCGTGATGGTCCCGGAATCGCGCGGCATCTTGCCGTGCACGAGCGCCAGATAAATCTTGCGAACATTCCGCGAACGGAATTGTTCGGAGAGATGTTCGTGCGCCTGGTCGTTCCGCGCCACGACCATTGCCCCCGACGTTTCGCGGTCCAGGCGATGGACGATGCCCGGACGCAACGCGCCGCCCACCTCGGAGAGTTTTCCAAGGCGGTGCAAGAGCGCGTTCACAAGCGTGCCGCGCGAATGGCCTGCGCCTGCATGCACCACCATCCCTGCGGGTTTGTTCACGATCACGAAGTCGTCGTCCACGTACAACAGTTCGAGCGGCAAGTCTTCCGGCAGCGCCTCCGGCGCCGGCCGTGGCAGAACTTCGATCTCAATCGTTTCGCCGGCCGCGACCCGGTGAGAGACCTTGGCAATGTTGCCGTCCACCCGAACGTGGCCTTCGCGGATCAGCTCCTGGATGCGCGTGCGGCTAAGCTCCGGAACGCGCTCGGCGAGAAATAAATCCAGCCGCCGCCCCGAGTCACCTGATACGGCGGTTAGTTTTTGGTTTGAAGTAGCACTGGCTTCAGCCTGTGGATTTTTGTTTGAAGTGTCCAATGTTGTGAAAGTTCGGCGTGCGTGATTTTTGTCTCAGCATCAGCAAAAACCCACAGGCTGAAGCGTGTGCTACTAAACCCGTCCCCGTTTTTCGGCGGTTGGAATGGGCCGCTGCCGCGCGCCGCCGAACAATAACTCGAAAAGGACCAATATCGCTCCAATCGTGATGGCGGAATCGGCGACGTTGAACGCGGGCCAAATGTACTTCCATAGCCGAACTTCCAAGAAATCCGTCACCCCGCCGTGGATCACTCTGTCAAGCGCGTTGCCCGCCGCGCCGCCCAGAATCAGCGCGAGCCCGCATTGCGCCATCGCGCCGCCGGCGCGGCCCGTGACGATCATCCAAACCAGCAGAACCATCACGGCCGCGGAGCTCAGCACCAGGAGCGGCGTGAGCCACGGCGAATTGGAATTGGAGAACACGCTGAAGGCGATGCCGGGATTCCGGCTATGAACCAACACCACGATATCCGAAACGATGGAATGGCGGAAGAATGGGCTCGTGTAGCGTTCGATGGCAAATTTCGTGGCGCGGTCCGCGGCGAGCACCGCAAGCGACAACCAGAACCAGCGCGCCCCCCTCACGCGGACGCGGCCCCTTGTCCCCCCGCCTGGCCCGACTCTTCAATTTCGTTGAGCGCCTTCACGCAGCGCTCGCAAACGGTCGGGTAGTCGGCGTTTTCGCCGACGTGCGTGGAATAGTTCCAGCAGCGCTCGCACTTTGCGCCCTCGGCGCGTTGCACCGCTACGCTCAATCCCGGAAGCAATTCCGACTTCTGCGCGCCGGCGGGAGCCGCCGCGGCGAGATCCACTTGCGAAACAATAAAAAGGCTGGGCAGCCAATTTTTGTATTGTTCCAGCAGAGGAGCTAGATCTTGCGCGGCGTTCAAAACAACTTTTGCCTCGAGCGCTCCTGAAATCGTTTTCGCATTGCGCGCGGCTTCGAGCGCGCGGAGCACTTCCGTCCGCACTGTCAGCAGTTTTTCCCAGTTCGCAGCCTTCGCGGCGTCGAGCGGAGAACCGAGTGCCTCCGGCTTCGGGAATAGAGCGAGGTGCGCGCTCTCTGGATCACCCGCGACGTGGGGAAAATGTCTCCAGATTTCCTCGGCGGTAAAAACCATGATCGGGGTCGAGAGACTCAACAATGCCTTCGCGATGCGATACATGGCGGTTTGCGCCGAGCGCCGGGAGCGGTTTCGAGCCGCGAAAGTGTAGAGCCGGTCTTTCAGCACATCGAAATAAAAAGCGCTGAGATCCACCACTGCAAAATCGTGCAGCGCATGGAAGACGCGATGAAATTCAAAACCCTCGTACCATTTGCCGCACTGCGCGACGAGTTCCGCCGTGCGCGAAAGCATCCAGCGGTCGAGCTCTTCCATTTCGGCGTCGGGTACGGCATCGCGCGCGGGATCGAAATCGGCGAGGTTTCCCAGGGCGAAGCGGAACGTGTTGCGCAGCTTGCGATACGCCTCGGAAAGCTGCGTCATCACGTTGTCGGACATGCGCACGTCCGCCGTGTAATCCTGCGACGCAACCCACAGGCGCAACAAATCCGCGCCCCACTTCTCGCACACTTCCGTGGGCAGCACAACGTTGCCGAGCGACTTCGACATCGGCTGCCCCTTAGCGTCGAGGGTCCATCCGTGGGTGAGCACATGCCGGTAAGGCGCGCCATTGCGCACCGCGACGCCAACCAGCAGCGAGCTTTGAAACCATCCGCGATACTGGTCCGGTCCTTCAAGGTACATGTCCGCGGGCCAGGGAAGTTTTTGCCCATCGGCATCGAGACGATCGAGCACAGCCAGATGCGATGAACCCGAATCGAACCACACATCCAGAATGTCGGTTTCCCTGCGCCAAGTGGACGCGCCGCAGGAACAGCGCGTGCCCGCCGGCAGCAATTCTTCCACCGGGTGCGTGAACCACGCGTCTGCGCCCTCGACCGTGAACCATTTCTGCACGAGCGCGTGCAGCGCCGCGTAATCGTCAAACTGTTTGCCGCACTTGTCGCAATAAAGAATCACCAGCGGCACGCCCCAATATCTCTGCCGCGAAACGCACCAGTCCGGCCTCTCCTCGATCATCGAGTAAATCCGTTCAGCGCCCCACTCGGGCGTCCATTTTACTTTGGCGATTTCCGCAAGGGCGCGCGGCCGGATCGCGCCCGCACCACTCCCCGCGCCGTCCAAATCGATGAACCATTGTTCGGTAGCGCGGAAAATTACCGGATTGTGGCATCGCCAGCAGTGCGGATAGCTGTGCGAAAGTTTCTGTTCGCCGAGCAGCGCGCCGCGATAGCGCAGCAACGTCACAACAATGGGATTCGCCTCAAAAACAGTTTTCCCTTTGTACTCCGGCAGTCCCTCCAGGTATCGGCCGCGTCCATCGATCGGCGCGTACGCCTCAATGCCATATTTCTGCCCAGTCTGAAAGTCCTCAACGCCGTGGCCGGGCGCGGTGTGCACGATTCCGGTGCCCTGATCGAGCGTGACGTAATCGGCCAGAACCGCCGGCACAATCAAATCGAGAAACGGATGCCGGAATTTCAGCTCCGCCAGCTCTTTCCCTTTCCATGGCCCGCGCACGCTTTCTGCTTCAAGCTTCAAAGCATCGAGCGCCGGGCCAACCAAATCCGCCGCGAGCAGCAACGCTCCCGCAGAAGTTTCGGCCACGACGTAGTCATAGTCAGGATGAAAGGCAAGCGCACGGTTGTGCGGCAGCGTCCAGGGAGTAGTCGTCCAGATCACTGCGCTCACGCTCGAGCCGAGTTTTTCCGCCGCAGCGCCCGGCTCGACGGCAAATTTCACCCAGATCGACGGGCTGGTGTGGTCTTCGTATTCAACCTCTGCTTCGGCCAGCGCCGTGGAATCCACAATGCACCAATACACGGGCTTCAGCCCGCGATACACGTACCCTTTTTCGAGAAATGTGACGAAGGCGTCGGCGATCGTGGCTTCGTACTGCGGGCTCATCGTCAGATACGGGTCCTCCCACTGCCCCAGCACGCCGAGGCGCTTGAAATCCCGCCGGTGCTGATCCACGTAACGCGAAGCGAATTCGCGGCACATGCGACGGAACTCGCCGGGCGGAACGCTTCCCTTTTTTCCGCCCAATTCTTTTTCCACCTGCGTTTCGATGGGCAGTCCGTGGCAATCCCATCCGGGAACATAGGGCGCGCGAAAGCCCGCCATCGTTTTCGACTTCACGACCATGTCTTTCAAAATCTTGTTCAGCCCGGTGCCGAGATGAATCGTGCCGGTCGGATAGGGCGGCCCGTCATGCAGGACGTACGAAGGCGCGCCGGCGCGAGCCTGCTGGATGCGATGATAGAGTTTCTTCTCTTCCCACTCCGCGAGCTGCTTCGGCTCGTTCTGCGGCAAGCCGGCCTTCATCGGAAAGTCCGTGCGCGGCAAGTTCAATGTGCTTTTCAAGTCAACGATTTTGGGCATAAGTTAGCTTCGGGTGCGGACTGTCCTTATCACACTGAGCGTCCCAGTAGCACCGGGACTAGCGCGCCCGCCGAAAAATCGGCGGGGCTTGGCAAGGACAGTTTTTTTCCTGTACAGCCGTTCCTGTACTGCCTAGTCTGGAAACGCGCTTCCTCGTGGTAACGTCCCAATGTTACAATGGATTTGGCAGTGTGTCAGCCGCCTGACCCGCCGGGCATCCATTCGCGACGTGAGAGAATCGTACTGCGAGAGACAATTTTCAGTAACGTGAGGCAAAAATATCGTTGAGTACCATTGCGCCAAAGTGGAGTGACCCAAGCACCCCAGCACCCAAGGTGGTTCTGCCTGAGGGGAAGACTGCGCCGCGCCTCGGCGGCTCCCAGAAACCGCTCTCCCGCGGATTTATGTCCAACCTGAGGGACTTCCTCATGGAACGCCCGGTGAAGATCTCCAAGCACGTAAGGGGCGATGTCTTCACCGTGCCCGAATACGGCGGCGGCCTGGCCGAAAATTTCAAAGAGTGGTTCAAGCCGACGCCCAAAGCGGTGTCTTCGCGCATGACTGTGGAATGGCAATCGCCCTACAAAGTCATGTGGCAGAATCTTCGCGATCTCATTTCACCTCCCAAGCTTCCGCCGCTCAAGGTGACGAGCCAGCCGGTCAAGGTGAAAGACATCTGGTCCAAGGACAAAGCCTTCGGGCCGTCGCAGGCCATTGCGCTCGCGGTGCATATTGCCATCACGGCGCTGGTCTTCTCTCCCCTGCTATATTCAGTCGTCAAAAAAGCGACCGCAAGCCCCCGTAATTCGCTGGTGACACCGCTAGATATTGGCTCAGAATACATAGCGAAGTTGCCCCCCGGCAAGGACAAGGCCGGAGGCGGCGGTGGAGGCGGCGAGAGAAATCCGATTCCCGCAACAAAGGGCAAGGCGCCGAAGTTCAGTTTCAACCAGATTGCGCCCCCGATGGTGCACACCAAGCCCGATTCCAATATTCAGGCGACTCTGCTCGGACCGCCGGATCTGAAAATCCCAAGTCCGAATATGGATAATTTCGGCGATCCGCTGGCCAAAATGCTGACCGGTTCGGGTGGCCCCGGCGGCGGCAGCGGCATCGGAAGCGGCACCGGCACCGGGATTGGCAGCGGCGAAGGCGGCGGCCTTGGGCCGGGTTCCGGCGGCGGCACAGGCGGCGGCGCCTACCATCCGGGAACAGGCGGCGTCGGCTATCCGACTTGTGTCTATTGCCCTGACCCGAAATACTCCGAAGAAGCTCGGAAGGCAAAGTATCAGGGCACGGTCGTCCTCCAAGTCGTCATCACTCCGGACGGTCGCGCGACTGACATTCAAGTCGTAAAGGGCCCCGGCCTGGGTCTGGAAGAAAAAGCAGTGGAAGCCGTGAAGCAATGGCGCTTCAAGCCCGCCAATGGACCCGGTGGAAAGCCGGTCCCCGTGGTTGTTCCTCTCGAAATCACTTTCCGATTGCTTTAGAACCTGCTTCGTAAATCGTCTTTGTGGGTCGCGGCTTCAGCCGCGACATTCAAGGGCCTGAAAATCAAGGGCTTTAGCCTCTGACGCCTGACAGTGTCTTGATGGCCCGCAATTCTTAAGTTGGCTGCAAGTATTTTCCGCTTGGCGCTTATTCTCTCCGAGGTTCCACACCATTTGCCGTTTCTTCGCGCATTGATTACGATTTGAGCGCGAGGTGGCCTCCGTGAAACCCAAAACAACCCGTGCTGCAAAAATGTTTCTCGCCAGTTCGCAACAGTTGCTCGCAAAACAAAGTCTTCCCCGCATCGTGAAATGTCTTCAACAGCTTTCGGAAGAGGAGATTTGGTGGCGGCCGAATTCGGCGTCGAACAGCGCGGGCAATCTCGTCCTGCATCTTTGCGGAAATGTCCGCCAGTGGATCATTTCGGGCCTCGGCGGGGCGGAGGACAGGCGCGAACGCGACCGCGAATTCGCGGAGCAAGGGCCCATTCCCCGGCAAGTGCTCATCACCCTACTGCGCGGGACCGTTCGGGATGCGTGCCGGGTGTTGGCGCGGCTCTCCGACAATTCGCTGTCGCGGAAATATGAAATTCAAGGCTTTCACGTTACAGGACTGGATGCGGCGTTCCACGTGGCCGAGCATTTCGGGTATCACACCGGCCAAATTATCTACATTACGAAACTCAAGCGCGCCCACGATTTAAGATTCACGAGGCTGCCCGTGATAAAAAAGAAGAGAGGCGGCCGATGAAATGTAGCGCCGGCGTCTCGCCGGCGTTCTTGCGTAGTGTGGAGTTCGGAAAAATCGCCGGCGAGACGCCGGCGCCACCCAATACCGCGCGGTGAGAAATCAGAGTCGGTGGAAGGATTTCCAAATGCTAGCCGCGTACATGGCGGAAACACGTCCTCGCGGAATCGTTTCCAATGGCGTTCCGTCGAGGTACACTTCGCCATGAGAAAAATGAAGACGAAATCCTGCATTCGCGCATTTGCTTTATCCGTCGGATCCTTATTGGCGGTGTTTCCCTCGCAGCTCGCAGCGCAGTCCACCGGGCGCATCGAATTCGTGGCGCTCGTATCGCCCACGGGAGGCCAGCCCGAGCCGGTCCGCCAATTGACTTTTTATCTGTTGCGCAAGAGCGTCGAAGACATTCGCGCAGAGGCCGCGCAAACGGCGCCTGCTCCCGCGCTGGACAAGTTCATCGACGGACTCAGTTTCTCGCCGGAATTGAAAACATGGATGAATAAGCATCATTCCGTGCGGCTGTCCGGCGAAGATTTCACCAAAAGCCTGAGTCCCGAGGACATCGTGGACGTTCCCGAGTTTTTCAAAGCCTACATGGACCATAACGCAGCATATCGAGGAGTCGGCTTCCCCGAGCCGAAATTCAAGGAAAAGGACCGCACCTCCAATCCGGAAAAATACAAGGCGCAGAGAGAAGAATACAAAGCGGCAGTTCGTAAATTTATCGCGCGCGCCCCGGACACGAAGCAGGGGATGGACCTCGAACTCATCGATCTGAACCCGGACCCAAAGTGGGAGTCGGTTGAGGGCAAGCAGCGCAAACTTCTGGATACGCGCGCGTTCCAATTGGCTCGTGAGCGCTACCTCGTCGCGCGGACGGATACCAATCTCGACGGGCGCGGATCTTTCGCGGGCATCACACCCGGAAGCTATTGGATCGGGATGCTCGGCGCGGAGGCGATTTCCGGTGATGTACGCTTGCATTGGGATTTTCCCGTGACGGTCCGGCAGGGTGAAACGGCAAGCGTTGAGCTTTCCAACATGAACGCCGTGAGGCCCAACACCACCGCGCAAAATTCCATTAACTGAGGATTCCCTCCGCAGTGACTTTCCTAGACGAGAGCGTGGCCTAGATGGGCACATGGCCCCTCTGGATCGCCTTTAACGCCGGCGTCGCGCTCCTCCTGGTGCTCGATCTCGGATTGTTTCACCGGCGCGCGCGTGTCATTTCGCTGCGCGAAGCGGCGATCGAGAGCGCGGCATGGATCACTCTTTCGCTCGGTTTTGGCGCGTGGATTTTCGTTTTTCATGGCCGCGGACCAGGCTTGGAGTTTTTTACCGGCTACGTCGTTGAAAAATCTCTCAGCCTGGACAATGTTTTCGTTTTTCTTCTGATCTTCCAGTACTTCCGCGTCGATCCCCGCTACCAGCATCGCCTGTTGTTCTGGGGAGTAGTGGGAGCGCTCGTCCTGCGCGGCGCCATGATCGGCGCGGGCGCCGCGCTGATCGCGAGGTTTGATTGGGTCCTCTATCTCTTCGGAGCTTTCCTGATTTATTCGGGATTCAAACTGTTCGGCGCCGACCATGCCGTGCACCCCGAGAAGAATCCGGTGGTGCGCTGGGCGCAAAAGACTCTGCCCATGTCACGGACGGAAACCACGCAAGAATTATTCGTACGGCAAGACGGGCGATGGTTGTTCACGCCATTTTTTCTGGTCGTGATCGTGCTTGAAACCACGGATCTCATTTTAGCGGTGGACTCGATTGCCGCCGTTTTCGGCGTAACCCGCGATCCGTTTATCGTCTACAGTTCCAACGTCTGCGCGATTCTTGGCCTGCGCGCCCTCTATTTTCTCCTGGCCGGAATCCTGCAATACTTTCAATACCTGGATGAGGGCCTCGCGATTGCCGTCATGTTCATCGGGGCAAAAATGCTGGCGGATCCGTGGGTGCATATTTCCACTGGCCTCTCGCTCGCAATTGTCGGCGGTATCATCGTCCTTGCCATTCTCATCTCGGTCCTTCGAGCGAAGCCGCAGGCCCTTATAGTGGAACTATCTCAGAAAAGAGGTCGGCTCAGATCCGTTTCTCCGCCAACTGCAGAGTATATCCACCGCCTTGCAGACCAGGATCGCACCCAGCGCGCTCAGGTAGCGCAGGATCTCTACAGCTATGGAAAAACACGCACGTTGAATTGGCTCGACGAATGGAGCAAGGATCAGGACTTCCGTGCGCTCATCGTCCAGGATCAGTCTGTGCAACCGAACGGGGAAAAACTTGCCTGGCCAAAACTTACCATCGGGATAGCGGTCCTGCCGGAGACCTTTGAGAAAATCCGCATGGCCAACGACTCTCCCCCACTCGCCGATGCGCCTGCCGATCAGGACGTGGTGGAATTCGAGCTCGAATTTGCAAAAATCGGAATGAGCCATGTGCATCTGGACGTCCTCACGACAAAGACGCCTGGCAAAAATGGCGCGATTGCGCGTTTCCTCGAAAAATTTGGCGAAGGAATCCAGCAAGTAGAAATTGATGTCACGGACGTGGACCGCGCAACGGAAATCCTGCGCACGCGATTCAGCCTTGAGCCGATCTATCCCGCGACGCGCCCCGGAGCGAATGGCACCCGCGTGAATTTTTTCCTTGTCGCCGCTTGGAACAATCAAAAAGTGCTCGTAGAACTCGTCGAGCAGCCGAAGGGTTTACACCAGTCACCGGTCACCAGTCGCTAGTCACCACTTCAGCTCCTCCCATACACCGGAATCGCCGCGCCATGAATCACCCGCGCCTCTTCCGAGCACAAAAACAAAATAACTCGCGCAATTTCCTCCGGCTTCGGCCATTTCGAAAAATCGGATCCCGGCATCGCCTTCCGGTTCGCAGCCGTATCGATGATGCTCGGCACAACCGTATTCACATTGATGTTGAACGGTTTCACATCCGCTCCTAGCGAATCAAACAAGGCCAGCGCAGCGGCCTTCGATGCGGCATAAAGCGCTCCTCCCGCAGCGTGATCGAAGGCCGCCTTCGACGCGATGTTCACGATCCATCCTCGATTTTGCTTGATCATTTGCGGCACCACGGCCCGCGCGAGGACAAACCCCGCCTTGAGATTGAGCTGGAGCATCTTGTCGTAGGTTCGAGCATCCACTTCCCAGAGATTCGTTCCGCCCGCATATCCACCCACAGTATTCACAAGGATATCGAGGCGGCCGTGCTTCGCTACAGTCTCGGCAATGCATTTTTCGACGGCATGCTCGTCGGTGACATCCACGCTCACGCCCGAGGGTGCCGCCGATCCGATCCTCTGCGCAGCGGCCACGACCGCGGCAAATTCTTCCGCCACATGATAAGTAACCACGATCGTCGCCCCTGCTTCCAGAAACGCCATGGTAACTTCGCGCCCCAGTCCCCCAGTGCCGCCGGTTACGAGAACGATCTTGTCGTGGAAGTTCATGATCCCCTCAATCGAATCTTTCGCAATCGCACAGACCATGTAGCGCCCACATTCAGGTGGGCATGTGACGGACCTACCGTGCTCGCCTGAAGGCGAGCGCTACAAGAAACCTACTCCCCAGTTTGCTCGAGGAGCTTGGAAACCAGGCCCGTCCATCCCGTTTGATGGCTTGCGCCCAACCCCTCTCCGCTGTCTCCGTGAAAATATTCATAAAACAAAATCAAATCGCGCCACAACGGATCGTTCTGAAATTTTTCGTTTCCACCATACACCGGCCGGCGGCCATTTTCATCGCGCAAAAAAATATGCGTCAGCGATCGAGAAAGCTCCGCGCTTACATCCCAGAGCGACATTTGCTTGCCCGAACCGGACGGGCACTCCACGCGAAAGTCATCCCCATAATAATGATGAAATTTCTGGAGCGACTCGATCATCAGAAAATTCGTGGGGAACCACACGGGGCCGCGCCAGTTCGAGTTTCCCCCGAACAAGCCGCTCTGCGATTCCCCCGGTTCGTAGTCCACGCGATATTCGTTGCCGTTGACCGAGAGCGTATAGGGATGCGCCACGTGATATTTCGACAGCGCGCGAATGCCGTGAGGGGAAAGAAACTCTTCCTTGTTGACCATGTAGCCGATGATCCGCACAAGTTGATTGCGGTCCACCAGCGAAAGCAGCCGGCGCACCCCATTCGGCGAAGTCTGGCTGCTGTCCACGCGCGTGGCGAAGCTCGGCATGTTGTCGAGAAACCATTGCATGCGGCGCTGAAAGCCCGGCAGGCGCGCGATCAGCTCCGGCTCCAGCGTCTCCACCGCAAAGAGCGGGATCAACCCGACCATCGATCGGACTTTCAAATAGTGCTGGTCGCCATTCGGAAGGTGAACCGCGTCGTAAAAGAACCCGTCTTCTTCATCCCAGAGCGACAACCCCTCGGCCACGTGCGAGTTAATGGCGTCGGCGATGTGAACAAAATGCTCAAAAAATTTGCTGGCCACGTCCTCGTAAGCCGGATCCTCGCGAGCGAGTTCGAGCGAGATTGCCAGCATGTTCAAGCAATACATCCCCATCCAGCTCGTGCCGTCCGATTGCTCGAGGTGTCCTCCGGTGGGCAGCGGCTGCGAGCGGTCGAACACGCCGATGTTGTCGAGGCCCAGGAAGCCGCCTTGAAACACGTTCATTCCATCCGGATCCTTGCGATTCACCCACCAGGTAAAATTCAGCAGGAGTTTGTGGAACACGCGTTCGAGGAATCCGCGGTCGGAGCGCCCGCGGATGCGCTTTTCGATCTTGTACACGCGCCAGGCCGCCCACGCATGCACCGGCGGATTCACGTCGCCAAACGCCCATTCGTACGCAGGCAACTGCCCGTTCGGATGCATGTACCATTCCCGTAGCAGGAGGATGAGCTGTTCCTTGGCAAAGTCCGGATCGACGAGCGACAGCGCAACCGTGTGAAACGCCAGGTCCCACGCCGCAAACCACGGGTACTCCCACTTGTCCGGCATCGAAATGACGTCCGCATTGTAAAGGTGCGTCCAGTCGTGATTGCGCCCCTTCTTGCGTTCGGCCGGCGGGGGCGGCTGGCCGGGGTCTCCCTCCAGCCAAGTCCGCACATCGTAGTGATAGCACTGCTTGGACCAGAGCATGCCGGCGAGCGCCTGCCGCATGATCCTGTGCGCGTCTTCCGAGCGCTCCTGCGGGAAGCGCCGCGCGTAGAATTGGTCCGCTTCGCCGCGGCGCAGTTCGAACGTTTTTTCGAATGCCGCGTCAAATGGGTTCGCTACGCCATCTTTGGGTTCCGCGTTCGTCAGCCTCAGGCGAACCGTCACGGAGGCGCCGGGGGCGATCTTCGAACGATAGCGCGCGGCGCATTTTGTCCCCTTTTGCGCGGGATTGACGGCCTCCTTCACGCCCGCAATCACATACTCGTGGAAGCTATCTTTCACGTACGGAGATTTATCCGGATAGCCGAATACGCGCTGGAAATTGGTTTCATTCTCGGTGAAGAGCATCTCCTGCGAGCCCTCGACGAGTAGCCACCGCTTGCCGTAGCGGCTCTCCTCTGCCGCAACCACCGCGGCGCCCATGAAATCCGGAACGCGCGAAAGGTTGGGATGCCCGTGCTTCTCTCCGAAGGACCAGATATTCCGAAACCACAGCGTCGGCAAGAGTTCGAGCTGCGCTTCTTCCGGCCCGCGATTCCAGGCCGTGATCTTGATCAGAATATCTTCCGGCGCGGCCTTTGCGTATTCCATGAACACATCGAAATAGCGGTTTTCATTGAATACGTCCGTGTCCATCAGTTCAAATTCCGGCTCGCGCTTTCCTCTTTTGCGATTTTCCTCTACGAGTTGGTCGTACGGAAAAGCCGCCTGGGGATACTTGTACAGGTACTTCATGTAGGAATGCGTCGGCGTCGAATCAAGGTAGAAGTAATACTCTTTCACGTCCTCGCCATGATTGCCTTCGTTGCCCGTCAGCCCGAACAAGCGCTCCTTGAGAATATGATCGCGCCCATTCCAAAGCGCCAGCGCGAAGCAGACACGCTGATGGCGGTCGCAGATCCCGCCGATGCCGTCCTCCCCCCAGCGATAGGCGCGCGAGCGTGCCATGTCGTGCGGAAAATATTCCCACGCCGTCCCGCCCGGACTGTAATCCTCGCGAACCGTTCCCCACTGCCTCTCGGCGAGATAAGGCCCCCAGCGCTTCCAGTGCTTGGTGCGCTGGTGGGATTCCTCCAGGCGCTGTTCTTCGGCTGTCATCGCGCAGTTCCTCGCTCCGAAAAGGTAGCACAGACTTCAGTCTGTGGGTTTCGACTTACGGGTGGACAAAAACCCACAGGCTGAAACCAATATTACTTGACCGAACTCTAGGATTAGCTTTCGATTTAGTGAATTTCGATGACCCGAGCCTGACGGACGGCCCTGATCGCTCGGAGTTCGCCGAGGACTTCGGGCGGAACTTTTTGGTCCACGTTGACGATGCCGATGGCTTCGTCCGAATTCTGCACGCGGCCGAGGGCGAAGTTGGCGATGTTAATGGCGTGTTTTCCGAGCAGCGTGCCGACGCGGCCAATGACGCCGGGGACGTCCTCGTTGCGGAAAAGCAGAAGGAAGCCGGTGAGCGGCGCGTCGATATCGATGTTGTTCACGCCGAGAACGCGCAGCGCGTTGTTCAGGCCGATCATGCCGAGGACGGAAACCGTTTCTCCGTCGATGCGCAAAGCCACACCGAGGGAATTGGTGTACTTGGCTCGGCGCGCGCTGCGTACTTCGACCACCTCGATGCCGCGCGCCTTCGCGAAATTTCCGGCGTTAATCAAATTAATTTGGTCGGCCAGAATTTGGCCCAGGACGCCCTTCAGCACCGCGTTTTTCACGAGGTGCGTGTTCAGGTCGGCGAGGCCGCCGTCGTAGCTGATCGAGACTTCCGAAAACGGCTTCTCGGTCAATTGCGCGACAAAGGTGCCCAGCTTTTCGCCGAGCTGAAGATACGGCCCCAGCTTCTTGAACTCTTCGGGAGAAATGGCCGGCATATTCACGGCGTTCTTGACGGCGCCGGTCGTCAAGTAGTCGCGCAACTGTTCCGCGATGCGTGTGCCGACAACTTTCTGCGCCTCTTCGGTTGAGCCCGCGATGTGCGGCGTCGCGATCACTTTGGGATGCTGAACCAGACGAGGATCGCCGGGCGGTTCGGCCTCAAAGACGTCGAGCCCCGCTCCGGCCACATGCCCGCTTTCGAGCGCCGCGAGCAGCGCCGCTTCGTCCACCAGTTCGCCGCGCGCGCAATTGGCGATGTGCACACCTTTCTTGGTCAGCGCGAGCGATTTGGCGTTGATCAAATGCTTGGTTTCCGGCGTCAGCGAGGAATGCAGGCTGATAAAATCGCTGGTCTTCAATAGTTCTTCGAGCGGCACGAGGCGGATATTCTGCTCCGTGGCAAGAACAGTGGACACATAAGGATCGAAGGCGATGACTTTCATTTTGTGCGCCTGCGCGAGGCGCGCAACTTCCGTGCCGATCGTGCCGAGGCCGACGAGACCCAGAGTCTTGTCGCGCAATTCGCTGCCCGTGAATTTCTTCTTCTCCCACATGCCGGCCTTCATCGAAGCGTCGGCCTGCGCCACGGGATGCGCCATGGCCAGGAGCATGGTCATGGTGTGTTCGGCCACGCTGATGGCGTTTCCGCCGGGAGTGTTCATGACGAGCACGCCCTTGCGCGTGGCGGCGTCAAGGTCGACGTTGTCAACACCCACGCCGGCGCGCCCGATGACGCGCAAGCTCTTGGCTCTATCCATCAGCTCGGCCGTCACCTTCGTCGCGCTGCGCACGAGCAAGGCATCCGCGTCGCGAATTTCTTCCTCGACCTTCCCTTTCGTTTTGGGGAGATTCACAACGTTCCAGGAGGGATCCGCCTTCAGAATTCCCACCACGCTTTCGTCCACGCTATCGGCAATCAGAATTTTCATTGTGCACTCAAGATTCTCCGCGCCCTCACAGTTCTCCGTGCGCTCCGTGTTAAGTCTTTGCTCGTCATCAAGTCAAAGGCAATCAACACAGAGGGCACAGAGAGCACAGAGAAATGCAAATCAATTACGAATGTGGAAAAAACCTAACACCTGTCACCTGCCGCCTAAAACCTTCTCTACTAGGACGAATGCCGCAAATAAACGTTCTGTGCGGCGCGAACACCGCTGCCCAGCTCGACTTTGTGGCCGACCTTCTGCAGCACGATTTCAAGGGCTCCGAGCACGGCCACCAGGTCGAGAAAATCGTAGTATCCAAGATGGGCGATGCGGAACATGTGGCCCTTCATCGAGCCCTGTCCATCGGTAAGAATGACGCCAAATTGCGCGCGCATTTCCTTGACGATTTTGGTGGATTCGATCCCCGCTGGGGCATTGATGGCGGTCACGGCGTTCGCCGGAGAACTCACCGCAAAGTTCGTCAGGCCCATCGCGACGGCTGCTTCGCGCGTCGCCTCGGCTAAGAGCGCGGCGTTGGCGATGAGATTCTCGCGCCCAAGTTCCTTGATGTAATTCAAAGCATCGTGCAAGCAAACGACCAGCGAGGTCGCCGGAGTGTAGCTCGATTCCCCCTTCGAAAGGCTCTTTCGTTCCTTCGCATAATCAAAGTAATAGCGCGGTAGTTTCGATTTTTCCATGGCCCGCGAAGCCTTCTCGCTGATGCTGGCGAATGCGAGACCTGGCGGAATCATCGTCGCCTTCTGCGATCCGCCAATCATGATGTCGAATCCCCATTCGTCCGGGCGCAGGTCCGTGGTCCCGAGGCCGGTAATGGCGTCCACCACAAAGCAGCATTCGGGCAGCGCGGCCACAGCCTTGCCGAGCGTTTCGACGTCGTTGCGCACGCCCGTCGAACTCTCGGTCGCCTGGATGAGCACAGCGCGGAACGGGCCCCCGGTTTCGAGATGCTTCTTCATTTCGCCGATCGGAACGGGGTGTCCGTAAGGCGCTTCCACGACAACTGCTTCGACGCCGTAAGCTTTCGCGAGTTGGACCCAGCGCTCGCCAAATTTTCCCGCCGTCCCGATCAGAACGCGTTCGCCGGGAGAGAGCAGGTTCGACACCGCGCCTTCCATCGCCCCAGTGCCCGAACTGGCGAACACGATGACGTCATTCTGCGTGTGGAAGTAATATCGCAGGTTCTCGAGCGTCTCCCGCATCAGCGTCCGGAAGGCATCCGTGCGGTGATGCAGCGTCATGGTCAGCGCGCGAAGTTGCGCTTCCAGCAAGAGAGGCGTAGGTCCGGGAGTAAACAGTCTTTCCTTGATGATTCCTGGCATATCCGTGTCTCAGTCCGATCTTTTTCTTTTAGAATAGAAGAAAATTTATTTGGGGCGCAAGCAATCCGAGTTAGGCCAAACCTATTTCAAGGGCATATCCGCCTTTGTAAGTCCATTTGCAGGCAGGAACATAGGTTAAGGGATGGCGGCACAATGGTCAACATATCTGGAAATCGCGTTCTGCTTGACACGTAGTGCCCGCTAACCTATGTTTTCACGCAAACACAGATTCCAAAACACATTTCTGCAAAAGCGCCAGGAGATCTTGCAGATGGGCGCGAGTCTTGAAGACGATTAATACAAGGGGATTTAAGCGAGCCATCCCGCCAATCCCCGGGGCGACGAATCCAGAAACGTAGACGAGACT
>JGI12269J14319_10001771_pt1 | contig 21239 bp, 19 predicted proteins | sample PeaSoiSIISIP2007_FD_14319 | JGI IMG/M metagenome (IMG submission 14319)
GCCTGGCCGAGGGCGCCGGCGTCGGCCAGGCGGCCACCGACGTGGCGGCTGAACTCGGCGTGGCGCGCCGGCGCGCCTACCAGGTCGCCCTCGACCTGCGCGCGACGACGGACTGAGGCGCGCCGCGCGGCCGCGCCGTTCTGGCCGCCAGGGAGGCACCGGTACGCTGGGTCGGTGCCGCCGTTCTTCCTGACGACGCCGATCTACTACGTGAACGACGTGCCCCACGTGGGTCACGCCTACACGACGGTCAACGCGGACGCCATCGCGCGCTGGCACCGGCTGCTCGGCGACGACGTGTTCTTCCTGACGGGCACCGACGAGCACGGCGCCAAGATCGCGGAGGCGGCGGCCGAGCACGGGATCGCCCCCCTCGAGATGGCCGACCGCACCGCCGCCCGCTTCCAGGAGGCCTGGGCCGGCCTCGACATCGCCAACGACGACTTCATCCGCACGACCGAGCCCCGACACCACCTGGCAACCCGGCGGTTCCTCCAGGCCATCTACGACAACGGCTACATCGAGCTCGGGACCTACACCGGCCTCTACTGCGTGTCCTGCGAGGACTACTACACCGAGGACCAGGCGGTCGACGGCGGGTGCCCGGTGCACGGTCGCCCGCTCATCGAGATGGCCGAGGACAATTACTTCTTCAAGCTGAGCGCGTTCGAGGACCGGCTCATCGAGTGGTACGAGGCGAACCCCGGGGCCGTCGCGCCGCCAGGCAAGCGCAACGAGGCCCTCAGCTTCATCCGCGGGGGGCTCCGCGACATCTCGATCACCCGGACGTCCATCGACTGGGGGGTGTCGGTCCCCTGGGACGCCGCGCACGTCTTTTACGTCTGGTACGACGCCCTGGTCAACTACCTGACCGCGGTGGGGTACGGGAGCGACGAGGAGCGCTGCGCCAAGTGGTGGCCGGCCGCGCACCACCTCATCGGCAAGGAGATCATCCGCTTCCACTGCGTGTGGTGGCCGGCCATGTGCATGGCCGCCGGCATCGACCCCCCGGCCAACGTCTTCGTGCACGGGTGGCTGCTCATCGGCGGGCAGAAGCTGTCCAAGACGTTGATCCGCAGCGCCTCTTCGAGCGAGCTGCCGGTCCGCATCACCGACGTCGTGCCGTCCTCGCTCACCGACGACTTCGGGGTGGACGCGGTCCGCTACCACCTGCTGCGGGACACGCCGCTCGGGGCCGACGGCGACTTCTCCTACGAGGGCATCGTGTCGCGCTACAACGCCGACCTGGCCAACAACCTGGGCAACCTGGTCTCCCGGGTGGCGACCGTCGTCGGCTCCAAGTGCGGCGGGATCGGGCCCGCTCCCGATCCGGACAGCCCGCTCGCCGCGGCGGCCGCGGCGGCGGTGTCCGGCGCCGCCCTCGCGTGGGAGCGCTTCGCCCCGCACGAGGCCCTCGAGGTCACCTGGCGGCTGATCGCGGCGGCCAACGCGGAGCTCGAGGCGACCGAGCCCTGGAAGGCAGAGCCCGGCCCCGCGGTCGAGGCGGTGCTCGGCAGCGCGCTCGAGGCGCTGCGCATCGTGTGCCTGCTCGTGTCGCCGGCCATGCCGGGCACGGCGCGCCGCATCTGGGCGCAGATCGGCCTCGACGGCGCACCGGCCGACCGGCGGGTGCCCGCCGACGCGGCCTGGGGCGGGTACCCGGGCGGGGTCCCGGTGGAGCGGGGCCGGCCGCTCTTCCCGCGTCGGAAGGACTGAGCCGTGGGCGAGTGGTTCGACTCGCACTGCCACGTCCAGGAGCACTACGAGTCCGACTCGGCCGAGGCGCTGCGCCGCGCCGGCGCCGCCGGCGTGGCCGGGGTGGTCTGCGTCGGCACCGACGCCGACACCTCGGCCGAGGCGCTGGCCCTGGTGCGGGCCCGGCGCACCGGCGCACTCGGGCCCGACGTCCCCGAGGTCTGGGCGACGGCCGGCCTGCACCCCCACGAGGCCAGCCAGGGCACCGAGCGGCTGCTCCGGTTCGTGGACGACGAGCTCGCCCAGTCCGACGGCGCGATCGTGGCGATCGGAGAGTGCGGGCTCGACTACTTCTACGAGCACTCACCGCGGGTCGCGCAGCGACGGGCGTTCGCCGAGCAGATCAACCTCGCCCACCGGTGTGGCCTGGCCCTGGTCATCCACGCCCGGGACGCCTGGGACGACCTGTTCGCCGTCTTGGGGACCGAGGGCGTGCCGGGGCGGGCGGTTCTGCACTGCTTCACGGGCGGGCCGGAGGAGGCCGAGCGCTGCCTCGCCGCCGGCATGTTCGTCTCGTTCAGCGGCATCGTCACCTTCAAGAACGCGGCCGCGCTGCGCGAGGCCGCCGCCGCCTGTCCGAGCGACCGACTGCTGGTCGAGACCGACAGCCCCTTCCTCGCCCCGGTTCCCCACCGCGGGACGACCAACGAACCGGGGTTCGTGCCGCTGGTGGGCGCCGCCATCGCCAAGCTCCGCGGCGTCGAGCCCGTCGAGCTGGCCCGCTCGTCGGCCGCGGCCGCCCGGGCGGCGTTCGCCCTCTAGGTCCCGGGGTCAAATCGGTTCCGTTTGCCCGCTTGACACTCCCTCCCTAGTATCCCGGCTAGCTCGGAGCCGACTGCGGGTCGGCCCGGGCGCAATGTCCCCGGGGAAGGGTGGAGGTCTGAGGACAGAAAGCACCGGGGGGAGGCGCGTGCTCGTCGGGGCGCTCCTGTGCGGAGCGCTGTTGGGTGGGCCTCTTCTGCTGTTAGGCACGGGCGCCGTGGTGTCGAGCGCGCTGCCCGCTGGCGCAGGCGGTGGTCGGACCGTTGCGACAGCTGATCAGCGCGCCCGGATTGTCCCCGGGCTCCAGCAGGTCAAGTTCGCCGCTCCGGCCTCGATCAGCACCACGACGACGGTGCCGCCGACCACCACGGTGCCGCCGACCACGACCACCACCAGGCCGCCGCCGCCCACCACCAGGCCGGCACCCACGACCACGACGGCGCCGCCCAACACCGCCACCGGTCTCGCCACCTGGTATGCCGAGGCGCCCGCCGGGCGCTGCGCCAGCACCAGCCTGCCCTTCGGGACGGTGCTCACCGTGAGAGACGACACCACCGGGGTCTCGATCACCTGTCTCGTCGACGACCGCGAGACGGCCGGACCGCCGCACCTCGTCGATCTGTCGCCCGAGGGATTCACCGCAATGGCGCCACTCAGCCAAGGGGTCATCACCGTCACCATCACCTGGTGACCCTGTCGGGCCCGGAGATCCACCGCCTTCTCTCCGAGCACGGCATCCACCCGAGCAAGGCGCTCGGGCAGAATTTCGTCGCCGACCCCAACACCGTGCGCCGGATCGTGCGACTGGGCGGCGTCTCGGCCGGGAGCCGCGTGCTCGAGATCGGCCCGGGCCTCGGCTCGCTGACGCTGGCGTTGGTCGAGGCCGGGGCATCGGTGGTGGCCGTCGAGATCGATCGTCGGCTGGCCGCCGCGCTCCGCGAGGTGCTCCAGGGCGCGGCCGGTGTGCGCGTGGTGGAGGGCGATGCGCTGCGCCTGGACTGGCGCAGCTGGCTGGACGACGGTGCCCTCCCCTCGGGCGCGCCCTGGATCCTCGTGGCCAACCTGCCCTACCGGGTGGCGACGCCGGTCGTGCTGCACGCCCTGGAGGAGGCGCCCGAGATCGGCTCCCAGCTGGTCATGGTCCAGCGCGAGGTGGCCGACCGGCTGGTGGCGACTCCGAACACGCCCGCCTACGGCGCCGTGTCGGTCCGGGTCGGCTACTTCGCCGAGGCGGCGATCGTGGGCCAGGTGCCGCGCGGGGTGTTCATCCCACGGCCCAAGGTGGAGTCGGCCCTGGTGCGCATCGTCCGGCGGGACGCCCCGGCCGTCGACCCCGCGCTGGTCAGCTACGCGCGCTTCGACGCCGTCGTCCGCGCCGGGTTCGCGCATCGCCGCAAGATGCTCCGCCGCGCGCTGGCCGGGGTCGTCTCGGCGGACGCCTTCGAGGCGGCCGGCGTGGCGCCGACCGCGCGCGCCGAAGATCTGGACGTGGCGCGGTGGGGTCGCCTGGCCGCAGAGACCGGGGTGGGCGCGCATGGCTGAGGGCCAACGGGTGCTCGCCCCGGCGAAGTTGACGCTTTCCCTCCGGGTCACCGGGCGGCGCGCCGACGGCTACCACGAGCTGGCGGCCGAGATGGTGTCGATCGACCTCTGCGATGAGCTCGTGATCGACCCCGACGGTGACGCCCTCGAGGTCGTGGCCGACGGCGCGGCGGCGCCGGTGCCGGCCGGCCCGGGTGACCTGGAGGACAACCTGGTGCGCCGGGCGCTGGCCGCCACCGGCCGCACGGCGGCCGTCCGGCTGGTGAAGCGCATCCCGGTCGGCGGGGGCCTCGGGGGCGGGTCGAGCGACGCCGCCGCCGTCCTGCGCTGGGCCGGCTGCTCGGATCTGGCGGTCGCGGCCCGGCTCGGGGCCGACGTGCCGTTCTGCGTGGCGGGCGGCCGCGCCATGGTCACCGGGGTGGGGGAGCGGATCACCCCGCTGCCCTATGCGCCGCGGTCCTTCGTGCTGCTGGTCCCGCCCCTCCCGGTGCGCACCGCCGACGTCTACCGGGCCTTCGACGAGCTGACGCCGGCCGGGGCCCTCCCGGGCGGCAACGACCTGCTGGCGGCCGCGCTGGTGGTCGCACCGGCCCTCGCCCGATGGCGCGACGCCCTCGGCGCGGCGAGCGGTCGCACGCCGAGGCTGGCGGGGAGCGGCGCCACCTGGTTCGTGGAGGGGACGCCCGAGGAGCTCGGGTTGTCGGGGCGCGACCGCGTCAGCGTGGACGGGGAAACCGGCCGGGTGGTGGGGGTGCGGACCGTGCCGGCGGGCTGGGAGGGGGAGCCCCTCGCCGGGGGGTGATTCGGGTCGCTACTTCCCGGCCCGCCGCTGCCAGCGGGTGGCCTTCAGCATCTTCTTGTGCTTCTTCTTGCGCATGCGCTTGCGGCGCTTCTTGATCAGCGAACCCATGTAGGGACGGCAGGCTAGCAGCCGAAGCGGTGCGCCCCGCCCGGGAGGGGAGGCCGCTCGCTCGCCCAGGATTCGGGGCGGGCGCTCAACCGGGCCAGTGGGAACAGCACGTCGGGGGCAGGGGGACGGCCCTGCCCCCGACGCACGAAGCCGCCGAGGGTGAAGCGGCGCGACCCGAGGAGGGAGCGCTGGGGGGGTAGCGGTAACCGGAGTTCTCGACCCTGGCCGGAGCGGTCACGAGGGCCCGGGGGGCGAGCCCGGCCGACAGGTCGGCGACGGCTCTCATGATCGCTTCGGCGCCGGAGCGACCGGCAACGACGACCCTGCGGCTGGTGCGGCGGACACGATGGTTGATCCCTTCGCGTCCTTGGGTGTCGGTGCCGTTCGACGGCTGGGTGTTGGACAACGGCCCTCCTCTGGGTTGGCTCCATCTTCCGACCGCGACCTAAGAGGACTGCCAAGCAACGATAAGAAAAGCGTCAAGAAGGCCGGTGCAGGGTGCGGCCGGCGGCGCCCGATGACGCGGCGCCACCCCCTGCCTACCGCGGCCCAAGCCCGCGGCTCGCCGAGGGCCCGGAACGGCTAGACCAGGGCCATGGCCATGGAGTCGACCGCAGAGCCCTCACCGATCGTCCTCGCCCGACGCCAGGACGTCGTGGTCGCGATGCGCGAGGTGGGGGCGGCCGCCGCCGAATTGCAGGTCCTCTTCGAGCAGCTGGCGACGGGCGTCGACCTGGGCCTCGACCGGATCGAGTGGGGAGCGGGGGCATTGGCGGTGGCGCGCACGATGCGTCTCGCGGATCGTCGGGAGATGCTGAACGCGGCCGCGGCGAGGGTCCGGCTGGCTCGTCACAACTTCCAACGGGCGATGTTCCTGTTGGCCATGGCCGAGGGGAGCTCCCTGGCCGAGATCGCCCGGACCTGGCGGGTCTCTCGGCAGCTCGTCTCCCGGATGACCAAGGAGGCGGGGTAGCCGAGGACGGGTGGGGGCGGGCTCAATCCGGTGCCGGCACCTCGGCGGGCGCTCTCACGACGGGGAGGCGCAGCTCCATGAGCGTGCCGCCGTCCGGCGGCGTCGACGCCGCGACGGTGCCCCCCTCGTCGTGGGCCACCTGGGCCACGATCGCCAGCCCCAGCCCCGACCCGGGGAGCGCCCGGGCCGAGCCGGCCCGGTAGAAGCGGTCGAAGACGCGCGGCAGGTCGAAGGGAGCGATGCCCGGGCCGTGGTCGCGCACGCTGACGGTCCCGGCGCGGCAGGCCACCTCGACGGTGCCGCCGTCGGGGCTCCACTTGAGCGCGTTGTCGAGGAGGTTGCCGACGGCCCGCGTGATCCGTTCACGGCGCCCCTGCACCCAGGTCGGCTCGAGGGCAGCCTCGAAGTGCACGCCGCGGGGCCGGCCGTGCGAGGTGGCCAGCCCGACTGCGTCCTCGACCAGCTCGTCGAGCCGGATCGGTCCGGGTTCGGGCTCGGTGTGGGTCCCGCGGGCCAGCTCGGCCAGGTCGCCCACCAGGTTGGTGAGCTCCTCCATCTGGGTCAGCACGTCTCCGACCAGGACCTCCCGGTCCTCGGCCCCCAGCTCGTCGACCCGTCGGACCACTTCGAGATTGGTCCGCAGGCTGGTGAGCGGCGTGCGGAGCTCGTGGGAGGCGTCGAGGACCAGCTGGCGCTGGGACTCGCGCGAGGTCTCCAGCGCGCCGAGCAACCGGTTGAAGGCCCGCCGGAGGCGGCCGAGCTCGTCGGGCCCGCCGGGCTCCAGCCGCTCGGAGACGTCGGTCGTATGGGCGAGCTCCTCCACCGACGCAGTCAGGTCGTCGAGCGGTTCGATGGCGGCGCGGGCGACGAGCCAGCCGAGCAGGATGGCCAGCGCCACGCCGGCGATGGCCACGAGGAGCAGCGCCAGGCCCAGGTGGCCGAGCTGCTGGTTGACCCCCGCCAGCGGCGCGGCGACCTGGAGCGCACCGTTGTTGAGAAAGATCGGCGCGGCGCCGGCCTCGGTGATGGACAGGTTCCTCACCGGCACGACGTACTCCCGGAGCTCTCCCTTGCCCCGGACGGTGGCGTCGGTGAAGTAGGGCCTCGCCTGCCCGGCCGCCACGGCCTTGGTGGCGGCCGTCACCGGCAAGGTCGCCGTGCTGAAGATCGGGGTGTCGTCGAACGCCGCGACCACCTGGACGTAGACACCGTTGTTCTGGGCGAGCACCAGGCCGCCGCCCTGCTCATGGGCGGCGTTGCTGGCGCTCGCGATCAACGTGTCGTCGACCGAGTTGACGAGCGAGTTGCGGGTGGCGACGTAGGCACCGAGGGACGCCACCAGCACGGCGAACACCGCCGTCACCGTCGCCGCCAGCACGATGCGGGTTCGGAAGGTCACGGCTCTCGCAGGACGTAGCCGACGGCTCGGACGGTGTGGATGTAGCGCGGCTCGCCGCCCGCCTCGGTCTTGCGCCGGAGATAACCGACGTAGACGGCGAGCGAGTTGGTGCCCGAGTCGAAGTCATAGCCCCAGACCCGCTCCAAGATGACCTCGCGGGTGAGCACCTGGCGGGGGTGGCGGAGGAAGAGCTCGAGTAGGTCGAACTCGATGCGGGTGAGGGTGAAGGTCCGGTCGGCGCGGCGGACCTCCCGGGTCCCGAGATCGAGCTCGAGGTCGCCGAAGCGGAGCGTCTCGCCCTCGCCCTCGCTTCGGCGGCGCAGGAGGGCCCGCAGCCGCGCCAACAGCTCGGCCAGCGCGAACGGCTTCACCAGGTAGTCGTCGGCCCCGGCGTCGAGGCCTTGCACCCGGTCGTTGACCGCGTCGCGGGCGGTGAGCATCAGCACCGGGGTGTCGTCGCCCGCCGACCGGAGCCGCCGGCACACCTCCAGTCCGTCGAGGTCGGGGAGCCCGAGGTCGAGGACCATGGCATCGGGGGAGGCGAGGGCCAACGCGTGGAGGGCGCTCGTGCCATCGGCGGCGGTCTCCACCTCATAGCCCTCGAGGCGCAGGGCGCGTTCCAGGGAACCGCTGACTGCGGGGTCGTCGTCAACGACGAGGATCTTCACGGGGCGCACCGTCTTCTCTGCGAGCGGTCACCGGGCCGGTCGACTGTCGGTGGTGCCGGGCTGTCTTCTCGGTTCCTGCCGCACCTACCACGCCGCGCCGCCGCAGAGCCTACCGTTGCCAACGCTGATACCGGGGCCGGTGGGCGCTCGATCCCCCATTTCGCGTCGCCTCGGGACCCGTGTGATACGCGTGGTGCCGCCTATTGGCGGGTAGTTCAACCGGCAGAACGCCTGACTTTGGATCAGGAGGTTGGAGGTTCGAGCCCTCCCCCGCCAGCCACAAGTTTCCTGTTCAGCGACTCGCGTGCTCGGCCGTACGGCGCTACCGGACCCGGGCTTGTCAACGTTCTGTCGACGCGGCTCGGTTGCACTCTCGAAGGTGGCTTCGTTGGGTGGGGAGTTGCCAGGGGCCCGGGAAGGTTTGGGCTCGCTCAACCCGTCCATCTGACTTACAGTCTCTCAATCCTGGATGACAGAGACCGGAGCGGCGTCGGCGAGGGCGCCCATGGGGAGGGACTGATCTCAAGATGGCCAAGCACCGTCCAGCACACGCCAGGTCGGGCCTCGGGCGCTACACCGCCCCGCGCCGCCTGCACCCGGCCCACGCGGCCGCCTCGGCCGACGGCGTGCGCATCGTCGGGCTGACCGGCGCCCTGGTCGGTGGCGGGCTCCTGGCCTCGGCCGGGCTCATGGGCATCATCGCCACGCCGGCCGGCGCGACGGCGCCCGGGGCGTTCGTCACCGGGGCCAGCCCGCCCTTCAGCAGCCTGGGCACCACCAACTTCGACGGCTTCGGGAACTTCGCCACGGTGGCGGGCGGTGGCGGGACCGTGGCCCACCCCGGCGAAGCGACCGCAGTTGCCGGTTTTGGGGACTTGGACGCCACCAACGTCGACAACACGGCCTTCGCGTTCGGCTTCGGCCCCGGGAACGAATCCATTGCCTCTGCCGGCAGCTTCGGGGAGTTCGCCAACCTGTCGGGCAACTCGGCGACGGCCAACGCCGTCTCGGCCGTCGGCCCGCTCGGTGGCCCCCCCGCGGGCGTGGCCTTCGCCGGGGCGGGTGACAGCTCGTTCCTCCCCACCGGAAGCGCCTTCGCCAACGCCTCGGACAACACGGCCTTTGCCTGGACCTTCGGAGGGTTCTCCGATGCCACCGCCGGATTCGGCGATGACGCCAACGTGTCGGACAACGTGGCGTATGCCGGGAGCCAGTTCGCCGACGTCACTTCCGAGGCCGGCATCGGGGCGGATGCCAACCTCTCGGGCAACGGCGCCTACGCCTACGGCCTCCTGGCCGAGTTCGTCGGAGCGTATGCCGGCGTCGGGTCCGACGGGCACTACGAGAACAACCTGGCGGTCGCCCAGAGCACGTTCGGCCTGGCGGTCGCCTGTGCCGGGGTGGAGGTCTTCAGCGTGGAGGGCTGCGACGACGGCTTCACCGGCGGCCTCGCTCAGCCGAGCGACCACATTGTCGGTGTGGCCGATCCCGGCAGCAACAACATGGCCACGGCCGGCAGCGTCGCGGGTCCGGCGGAGGCCTTCGCCGTGGGCGGCGACAACAACACCGCGGCAGCCAGCGCGGTCGGCGGCGGGGCCGGCGCGGCGCTGGCCGATGGCACCGGCAACTCGGCGGCGGCCCTCGGGGTAGCCGGCGGCACCACCACCGCCCAGGCGGTCGGCACGGACGTGAACGCCGACGCCACGGCCGTCGGGGCCGGCTCGACGGCCACGGCCGTCGACGTCGCCGGGGTCTCCCTCGTCGGGGCCACCTCGGCGCTCGGTGGTTGGTCGGACGCCTCCACCAGCGGTGGGGCGTGGACCGTCAGCATCAACGGCGGGACGCTCGTCAGCTAAGAAGCCTCGGTTCGGGGAGCCGCCTCCTTGTCAACGGTTTTCAACGTGACTGGACCGCACCGGACCTTTGAGCCGACCCGACGACTGAGGGTTGGTGATCCGGTGCAGCATCGAGAGGGGTCGACTCGGATCCAATCTCCGGGTTCTCTTCGCGCCGGAGGTTCCCCCTATTTGGCTGTCTTCAGGCTTTCGATGGCGTCGAGGAGAATCTTGATCCCGCCCTCTGTGTGAACGTCCAGCAGCGTGAGCGCTTGTTGGATCCCGTTGCGAGCGTCTTCGACGTCCTCGAACGTTTTCGCAGCGCGGGCGTCGGCTGCCTCGTTCTGCAGGTTCTGGCCGACCATCAGGGCGGGGAGTAGCACCAGCTGGATGAACGTCTGCGCCACCCAGGCCACCAGGGCGATGACGCTCGCCTTGATGATGACCGCCGGGAAGAAGCTGTGGAACACGTGGAACGCCGAGAGTACGGCTGGGAGCGAGCAGAGAGCGAGCACGCAGAAGACCCAGAAGCACGTCATTGTCCCGACGTATTGCGTGAGGGTGAGCGCGACCTTCTTGTTGAACCGGGCGTAGGCGGTGTTGGTGGGTAGGTGATCGGCAGTGCGCTTATGCACCGCCTGCCCAAGCCTGGTGAACCCATGCGTCGGTTGCTGCTGGTCGGTCGTCGTCACCTGTCTGCTCCTTGTTGGCTGAGTTCGGAGCCGGTCCTCCCGGGTCGTTCTGCATGATTTTCTCTTGGTTCTCGAAAGTGGGTTGGGATGCTCGACCGGCGGGGCCGATATCGAGTTCAGCGCGATGGACTCGAGCGCCGACTGTCATCAGAACCGGTTCGAGTCCGGTCAGGACACGCCGTGGCGATAGGTACGGACCCGCGAGCCGACGGCACCTCCGTCGGTGCCGGCTCGACGGCGTCGGCCATCCAAGATCTCGGGCTCGGGCTGTCGACGGTGGGGTCTCGGCGGGTGGTCGGATGCCGCCTCCAGTGGTGGCATCTGGACGGTCAGCATCAACGGCGGGACGCTCGTCAGCTGGCCACCTCGGTGGGCCGGGCCCTCCGGCCAGCCAGATTCGGGTGAGTTCGAGCTGGCCGGGTGGCTTCAGCCTCCGACCTGGGCGGCACAGTTGTTCCCGCCGATGGCGCTCATGTCCTGGACCGGGACGGGGGTCCCGTTCACCGCGTAGAGCTCGGCCGAGTAGGCGCCACTCGGCGCCGATGTGCCTGCCGTGAGCGAGAAGGTGATCGTCCCTCCACCGCTGATCACGAATGTCTCCGACGGGGGCAGGCCGCTGCCGGAGAAGATGAGCTCGACCGTCGACCCGGGGGGAGCCCCGCCGATCTGCAGCGTCTCGCTCCAGGTACCCGGCACGCAGGGCCCACCGCTGAAGGAGCTACCGACCGACGTCATGGTGATGTTGGTCGCAGGCGGGGGCGAGGTCGGTGAGGCGGGGGGCGAGGTCGGTGAGGTCGGCGAGGTGGGGGGCGAGGTCGGTGAGGTCGGCGAGGTCGGTGAGGTGGGGGGGGATGTCGAGACCGTGGGAGGGAGTCCAAGCGCCGAGCGCGCGTCGTTGGACGCGGCGGTGAGGGCGCTGAGGTCTTTGGCGTAGCGCGAGGCCCAGGTCTGGACGCCGATCGTGTCGAGCGTCGCCAGTCGTGACAGGTCTCCGTTCAACGTCGCCACTGCGCTGGCATCACGACGAAGCGCGGTCGCGCCGGCCGAGTAGTGCGCCGCGATCGCGATGAGATCGGAATGCGTGGTATCGAGCGCGGCGACGAGTGGAGCCGCCGCGGCCTGTGCTTCGGTGCCGGTGGTCGAAGCGGTCCAGGTCTGGGCCAGCGCGTCGAACACGGGTTCGGCGGTGTTCACCGGCGCGACCGCCGCCAGGAAGCCTCGATCCGCTTCTGCCTTCGACAGGGGCGTCGTCGAGGCGACCCGGGTCGTCCCGGTCGAGTTGGGCGCGGGGTGGCCCGTACCGCCGCCGCCGAGGACGAAGACGGCGATCAGTATGCCGGCAATGGCCGCGCTGACGCCGATCGCCGCGGCCAGCTGCACCACACAGCCCCACCCTTTTGGCGACCACCACACGGCCCCGTCGTGCTCTTCGACGAGCGAGGAACCATCTTCCAGATCGGGGCCTTCCGAGTTCGCTTCGGTCGCGTCGGGGATGACGGGGACGGTCGCCGTCGGGCTCCCCTGACCGCCGGCTCTTTCGTATTCCTGACGGCGCGTGAACCCGGTGGGGTCCTCTTCCAGACCCTCGCCGAGGTGGATCGGCACGGGGTTGGCCACGGGCTGGATCGTCGGACCGCCGATACCGGGCGGGACGATCGAGGGGGGCAGGCCCGGCGCAAACGGACCCGGTGGGGGATCGGGCTTCCACCAGGCGTTGTCGGCCATCGCCTTCTCGCTCGGTGCCCAGGGAAAACTGAACTTTGGGGGTTGGGTCCCCCCGCCCGCGCCGGTGGCCGGCGGCGTCTCGCTGGCCGGGACGGCGGCGGCCTGCAGTTCCGCGAGACGCGCGCGCGCCCACTCGACGCGTCGCGTGGCCGCTGACTTCTTGTCGCGGAGGTCAAAGACCGAGGTCCCCTGGACGTGGCCCCAGTCCGGGTCGTCCTCGGCCTTGGCCAGGTCGTGCGAGACGGTGCGGAGGGCTTGCTCGGCCTGGTCCAGCTCGTTCTGGGCGTTCTGAATGTCCCCGGCGCTGGGCGATCCGGTCGGGTCGGGCGGGGGCACGGGTCAGCCCGGGTCGGGGCAGCCGACCGGTGAACGGCGCTCGGCCTCGTTGCCCGGAGCGAGCAGCAGGACCATCGGCACCACCTCCGCCAGCGGTCTTCTCAGGTCCCGACCACGGACGAGGTGGCAAAGCGTAGTCCCGCACCCCGTGCCGTGGTCGACGAGGTGACGCCCGGGTCGCAGCCTCCCGGTCGCCCGCCTGCACCGACGCTGGCCGGCGGCGTCACCCCGGGCGGCGGGTCAGTCGAACCGGTAGCGGAGCACCTCGGCGACGGCGCGGTAGCCGATCGAGCGGTAGACCGAGTTGGAGGTCGCGTTGGCGAGGTCGGTGTAGAGGATGCAGCGGCTGTGTTGGAGAGCCCGGGTGGATAGGGCGGCGACGCACGCGCTGGCGTATCCCCGGCCCCGCAGGGTCTCGGGCGTGTACACGTGCTGCACGCGCACGACGCCCGAGGTCGGTTTGCTGAGCGCGGCCACCGACACCGCGGCGCCGTCGTCCCAGAGCCAGAAGTGACCGAGCGGCAGGCGGTGGGCCACGATCGCCGACGCATCGCCCACGTCCCCGATGTCGGCCAGGAAGGCCCCGGTCCACTCGACGAGGAGCCCTTCGTCGTCGATCGTCGCGGGTCGGAAGCGTCCGGGGACCCCTCGCGGCTCGACGACCTCGCGCACCTCGTAGATCCGCTGGCCCTGCAGCGGCCTGGCGGACGACTTGGTCGTCTCCGTCCACGCCCCGGCGAACATCGCGGCGGTACCCGCCTCCCCGTTGACCCCCGGCAGGGCGACGTCTGCCCCGGCGATCGCGCCGACCGCCGCCTCGATGCACTCACCGGGCATCGCAGAGACCAGGCAGAAGAAGGTCGTGGGCGATTGGAACACCACCCCGGCGGGTTCGGCGCCGACCACCCAGTAGCGACCGGGCAGGGGGAGTGCCACCCGGGCGTTGAGCAGCGTGAGTAGGACGTTGTTGCGGATCGGGTCGCCGGCCAACCACGCGCCCGCCCGTTCGAGCACGACGCGTGGATCGTCGGTGGCCAGGACGTCCATCAGGACCCGCTGCGCCGCCCGCTCACCAGCGCTTGGGCCGCCCGTGGGCGTGCAATTCCGCGAGGTACCGGTTGTAGGCGGCCAGCTCGGGGTCCTCCTCGGGGTCCTCCTCGGTGGCCTCGGTCCGCTCGAGCTCGGTGCCCGGGGGGTCGGCGACCTCGGATTGGGTGCCCGAGCCGTCGTTCGGGAGCAGGGTCTCGTGCACCAGCTTCCACCACACGAAGACGGCGTACCCGGCGAAGAACGGCCACTCGAAGACGTAGGCCCAGCTCAGCTCGTTGCCCCCCAGCGCCCGACGGACCTGCCAGTCGCACAGGACGAGGAAGGTGGGGACCACGATCAGGAGCACCACGTGCAGGCCGATCGCACGGGGCGACCACCATCGGGTTCGCACCGCCCCAGGCTAACTGCGCACCCGGGAGGGGATCCGCGGCGGTCGGGCAGGGGACGCCCATGCACCGAGGCAAAACGGGGAAAGATACGGTCATGACCGCGCCGCTCTATGCCATCGTCCTCGCTGCGGGCGAGGGCACCAGAATGCGATCGGAACGCCCGAAGCCGCTCCACCGCCTCTGCGGCCGGCCGATGGTGCTGCACGTGCTCGACGCCCTGGCCGAACTCGATGTCGCCCAGGTCGTGGTCGTCGTCGGCCACCGGGGGGAGTGGGTGACGAAGGCCCTGGTCGAGCAGGCNCCCCCGTCGTTGCGCATCGAGTTCGTCGAGCAGTCGACCCAACGCGGCACCGGCGACGCGGCGGCGGTCGCTCTGACCGGCCTCCCCGACGACGGCGAGGAGGGCGACGTCGTCGTCCTCCCGGGCGACACACCGCTCCTGCGCCCGCAGACCCTCGCCGCCCTGGTTCGCCACCACCGCTCGAGTGAGGCGGGCGCCACCCTGCTGACCGCGGAGGTGCACGAGCCCGGCGGCTACGGCCGGGTGGTGCGAGGACCCCAGGGTCTCGTCGAGCGCGTCGTGGAGGAGACCGACGCGACCGCCGACGAGCGGGCCATCACCGAGGTGAATACTTCCATCTACTGCTTCCGACGGGGGATCCTGGCGCCCTCCCTCCGGCGCCTCAGTCCGGCCAACGCGCAAGGCGAGTACTACCTGACCGATGTCGTGGGGGTCCTGTCGGCCGCCGGTTACCCGGTGCACGGATTGCTGGCGGTCGATCCGATGGAGACCGCCGGGGTCAACGACCGGGCGCAGCTGGCGGTGGCCGAGGCGGAGCTGCGGGACCGGATCAACGAGCGCTGGATGCGCCGCGGCGTGACCATGTGGGACCCCGAGCGGACCTATGTCGACGCCACGGTCGAGCTGTCGAGGGACGTCGTGCTGCTCCCGGGCGTCGTGCTGCGCGGCCAGTGCGTCGTCGGCGAGGGGGCGGAGATCGGTCCGGACTGCACGTTGACCGACACCCAGGTCGGCGAGCGGGCCGAGGTGCGCTACAGCATGGCCGAGCGGGCGGAGGTGGGTGACGACTCGATCGTCGGCCCCTTCGCCTCGCTGCTGCCCGGCGCCGTGGTGCCGGCGGGCGGTCGGGCCGCCTCCTTCTGCGTCCTCGGGCCCGCCTGATCGAGCCGGCTCCACCGCCGGCGCGCAGAGCGGGTCGGCCGCCTCCCGCGGTCCGGCAAGGGGCGCGGTAGCGTCTCGTCGTGGACATGATCCCTCGGCGTCGGCTGGAGGTCGTGTCCGGACGCGCCCACCGGGCCCTGGCCGAGCAGATCGCCCTCCACCTCGGCATCGAGCTGGGCGAGGCCAACGTCCGTGAGTTCGCCAACGGCGAGCTCCACTGCCGCTACGACTCCTCCGTCCGGGGCACCGACGTCTTCATCATCCAGACCCACTGCGGTCCGGTCAATGACTCGCTGATGGAACAGCTCATCATGATCGACGCCGCCAAGCGGGCGTCGGCCAAGCGGATCACCGCCGTCTGCCCCTACTACGGCTACTCCCGGCAGGACCGCAAGTCGACCGGACGCGAACCGATCACCGCCAAGCTGGTGGCGGACATGCTGCGGGTGGCCGGGGTCGACCGGGTGGTGAGCGTCGACCTGCACTCGGGCCAGATCCAGGGCTTCTTCGACCTCCCCTTCGACCACCTCACCGCCGCGCCGGTGCTGGAGGAGTACCTGCGGTCCCGGGTGACGAGCGACACGGTCGTCGTGGCCCCGGACTCGGGCCGGGTGAAGGTGGCCGAGCGCTACAGCCAGCACCTGGGGGTGGACCTGGCGCTCGTGCACAAGCGCCGACCGCGCGGCCGGATGCAAGAGGTCGAGGCCCGTCAGGTGATCGGCGAGGTCGAGGGGCGCCGTTGCGTGATCATCGACGACATCATCGACACGGCGAGCACGATCTGCGCCGCCGCCGAGCGTCTGACCGAGGCCGGCGCGGCCGACATCTGGGTGATGGCCACGCACGCCATCTTCTCGGACCCGGCGGTCGACCGGCTGAAGGCGGGACCGATCTCGCGGGTGGTGGTGACTGACACGCTGCCGATCCCCGACGGCCGCTGGTTCGACAAGCTCGAGGTGCTGTCGGTGGCCAAGATCATCGCCGACGCCATCGACGCCGTGTTCCAGGACCCCTCGGTCTCGGAGATCTTCGGCGGAGAGAACCTGGTCTGACGCCGCCCGGCGGGTCGGCAGGCCGCCGTTGGGTGGGCCCTCCCGGGCCCACTAACCTGGAGGGGTTCGCCGGGACCGCTGCAGCGGACGGTCCAGACCGAAGAGCCCGCCCCCTTCCCGCCCCGCTCGAGGAGACCCTGCAATGGCCGAAGTTGCCCTGATGGCACAAGTGGGACGTCCGACCGGGTCCCGCGCCACGCGCCGCCTGCGCCGCGACGGGCTCATCCCGGGCGTCGTCTACGGGCACGGCACCGCGCCGGTGTCGGTCGCGGTGGTCGGCAAGGAGCTGCGCACGGCGCTGTCGGGCGAGTCCGGGTCCAACACCCTGCTTTCCCTCCAGGCCGGTGACCAGACGTTCCTCACGCTCGCCCGCGAGATGCAGCGCCATCCAGTGCGCGGGACCGTGACCCATGTCGACTTCCAGATCGTGCGCCGCGACGAGGTCATCTCGGCCGACGTGCCGGTGGCGCTCATCGGCGAGGCGCTCGAGGTCCACCACGGTGACGGACTGGTGGACCAGCAGCTCTTCACCCTGCCGGTGCGGGCGCGGCCGGCGGACATCCCGACCGTGGTCGAGGTGGACGTCTCCGAGCTCATCATCGGCGCGGCCATCCGGGTCGCCGACCTGCGCCTCCCCGAGGGGGTCGTCACCGACCTCGACGGCGAGGTCGCCATCGTCGTCGGCCAGCCCCCCCGTCTCGAGGTGGTCGAGCCCGAGCCCGTGGTCGAGGGCGAGGAGGGAGCCGCCGAGGCCGAGGCCCCGGAGGCCGCGACCGCGGACTCGGGCCCCGGCACCGACGGGGACTAGGTCCTGCGCCGTCTGCTGGCCGGCAAGGCGGCGGCATCGGCGGCCACGGATCGGCGTGGCACCGCGGCCGACCTGGTGGTCGTCGGCCTGGGCAATCCCGGTGCCGAGTTCGCGAGGTCGCGCCACAACGCCGGCGCCGAGGTCATCGCGCTCTTGGCCGAGCGCCACGACGGGCGCCTCCGCCGGGTGCGGCAGCGGGCGAACGTGGGCGAGGTGCGGATCGCGGGCGCGCGGGTGGCGCTCGTCGTGCCGACGACCTATATGAACGAGTCCGGCAATGCCGTCGCGCCGCTGGTGCGGCGCTTCGGCATCAAGGACGACCTCTCGCGCCTCGTCGTCGTGCACGACGAGCTGGACCTCCCGCCGGGCCGGCTCCAGGTGAAGGTCGGGGGTGGCGTGGCCGGGCACAACGGGCTCCGGTCCGTGCAGGCCCACCTCCACTCCCCGGACTTTCTCCGCGTGCGGATCGGCGTGGGGAAGCCGCCCAGCGCGGCCGCCGGGGCGGACCACGTGCTCGCGCGTCCGTCCAAGCGCGACGCCGAGGCGATCGCGGCCTGCGTGGTGCGGGCGGCCGACGCGGTCGAGGTGATCGCCACCGAGGGGGTGGCGGTGGCCATGAATCGCTTCAATGGGGAGGGAGAGGACACTGCCTGAGGGCCTCGAGCCCGCCGTCGAGCCGATCGCCACCGTCCGGAGAGACCGCTCTGACGGGTCTCGGTGGGCGGTCCAGAGGGCAACCGAGCCGTCCGTGATCCCGCCCCGCCCTTGAGCGCAGACCCGGTCGCGACCGAGACGGGCCAGGGCGCCGGCCTCTCGAGGCTCGCGCCGGTGCTGCGCCGCGAGTCGGCGCTGCTCGAGGTCGTCGGCCGGACCAACGCGACGCTGGCCGTCCCGGTCGCCGCGCAGAGCGTCGTCCTGGCCGGCCTCACCCACCTGTCGGCACGCACGCCGCTCCTGGTGGTGACGCCCACCCTGGTCGATGCCGAGCGCATGGCGGAGGACCTCGCCTGCTTCCTCGGGCCGCCGGCGCACCCCGCCAGTGTCGGGGAGCCGACCGGCCGGGTTGCGCTCTTCGCCCCCTGGGAGACGCTGCCGTTCGAGCGCGTGAGCCCCGAGGTGGCGACCATGGGTCAGCGGCTCGCTCTCCTGTGGCACCTGTTCGGCGACGGGGCCGGCGCCGAACCGGGCGTCGACGGCCTGCGGATCGTGGTGGCGCCGGTCCGGGCGGTCCTCCAGCACCTGGGGCCCTGGGCCGACGCGGCCCGCCCGCTGGTCGTGACCAGGGGGGCGACGCTCGATGCCACAGAGCTCGTCGAACGGCTGGTCGCCGTCGGCTACCGGCGCGAGCAGCAGGTCGAGCACCGGGGCGAGCTGGCGGTGCGCGGCGGCATCATCGACGTCTTCCCGTCGACGGCGACCGAGCCCGTCCGCGTCGACCTGTGGGGGGACGAGGTCGATCGGCTGGCCACCTTCGACGTGGCCGACCAGCGCTCGGTGACCGACCTCGACCGCCTGGTCGTCTACGGCTGCCGGGAGCTGGTGCCGACCCCGGCGGTGCGCGAGCGGGCGACCGAGCTGATCGGGAGCGAGCCCTGGGGCCGGTCGCAGTGGGAGCGGCTGGCGGCGGGCCAGTCCTTCGACGGCATGGAGGCCTGGCTGCCCTGGCTGCACCCCGAGGAACAGCTGATGACCGACCTCCTGCCGGCGCAGTCCCAGGTGGTGCTCGTCGAACCCCGCCGGGTGCGCGACCGGGCGGCGGAGCTCTTCGATGAGGAGGGGGCGCTGGCCGGCGCGTTGGCGAGCACCTGGGGCTACCGCGCCGAGGCCGAATCCATCCCGCGGCTGCACGCGCACTTCGACCGGCTGCTCGAGCGATGCCAAGCCGCCGTGCTGGCCATGCCCGCGGTGGCGGAGGGTCCGACCGTGCCGGCCATCACCGTGCGCGGCCTCCCCCCGGTGGCGGGCGACGCCGGCCAGCTCGCCCGCCAGGTGGTCGAGCTCACGGCCGAGCGGTTCACGGTGGCCCTCTGCACGTCGACCGCCGGTGCGGCCGAACGACTGTCGCGCGTGCTGGCCGACGAGGGGGTGAGCGCCCCGGTGGCCTCGACCGCCGAGCCCGTGCCGGGTGCCCAGGTGCTGGTCGTGCCGCTCTCGAGCGGGTTCGTCCTGCCCGGCTCCCAGCTGGCGGTCCTGGCCGAGTCCAACATCACCGGCCGCCGTTTGCCGCACCGGCCGCCGCGGCCGCGGACCCGGCCGACGGAGGGGTTCTTCGACGACCTGGCGCCCGGCAGCTTCGTGGTGCACCGCCAGCACGGGGTCGCCCGCTACGCGGGGGTGAGCACGCGGACGGTGGCGGGCGCCACCCGCGACTACCTCGTCCTCGAGTACCGGGGGAGTGACCGGCTGTATCTGCCGGTCGAACAGATCGACGCGGTCACGCCGTATACGGGCGGGGAGAACCCGACCTTGTCCAAGATGGGCGGCGCCGAGTGGCAGCGCGCCCGCGCCCGCGCCCGGGCGGCCGCCAGCGAGGTGGCCCAGGAGCTGGTCGACCTCTACCGCCGCCGGCTCACCATCCCGGGCCACGCCTTCGCGCCCGACAGCCCCTGGCAGCACGAGCTCGAGTCGGCCTTCCCCTTCGTCGAGACCCCCGACCAGCTCCGCGCCATCGCCGAGGTGAAGGCGGACATGGAAGAGCCGCGACCGATGGACCGGTTGGTCTGCGGCGACGTCGGGTTCGGCAAGACCGAGGTGGCGCTGCGCGCCGTGTTCAAGGCGGTCCAGGACGGGCGCCAGGCGGCCGTCCTCGTCCCGACCACGCTCCTCGCCAGCCAGCACCACCAGACCTTCAGCGACCGCTTCGCCGGCTACCCGGTGCGGGTCGAGCTGCTGAGCCGGTTCCTCTCGGCGGCCAGCGCGCGCACCGTCGTCGAGGGCCTGGCGGACGGCTCGGTCGACGTGGTGATCGGCACCCACCGCCTGTTGGCCACCGACATCGCCTTCAAGGCGCTCGGTCTCCTGGTCGTCGACGAGGAGCAGCGCTTCGGGGTGAGCCACAAGGAGGCGGTGAAGCGGATGGCGGCGGGCGTCGACGTGCTGACCCTCACCGCCAGCCCCATCCCCCGCACGCTCGAGATGGCGCTCACCGGGATCCGCGACCTGTCCATGGTCAACACGCCGCCGGCCGACCGGCGCCCGATCCTCACCTACGTGGGCGAGCAGGACGAGCAGGCCACCTCGGAAGCGATCCGCCGGGAGCTCTTGCGTGAGGGCCAGGTCTTCTATGTCCACAACCGCGTGTCGGACATCGAGGCCGTGGCGCGCCGGGTCGGCGCGCTGGTGCCAGAGGCGCGCGTGACCGTGGCCCACGGCCAGATGGACGAGGGCACGCTGGAGAAGGCGGTGCTCGACTTCTGGGAGCGCCGGTATGACGTGCTCGTGTGCACGACCATCATCGAGTCGGGCATCGACATGCCGAGTGTCAACACGCTGGTGGTCGACCGTGCCGACCTGCTCGGCCTGGGCCAGCTCCACCAGATACGCGGTCGGGTGGGCCGCGCCGCGCAGCGGGCCTACGCCTACCTCTTCCATCCGGCGGACCGGGTGCTCACCGAACAGGCCTACGAGCGGTTGCGGACCATCGGCGAGCACACCGATCTCGGCTCGGGGTTCAAGATCGCGATGCGCGACCTGCAGATCCGCGGGGCGGGGAACCTCCTCGGCCGGGACCAGTCCGGCCACATCGCGGCCGTCGGCTACGACCTCTACGTCCAGCTGGTGGCCGAGGCGGTCGCCGAGGCGCGGGGCGAACCGCGGCGGGAGCCGCCGTCGGTGTCGCTCGACGTCCCGGGCGACGCCCACCTCCCGGCCGACTACGTCGAGGCGGAGGACGCTCGCCTCGAGGCCTACCGGCGCCTGGCCGGCGCGCTGAGCGAGGACGACGTGGACGACGTCGGCCGGGAGTGGGCGGACCGGTTCGGCCCCCTGCCCGAGGCGGCCGAGGGCCTGCTCGAGCTGGCCCGGCTCCGCGTCGAGTGCCTGCGAACGGGCGTGAGCGAGGTGGCCGTCGTGCCCGCCCGCATCGGCGGCGCGCGCCGGCCGCTGGCCCGCCTCTCTCCGGTGGTTCTCCCGGCCAGCGCCCAGGTGCGCCTCCATCGGCT
>JGI12269J14319_10001781_pt1 | contig 21159 bp, 18 predicted proteins | sample PeaSoiSIISIP2007_FD_14319 | JGI IMG/M metagenome (IMG submission 14319)
TGCGCAAATGGCAGTGGGCGCTCAAGGAAGAGGTGGGTCTTTCCGACATCGTGGAACGCGCCGTGGTGGAGTCCGGACTGGAGGCTGCGCTGGAAGCCGAAGGCACCGACGAATCGCACGAGCGGCTCTCCAACCTCCAGGAACTCGTCTCCGGCGCCGCCGACTACGCCGAACGCAATCCGGACGGAGGACTGAAGGGCTTCCTGGAGGAGGTCGCGTTGGTTTCCGACGCCGACTCCAAGGATTCCAGCGGCAAGGCCGCGGTCCTCATGACCCTGCACAATTCCAAGGGTTTGGAATTCGACGTCGTCTGCCTGGCAGGATGCGAAGAGGGCCTGTTTCCGTTGCTCCGCCAGGAAGGCGGCCCCGAAGCCCTGGAGGAGGAACGCCGACTGTTCTACGTGGGCACCACCCGAGCCCGCAAGAAGCTGCACATCCTGAACGCCAGGGTCCGGACCCGTTTCGGAATCCGGGATGCCTGCATCCCCAGCCGATTCCTGGACGAGATGGACCTGGACGCGGTGGTCTTCGAGCTCGGTTCACCGCGCGGCGGCTTGTTCGCGGGCGGGGACCTGGAGAACGACGATTCCCCGAGGCGCCCGCTGGGGCCTTCCGGATTCCGCTCCCCGGCGCGCAGGCCGGCCTTCCCCCCCGGATCGCTGCGCAGCCAGGATCGCCCGGGAACATCCACCCGTTCGACCTCGGGACCCTGGTCGGAGGCCACTCCGCGGAAGTCGTCGCCTGTGGATGCGGTCTCCTTTCCCGACTACGAAGCCGAAAACCAGAGCTTGGGCGGATCCTACAAGCAGGGAATGCGGGTGCGGCACCCGAAGTTCGGAAACGGCCAGATCCTCAAGATCCACGGCTCGGGGAACGCCGCCCGGTTGGATGTGCTTTTCGGCAAGGAGACCAAGCGACTGGTCGCGAGCATGGCGAACCTTTCCATTCTCGGCTGATCAGCCCCGCGAGGAATCCGAACTTCCGCTAGGCGTGCGACGCGTACTTGGGTGCGCTCTTGGCCAGGGTCGCCATCAACTTGTCGAACGGCTGCTTGAATTTTTCAACGCCTTCGTTCTCCAGTTGCATGGCGACGTCGTCGATCCGGATCCCCAGTTCCGGCAGATGTTCCAGGACCGCTCGGGACTCCTGGAGCCCCTCCTCCAGGCGCACCTCTGGGTTGCCGTGGTCCCGGTACGCGTCGATGGTTTCCGGCGGTGCCGTGTCCACCGTATCCGGCCCGATCAGCGCTTCCACGTACTTGACGTCGCTGTAGGCGGGATTCTTCGTGCTGGTGCTGGCCCACAGGAGGCGCTGGATCCGAGCCCCGCGCGCGGCCAGCTTCCCGAACCGCTCGTCCCCGAAGACCTTCTTCTGGATCTGGTAGGCGGCCTTGGCGCTGGCGATGGCCACCTGTCCCTGCGCGGCCTTGGCCAGGGCGGCCTTCTCGCCTCCCTGGGCCGCGATCTTGTCCAGCATCGGATCCACCAGGGCGTCGATGCGGCTCACGAAGAAGCTGGCCACCGAAGCCACGTGCTTCACCGGCTCGCCGCGCGAGGCGCGCGCTTCCAGACCGGACAGATAGGCCTCCACCACCTGCTCGTAGCGCGAGATCCCGAAGAGCAGCGTCACGTTGACGCTGATCCCGTCGTCGATCAGCTGCCGGATGGCCACCAGGCCCTCGGCCGTCGCCGGAACCTTGATGAAGACGTTGGGCCGGTCCAGCTGGGACCACAGCCGCCGACCTTCCTCGACGGTCCCCGCGGCGTCGTGCGCCAGATGGGGGCTCACCTCCAGGCTCACGTAGCCGTCGCCGCCGTCCATGCGGTCCCAGAGCGGACGGAATTCGTCCGCGGCGCTGCGCACGTCCTCCAGGCTCAGGGCCTGGTAGATGGCGTCGGGATCCTTCCCCAGGAGCGCCAGGGACCGGATCTCCGCTTCGTATTCGTCGCTCTCCGCGATGGCCTTCTCGAAGATGGCCGGGTTGGACGTCATCCCCCGCAATCCGTCTTCCTCGATCATGCGCTTGAGTTCGCCGCTTTCCATCAGATCGCGCCGGATGTAGTCCAGCCAGATGGACTGTCCCAGCGTTCCCAGGACCTTCAAAGGATTGTCCGCCATGATCACCCCCCCGTTTTCGTTTCGATGTGGAAACCGAGAGGGGAACATCCAAAAGTGGAAGCGGTCCGTCTCAGGGGGGAGCTGTCACCCCCCCGGGTGGTCTCACCAGTGCGAAGCCACGGAAGCCACCGCCAGGATCAGGGGCACGACCAGGGAAACGATCTTGAACCAGGGGACGCTCCAGGCATGGGGGCTGGGTGGCGGCGCCGCGGTGGAATCGGTGCCCAGGAGGCGATGCGCGATCCAGGGAGACAGCTCGATGGGCCGGGACGGCCAGGTGGTCTTGTCGAAGGTTTCCACCGAGGCCACGGTCCTTCCCGTGGCGATCTCCGTCAAGGTCGCCTTCACGCGCCATCCGTCCTTTTCCAGGGCGGCGCTGGTGCGCAGGAGGTAGGCCGCGCCCAGCTTGCAACGCAACCGCGCCAGCGAACCGGAATCCATGTCGCCGGCCAGGGAATCCACGTGGCCCGTAGCCAGGATCTGGTAGGCGCCGTGTCGGGAGAGCAGTCGAGCGAGGGTGTCCCGGAACAGCTTCGCCAAGCTGTCCGGCGCACCGTTCCATGCCGGGGTGGCGATGGCCAACGCGGCCTCCAGGGTGTCCCGCGAAACGCAGGAATCGCAAGGTCGTGACATGGGGACCAGGGAATCCCACACACCCCTGGACAGGCGGGCGAACGCCCCCGAGGCGGCACCGGAATCGCGCAGACGCACGGAATCCGTCCATTCGTCGGCGGCGACGTCGTAGACCCTCGCGGAAAGATTCCAGGCCGAGTCCGAGCCCCTCGACAGCACTGGCCAGAGGATCTTCCCGACCTGGTGGCTGGAAGCGATGGAGTCGTAGCAGGAGGGATCCGGGCAGGGAACGCCTCGCGGAAGGGAGACCACGCTCGCGGTCCTCTGCAGGGGAAGGACTTCGGCCAGCCGCCCGAAGAAAAGGATGCCCGTCGCCGAATCCAGCCCCTCGGCGGGCGCGACGGCCCAATTGGTCCGCAACATCCGCAGCGAGTCGGTGCGACAGGCGTTCCCGCAGGAAGGCTCCTCGGGTGCGCCGAACGACGCGACGTGCCTCGCGAACCAGGAGAGCACGCGATTCGAGGGTCCCCCACGACGCAGGACGATGCTGTCCGCGGTGCCCGAGCGAAGGTCCAGGAAGCGCACGCGCAGGGTCCGCAGCGAATCGGTCCCCGAAACCGCCGCGTCGGCCAGGCGCTGGACGCCCAAGGCGCGGGCGGAGGACTCCCATCCGGCGGGAATGCCCACCGAGGTCGCCGACGGCAGGAATTGCCTGTCCTGCCTCCCGCGGAAGGCGGCGTTCAGGCTCCCGAACAGGGCCTCGCGATCCACCCGGGTTCCCGAATCGCCCGACACCGCGAAACTCCATGCCTCGCGGGTGCTCCGGGCGGGGCAGGACCGGACGCAGGACCCGGGAATGCGCAGGAGTTCGGGAACGACCCGCGCCGCCAGCAGGGACGGAACCGTCGCGGCGACGCGGAAGGAATCGACCACGCTGTCGTCCTTCGAGCGCACCACCCGCACGGCCAGCTCCCATGTGGAGTCCGCCGGGTGCGACAAGGTGGACTGCAGGACCCGATCGATTCCGGAGGCGGCGGCGGTCGAATCGAAGCAACGCAGGTCGTGGCAGGCGCCCCAGGCCAGGGGTCTGGTGGTCGCGAGAGGCGAGGCGCGCAGGCCGGCTTCCAGCGTGCGCTGCACGAGGAGCGCCGCAGCGGAGTCCATGGACGGATTCGCGGGCACCACCACGGTCCAGCCCATGCGCGCCATGGCCAGGGAATCGGACCGGCAGACGGAATCCGTCGCCGAAGGCAGGAGAGCGCGGAGCAGGTCGGCCGCCAGGACGTCGGCGGAACGATCTTCATCGCCCACGCTCCGGCCCCCCGCGGAATCGATCTTCCGTCCGCTGGACAGGTCGAAGACCCAACCCATGGCGTTGCGGGAGCCCTGGACTCCCGAATACACCGCCGAGTACAGCATCTTGGCGGAACCCGAAGCCTTGGCCGACTTCCAGGAGCCGTCGAACCCGGAATTGGTGTCGAGTCCCGGTGCGGGTCGCACCACGCCGGACTTCCGCAGATCCAGGGAAAGCCGGGATTGGAGGCGCTGCGAGAAATCCGGCGACTGCGAAAAATCCCGGGGCTTGGCCACGAACCAGGTCCGCGCCCTTTCCAGGGAATCCGAGCGGCGGCGAACCTGGAGATCCACCAGGGAATCGGCGCGGCGCGCCGAATCCAGGCGGACCGTCGCGATGGAATCGCGGTGGCGGGGGTGGATCTTGCGACCGAGAGAATCGAGGTGCCAGAGGGAATCCAGGACCCGGACCGGGGCGAACCGCGCCAGGGAATCCTCGCGCCGAAGGGAGTCCGACTCGGCGGCGTCGGAGACTTCGGCCACATGCACCGGCCGCTTCTTCGTCTTCTTCGCGGAGGAATGGATCGCGGCCGAAGGGTCCGATTGGGCCCAGGCGACGGAAAGGACGAACCCTGCGACCAGGAGGACGAGGGCCGGATGGGACGGGAACTTCATGGACGGTCTCCCATAGATCCTCCCAGAATACCTCAAAAGAGACCGGTCTGTCGAGCCCTCGCTGCGTTTGGCGTTCGCGACCACCTATCTTCCCCGGTCCATGCGACTGTGGGCACTGTCCGACCCCCATCTCACCCTGGCCACGCCACAGAAGGCGATGCACGTCTTCGGCGAGGTCTGGCGAGACCACGAAGCCCGCATCGAGCGCGCCTGGCGGGAACGCGTGTCGGATCGGGACGTGGTGCTCCTGCCCGGAGACATCTCCTGGGCCAGCCGTCTCTCCGACGCCCTCACCGACCTGGAATTCCTGCACCGGCTCCCCGGCACCAAGGTCCTTTTGCCCGGCAACCACGAACGATGGTGGGATTCGACCTCCGAAGTGCGCGCCGACCTGCCGCCCTCGTTGCGGGCGATTTCGGGAGACCACGTGGAAGCGGGCGACTGGTTGGTGTTCGGTACGCGTCTGTGGGAACACGAGGAGATCCGCTGCGACGATCTGATCCAGTGGAACCGCCTCTCCGACAAGAGGCCCGACACCCGTACGGAAGCCGATCGCGCTTCCAACACCAGGATCTACGAAAGGGAACTGGGGCGCCTGGAGCGATGCATCGCCGCCCTCCCCAACCGACCCTGGCTGAAGCGGATCTGCCTCACCCACTACCCGCCCATCGGCCCCGACCTGGCGCCCACCCGGGCCAGCACCCTGGTGGAGACGTCCGGAGCGGGCATCTGCGTCTTCGGACACCTGCACAGCCTGAAGGCGGAATTCTCGCGACCGACGCGCGACCTCATGGGAGAGGTCCGGGGGGTCCGCTACGCCCTCGCGAGCTGCGACTACCTGGACATGGTTCCGCTGCTTCTCGACGAAACCTGACCGGTCAGATCTCGATCATCTCGAATTCCGATTTGGTCGCGCCGCACTCGGGGCAGGCCCAGTCCTCGGGCACGTCTTCCCAACGGGTTCCGGGAGCGATGCCCTCTTCGGGCAAGCCTCTCTCTTCGCTGTATTCGAACCCGCAGACATTGCATTTCCAGGTCTTCATGGAACCGACTCCTTGTCGTTCTTCCGCTCGGTTGCCCCGGACCAGCCACCGCACCGATCCGCAGGTGCGACCATAAGATGGCAGGCACGGGCGGAAAAAGCCAACCGCGAGACCTGTCCCCGAGAACCGGGGGGAAGGGTCGCCGGTGGAGATCAGGCCTGGTCTTCCTTGGCCTTCCAGGCCTGGAAGGCCTCGCGACCTTCGCCTTCGAACCAGTCCCTGAACTGGTGCCGGTCGTGCCAGCCGCCGAACGGACCGCGCTTCCACGGGCCGCCGCCGCCCCGGTGGTGGTGGGGGCCCACATGCCCCACCAGCAGCCGTGCCAGCAGGACCATCCCGATGGACTGGAGCCAGGTGAGCAGGGGAAGATGGAACAGGCCCGGCATCAGGGCGTTCCAGAGGTGTTCGACGATGAAGCCGAACAAGGTGGCCACCGCGAGGGCGATCAGAAGACCACCGGCCACGCGGCGCACGATGTGGAGGGGGCTGGGGCGGAAGCAAGTATTCATGGTTGTTCTCCTTTGGGTTCCGTTCGGTCATGTGTGGAGTCCATCGCGACCGCGAGCTTGCGGATCGCGCGTGATTTTCGCGAGAGCAGCGTGCCGATGGGCACCTCCCACTCCTCGGAGAGCTCCCGGAAGGTGCGGCCCTCGAATTCGGTCCGATGGATGAGCTCGCGTTCGCGAGGATCCAGCGTTTCCAAGCCCTCGAAGAGCGCCGAGAGCTCCTCGGCGGCGAGCAGTTCCTGCAGGGCGTCGGGTTCGTCCGAGGCCAGGACATCCGCGAGGACCAATCCATCCTCGTCGCCCAGGGGTTGGTCCAGAGAAACCGTGGGCCGCCGTTTGCGCAGCGCGTCGATCACCCGGTTCCGCAGACTGCGCCAGACGTAGGCGGAGAGGTTCTCCACCTCGGCCAAGGGGTCGGCCCTCTCGAACAGGGCCGCGAACACGTCCTGCACCAGATCTTCGGCCTCCAGCTCGGCGCTGTCCTCGATCCTGCCGCGCACGAAGGAGACCAGGCGGCGCCCCTCGCGTCGGAAGAACTCGGTCAATGGATGGGTGGCATCGTTCATTCGTTCACCTGGGCCGACGTTCCGGATCGTGGTTCTATTGCAACTCGTCGACATACTCCATGCATTCGCGAGTCCGATGGAGATGGCACCCGGAGGCTAGTTTTCCGCGCTTTCCACGGCCACGAACCATGACGGGCGCACCGAGCCCCGCAAAGGAAGGATGCTTCGATGTCCCACACCCACAAGATCGCGGTGCTCGCAGGGGACGGCATCGGGCCCGAAGTGATGGCTCAGGCCGTTTCCGTGTTGGAAGCGGTGGGTCGGATCGACGGGTTCTCCTTCGATTGGAGCCCGGCTCTGGTGGGTGGCGCCGCCTACGACGCCCACGGACATCCCCTGCCGGATTCCACCGTGGAGACCTGCAAGGCCTCCGAGGCCATCCTCTTCGGGTCGGTGGGCGGCCCCAAATGGGAGACGCTCCCGCCGGACCTCCAGCCCGAACGCGGAGCCCTGCTCCCGTTGCGCAAGATCTTCGGGCTCTACGCCAACCTGCGCCCCGCCACGGTCTACAAGGCGTTGCGCGGGGCCTGCCCGCTCCGGGCGGACATCGTGGGGGAAGGCTTCGACATCCTGGTGGTGCGCGAGCTCACCGGAGACGTGTATTTCGGGAAGCCCAAGGGCAGGGAGGGCGAGGGCGCCGCGCTGAAGGCCTTCGACACGATGGTCTATTCGGTTCCCGAGATCGAGCGCATCGCCCGCGTCGCCTTCCAGGCGGCGCGAGGCCGACGCAACCACGTCACGTCCATCGACAAGGCCAACGTCCTGGCGGCCAGCGTGCTGTGGCGCGAGGTCGTTTCGCGGGTGCACAATGAGGAGTTCCCCGACGTGCAGCTCGCCCACATGTACGTGGACAACGGCGCCATGCAACTGGTGCGCAGCCCCCGGCAGTTCGACGTGATGCTCTGCCCCAACCTGTTTGGCGACATCCTCTCCGACGAGGCCGGAGCCATCACCGGGTCCCTGGGCATGCTGCCCTCCGCCTCCCTCGCCGAGGGGACCTTCGGACTGTTCGAGCCCTCCGGTGGCTCGGCACCGGACATCGCGGGCAAGGGGATCGCAAACCCGCTGGCGCAGATCCTGTCCGGAGCCATGCTCCTGCGCCACGCGCTGGGCCGGGAAGCCTCCGCATCCAGGATCGAGAAGGCGGTGACCCGCGTCCTGGACGACGGCATCGCCACCGGAGACATCCGCTGGCCCGGAGCCGCCGTGGTGGACACCAAGGGCATGGGCGCGGCGGTCCTGGAAAGGCTCTGACAGGCCTGGATCCATGAAAAAGGGCGTCCCTCCCGGTTTGGGAAGGACGCCCGGAAATCCAGCGATGCCGGAAGGAAGGAACTACTCGTCCGAGCCCAGGCGCTTGGCGCCGCCGTACTTCTTCTGCAGTTCCTCGCCCACCATCTTNGGGACCGGCTCGTACTTCGCGAATTCCATGGTGAACTCGGCCTTGCCCTGGCTCATGGAGCGCAGCTCCGTGGCGTAGCCGAACATCTCCGAAAGGGGCACTTCCACGTCGATGCGGGTGTAGTGGGTGTCCTCGGTGGTGCCCAGGATCACGCCACGCCGACCGTTCAGATTGCCCATGATGGCCCCCTGGAATTCCGTGGGGGTGTCGATCTGGACCTTCATGATGGGTTCCAGGATCTGCGGCTTGGCCTTCGGGTAGGTTTCCCGGAAGGCCATGCGGGACGCGATCTGGAAGGCGTTGTCGGACGAGTCCACCGCGTGCGTGGCGCCGTCGTTGATGCCGCAGCGGATGCGCACGATGGGGAACCCGATGAGCCCGCCGCCCGTGAGACAGGACTGGAAGCCCTTGTCGCAGGACCCGATGAATTCCTTGGGGATGGCGCCACCCACGATGTCGTCGACGAACTCGTAGTCCTTGGCCTCTTCCACCGGAATGGGCTCGATCCATCCACCCACCTTGGCGAACTGGCCCGAACCGCCGGTCTGCTTCTTGTGGGTGTAGCTGAATTCGGCCTTCTGGGTGATGGCCTCGCGGTAGGCCACCTGGGGCTTGCCGGTGGAGACTTCCACCCCGTACTCGCGGCGCATGCGCTCCACGTAGACGTCCAGGTGGAGTTCGCCCATGCCCGAGATGATGGTCTCGCCGGACTCGTCGTCGACGTGGCAGCGGAAGGTGGGATCTTCCTTGGTGAAGCGGTTCAGGGCCTTGGACATGTTGACCAGGTGGTCGCGGTTCTTGGCCTCGATCTTGAGCGAGATCACGGCGTCGGGCACGAACATGGAGGTCATGTTGACGTTCACCTTGCCGTCGGTGAAGGTGGTGCCCGAGGAGCAGTCGATGCCGTACAGGGCCACGATGTCGCCCGAGGACGATTCGGCGATCTCTTCCATCTTCTCCGAGTGCATGCGCACCAGGCGGCCCACGTTGACCTTCTTCTTGGTGGTCTGGTTGTAGATGGTCAGACCCTTCTGGATCTTCCCCTGGTACACCCGGACGTAGGTGAGCTGGCCGTACTTGGATTCCTGCAGCTTGAAGGCGTAGGCCACCAGCGGCTTGGTGTCGTCGCAGAACATCTCGATCTTCTCTTCGTTCTTGTCGAGATCGAGCGCGTAGTTGTGGACGTCGTAGGGGTTGGGCAGGTACAGGTTCACGCCGTCCAGGAGCTTCTGGACGCCGCGGTTCTTGTAGGCGGAGCCGCACAGGACCGGCACCAGCTGGAGCGCGACCACGCCCTTGCGGATGGCGGCGCGGATCATGTCGACCGGCACTTCCTTCTCTTCCAGGCGCAGTTCGTCGATCCGTTCGTCGAAATGCCCCAGGCCGTCGAGCATCTTCTCGCGGTAGAAGTGGGCCTCTTCGGCGATGTTCTTGAACTGTTCCAGGTGGGCGGCGGGCAGGTCGGTGGGGATGTCGCGCTCCACCACGGTCTCGCCGGACTCGCCTTCGTTGTAGTAGGCCTTCATGGTGATCAGGTCCACCACGCCCTGGAGCTTGTCCTCCAGCCCCAGGGGGATCTGGATCATGACCGCGTTCAGGGAGAGCTTGTCGCGCAGCTGGTCGGCGACGCGGAAGGGGTTCGCGCCGGAACGGTCGCACTTGTTCACGAAGGCCACGCGGGGCACGCCGTAGCGGCGCATCTGCCGGTCCACGGTGATGGACTGCGACTGCACGCCNGCCACNCCGCACAGCACCAGGATGGCNCCGTCCAGCACGCGCAGGGAGCGTTCCACCTCGATGGTGAAGTCCACGTGTCCCGGCGTGTCGATGATGTTGTAGGTGCAATCCTCCCAGGCGCAGAAGGTGGCCGCCGACTGGATGGTGATGCCGCGCTCGCGTTCGAGCTCCATGGAGTCCATGGTGGCTCCCACTCCGTCCTTGCCCCGGACTTCGTGGATGGCGTGGATGCGGCCCGTGTAGAACAGGATGCGCTCGGTGAGCGTGGTCTTGCCCGAATCGATGTGGGCCGAGATGCCGAAGTTGCGGACGTTGTCCAGGGGTCTCATGGAGGCTCCGGATTGGAAGGTGGTCACAGGTGGAGAGGGCGGGAAAGGTAGTTGCCCGCGCTCCGCGGATCAAGCCGCCGATTCGTCTCCCTCGATCACCGGCTCCACGTCCACCGAGACCTGGACCGCCTGGGTGCCTCCTCCCAGGAGCAGCCCCTTGAGCGGCGAAACATCCCCGAAATCCCTGCCCACGGCGAGCCGGATGTGACGCTCCCGGGGAGCCANCCCGTTGGTGGGATCCAGGTCCGTCCAACCGAAACCGGGCACCCACAGTTGCACCCAGGCGTGGGAGGCGTCGGCCCCCACCAGGCGGGCCTTGCCCGGGGGAGGAGCGGTTTCCAGGTATCCCGAGACGTACCTGGCCGGGAGTCCCAGGTGGCGCAGCCCGGACAGCATGAGGTGGGCGAAATCCTGGCAGACGCCGCGCCGCGTGCGGAGCACTTCGGCGACCGGGGTGGCGACGGAGGTGGAATGGGGCGAATACTGGAACTCCCCGGGGATCTTCCGGGTGAGGTCCAGGGCCGCTTCCAGGATGGGACGATCGGGGAGGAAGCTCGCCAGGGCCAGTTCCCGGCAGGGCTCGAGGAAGGGGACGAAGGGGGATGCGTGCCGGAATCCCGCCGCCAGGGCCACCTGCCCGGCGGGAAGGTGGCCGATCCCGCGGGCCACGGATTCCCACGGCGGCGTGGCCGANGCCTCCGGCCACCGCGGGGGCAGGACTTCCAGTTCCGATTCGCAGTCCACCACGAATTCGCGATGGCCTTCCTGGACCTGCACGAAGTGGACGTGGTTCCCGAAGCTGTCGATGTGGCCGGAAATGCCGCGCGGGTCGGGACGGATGACCAGGGAGAAGGAACGCAGCTTCTGCCGTTCGTCCGAGACCGGCCGCAGGTGCGCGAGGTTGTGCGAGAGCATGACCGGCTCCGAATACCCGTAGCACGTCCTGTGGTGCACCTTGTAGAGCATCAGATCTGCCTGCGCAGCGGGTTGATGGTCTCCGAGTGCGAGAGCCAGGCCCCGGAGAGCGCTTCGGAGAGACGGGGGACGTCGTCCAGCGTGGCCTCCAGGAATTCCCGGAGCTGCGTGGACGACTCTCCGTCGGGTTCGGCGGCGAAGGCGGGCCAGTCCAGGAGGCGGAGCATCCCCAGGCGCTCGAGCACCAGGCGCTGGTCCCGGCGCAGGTGCGGCGAATCGGAAAGCGCCGGAAGCTGGTCCAGGTGGTCCTGCAGGGAGAGGAGCTGGTAGAGGAGCGACCGCGGGTTGGTCTCGTCGGCCAGGAGCAGGTCGAGCACATGGGGCAGCTCGGGACTGGACAGGTACCGGGAACGGTAGGTGATGGAGACGTCCGCGGTCTCCAGGATCCCCTCCAGCGCCGGGCGTTCGGAACGGGATCCATCCAGGGCCGCCAGGGCCAATTCCACCGTGAACTGGGTCCGTTCCAGCCGGTGCCCGATGTCCAGGAAGCGCCATCCGTGGCCGCGGGTGGTGTTCTCGGCGGACATCCCGGAGAGGGCGGAGAGGTGCAGGAGGATGTGGTCCAGGAGCGAGATGATCTCGCCCACCGTGGAGGAGACCGCGCGCCTGGAGATGGACAGTTCCCGTCCCAGCAGGTTCAGCACGCGCCAGGTGTCGTTGGAGATCCGGTCGCGCACCTGGAATCCCGCCTGGTGCAGCGAATGCAGGGTCTGCTGGAGACCGCCCGCACGCGAGGGCAGCATGATGGAGGCCACCAGCTCGTGCTCCGCGCCCTCCACTCCCGCGCGTCCCGTGGGCGGGGCGGGAGGGAGGATCCCGAGCTGGCGCAGGAGGTTCATGAGGGCGCCCACCTCGCGGTGGTCGGAGGGTCCGGCCTCCCCGGAGACGTGGGACAGCGCGGCGCGGGAGAGACGCGCGATGCCTTCGGCCCGTTCCGCGTAGCGGCCCAGCCAGTACAGGTTGTCGGCCACCCGCGAGGGGATGTCGATCCCGCCCCGGCGGAAGCCGTCGGCGCGCCCTCCCTCGCGCAGGAGCGTGACGCCCGCGACCTCCTGGTCGGAAAGCACCCACAGGTCCTTGGTGCCCCCGGTGGACTGCATGGAGATGGAGGCTCGACCCGGTTCGGCCGAGGTGCGGACCAGGGCTCCCGGAACCACCGACCATCCGTCCGGACCGCGGAACACGAAGACGCGCAGCCCCATGGTCCTGGGCCTGGGATGGGACCCCGACCACTCCACGGTGGAGGACAGGGGGACCAGGGACTGCGCGCACCAGGCGTCCGGCGCCTGGCGGATGCGGTCGGCCAATATCTGTCTTCCCTGCTCTCCCAGGCGGTCGCCGAAGACGGGTTCGGCGCGCAGCGCGGGGAAGCTCGGCTTCACCACCAGCTCGCCCAGGTTGCGGATGGTCTCGGCCAGGCCGGCGGGATCCCCGCACCACCAGCTCGGGACCGAGCGCAGGAGGGGTTCCTCGCCCAGCAGGAACCGGGAAAGCTCCGGCACGTAGGGCAGGAGGGCGGCGCCTTCTGCCATGCCGGAACCCAGGGTGTTGGCCACCACCACGTTGCCCGCCCGCACCGCCTGCACCAGCCCGGGAATTCCCAGGCTGGAGTCGCCGCGCAGCTCCAGGGGGTCGCAGAAATCGTCGTCCATGCGCCGGAGGATCACGTCGACCTGCCTGAGGCCGGCCAGCGTCTTCAGGTACACGCGCTCGTCTCGGACGGTGAGGTCCCCGCCTTCGGCGAGCGTGTACCCCAGGTACCGCGCGAGGTAGGCGTGTTCGAAGTAGGTCTCGTTGAAGGGTCCGGGCGTGAGCAGCACCGCCCGCGGGTTCTCGCGCTTGGCGATCCGCGACAGGTTCTGCCGCAACAGGAGGAAGTCTGGAGCCAGGCGGCGGACCTTGCAGGCGCGGTAGGCCTCGGGGAACGTGCGCGAGAGCACGATGCGGTTCTCGAGAAGGTACCCCGCCCCGGCGGGGGCCTGGGTCCGGTCGGCCAGGACCAGCCACGAACCGTCCGGGGAGCGCGCCAGCTCGCACCCGTACATGTGCAGGAACTGTCCTCCGGGAGGAGCCACTCCCTGGAGCGGACGCAGATAGCCCGGATTTGCGTGCACGAGCGATTCCGGAAGCACGCCTTCCGACAGGACCCTCTGGGGCCCGTAGACGTCGGCGAGCAGGGCCTCCAGCGTCCGCGCCCTCTGGACCACCGACCTGGACAGTTCCTTCCACTCGTCTTCGCCGATCACCTGGGGGATGGCGTCGAGCTGCCAGGGTCGGTCGCCGCCGCGCGGGTCGGCGTAGACGTTGTAGGAAACTCCGTTGTCGCGCAGGATGCGCTTGGCCTCTTCCCAGCGGGTGCCCAGCTCCAACGGGCCCATCTTGCGGAACTGGTCCAGCCAGGTCTGCCAGGCGGGGCGGGGCGCGCCGTCCGGGCCGCGGATCTCGTCCATGGCTCCCAGGAGGGGGCGCACCTGGAGAACCAGGTCCGCCACGCTCTTGTTCTGGCTTTGAGACTGTGTCTGGATCATTCCAGGCATAAGTTAACCCCCACCGGGACCGGCACCGGACCCATCGGTCAGGTGCGGATCGGGTCGGGAAGGGGCGTGTCGACGCCGTTTCTCCGAAGTCTGGTGGGCACCGAGAGCAGCGTCTGGCCAAGCTCCGGGCAGTTCCGGGAGCGGCTGGCGAGATTCGCGGCCCCGGGAACCCAGGTCGCCTCCATGTCCCACCAGGTGCCTTCGCGGTCGGCGACCGCGGGAGCCAACCCGAGAACACGCCGGGGCCCGGTGGAAAGCCACAGGATCCACTGGCCGGGAGGAATGTCGGGTTGGGCGGCGCGAAGGGCGGAGAAGCAGGTTTCCAGCCCGATGGCTCCGTAGGGGGAAACATCGAATTCCGCGAGCTTCGCCTCCGTGGGCACGGGGCGGTGGAGGGAACAGATCGCGTCCAGGGTGCCATCCAGCAGACCCTGCCACAGCGCCCGCTTGTCGGACTCCGAACGCAGGGGCGGGAAGAGCTTCCACTCGGAAGGGAATCCCTCCAGGATGGACTCGTCCTGCAACAGGTGCCGGAAGGAAACGTCGGCGGTCACGGGCAAGCCTTCCAGCCGGCCCTCGCGCACCATGGAGACCCCTTGCGCGGTGGACAGGCGGGACAGGTGGACGCGGGCTCCGGTGCGTCGGACCAGGGGCAGCACGGTCCCCAGTCCGATCTCCTCGGCGAGCGACGGGATGCCCCGGAGTCCCAGCCGTTCGGCAACGGGCCCCTCGTGGACCATTCCCTCGGCGGCGAGGGTGGGATCGCAGGGGTGCAGGAACACGGTGAGGTCGTTCTGGGCGGCGTATTCCAGCACGGAGCGCAGGAAGGCGGCCGACCCGGGCAGGACGTCACCCAACGAGACCGCTCCGGCTCCGGCCTCGCGCAGGAGCGCCATCTCCGAGAGGGCTCCGTTCTCCCGCGTGGCGGCGGCCAGGGGAATCAGCCGGCACGGGCCGTCGGCAGCCAAGTGCCGGACGAGCTGGATCTGGGCATCGGTGTCGATGGCCGGATCGGTGAAGGGTTCCATGGCCACCACGGACCAGCCGCCCCGGGCGGCGGCGGCGAGACCGGACCGGATGGTCTCGGCCTGCTCGGATCCGGGTTCGCCGAACGCGCATCCCAGATCGCAGAAGCCCGGCAGGAGGATCTCAGGCATTCTTCCCGCACCGCCACGCCGTTGGTGACTTGGGCCAGGATCACGGAATGGTCGTTGTCGGCCACCTCCGAAACCACCTCCACCCCCCGGTTGATGGGCCCGGGATGCAGGACCAGCGCCCCGGGCTTGGCCAGCGCGAGACGGGATTCGTCCAACCCGAAACTGCTCCTGTATTCGCGCAGGGAAGGCAGGAGTCCGCTGCTTTGCCTCTCGTGCTGGATCCGCAGAAGCATCACCGCGTCCGCATCCTCCAGGGCGTGCTCCAGGCTGTGGGCCAGGGTGACCGCGGGCCCGAAGGCGTCCGGGTGTCGGGGAAGCAGGGTGGCCGGTCCCCACAGGCGGATGGAGGCCCCCAGGGTGGGCAGCGCCCAGATGTTGGAACGGGCCACGCGGGAATGCCGGATGTCGCCGATGATGGCGAGCCGCTTTCCGGAGAGGTCCCCCAGGCGCTGGCGCATGGTGAGGGCGTCCAGCAGGCCTTGGGTGGGGTGCTCGCAGGCGCCGTCGCCCGCGTTCACCACCGCCGCGGTGGTGTGCGCGGCGATGAAACCCGGAGTCCCGGCGCAGGAGTGGCGCACCACGAAGACATCCGCGCCCATGGCCTGTATGTTCCGCACCGTGTCGCGCAGGCTCTCCCCCTTGGTGGTGCTGGAGATGGACGCGCTGAAGTTCATGGGGCTCGCGCCCAGGCGCTTTTCGGCGGCCTCGAAGGAAAGCCGGGTGCGGGTGCTGTTCTCGAAGAACAGGTTCACGACCAGGACGCCAGAGAGGCTCGCGGGCACCGATCCCCCCGAATCGAAGCCGTCGCGGAAGGCCTGGGCGGAGTCCAGGATCGCGACAAGGTCCTTCTTGGAAAGGCCGCGCAAGCCGGGGAGATGCCGGGTCGAAAGGCTCCCTGGAATGCCGAATGCGGACTTCGTCATGGCGACAGGGTATAATAGAAACGAGATGGAGGATTTCCGTCCTTGGAGGATCGAGCGTGGAAGCCCAATACAGACGGTCCGTCCGAAGGTCGCTGGACCTGGAACAGTTGCAGGACATCCGGGTCCCGGTTCGACTGCACCTGGGTGGGACGCGGATGACCGTCGACGACCTCCTGAATCTCCAACCCGACCAGGTGATCGAGCTGGACCGCTTGGCCGGCGAAGCCGTGGACGTGGTGGTGAACCACCGGCACATGGCCAAGGGCGAAGTGGTGGTGGTCAACAACCATTTGGCGGTGCGGTTGATTTCCCTGTTGTCCCCGGACGAGCGTCTGAAATTGATCTGAGGCGACAGGGGCCGCGAAGCCTTCGAGCGCCAAGCGCACGCCTCACTGTCCGCCCGTTTCCATCGCCTGGTTGTGGCGGATCGAACGTTCGACCATCTCCCGCACCACGCGACCCATTCCGCTGTTCATCACCCGGTGGTGGTCCACGAGCCACTCCAGGGCGTCCCTCCTGAGGTCGTGAGCCAAGGCCACCGAAGGGCCCTCGGCCCGGAAACGGGTCCTGGCGTTCTCCAGGTTCTCCAGGAACTTCCGGTGGGCGGCCTTGTGGAGCGCCAACGCCCTGTCCCGGCAAAGCTCCATGGCCTCCTCCTCGCGCCGGAAGGTCTGCGCAGCGAGCTGGCCCACGAGTTCGAAGCTCTGGTCCACGACCGGACCTTCCTCGTGGTTCAACACCGCTTGCTGCAACGCCTCCAACCGTCCCACGAGTTTCGGGAACATTTCGTCGAGGTCGGCAAGATGGAAGGAAACACCGGATAATCGAGCTTGAACGCTCATGATACGGCAAAACTATCCATCCGACGGGATTTTGGGGGAGGTCCGACTTCGCGATTGAGACGCTGTGTATCTTGCCTACCGAACCGGGAGAAGAAATCCGCCCACGGACACCCCTCCCGGACCGCACCCGAACGACCACCAAAGGAAACGACATGGCCGAGGCAGCCCCTTCCCGATCCTTCACCCGCTTCCTCCCCGCCGTGGGGCGCGTCCTGTTGGGCCTTCCCATGCTGGTTTTCGGCCTGATGGACGCCTTCCACCCCATGAGCCCTCCCCCGAACATGGCCGAGGGCGCCAAGGCGTTCAGCATGGCGCTGGCCCAGACGGGCTACATGATGCCCATGATCGGGATCGTGCTCGCGGTTTCGGGAGCCCTCCTCCTGGTCAACCGATTCGTTCCGCTCGCGCTGCTCCTCCTGGCGCCGTTCTTCGTCAACAGCCTGCTGTTCCACGGCTTCCTGGAGCGCAGCGGACTGCTCCCCGCCGGAATCTTCGCGGCCTTGGAACTCGCGGTGGCATGGGCCTACCGAGGGACCTTCTGCGCGGTCCTGCGCGCCAAGAACGCCCCGGGCGGCGGTGCTTGCGAGGGTGCGAAGTAGGTCAACCTCCACCACTGGAAGATGCGTGCCCTGGACTAGATTCGATCACCGGTCCGTGCTGTTTCTGCGACCCGAGTCGGCAAGCGCCCGCCGAATGTGGTAGCTCTCCCTTATCTTCTCATGGTACCATTGCCGTGGTGGACAGCCCTCAACCAGGATGCGCCGTGATTCTAATGCAGGACTGCTCGTACTTGTCCGATCCAGCGGTCTCGGGACGCAGTCGGCTACGTGGCTTCACGCTGATGGAGCTCATCGTGGTGATCCTGATCATCGGGGTCCTGTCCGCCGTGGCTGTGCCCATCTTCCGTCGGTCCAACGCGGAGTCGCATCTGGATGGGAGCGCCCAGCGCCTTTTCCTGGACATCCGGCGCGCCAAGTCCGCCGCCAACCGCAGCCAGCGTCGTTACTGGGTTGCTTTCCCGACGGCGGGGAATTCCTGGAAGATCGTGGCAGGACCGGACAATTCGACCGCCTATGGCAGCGCTTCGGCGAGTGGCGTGAACGATTCGGTGAAATCCACGGATTCGCTGGATTACGGAGTGAAGTTCGGATCGCAGGGGTCCACGGCTCCCCCGCAATTCAACTTCACCGCCGTTACCGCCGCGGCGGTGACCCTGACGCTGCCTGGCTTCGGGCAGGTCACCACCACCGGAGAAGACTGTGTGGATGGAACACCCTACCTCCCTGGCTCCTCCGCCACCGCTCCCGGCTGGTCTTCCAGTGCTTCCGGACTCAAGGGCTTGATCGTGGCCTGCGGCGGCCCGACTTCCGATCTCGACCTGGGATATCTGTACATCACGGCGTCAAACACGAGCAAGGCTTATTTGTTCGCCTTCAACCACGTGGTGACGAATGGGAGCATCCAGGTGCGCGAGTTCCTCTATCCCGGCTCCGGCACTGCTTGGCAGGAAATCGTCCAATGAGGTCGCCCAACGCCATTCGGAAAGGCTACACCTTGCTCGAGGCCTTGATGGCGGCCATCATCCTCGTGATCGCCCTGCCCTTCCTCACCCGCTGGGTGCTGGCGGGAAGGCAGGCGCAGGTGGGCAATCTCCGCTCCGACCAGGCGGCGGCGGTCGCCGCCCGGGTGCTGGATTCGCTCTCGAGGCTGCCCCGGGCCTCCCGTCCGACGGACACGGCGGGAAGTTCGCTGGTCATCGAGGGCTTGACCTACACCCTGAAGTGGGGCTACCAATCCGGTGGCTCGTACACCACCTCATACGCCAGCACCAGCACGAACCCCGGATCCGCCTGGGTGACCATCGGGTGGAACGCCGGGGGGGCCACCCGGACGACCCGGTTGGAAGGAGTGCTGCCGTGATCCGCCGGGGCATCACCCTGATCGAGCTCCTGGTCGCCATGCTGGTGGCAGTCATCGTCGGCTTCCTGGCCTTCAAACTGGTCGTCAGCGAAAACGCCAACTACTCGCGGACCCGCAGCAACATCCGGCTCCAATCCGATGGGCGCGAAGCCGTTCGAGTGTTGGAGGAGGATCTCCTGAACGTCGGGTACCGAGCCGGACTGAAGATCTACGGGACCACCACCAACTACCCCGCGTCCCTGAACACCTGCGACACCCTCCTCAGCGTGGATCGGGTGGCCATCCAGGACGGAGGGGCGACCGGATCCGACATCCTGACCTTCCGCTACTACGATGTGAGCGCGAACCAGGGCGTGGTGTGCAAGGGCAGCCCGAACGTCGTGAGTTACTACGTGCGTTCCTCGGACAGCACCTTGGCGCGGGATTTCACTCCTGCGGTCGCCGCCGGGACGACCCCGACCACCACGACTTCGATCGTCCTGAAGGGGGCGATCACCTTGCAGGCCCAGCTGGGAGTGGACACGACGTCGGATTCCGTCCAATCCATGCGGACCACCGACACGCTCTGGACCCAGGGCGAGAAGCAATCCATCTGGACCGCGACATCGTTGACGGCACCGGTCTACGACGGCACCAACCAGAACCTCCCGCTCCTGGGTTGGACGGTGGGCACCGAAGGGAAGATCGCCACCTCCACCGGCGTCGGCGTGAAGACCCTGCAACCGAATTCCACCTACCGACTCAGCGCGCTGGTGCAGGTGAACGCGGCCTTCCAGACCATGTTCGACACCACCAACTACAACACCAACTACATCCGGATCCAGGTGAAGGGCACGGGATTCACCGATTCCACCTCGGTCAAATTGCCCCCCACCACCAACCCCACCTGGGTGACCTGGCAGTTCCAGACCGGCAGCAGCTCCGTGGCCAGCACCCAACTGCTTTTGCGGGGAAAGCTCACGCTTGCCGGATCGGGACCCGCCATGTACCTGTCGCACCTGAAGGTCATGCGCGTCCGGAATGCCGGCGAAGTGGGCGGACAGAGCCCCTACACCTGGGAGAACGAATCCACCGTCTCGGCAACGGCCCTGGCCCAACAGCGGCAGACCGTGGCCTTGCACATCTGGCTGCTCACGCGCTCCGCCAACGCCAACAACCAGGTCTTCCACACCAGCTACAGCGGCCTCGGCAACCTGAACACGTTCACCCCCACCGCCGCCGACCGCAACAGCTACGCCATCTACGACCGGGTCATCCCCGTGGGGAACTATGGATACTGAACTTTCTCGTTCCGTCGGTCACCGCGGCGTGGCCATGTTCGTGGTGCTCGGGACCATCATCGTGGTGACGCTCCTGGGCTTCGTAGGCTTGTCGCTCGCCGGGAAGGATCAGAGCCAAAGCGGGGACTTCGCCGATCTCAAGAGCACCGACCAGGTGGGACTTGCCGGTCTGCAACTGGCCATCAACCGCCTGACGGCGAATCCCGCCAACATGGTCACCCAGTTGAATTCCTTCATCACGGACAGCCGGTCCCAGGCATCCTCCATCCACAGCTGGTTGAACCTCACGACAGCCAACGTCACGGCCCAGACCGCGAATCCCGGTTGGGACAATCTGTCCACCATCTCCGGAGACCAGTCGGCAGTGGAGGTCCAGCTCCTAGCAGTGGCCTCCGGGCCGGACACCGCCGCCGTGCCCTCCCAGGACAGCGAAGCCATCTATGTCGCCCTGCAATGCAGCGCGCGGGGGCGCCACGGGGACCTTCGCACGGTCCAGGGCACCTACCTCGTCCACGGCGTGTCCCTGGCCTTCACCCAGGTCGCGAGTACGGTGGTGATCCCCGCCTACGCCTTCTACGTGGGTGGGTCGCTCACGAACTCCAACCTCCAGGCATCCATCACCGGTGGAGTCTACGTGGGCGGATCGGGAGGTAGCTACATCAACAGCAACCCGATGGCCATCCACGGAACGTTCAAATGGAATGGCGACCTGAAGGTCAATGCGTCCCTCAGCGTCGACTCCAGCGCCTACATCAACGGGGGATTGTACGTCAACAGCACCGCGAGCCCCCTGACCGTGGGAGGAAACCTGGGCGTCGCCAACGGGTTCCAGACCATCAACGGACCCATTTCCGTCACCGGAAACATGTGGGTTGGCGGCACCGGCACCAACACGAACTGGAACTCCGGCGCCAACCTGACCGTGGGCGGCAATCTGGTGTTGTACCCATCGGGGAACTTCACCCTGGGTGGCGGCACGAACCTCAAGGTGGGCGGCAACGCCTGGCTCATGTCGGGTTTGAGCAAGTCGTACAACAACGCCGGGGATTCCGTCCGCACCCTCGGGAACTTGTACCTCACGGATTCGTCGACGACGGTCGCTTTCGCGTTCAGCCAGCAGAACTCCGGGGGCGCCTTCTACGTGAAGAAGGCTTTCGTTTCGAATACGAAAGCCGCGCAGACCCTGACATTCAACAACGCACCCGGCAGAGTCTCCGATTCCATGTACATCAGCGGCAACGGCACCTTGTCCCTGACTTCGGTCCTGACGGTCGACCTTTCGA
>JGI12269J14319_10001783_pt1 | contig 21154 bp, 15 predicted proteins | sample PeaSoiSIISIP2007_FD_14319 | JGI IMG/M metagenome (IMG submission 14319)
GGCTCCGGGCACGGTCTCGCCACCGAGCCCGGTCCCGGCGCGGCGCGGCGGCTCGGACCGCTCTCCCGTCTCGCGCATGTAGCGGGCCTCGACGCCGAGCCGTCCCCGGACGCCGTCGACCAGGCCACGCACGATGGCCAACCGCTCGGCGCCGCCGGACGCGATCTGGAAGCGCCGCGCCGAGTACAGGAGGTGCCAGGCGAACCAACTCGGCCGGCCGTGGCGCCTCGCCAGTGCGAAGAAGTTGCGCGCCAGGTAGTACGCCCTCCACGGTTCGTCGGCGTCGACGGGACGGTGGTCGCGCAGTGCTGCGTCACGGCCGGCCAGGGTCTGGCGGTGCGCCACCTGTCGCGCGCAGGGCACGTCGACGAGCACCGAGAAACCCGCCTCCCGTATGCGGCAGTAGAAGTCGAAGTCCTCGAACCCGAAGAAGAGGTCGGGATCCGGGAGCACTCCCCCGTCGACCACGGCCCGACTGACCAAGGTGGCCCCCCACGTCGTGACCTCCACGGGGGCGAGGTCCCCGGGCAGACCGCGGCGGGGCACGACGTTCACGGTGTGGCCGGAGCGGGCCACGAAGACCCGGCCGAAGGGGACCACCGCGCCCACCGGGGGGGCGCTGGCGTTCCCCGCCTCGGCCTCGGCACGGCCCCTGGTCTCGACGCGCTCCAGCAGCCCGGCCACGCGCGGCACGGGCAGATGGAGCAGCACCATGTCGTCCTCGCACAGGTACGCCCAGTGGGTAGAAGGGTCCGAGAACGCCTCGGTGAGGCCGCGACGGAATCCTCCCGCCGGGCCTGTGTTGGACGCCAAGCGCACCATGGTGACGGCGTCCTCGAGGGCGGGGTCGTCGAGGCCGCCTTCACCGTTCACGACCACCACGACCCGGTCGGGGGCGAAGCCCTCGACGTCGATGAGCGACCGGACCGTTGCGCCGGCCAGACGGGGCCGGAGGTGCGTCACGACGACGGCGGTCACCCCGTCGAGGCCCGCGCCGGCGCCCGGGCTCAGGACAGCTCCCACTCCGTCGGAACGTACACCGGGGACAGCACCATCACGCCGTTGGGGGCCCTGATGACGTTGGGGCCGAAGGCCTCGAATGACGCCAACGGCTGCCACGGCAGCGACGCCGAGATCCCGCTGCCGCGTGGCGCCCGCATGGCGCCCCACAACGCGTAGCGGCCCTTGGGAAGGGGCAGGCCCTGCATCCGGCACCGCAGCTCGAACTGTCCCTGCGGGAACGAGCTGGCGTAGCGGATCACGAACACCGGCATGGCCGTGCCCTGGGAGACCCCGAGATGGAAGGCCCCGAACATGGACTGCTCGGACTCGGCCACGATGCGGACGTTCACCTCTTCCCCCGACAGGACCTGGCCACCGTCGGGCCCCGTGACCTCGACCTTGAGCATGCGGACGCCCGTGTCGGCGTCGGCGGCCAGGACAGCCTGCTCTCCGACGGACTGGCGGTACAGCGACACGACGTCGCGCGCCGGGCCGTCGGCGCGCACGTAGCTGTCGGCCAGCCACATGGCCCGGTCGCACACCGCCTCGACCGTGGGGAGGTCGTGCGACACGTAGAAGAGGGTGGTGCCGTTGGCCACCACCTGGCTGATGCGCTCCAGGCACTTCTGCTGGAAGCGGGCGTCGCCCACGGCCAGGACCTCGTCCACCAGCAGGACGTCGGGCTCGAGGAAGGCAGCGATGGCGAACCCCAGCCGGATGGCCATGCCCGTCGAGTAGAACTTCACCTGGCGGTCGACGGCGTCGCCGATCTCGGCGAAGTCGATGATGTCGTCGAAGCGACTCGCCACATCGGCTCGCGACATCCCGAGGATGTTGCCGTAGAGGTAGACGTTCTGGCGGCCCGACAGGTCGGGGTGGATGCCGCTGCGCACCTCGAGGAGCGCCCCGACCCGGCCCGAGGCGGTGACGGAGCCGGCCGAGGGGAAGGTGGTCTGGCAGATCATCTTGAGCAGCGTCGACTTGCCCGACCCGTTGACGCCGATGATCCCGTAGGTCTTGCCCGGGTCCGAGTGGAGGTTCACGTCGCGCAGGACCCAGCGGTAGGGACGGCGATAGCCGCGCAGCCATCGCCCGAACATCACGACCTGGTCCTGGAACATGGGAAGCGTGCGGTCGGCCCGGAAGCGCTTCCAGGCGTGATCGACCCGGACGGTGCCCTTAGGTAAGGTCGGCAAAGTTGACCTCGAGACGCTTGAAGACGACGTACCCGACCACCAGGTAGAGGACCGACCCCACCAGGGCCAGGCCCAGGAGGTCCCATTGCGGGCCGAATCCGAGCAGGATCGACGCCCTGAAATTGCTGAGGACGGGGGCCATCGGGTTGAGCACGCAGTACACGGGGCGGAACCACCCTGTGATGAAGCTGGGGTGCAGGGTGTGGTGGTACTCAATCGACAGCGGCTTGAGCACCGTGATGAGCATGAGGAACGGCATGAGGATGGGGACGATCTGCTGCAGATCGCGCATCGTCACGATGACCGACGACACCAGGAACACCAGGCCCAGGGTGAAGGGGATCTCCACGGCGAGGTACAGCGGGGCCCACACGCTCGTGAGCCTGGGCGCAAAGCCCTGCAGGGCGAAGAGGATGAAGAGGGGCACCACGGCGATCAGCGAGGAGAAGGCGGACTCGAGGACCTGCGACATAGGGAAGCACTCCCGGGGGAAGTGGCTCTTGGCCATGAGCGCCTTGTTCGACACCAGGGAGTTGGTGCCGCCGCCGATGGCGCCGCCGAAGAAGCCCCACGCCAGCAAGCCCACGTAGGTCCACAAGATGAATGGAACGTGCCCGCCGCCGCTGAACCCCTTCACGTGCGATACGAGCACGGTGAGGATGGCCAGGCTCACCAGGGGGACGAGCAGGGCCCAGGCCACACCGAGCACGGCCTGCTTGTACTGGGCCCGGATGTCGCGCTCGGCCAGGGTGAACATGACGTCCCAGCGCCGCAACAGCTCGCGCGCCGAGTGGAGCATGTCGGGCTTGTGCCGGTACAGCTGCTCGTCCGGCGGGTCGGCAGGCACGAGCGAGACGTCGAAGACCTTGAGCCCGCCTTCCTCGTCGGAGAGCGTCTCCACTGTGGCTGACAACGCGATTTCCCCCCGGTTCCGCTCCGCTGCTGCACCCACGCTCCGCCAACCTGTCGACCGAGCTTAGTGCGCCCCCTGCCGCAATAGCGACAGAACATCTCCGCTCGCCGATACCATCGCCCCGTGCGACCAGGGCAAATGCCAGTCGGTGGCAACGCCGGCACCGTCCCCGAGCGCCCCCGGATCCTCCTCCTCATCAAAGGCCTCGGCCTCGGAGGCGCCGAGCGCCTGCTCGTGGACGTGGTGGCCGCCCGGGACCGGGAGCACTTCGACTACGAGGTGGCCCACGTCCTGGCCGCGCAGGATGCGCTGGTGCCCGCCCTGGAGGCCACGGGGGTGCCCGTACACAGCCTCGGGGGTACGGCCAGCGTCGACCTGCGGTGGACGACGGCGCTGCGCCGGTTGCTGGTCCGGGGACGCTTCGACGTCCTGCACTCGCATCTGCCCTACACCGCCGCGCTGGGACGTCTCGTCGCCCTGACCTTGCCTCGCCGGCGACGGCCCGTGCTCGTGTACACCGAGCACAGCCTGTGGAACAAGGCGGCCGTGGTGACCAAGGCCTTCAACCGCGCCACCGTCGGGGCCGACCAGGCTCTCATCGTGGTGTCCGTGGCGGCGCGCCACGCCCTGCCCCCGGCGTTGCGGGCACGGGCGCGCGTCGTGGTGCACGGCGTGGATCGCGCCCCGTTCGGTGCGCTTCTCGAGCAGCGCACCGAGGTGCGGCGCAGCGTGCGGGCCGAGCTCGGGGTCCGGGACGACGAGGTCCTCGCCCTCACCGTCGCCAACCTGCGCAGCGAAAAGGGCTACGACGTCCTCCTCGAGGCGGCGCGCCTGGCCATGGCGGGCGGCGCCCCGGTGCGCTTCTTCTCGGTGGGACGCGGTCCCCTCGAGGCCGAGCTGGCCGAGGCGGCCGACGCCGCGGGCCTGGCGGGCCATTTCCGCTTCCTCGGCACCCGCACCGACACACCCCGACTGATGGTGGGGGCGGACATCTTCGTCCTGCCCTCGCACCAGGAGGGGCTCCCCGTCGCCCTCATGGAGGCCATGAGCGCGGGGTTGCCGGTGGTCGCCACCACCGTGGGCGGCGTGCCCGACGTGATCACCGACGGTGTCGAGGGACTGCTGGTGCCCCCGGGGCGCGCCGACGCTCTGGCCGACGCGGTGTCGCGCCTGGCCCGGGATCCGGCCCAGCGGGGCCGCCTGGCCGACGCCTCGTTGGCCCGGAGCGCGCTCTTCGACGTGGGTAGCGCGGCGCATGCGGTCGAGTCGGTGTACCGCGAGCTCCTCGAGGCCAGGCGCCACGCATGAGCGCTCCGCCTCCTCCCGGAGCTGTGGTGCCCGCGGCGCAGGCGCGTCTGGTCCTGCACGTCATCCCCACCGCCGCCGCCCGGGGAGCCCAGCGCGAAGCCCGGGCCCTCGCCACCCGGCTCGACGTGCCGGGCTCGCGTCACCACCGACTGCTCAGCCTCTTCGCCGGGCCGGCCCAGATCCCCGTCGACTTCGCCCTCGACCATCACGGGGGCGACACGCCGGCGGTGGGCTTCGACCCCCGACTGGCGCTGCGCCTGCGGGCCGTGGTGCGCCGCACCGATCCGGTGGTGGTCATCGCCCACGGTGGCGACCCGCTCAAGTACCTCGTCCCGGCCGTGTTGGGGACGGCGAGGCCCCTCGCCTACTACGCCACGGGCACCTTCGAGCACGCCGCCCACCCCGGGCGGGTGGCCCTGTGGAGGGCACTGGTGCGGCGCGCCGACGTCGTGGCGGCCGAAGGTGACGAGGTGCTCGAGCAGTGCCGCCGGCTCCTGCGCGTTCCCGAGGAACGGTCGGTGCTCGCCCCCAACGGGCGCGATCCGACCGAATTCCACCCTGGCGATCCCCCCGCGCCGGGCCCGGTGCCGGTGGTGGCGTTCGTGGGCGCCCTCACCGAGGGCAAACGACCCCAGCGCTTCGTGGAGGTCGTGGCCTCTTTGCGCCGGCGCGGCGTGGCGCTGCGTGCCCTGGCGTGCGGGGACGGTCCTCTCGGCCCGTCGCTGGTGGGCCCCGCCGCCGACGCCGGTGTGGAACTGCTCGGCACGCGCTCGGACGTGGCGGAAGTGCTGCGGGGAACGGACGTGTTCGTGTTCCCGAGCCTTCCCACCGGCGAGGGCATGCCCGGGGTGCTCATCGAAGCCGGGCTGACGGGGCTCCCGGTGGTGGCCACCGACGTGCCCGGCGTGCGCTCCGTCGTCGACGACGGCATCACCGGCTTCGTGGTCGGCGTCGACGACCTCGACGCCATGGTGGAGGCCACGTCGCGCTTGCTGTCGGGTCCGAGTCTCCGTCACGCCATGGGTGGGGCGGCGCGCCGGCGTTGCCTGGAGCGCTTCAGCCTCGACGCCGTGGCGGCGTGTTGGCTCTCGTTCCTCGATCCGCTCTTCAGCCGGGCCGTCAGGACGCGGCGCGCCCGAAGTGCACCAAATATCCGGCGCGCCCCAGAGGCCTGATCTCCTCGGCCACGAGCCCCGCGGTCGCCCCCAGCCGGACGAGGTCGTCGGGCCGGTAGCCGTGCACGTGCACGCCGCGGGCGCCGTAGCGCAGCTTCCGGAGCTGCAGCCGGAGCCCGGGGGCGGGAAACGAGGCGATCACGTGGGGCGCGGCGCGCCCCATGCGGCGAAGCAATTCGGGGGCGTCGTCGACGTAGTCGAACACGCCCAGCGCGAGCGCGGCGTCGTAAGCGTCGTGCTCGGCGATGGTCTCCCATCCCCGTTCCTCCACCGTCACCGCGCCCGGGTGCCGCTGCGCCTCGCGACGGGCGAGCACGACCATGGCCGGGGCGGGGTCGATCCCGGTCACGTGCACGCCCCGGGCCGCCAGTGGCTCGAACAGGGGTCCGCTCCCGCACCCCACGTCGAGCACGTGCCGGGCCCCGAGCGTGGTGACGATGTCCACACCGCCGCGCNGGCGATCGAACAATGGGCCCCGCCCGAGCAGGCGTGCCACCGGCTCGCTGCGGTAGAACGCGGCGAAGCGCGAGGCGCGCTGATGGAAGTAGGTGTCGAACTCAGATGGCGACATGTGCGCAGGTCTCGCTGCCGAATCGCTCGGCGAGGCGCCACACCATCGGCGCGATCCGGCCGCGGCCCAGGAGCTGCCGGGCCAACATGGGCGAGCGGACCGCGCCCAGGCCGGGAAGCGTGCCGTCGAAGTCGTAGGAGTGGTAATACAGCACCGCCGGTCCCGGCGCGCGCCGTGCCGCCTCCGCTACCACCGCGTAAGGGAGCAACCGCTGGTAGCTCCCCCCACCCACCCGCACGCCCCGCCACGACAGCACCGGCACCTCCCGGACCGGGGAGGCCGTGCCCAGCTGCGAGGTGTCCGAGACGTAGTGGTAGCCCGCCTCGGCCAGCTGGTGGCGGTACCGGGGGAGCCCCTCCCCCGGGATGTCGAAACGGGGCGAGCGGAACCCCCGTACCGAGACCCCGAGGAGGTCCTCGAGCACCTCACGCCCTTTGCGCAGCCACTCCGATACGGCACCGGGCGGCGGGCGGCCGTGGTCGGGGCCGTGGCTGGCGATCTCGTGGCCGGCCGCCGCGAAGGCGGCCAACTCGCCGCGCACCGCGGGCGCGTAGTTCCCCACCACGAAGAGCGTCACCTTGGGCCGGGCCGTGACGCCCTCCAGGCGCTTGAGCAACATCTCGAGGCCGCCGTGGCGGCTCGTGGGGCGGGCAACGTCGTGGCCGAGGACGGCCATTCCGTCGTAGAAGTCCTCCACGTCCACGGTCACGCACACCGCGTTGCTCATGCCGCGCCCGCCATTTCGGCGTACACCCCGCGCAGGCGCGCGATGACCTTGTCCTCCGAGAACCCTTCCAGCACTCGCGCCTGACAGGTCAAGCCGACGGCGACGCGTCGGGCCGGGTCCTCGAGGAGCCCCTCGACCACCGTGGCCAGAGCCAGGGTGTCGCCCCGGGGCACGAGGAGGCCTGTGGCCGGGTCGACGACCTCCCGTACACCACGCACGTCGTAGGCCACCACGGGCCGGGCCGCCGCGGCCGCCTCCATGGCCACGCGGGGTACGCCCTCCCGGTACGAGGGGAGGACGACGACATCGGCGGCGGCGAGATAGGGACGCACGTCGTCCACGGCACCGACGAACGATACGTCCCCGGCGGCCGCCGCGATCTCGGTCGCCGTGATGGCGTCGCGCTGGTCGGGCTCGGCCGGGCCCACGTGGACGAAGTCGGCTCGGCCGTGCAAGGTCCGGGCCAGGGCGAGGAAGTCGGCGCAGCCTTTCTCGCGCACCAGGCGGCTCACCATGAGCACGGTGGGCCGGGCCGATGGCGACATCGGTCGTGTCGACATGGGCGCGGTGAAATGGTCGAGCACGACCCCGTTGCCGACGTAGCGGATCTTGCCGGCCCGGCAGATGTGGGCCCGGGGCAGGACGTCCTGGTCCTCGGTGCTCTGCACGAGCACCACGTGGGCCCAGGCGCAACACCACTTCTCGAACAGCCACCCGAGGAGATTGCCTCGCCGGCTGTTGTCGCGGAAGTACAGCGCACCGTGGATCGTGTAGATGGCCTTGGTCCCGCTCAGACGCGCCGCGGGCAGGCCCAGGAACGAAGCCTTGGGCGTGTGGGTCTGCACGAAGTCGAAGTGGCCGCGCCGGAAGCATCGCCACAGCCCGAAGAAGGCGGCGACATCGGACGAGGCGAACTCCCGCCGGATGGGCACGACCTGCACCGACACGTCCCGGGGCGGGTCGGGGAACGGATCACCGCTGACCACGCTCCACGACACCTCGTCGATGGCCCGCAGCTGATGGTCGAGCAACAACTTGGCCGTCATCGACGTGGTCACCACCCGGCATCCCCGGGGGGCGACCGAGACCCTGGTGCCCTGCTCCACCCGTCCCCCCAACACTCCGGTGGCACACCGGGCCCTTCCCGGCCTGTTCGAGCGCGCCTCTGCTCGAGACCCGCCCCCTATCCTACAAACCGTGAGGCCGAGAGGACCGGGGGCGCTCGCCTCGAAACCATGTGCGGAATAGCGGGCTTCTGGGACAGGCGCCCCACGCGCCACGGGGAATTGGCGGCGAGCCTGCGGGCCATGACCGACACGCTGCGCCACCGCGGTCCCGACGACGCCGGGTCGTTCCTCGAAGAGGGTGCGGGGCTCGCCCTGGGATCGCGCCGTCTGGCCATCATCGACCTCTCGTCCCACGGGCACCAACCGATGGCCTCGACCGACGACCGCTACGTGGTGGCGTACAACGGCGAGATCTACAATTTTCGAGACCTGCGCGGCGAGCTCGAATCCGCCGGCGATCGCTTTCGCGGCTCCTCGGACACCGAGGTGCTCGTACACGCCTTGCAGCGCTGGGGCGTGCACGAGGCGTTGGCGCGGTGCAACGGGATGTTCGCACTCGCCGTGTGGGACCGACAGGAGCGCCGGCTGCATCTCGGCCGTGACCGGTTCGGCGAGAAGCCGCTCTACTACGGCTGGATGGGAGGCGCCCTCCTGTTCGGTTCCGAGCTCAAGGCGCTGCGGGCCCATGGCGCCTTCGCTCCCGAGCTCGACCGGGACGTCCTCGCCCTGTATTTCCGGCACAACTGCGTGCCCGCCCCCTACAGCGTGTACCGGGGGGTGACCAAGCTCGCACCCGGCGCCGTGGTGACCTTCGAGCAGCGCACGACGCCGGGGACCCTTCCGGACCCGGTGGCGTACTGGTCGCTGCGCACCGTGGCCGAAGAAGGCGACCGCTCCCGCGTCGTGGCGCCCGAGGAGGAGGTCCTCGACGAGCTCGACTCCGTGTTGCGCGACGCGGTTGGCATCCGGATGCACGCCGATGTGGCGTTGGGGGCGTTCCTCTCGGGCGGCATCGACTCGTCGCTGGTCGTGGCGATGATGCAGGCCCAACACGCGGCCAAGGTGAAGACCTTCACCATCGCCTTCGACGACGCCGCCTACGACGAGGCGGCCGACGCACGGCGCGTCGCCGACCATCTCGGCACCGATCACCATGAGCTGTCTGTGACCGCCTCCGACGCCCTGGAGGTGATCCCCCAGCTCCCCCAGATCTACGACGAGCCGTTCGCGGACTCCTCGCAGATCCCGACGGCGGTGCTCGCCCGGCTCACGCGCGCCCATGTCACCGTGGCACTGTCGGGAGACGGTGGCGACGAGCTCTTCGGCGGCTACAACCGCTACGCCTGGGGTGAACGGTTCTGGCGGCGCATCGAGCCGGTGCCGCGACCGCTGCGCCGGTGGGCAGGAGCCGCGCTCGGCGCCGTCCCCCCGGCGTGGCTCGACCGCGCCATGGAACGGGCCGGCCCGCGCCTGCCCCGGTGGCTCGACGTACGGATGCCGGGGACCAAGCTCCACAAGATCGCTCGCGTCCTGCCCGCCGCCGACCTCCACGACACGTACGTGGCGTTGGCATCGCACGACCAAGAACCCGGCCAGCTGGTGCTGGGCGCCACCGAGCCCCCGACAGTGCTGTCGGAGCCGAGCCGGTGGCCACAGCTGAGCGAGCCGGTCGAGCGCATGATGTACCTCGACGCCATGACGTACCTGCCCGACGACATCCTGACCAAGGTGGATCGAGCCACCATGGCGGCCAGCCTCGAGGGGCGCATGCCGTTCCTCGACCACCGGGTGGCCGCCTTGGCCTGGCGTCTCCCCCTCGATCTGAAGGTGCGCCACGGGACCGGCAAGTGGGCCCTGCGGCACCTCCTGCACCGGTACGTCCCGGCGGAACTCGTCGAGCGTCCCAAGGCCGGCTTCGGCATCCCCCTCGGCACCTGGCTGCGGGGCCCGTTGCGCGCCTGGGCCGAGGACCTGCTCGATCCCCGACGCCTCGAGCGCGACGGAGTGCTGTGCCCCGGGCCCGTCCGCACCATGTGGCGCGAGCACCTGTCAGGGCGCCGCGACCGTCAATACGAGCTGTGGGACGTCCTCATGTTCCAGGCGTGGACCGACGCCTGGGGCAGCTGACCACAGCCCTCAGCGCGCCGCTCCCACGCCGGCGGACCACCGTCTTTGCGGCTGTCTTCGCTTACGCCGTTGTGCCGAGGTGAACTGCCACTCGTACTTGGGGCTTCCCTTGCGCGCCACGGGGATGGCGAGGGGGACCATGAGGAAGGGCAACAACATGATCCGCTCCCGGTCGATCAACCCGAGGTTGCCGAGCGCGGCGAACGCATAAGGCCACGCCGCCGAGTACATCACCGACAGGAGGACATAGGGCCGGAGGAACGCGGTGCGCAGCAGCAGTCGGAGCCGGGGCAACGAGATGAGGATGAGGATGAGGATGACGGTGTTCTCGAAGGCCGCGAATTGCTGGGTCTTGCCATGGGCGTTGTACGGGAGCGGGTCGAACAGCACGGTCCTGATGTCCCTCGGGTAGCCGGCTGGTCCCGGATGGTACGCGATGCTGCTCCCCTCGCCGGCGTTGTTCTGGGAGAGCTTCGTCAGGTTGAATACGGGCGCGTGCTTCCCCAGCTCCTGGGCCAGCGTGACCGCCGCCAGCAACAACGCCGCCTGCAGGGCCATGACCAGGATGCGCCGTATGCCGCGCAGGGAGCGCTTGTGGGCGCGCCGGAACACGCCGGCGATGGCGAAGGCTCCCAGGAACAAGAGCAGCTCCTGGGGGCGGACGTACACCCCGATGATGGTGCCGACGACCAGGAACACGACGCCGCCCCGGCGCTGGGCGAGCACCAGTGCGGCTCCGTAGGCCGAAGCCCCGAGCGAGAGGAACATCATCGCTTCCTTGCTGATGGCCGACGTCCAGAAGAGCAGGGAAGGGAGGAAGAAGACGAGGTACGCGTACCGCCTGCGGTTGGCCTCGGGAAACGTGACGGAGAAGGCCCGGTAGAAGCACACCGTCGCCAGGAAGGAGAGCCAGCTGAACACCAAGAACCCTGCGATCTTGTTCACGCCCACGATGGCGAACACCACGCCGGCGGCGATGCTCACCGAGCCGTCTCCGAGCACCTTGGTCCCGACACTCGGTGGCAGTGTGAAGTCGAAGCGGTCGAAGTGCCGGCCCAGGATGGCGCCCTGGTTGATGTAACGGTTGTAGTCGGTGACGCCGTGGTAGATGTGGTTGACGACGTACAGTGACGCCAGGGTGAAGATGAGATGGGTCACCATGGCGGCCATCAACAACCCGTAGAGCCCCTTGTCCTTCTCCACGTCGGAGACCTTGCGGGCGATGGGGATGGTGGCGAAGATGAGGACGGCCGCTACCAGGACGTCGATCTCTTTGTTGGAACGGACCGCGGCCAAGATGACCGACATCGTGTTCACTCCACCGGCTGAGAGGACGCTCGTGTCCCCGCAGCTACAGCCAGAGCTGCGAGGACGAAGCGGACGCCGACGACGCCGGGGTCGGAGTGCGCTCGAGGGGAGTGAACTCCGGTGTCGGCACGCCGACGAGATCCCTGGGCTCGCGCCCTCTCACCTTGGCGGACCTGTCCCGGCGGGGGACATTGGTGAGTGCCACGCCTAGCACCGGAGCCCGGAAGCGGCGCAACACGTCGCCGGCCTCCCGGGCCTGGTCGGATCGGGTGAGGCCGTGCTGGGCCACGACCAGCACGACGTCGACGGCGGGCAGCAGCGCCACGGCGTCGTGTGCCATGAGCAGCGACGGCGTCTCCACGAGCACGAAGTCGGCGACCTGACGGGCGGCCGCGATGATGGCGGGACCCTGGGTGACCACCTGTCCCCTGCTCTCGAGGAGGTGCTCGAAGCGAAGCTGCGACACGCCTTCGACGGCGGAGGGCTCGGCGAAGGGCACGATGTCGGTCGGGGTGATCTCGTCCCCGCGTGCGGTGACCGGTGACCCGTTGCCGTTGCGTCGCCAGTCGAGGTTGCCGATGCTCACCACGAGGGCACTCGCCCCCGCCTCGGCGAAGACCGCGGCCAGGTTGGCGACGACTGCGGAGCGAGTGGGCTCGACCCCCGGTGAGACCACCAGGACGACCTGTCGCTTCGGGCCCCACCCGTTGACGCCGTTGCCGGGCTCGTCGGGGCGGGCCTCCTCGGGGGCGCCGGGACGCACCGGGTATCCGGGGGCCGCACCACGCTCGGACGGCCACGGGGCACCCAGGCGTCCCCCGTTGCCGTTGCCGTACCCGTTGCCGTTGCCGTTGGCATATCCGTTGCCGTTGCCGTACCCGCTGGTGAGGGCCATCAATTCGGACGCCAGCGGCTCGAGGAGCACGGCGGTGTGCAATCGCCGGTACGCCTCGGCCAATTGCGAACCGGGGTCGTCGATGACCTCGAGACGGGTGTCGGCTTGGGTGCGTTGCAGGGATTGTCGCCTCGTCCCGTGGGCGGGGATCTCGGCGACGACAGGGAGATCGAAGGCCTCCTCGGTGGCGCGTACCGTCCGCAGACTCCGGTCGAGCGCCTCCACCGCCACGATGATCCCGAGGGCGATGAGCACGCCGACGACCAACCCCCCGAGTATCCTCGTCGACTTATGGTTGACGATCGAGGCCACCGTCGACTTGCCCCCGCCGTAGCCGGCTGTGGGAATGGCTTGCCGGAGGATTTGGTAGCCGGAGGGTTTCGGACCCGACTCCTGGAGCTCCACTCCTTGCCGGATTGCGGTGGCGAGCCTTCCCTGCAGCACGCGTTTCTTGATCTCGAGGAACGCAGTTGTCCCGGTCGGCGGGCTCGTGCCTGCGAGCTGGGAGTCGATCCCAGACAGCTGGGCCTCGAGGTTGACGACCGCGTTGCCGAGCACCGCTGTTCCGGTGGAGTAGTCCGCTTGTTGCTTCGAATCGATGTAGTTCGCCACCGCCGATGCCACGGAGTTGGCCAGCGCCACCGCCGCGTCCTCGGAGAACCAGGTCACCACCACGCCCACCGCGTGCAGCCGGATCCAGCGGTTGCCGCGCTTGCCCAGTCCGAGCGCCTCGCGTCCGTTCTCGATCTTGATCTCCTGCAAGAGCTGGGTGGCAGGGACACCAGCGCCCGACGTCGCCGCGGCCTGCGCGAGGACGAGGGGGTTCTTGACGTCGAGGTAGATTGTGGTCAACGGCACCCGACCGTGCCCCGGGGTGGGCCCGATGATCGTGGTCGCGCTCCAAGAGCCCGGCAACACCGTTCCTGGCGCGACCGCCGGGGGAGCGGATGGTGCCGTCAAGTCCCCCACCAACGCTCCGAGCAACGCCAGCAAGAGGACAAGGCGCCAGCCGCGAAGCACTGCCCCCCTGAGGTCCATCGCGCCCATCTTTCCCCGACCGGCCTTCTTCCTGGTCCACGGCCGGCTGGTCCACATTACCGCGAGTCGGTGAGTTGGTGCCCCACGTAGGCGAAGAACCGGAATTGTGCCTGAGGGGAATCGTCAATCCTGACGATGCCAAGCCTGACGGCGGTCTCTTAACGTGATTGTGGGGGACCATGAGCCGCGGTCGCGCGCGGCGTTACGGGCCTGAGCCAGGGGGGCAGATCGCATGGCAATGGCGGTACGTCGGGGGCGCTTCAAGGAGGCACCTTCCAGTGCGTTCCTGGCCCTGCGCCGGATCACCTTCCGGGGCGACCGGCTCGCCACCAAGGCCTCCCACGTCCGGGCGCGCCTGCTGTTCATGATCCTCGACGTCCTGGCCGTCGCGGCCGGGTACGGCGTGGCCGAGGTCGCCTACCTGCGTGATCGGGCGCCCGCCGAGTACTGGCAGCACTTCTTCCTCTTCCTGATCTTGGCCCTGGTGGTCCACCTGGGGACCAACTGGCTGTTCGGCCTCTACGGTCGCATCTGGCGCTATGCCGGTATCGAGGAGGCCCGGCAGGTGCTCCTGTCGGCCGCCACCGCCCTGCTCCTGATCGCCGCGGCGCGTCCGGTATGGCGCATGATCGACCTGGAGAGGATCCCGCTGCGGGTGGTGTTCGTCGGGTGTGTGTTCGTCACCATGGCCATGGGGGGCCTGCGCTTCCAGTCACGCCTGTTCGCCTGGCAGCGCGGAACCCGCCTGGTGGGTTTGCGGGTGGCCATAATCGGCAGCCGCGACGCCGGCGCCGAGGCCATCAGGGAGATGCGGCGCACCCCCGTCGCCGGTCTCGTGCCGGTGGCGGTCTTCGACGACGACGGGCACCGCCACGGCTTGTCGCTCATCGGTGTGCCGGTGGTGGGTGGGCGGCATCGAGGACATCCCCGCCGCCGCCAGTCGCTACACGATCCAGCAGGTGCTGCTGGCCATTCCCAACCCGTCTCCCGACCTTGTCGATCGTGCGCTGCGCGCCTCGGAGGCGGCCGGCGTCGCCATGCGGATCCTTCCCTCGGTGAAAGACGTGGCAGCGGGCAAGCAACACTCGGCACCGATCCGCCAAGCGCGCGAACCGCGCATCGAAGACCTCCTGGGCCGCACGACGGTCAGCACGGACCTCAACGCCGTGCGCCAGTCCCTGGTCGGCCGGCGCGTCCTCATCACCGGTGCGGGTGGATCGATCGGCTCCGAGATCGCTCGCCAGGTCGCAGAATTCAACCCCACGCAGATCCTGCTGCTCGACCACGACGAAACCCATCTGCACGACACCGCCGTCATCCTGCCCGGCTCGAACGAGCAGGTGCTCGTGGACGTGGCCGACCGGGCCGCCGTCTTCGAGGCGCTCCTGCGCTACCGGCCCGACGTGGTGTTCCACGCCGCCGCGCACAAGCACGTCCCGGTCCTCGAAGCACACCCGGTGGAGGCCGTCAACGTCAACGTCTACGGGACCCTTAACGTTGTGGAAGCAGCGATCGCGGCGGGGGTGCAGCGCTTCGTCCTCATCTCGACCGACAAGGCGGTCCAGCCCATCAGCGTCATGGGTGCGTCCAAGCGGCTCGCCGAAGACGTCGTCCTGGCGCACGCTCCGGCCGACGCGTGCTATTCCGTGGTCCGCTTCGGCAACGTCCTGGGCAGCCGCGGCAGCGTCATCCCCACCTTTGCCCGCCAGATCGCGGCGGGTGGGCCCATCACGGTGACCGACCCCCGCATGACGCGCTTCTTCATGAGCGTGGAGGAGGCTGTCCAGCTCGTGCTCCAGGCGTCGGTCCTCTCCCAGGGCGGGGAGATCTTCATGCTGGAGATGGGCGAGCCGGTGCGGATCCTCGACCTGGCCCAGCGCATGATCCGCCTGTCGGGCTTCGAGCACGGCACCGAGATCCCCATCCGCATGATCGGCCGCCGTCCCGGCGAGAAGCTCCACGAGGAGCTCTGCTCGCCCGAGGAAGGGACCTTTCCCACCCCGCACCCCTTCATCCGCCGTCTCGTGCCGGTCCCCATCTCCGAGGACACGGTGACCAAGGGCCTCCTCGTCCTGCGCGAGGCCACCGCCCGCCGGGACGGCCCCCTTGTCCGGGACCTGTTGTTCTCCCTGGCCACCCCGGAGCACGCCCTCGAGCCGAACACGACCGAAGAGACCGCCGGGGCCGACGCGGATCCCGTCTCGGCGTGAACGAGCCCACCTGGCTCGCCACCCGCCGGGCGCCATGACGCCGGCTGCGGGCAGGCCCCAGGGACGGCAGGGCCGAACCGAGAGAGTGGTCGTCGTCGGCCAGGGGTACGTGGGGCTGGCCCTCGCCATGCGGGCGGTGGAGGTCGGCTACGACGTGGTGGGCTTCGACCAGGACGGGGAGCGGGTCAAGCGCCTGGCCGCCGGCGACTCGTACGTGGAGGATGTCCCCGACGCCGTGCTGAGCTCGGCGTTGGCCACCGGCCGGTACGAGCCCACCGACCAGGCCGACCGCTGTGCGGGGTTCGACGTGGCCGTGATCGACGTCCCCACCCCCCTGTCGGAGGGCAACCCGAACCTGTCCCACGTAGAAGAGGCCGCCCGGATCCTCTCTCGGCACCTCGAGGCAGGTGCCACCGTCGTCCTCGAGTCGACGACCTACCCCGGGACTACCGAGGAGTTGGTGGCGCCCATCTTGGAGGAAGGCTCGGGCCTGCTGGCCGGTGTCGACTTCCACCTGGGCTACAGCCCGGAGCGCATCGACCCCGGGAACGGCCAGTGGAGTCTGGTTGCCATACCAAAGGTGGTATCGGGCGTCGACGAGGCGTCCCTGCTCGCTGTCAAAGGCTTCTTCGATCGCATCGTCGAGCAGACCGTCCCGGTGTCGGGCACCAAGGTGGCCGAGCTCACCAAGCTCCTGGAGAACACGTTCCGCCACGTCAACATTGCGCTCGTGAACGAGCTCGCCATGTTCGCCGGTGATCTCGGGGTCAACGTCTGGGAGTCCATCGACGCGGCGTCGACCAAGCCCTTCGGCTTCATGCGCTTCACCCCCGGGCCCGGCGTGGGCGGGCACTGCCTCCCCATCGATCCGAGCTACCTGTCGTGGGCGGTCCGCCGCAACCTCGGCCGTCCCTTCCGTTTCGTCGAGCTGGCCAACGACGTCAACGCGGGCATGCCCGACTACGTCGTACGTCGCCTCGTGCACGCCCTCAACCGGATGGGCAAGCCCGTCCGGGGATCGCGGGTGCTGCTGATGGGCATGGCGTTCAAACGCAACACGTCCGACGCCCGTACCTCTCCGGGCACGGCCATCGCCGAGGCGCTCGCCGCCCTGGGGGCGGAGGTCCGGGTGTCGGACCCTCACGTGCGGACAGAGCATCTCCCCTTCGTCGTGGTGGACCTGACCCCCGGTGAGCTCGCCGGCGCGGACGCCGTCGCGCTCATCACCGATCACGACGCTTTTGACTATGAGATGGTGCGCGAGCACGCTCGTTTCGTGCTCGACACCCGTAACCGCATCGCCGGCCCCAACGTCGAGCTCCTCTGAGCATGGCCGGCCGGAAGCGGGGAGCGCGGTCCCCGTCGGTCTCGCCGACCACTCCCCCGCCTCGTGTCGTGGTCACCGGCGGGGCCGGGTTCATCGGCGGGAACCTGTGTCGGGCTCTGCGCCAGGTCCCCGAGATCGAACAGATCGTGGTGCTCGACGACTTCTCCACGGGCCACGCCGACAACCTGGCGGGGGTGGACGGGATCGACGTCGTGGAGGGATCGATCCTCGACTCCGCCCTGCTCGACACCGTGCTGGCCGGTGCGGGGGCGGTGGTCCATCTGGCGGCGCGTGCCTCGGTGCCCCGCTCGCTCGAGGACCCGCTCGCCACCCACGAGGCGAACGCCACCGGGACACTCCGGGTCCTCGAGGCCGCCCGGCATGCCGGCGGGCCGCTCGTCGTCGTGGCGTCGTCGTCATCGGTGTACGGCGCCAACCAGGTGCTCCCGGCGCGCGAGGACCTGGCGCCGGCGCCGCTCAGCCCCTACGGGGCGAGCAAGCTGGCCGCCGAGGCCTACGCCCTGGCCCACGCGCGCTCGTTCGGTCTGCCCGTGCTGGTGTTCCGTTTCTTCAACGTCTTCGGGCCCCTCCAGCGCGCCGGGCACGCCTACGCGGCGGTGGTTCCCGCCTTCGTGTCGGCGGCGCTGGCCGGTGATCCTCTCCCCGTGCACGGTGATGGTGAACAGACCCGCGACTTCACCTACGTGGGGAGTGTGGTGCGAGTCCTGGTGGCGGCCCTGCGGGCCGGTGCCGGCGCGCCCGGACCCGTCAACCTCGCTTTCGGGGGGCGCTCGTCGCTGCTCGAGCTCGTGGCCACGCTCGAGGTAGTGCTGGGACGTCGCCTGGCGCTGCGCCATGACCCGGTCCGGCCCGGGGACGTGCGCGACTCCCAGGCAGACCAGACCATCCTGCGCGCCTTGTTCCCCGACGTCGACCCCGTGCCGCTGGAAGAGGGTCTCCGGGCCACGGTGAAGTGGTTCCGGGAGTCGGCCTCTGCTTCCCCGGTCCCCTCTGCGGGCGGCGAGGCCACGGGGTAGGGGACCGACCGGTCCACGCGGTGGCAGCGGGTCAGAGCGGTCGCAACGTAACCTTTGCCATGCCGAAGCGTCCGGGGCCGGACCAGGTCCGACTTCCCCGATGACCCCCGGACGGCCNGCACGGCGGGCCCGGTGGCCCGACGTGGCAGGGGTGACGTGGGTCGTGCTGGCGGCAGGCGCCCTGCTCGCTCCCGCCCTGGCCCACGGCGCGTCGCTCGGGCCCTTCGACCTCCTGTCGCGCTACGGGTTGACCACGCAGGCCGGCGTACGCGTCCACTACACCGGTCCCGGGGACCAGATCGATGCCCTGATCCCGTGGACCACGCTGGCGTGGAACCAGGTCCACCACGGGCAGCTGCCGCTGTGGAACCCCTACAGCGGCCTCGGATTGCCCCTCGCCTTCAACTGGCAGTCGTCGGTGTTCAGTCTTCCGGCGTTGATCGGCTACCTGTTCCCGGTGCGCCTCGCCTACACCGTGGCCACCGTCGTCACCCTGGTCGTGGCGGGCACAGGTGTGTACGTATTGGGCCGAATGCTCCGGCTGGGGGTGCTCGGGTGCACGATGGCCGCGACCGTCTACGAGCTGAGCGGGCCCGTCACGGGATGGCTGGGTTGGCCGAACGCCTCGGCCATGTCCTGGGCGGGATGGGTGTTCGCGGCCGGACTGCTCGTCCTCCGAGGCCGGCACCGCGCCGGAGCCGTCGCCCTGTTCGCCTTGGTCCTGGCCTTGTGCGTCTACGCCGGACAGCCCGAGGCCGTGGTGCTCCTGGGCGGGGCCTTCGCCCTCTTCGTCGGCGTGGTGCTCGTACGCACCCGACGGCTCGACGGAGCCGCGCCGGTGCTGCGCCCACTGGTGGACCTGGTCCTGGCCACGGTGGCGGGGGCGGCGCTGTCCGCACCCCTCGTCCTGCCCGGTCTCCAGGTGGGATCGAGTTCGCAGGGCGCGGCTGTGCAGTCATACGGCGCCCTGCGCCCCCACGATCTCCTGCACCTGGTGTTCCAGGGATTCGACGGGCTTCCGGTCGCGGGCAACAGGTGGTTCGGGCCTTCCATCTATCCCGAGACCGCTGCCTACGTGGGCGTCATCGCCCTGGTGCTGGGGGCAACGGGACTGTTCGCCCGGCGCGCCCGGCCCGAGGTGCTGGGGCTCGCCGCCGTCGCCCTGGTCACCGGGGTCGTCGCCTTCGCCGCGCCGGTCGTGTCGGTGATCGACGACATCGCCGGCAACCGGAGCGTGGCGTGGCACCGGGCCGTCATCGTGACGGCCTTCGCACTGGCCGTGCTGGCCGGGGTAGGAACCGACGTGCTCGTACGCGCCTGGCGCGAGCGCCCCGTGCGCCTCTGGCTGGCGGGAGGGTTCGCCGCCGCCGCGGTGGTCCTCGGCGCGGTGTGGGTCTTCGGCCGGGGGCGGCTCCCCCACGCCGAGGCGGCTATCCGGTCGAGGAGCTTCGTGTGGCCGACCGTGGCGACGATCCTCGGGTTGGCGGGGGCGGGTGCCATCGCGCTGGCCGCCCGGAGCGGGCGGGGAAGGCACCGGCCGGTGGAGGGTCGCCGACCGGAGCCCGGCGTCTGGGTGGCGGCGATCCTGTTGGGGTGTGAGACGGCCTTCTTGGTGAGCGCGGGGGCACCGCTCGTGTCGTCGAGCCCGACCTTCCTGCCGACCACACCGGCCGAGGTCGCACTGCGCCGAGCCGTCGGCGTCGCCGTCGTCGGATTCGGGAAGCAGGCCTGCCACGCCCCGCCCACCCTGGGCATCCTCCCCAACGCCAATGTCGCCTATGGCGTGCACGAGCTCGTCGCCTACGACCCCATGATCCCGCGCGTCTACTTCCGGTCGTGGCAGGCGCTCAACGGGCAGCGGGCCGCCACGACGGGAGCGCCGCTCGTCTTCTGCCCGGCCGTCAAGACGGCCACGGTGGCCCGACGCTACGGGGTGGGCTTTGTCCTCGAGCCGGCCGGGGCGCCCTCACCCCCCGGCACGATCTTCACCCGGCACGTCGGTGACGAGGACCTGTACCGCGTCCCGGGCGCGGGTGCGGCGGTGGAGAGCCCCGTCGGGCCCGACGGGGCTCTCCCCTCGACCGATGCGCCGGCCACGGTGCTCGCGGTCACTTCGCCCGACCCGGCCACGTGGAAGGTCGTCACCCACGCACCGGGCCCCGAGGTCGTGCGACTGCACCTCACGGACTCGCCGGGGTGGCACGCCACCATCGACGGTCGCCCCGTGCCGTTGACGGCCTATGCCGGGACGATGCTCCAGGCGCGCGTCCCGCCCGGGCGCCACGTCGTGGAGCTGCACTACCGCCCGGGGGTGTTCACCGCCGGTGTGGCCCTGGCGGGGGTGAGTGCCGTCGTCCTCGTGGGCGCGCTCATCGCCGGTCGACTGCGTCGTCGGCGCTGAGGGCGCCGACAACTGCGCCCTCGACTGCGATCGTCAACGACCGAGAAGCCACGCCAACGCTCGCCACGCGGCCTCGTGCCAGCGCCGCCGCGTCACCCTGTCGTTCGCCCCGTGTGGTTGGGTGGGCGCGGTTGTGACGAACCCGTCCCCGGGGGACCGTCGGACGGGCCCGCGCCGTCTGGTGTCGAGGGTGGCGAAGACCACGACGCCCGTCGGCCGCAAGCTCGCCCCGTGCCATTCGTGGCGCGCCGTGCCCGCAGCCCGTGACGAAGAACCGTCGACATCGATCCACCGGATCACGCGTTCCATCGCGGCCTCCTGCCCGACGACCGGTGCCGTCCCCAACGGTGCCCGGCGGTCTCGGTGGATATCGGTGTCCGTCCGCGCCTCCTCGCAACAATGCACGCACAACTGGCGCTACGGCCGGCGATGGCGAGAGGTCCACAGGACGAGGCGCGTTCCGCAGATACCTAGGCATTCCCGGAAGAAGCGTCCCGGACGCGACAACGCCGCGCCCGTGAGGGGCGCGGCGTTGTCAGCGAGCCGGTGTTCTCAGTGGTGCGTCAGCGCCCCAAGAGCCATTGTGCGGCGCGCATTGCGTGACGTGCCGTGGTCTGCGCGATCTCGCGACTGGCATCAGGAACCCGGGAGAACTTGTCGCCCATACCCCGCACCCGGGTCACGGCGAACCCCTTGGCGGCACCGCCATCGGGCTGCGCCGGTGGCACCATCGTCGTGTCCGGGACGCCCTCGTGGCGCGTCCTCTTCCAGCGCATCGGGTTGAGGATAGCCAATCTCTCCGCCATGTCACCGGCTCGTACCCGGCGCAGCGTGGACGGACCGAGGAAGACG